>Ga0194132_10000585_pt1 | contig 74769 bp, 70 predicted proteins | sample TA2KigOf80mmetaG_FD_148612 | JGI IMG/M metagenome (GOLD analysis project Ga0194132, IMG submission 148612) | Freshwater microbial communities from Lake Tanganyika, Tanzania - TA2015054 Kigoma Offshore 80m | ecosystem: Environmental > Aquatic > Freshwater > Lake | place: Tanzania: Lake... | reverse complement strand
CAGCTCCGGCACCCGCCCCGGCACCACCGCCGCCGCCACCGCCGCCGCCGCCGCCACCACCGCCGCCGCCACCGCCACCGGCCCCGCTCACCGAGGAGCAGATCTTCCAGCGGAAGACGCTCGCGGAGCTGAACGCCGAGCGGCCGCTAGGCACCGTCTACTTCGATTACGACCAGTCGGCGATCCGCGACGAGGCCCGACCGCTGCTGGAGAAGAACGCCGACTGGATGAAGCGGTGGACCAGCACCCAGGTTACCGTCGAGGGGCACTGCGACTCGCGCGGAACTCCGGAGTATAACCTCGCGCTCGGCACGCGCCGGGCCGAGGCTGTCAAGGCATATCTGGTCAGCCGTGGTGTGCCGGCCAATCGCCTCACGGTCGTAAGCAAGGGTGAGGAGGATCCGGTCTGCCGCGACGAGAACGAGTCGTGCTGGCAGCAGAACCGGCGCGGCTTCTTCATCATCACGGCCAAGTAATCGACGCGTCACTGCCTGGGTGGGGGACTCGGCGAAGTCCGCCCACCCACCCGTCAGTGTTCCTGCTCGACTCGACGTCCATCCAGTAGCCGGATGAGCTCGTCGTCGGTCACCCGGTACTTCGCGGCCTTTCGGTCTTCGACAAACAGCACCGGAATCTCGAGGCCGTAGCGCGCTTCGAGCGTCGGATCGGCCGAGATGTCGATCTCCTCCAACTGGATCGGCGTTCGGCGCGCGACGCGCTTCACGACCTCTTTCATGTCGTCGCAGAGATGGCAGCCGGGTTTCGTGTAGATTTTCAGCCGAGCCATGGCGCTACCCGCGCCGCGCTGCGCGACAGGCCGCCCCGAACCGTTCAGCGGCCGCCGGGGGATCGGCTGCGGCTATGATCGGTCGACCGACGACCAGGTAGTCGGCCCCCTCCGCCAGCGCTTCCTCAGCCGACATCGTTCGCTTCTGGTCCCCCTTCGCATCGTCTGCGCCTCGAATGCCGGGCGTGACGATGAGAAACGACGGGCCGCAGGTGGCTTGGATGAGGCCGATTTCGTGAGGCGAGGCGACGACCCCATCGAGACCCGACGCCTGCGTCAGCGCGGCCAACCGCCTGACGTGGTCGGCGACGGCCGTTGAGACGCCCACATCGTTCAGCGCGGGCGCATCCAGGCTGGTCAGAACGGTGACGGCGATCACGAGGGGACGAGGCCGTCCGAGGCGTGCGGCCTCATCGGCGGCGGCGTCGCGCGCGGCCTGCATCATCGCCCGGCCGCCCGAGGCGTGGACGTTGACCATCCAGACGCCGAGCCGTGTTGCTGCGGCAACGGCGCCCCCCACGGTGTGGGGGATGTCGTGGAATTTCAGGTCCAGGAACACGCGCTCGCCGCGCGCCGACAGGGCTTCGACCAGCTTCGGGCCGCCGCTCGTGAACAGCCGACTCCCGATCTTGTACCCGCCGACGAGCCCCCGCAAACGGAGGGCGAGTGCGTCGCCCTCATCGAACGAGTCGACATCGAGCGCGACGAGCAGCTCCCGAGGCATGCTCATGGAGCGACCGGGTGCCCCGTGAGCACGGTGCCGACGACCTCCGAGACGCGCGCGTGCCGGTGCCGGACGAGATAGTCCTCGATGCCAGCGAGGAGCTTGCCCCAGATCAGCGGATAGACGAAGTTCGCGGTCCCCACCTGAATGGCGGCTGCACCGGCAATCATGAACTCGATCGCGTCGCGGGCGCTGGCGATGCCGCCCATACCGATGATGGGGATTCGTACTGTCTGGTGGCACTCGTACACCATGCGGACGGCGATGGGGCGGATGGCCGGCCCGCTCAGTCCACCCAGGCCGTTCGAGATCTTGGGACGTCTGGTTTCGACGTCGAGGACCATCGCCAGGAACGTATTGACGAGCGAGACCGCATCGGCGCCGCCTTCTTCGGCGGCCCGGGCGAAGGATGCGACGTCGGTCACATTTGGCGTGAGCTTCGGGATGATGGGGAGGCGCGTCGCCTTGCGGACGGCGCTCACGACGTCGTGGGTGCCGGCGAGGCTGCAGCCGAACTGAATGCCGCCTTCCTTGATGTTCGGGCACGAGATATTGAGCTCGATCCCGTGCACGCCCTCCGCGTCAGACAGGATGCGAGACACTTCGGCGTACTCCTCGACCGTCGTGCCGCAGACGTTGACGATGACCGTGGCGCGCCGAGCGACGAGCTCGGGGAGCAGTTCGGCGACGAAGCGTCGTGCGCCGATGCCCTGCAGTCCGATCGCGTTCAACATCCCCGCCGGCGTTTCGACGATCCGCGGCGCCGGGTGTCCTTCGCGCTCCTTCAGGAACAGCCCCTTGGTGACGAGGGCCCCGAGAGAGGAGAGATCGATCAGTCCGGCGTACTCGACGCCGTAGCCGAAGCAACCGCTCGCCGCCATCACCGGGTTGCGAAGCGTCAGCGAACCGATGCGAACCGAGAGGTCGGGTGTTGCGGCCATCAGTCCCACAAGATGCGGGCGCCGTCGAGAACGGGCCCTGCGATGCACGAGCGGACGTGATGCGGACGTCCGTCCTCGCCGCGCAGCGGCACGACGCAGCTGTAGCACCCACCCAGGCCGCATCCCATGATGCGCTCGACGGAGACCTCCGAACGGCATCCGTGCTTCATGGCGACGGCGGCGGCCGCGGCGAGCATGCCCTCAGGCCCGCACGCGTAGACGAACGGTCGAGAACCGGACTGCACCTGCCCCAGCTCGCGATCGAGGGGGGCAATGATGCGACCGGCCTCTCCGCGACTCCCGTCCTCGGTCGTCAGCACGAGCCGGACGCCAAGAGCCTCGAAGAAATCCAAGTAGAAGAGCTCGCTCGCGCGTCGCGCGCCGTAGAAAAGCGTGACCGCGACGCCGCGGGCTCGCAGCCGCTCAGCGAGCACCGCAAACGGCGCGAGGCCCACGCCGCCCGCCACCAGCCAGGCGTGAGTCGGCGGCTCGACGAGCGAGAACGGACGCCCGAGCGGGCCGAGGCACGCCACACGCTCGCCCACGCGCGCGTCGTACAGAAGGCCCGTGGATACGCCGGCTCGCTTGTTGAGCAGCGAGAACCGCGTGCGCCGCTCGGGCCGCTGCTCGAGACCGCGGTCTCCAAGGAGCTCGAACACGGAGAAGGGACGTCTGAGCAGCGGATCGTGTCCGGATCGCGCCTTGACCATCACGAACTGGCCCGGCTCCGCTGCCGAGGCGATGTCTCCGGCGGCGAGCACGAGCACGTTGTATTCGGAGGAGAGAGGTGTGTTGGCGACGACCTCGGCCTCCACATCGATCGGCACGGCTTGAGTATAACAATCGGTGGTGCAGGCGTGAGCGGGCGCGCGCTCTGTGCTATGCTTGCCTCGCTCTTTAACGCGCTCCTGTGAGAGTGCGAAGAGGTGATCATGCAACAGCCTGCCCGCCGGTTCGTCTCCTTCCCGACCGTCCTCCGCCCTCGTCCTGCTTCACGCGAGGTTCGATCGTGGCGGTCGTGATGGACGCCGATCGCATGAGCCGGACGCTCACGCGGATCGCACACGAAATCCTCGAGCGCAACCGCGGGGTCGACGACCTCGCCCTGGTCGGCATCCGGACGCGCGGAGTGCCGCTCGCCAGGCGCGTCGCCCGTGCGCTGCACGAGATTCAGGGTGACGAGGTCCCCACAGGCGCGCTCGACATCACCCTCTATCGCGACGACCTGATGCGGCACGCGGTCGGGGCGCAGCCGGTCATCCGTCGGACCGAGATCCCGTTTTCCATCGACGACCGGCGGATCCTGCTGGTCGACGACGTGCTGTACACGGGGCGCACCATCCGCGCCGCGCTTGACGCGCTCATCGAGTTCGGCCGGCCGCGTGCGATTCAGTTGATCGTGCTGGTCGACCGCGGGCACCGGGAGCTGCCGATCAAAGCCGACTACGTGGGCAAGAACCTGCCGACTTCGGCCACGCAAAGCGTGCAGGTGCACCTGCTCGAGATCGACGGACGCGACGAAGTAGAAGTGATCGGATGATCCCGGGGATGAAGAAAGACCTCCTCGGGATTGACGGCCTCACGCGCGACGAGATCTACCGTGTCCTCGAGACCGCGGAGGCGATGCACGAGATCGGCGAGCGTCCGATCAAGAAGGTACCCACGCTGCGCGGCAAGACGATCGTCAACATGTTCTTCGAGCCGAGCACGCGGACGCGCACCTCGTTCGAGATTGCCGAGAAGCGTTTGAGTGCTGATACCCTGAGCCTCGCCGTTGCGAGCTCCAGCGTGATCAAGGGCGAGACCTTAGTGGACACCGCCCGCAACATCGAGGCGATGGCGCCCGACATGATCGTGGTGCGGCATCAGTCGTCCGGGGCCTGTCATCTCCTGGCCCGCATCTGCCGCTCGCCCATCATCAACGCGGGCGACGGCATGCACGAGCATCCGACGCAGGCCCTGCTCGACGCCTTCACGATTCGCCAGCACAAGCCGGTCATCGAGGGGCTCAAGGTGGCCATCATCGGCGACCTGCTGCACAGCCGCGTCCTCCGGTCGAACATCCTGCTCCTGAGGACGCTCGGGGCCGAGGTGTGGATTTGCGGTCCGCCGACGCTCATTCCGCCAGGCACGGGGCGGCTGGGCGTCCACGTCACGACATCGATCCGCGAGGCGGTGACCGACGCGGACGTCGTCATGATGCTCCGCATCCAGCAAGAGCGGATGCAGGGCGCGTTCTTTCCGTCGCTCCGCGAGTACTTCCAGGTGTTCGGGATGACCCCGGAACGGGTGCGGCTTGCGAAGCCGGACGTCATCATCATGCACCCGGGGCCCATGAACCGCGGCGTAGAGATTGCCTCGGAGGTCGCCGACGGCCCGTACTCGGTCATCCTCGAGCAGGTCGCCAACGGCGTCGCCGTCCGCATGGCGGTGCTCTACCTGCTCGCAGGCGGTCCCGAAGCGATGGACTGACCGGCGAGCATTTTCAGCTTCGATGTCGTCCGTCGTCCTTCGGTCTTAGGCCTTCGGTGTTGACAGCTCGCGACACGAAAACCGAAAGCGCCCTAAGCCGCGTCCCAGGTGAAGGCACCTTGCTCTGGACCCTGTGAGGTGGCTGGGTCCCCCTGTGCGGCGTCGGGGAGTGAGGGCCGGTGCGACAGCCCGTAGCGCTGCCGTAGTCGCTCCATGACCAGCTTCACCTGATCGCGGAACGGTCGGCCCGCGTACACGCCCGCATAGAGGCGGTCCAATGCTGCTCGCTTTTCGGGGGCGTCGGTGTCGACGAACCTCAGGAAGTGCTCCCGCGTACCAGGTGGGAGGTGCATGACGTTGTAGCCAATGGACTGCGCGCCGTGCTCGGCAGCGGCGCGGACCGTACGCTCGAGCTGAGCTGGCGCCGAGGTGAACCCGGGAACGATCGGCGCGACGAGTACCCCCACTGGCACCCCGGCGCGCGCCAGCGCTTCAATGGCCCTCAGACGCTTGCGGGGATGCGCAGTGCCTGGCTCGAGGGCCGTCCACGGACTCTCGTCGACAGTTGGCAGGCTCATGTAGACCATGCCCCCGGCGCCCTGCGCGGCGTCGCGGAGCACATCGATGTCGCGAACGACCATCGGGCCTTTGGTGACGACACTGAGGGGAGTGCGTGCGCGGACGAGAGCTTCGAGCGATCCTCGCGTCAAGCGATACGACCCCTCGATGGGCTGGTACGCGTCGGTCGCCGTGCCGATGGCGACAAGCTCGCGACGCCAGGACGGACGGTCGAGCTCACGGCGCAGCACCTCGACGACGTTGCGTTTGACGAAGATCACCGAGGCGAAGTCGTCACCGGCATCGAGCTCGAACTGCCGGTGATACCGCCGCGCGTAGCAGTAGTGACACCCGTGCGTGCATCCGCGGTAGGGGTTCAACGTCCAGCGGAAAGGCATCCCGTCCGCGGCGTTCAACGCCGACCGGCACTGGATCTCCTGGTAGCGCGCAAGATCGGCCCGACGCTCCGCCTCGATCAAGGCCTCCGTGCCTCCCCGAGCGACTCGGTCGGCCACCTCCCGAGAGGTCGGAAGGCGGCGGCCGTCAGCAAACAGAAGCCCAGAAGATTCAGTAAGCGGCCAGACTTTCGTCATTTATTCGCTTCTAGAGCTTGACGCACTGAGCCATGACAGGTCAAGCCGTTCCGAGTCACCGCCCCCAGCATGCCTGCACCGGGCTGCGCCAGCCCGGCTGAAACGCTGCGTCACCCTGCAAGGGGGCACGCGCTCGGCTCCACGGCCTGAAGACCGAGAACTGAAAAAGGAGAACGCTCTACCGACCCGCCAGCGCCTTCCGCCAGTAGTCGAGGAGGTCGTCGAGGGTTCGCTCGAGGGGGATCTCGGGCGTCCATCCGAGCTCGTCTCTGAGCCGGGCGGGGCTGCCCACCACCAGGGGGTTGTCGTTGGGTCGGTAAAGCGCTGGATCCAGCCGCACGGTCACCGCGACGCGCGCCCGAGCCAGCAGCAGGTCGAGCAGCTCCCGCACGCGGACGGCGCGGCCCGAGCAGACGTTGTAGATTCGCCCCGGCAGCCCGTGATTCGCGATGCGCTGATAGGCCCGAACCGTATCGCGGACGTCGGTGAGATCCCGAGCGCTCTCGAGGTTGCCGACGCGAATCTCCGGGGCCGCCTGACCTCCTTCAATCGCGGCGATCTGCCTCGCGAACGCGGATGCCGCGAATTGGTCGCTCTGACGGGGACCGATGTGGTTGAAGGCGCGCGCGACCGTCACATGCAGCCGGCGCGCGTCGTCTACGGCGACGAGCTCTTGCGCCAGCTTGCTCACGGCGTACGGGCTGGCCGGACCGAGGGCAGCCGTCTCGTCAAGCGGGGTCGACTGGGTGGCGTAGACCAGCGCGGAGCTGGTGACGAAGAACCGGGCCTGCGGTCGGACCGCGTGCAGCGCCTCGACGACATGATGGGTGCCGCGGACGTTGATGGCGAAGGTCGACTCGGTGCTGCCCCACGAGCCGCCGACATGCGAGGCGCCGGCGCAGTGGTAGACCAGGTGGGGGCTCGCCTCCTCGATCGCGCGCCGCACGGCGGCGGGCTGGAGCACGTCGACCGCCCGCCAGCGCACCTGCCCGACGGTCCGCGGTGGGCGGCCCGACGGGCGATACCACGCCGTGATCACCGCCGCGTCTTGCGCCAGCAGATCGAGGAGATGGCTTCCCGCGAATCCCGCGGCACCGGTGACGAGCACCGAGCAGGGCGCCATCACCGCGGCATGCCGCCCATCGCGCCGTTGAAGGGCGAGAAGCTGCCGAGGCCCGCGAGCGAGAACGACAGGAAGAACCGGCGATCGGGCGGGAAGATGCTGCCGGCCCAGTTGTAGGTCTGGTACTCGAGCGCGATGCCGCAACATTGGGCGTTGTAGAAGCCCGACAGCCGCTGCTGCAGGAAGCCCTTGTTCAGCACGTCGTAGTTGAACGCGTAGGTCACGCCGACGCGATTCTCGCGCGTGCGGAGGTTGGTCGACACGTTCAGATAGTGGTCGAGGCGATTGGGGTCGCTGAAGTCGAGGAGCTCCCGGATGAAGAAGCGCTTCGTCCACCCGACGTTCGCCTGCGCGAACGACGACACGTTCAGGCCGGTGTTGGCCGTAATCGTGCGCAGCTCGAGATGGCGGCTGTCGACTTCGGCCCGGAGCGTCCCATTGACCGTCGTGCTGGGGTTGGCGCGAACCGACACCGAGATGGGCGAGAAGCTGCTCGGCGCCGCACTGCCGAAGCTCGTGCCGAAGCTGGTGTCGAACTGCGCGGCCAACGGTCGTGTGTAGTACGCCTGCAGGATCTCGACGCTCAGGATCTCTTGCGCCTGGCTCACACGGCCGCCTGGCACGCGCCGCTTGGCGTAGAGGCGGTTGTTGATCCCGTAGCTGAGCCGCGTCGTGTTGCCCACGATGAAGTCGCTCCAGTCGATGCTGACGATGCGATCGAAATTGTCGATAGACGAGGTGCGCTGGATCTGCAGGAACGGTTCGACGCTGTGCTTGAAACGCTCGGCGTACCGGCCGTCGGGCGTCACCCAAATCTTGTTGAACACCGGCCCGATGGCCTGTGCCTGAACGGTGTAATAGCGCCGGTTGACGTCGTCGTCGACGACGACGCCTGGAAAGCCCGGCGACTGCCCCGGCGCCTGGCTCCGGGTGTAATACGTGTCACGCCACGCGACGGTCGAGTTGACGGTGAACCATTGCCACTTCTTGAAGGGATAGCGGATCTGAGGCGTCACGTCGAACCGGCTCAGGTTCCGGACGTCGTCAGTCTCCGGATTCCCCGTCCTCGTCTCGCGATCGAAGTGGACGAACTCGGTATTCGCGGAGAAGTAGATCGGCGAATTCCGAAAGAGTGGCCGCTCGTTGCGGTTGAGCACGATCCGGGGCGAGCTGCCGATCAGCTGCGAGGTGGTCGTGGTCGTGAAGAACTCGTTGCGATCGTAGGTGCCGTTGAGGGAGAAGGTTCGCCAGGCGCCCGTGACGTTCGCCCCGAAGGACCGCTGGTTACGTGAAGCGTCGTAGACGTTGGTGTTGAACGACTGCATCACGGCGACGCTCGAGAAGTAATCCACGCGTGCGCGCGCCTGGAGCCGGCCGGGCAGGGCCTGGTTCGCCGCACCGCGCAGCTCGAAGGCACGCGTCTGGGGCAGCGAGCCCGACGTGCTCACGATCGCGTTCTGGTTGAGGAGGTGAGCCGTCATCGTGCCGTTGGCGCCGCCGCCGAAGTTGTACCGGTACTCGCCGCCGTACCCCTGGCCGGCTTTCGAGTACCAGTCGTGCATGATCGTCGCGTCCTGACTGCGGTTAATGGCCCAGAAGAAGGCGTTGTGGATCGCCTGGCCGCGCAGCGCCGACCACCCGTAGGTCGGAATCAAGATGCCGGTCGCCCGGTCGTCCTCCTTCGTCGGGTAGTAGAGGAGCGGCACATACAGCAGCGGGACGCCCTTGACGTTCAGCACGGCGTTCCGGAGCAGCGTGTAGTGGTCCACGTTGAGCACCACCGTGTCCGCATGGAGGTCCCACCGTGGCGTCGGCTGCACGCACGTCGAGAAGCCGCCATTCGTGATCCTGTATTTCTTGGGGCCGATCTTCTCGACGACATCGCCGAAGAAGTACACGTCGGTTTCCTGGTTGCCGCCGGGCGGTGGCACGAACGCGCCCGGGGACGGCGCCCGCACGGGCGGCCTGACGCTGGCGATCCCCGACGCATTGTAGAAGGTCCCAAACCGAGTCTTCGTGTTGAACTCGGCGCGATCGGCGGCGATGCGGTTCCGTCCTTGAGCGAACACCACGTTGCCCGTCGCGACGGCCCGATCCTCGTCGGTGAAGAGTTCGAGCGTATCGGTCGCGAGCGAGCTGTCCGCGTCGAGCTTGAGCTCGACGTCGCCGGTGACCCGCAAGTGATTCTCGGTCAGCCGCTCCTGCCGCGCACCGGTCACCTCTTGATAGTCACCGCCGCCTTGTCGGGCCTGTCCGCTTTGCGCTGCCGTCGTCGCCGGGACGAGCACGCACAGAAGACCTATCAGTAGGCGATATCGTAGAGCTCCAGGCATGCCACCGTGCGGAGGCGAACGCTTGAAGCCTATCACGTCCGTTCGTGATGCTTCAGGACGTCTCCGACGAGGAAAATAGACCCTGCCACGACCACGCGCGGCGAGGTCAGCCAGGCATGCTCGACGGCCTCTCTCGGGTCACCGCGGACCGAGACCGGCACACCGGGCGCGATGTGGCGTGCCATCGCGGCGAGCTCGTCCGGCTCGGCAGCGCGTGACGCTGGTGGCCGCGTCATCGTCACCGAGGATACAAGGGGCAGTAGTACCTCCAGCATGCCGCGGACGTCCTTGTCGCGCATGACGCCGAAGACGAGCGCTCGCGGGAGCGCCTCGCCTCGAAGGTACTCCGCCAGCGCATGCGCGCCTTCGACGTTGTGGGCCGCGTCGAAGAGCGCCTCCCGACCGTCCGGCCGACGTCGCAGGTCGAGACGACCGGGCCACACCACCTTCTGCAAGCCCGTGCGGACGGCCTCGATCGGCACGTGGAATCCGGCCCGGTCGAGCACCTCGAGCACGCGGACCGCGACCAGCGCGTTCTCGATCTGATGGGCGCCCGGCAATCCTATTTCGACGCACCCATAGTCGCGCTCGCTCGTCCGGAGGGCGACACGCGGGCGGCCCGTCGCGTCTCGTACCTGGACGTCGACACCGGTCGCCGCTTCGATGAGGGGCGCGCCGCGCTGGGCCGCTGTCCGAGCCACGACCTCGGAGGCTTCAGGCTGAAGCCGGCCCATGACGACCGGCACGCCGCTCTTGATGATGCCAGCCTTTTCTCCGGCGACGAGCGCGATGGTGTCGCCAAGCTGGTCGTGGTGATCGTGTCCTATGGTGGTGATGGCGGAAACGACCGGCCTGAGGACGTTGGTCGCGTCGAGCCGTCCTCCCAAACCGACCTCGCACACGACGATCGCGGCCTCCAGCCGGCGGAAGAGCTCGAACGCGACGGCGGTCGTGACTTCGAAGAACGTCGGATGGGCGCGCAGCTCGCCGCGATCCAAGAGCCGCTCGATGGTCTCGCGCACCTCACCCACGACGCGCTCCAGCAGGACAGTCTCGACCGGACAGCCGCCGACGACGAAGCGCTCGTTCAGATCTCTCAGGTGCGGCGACGTGTAGCGAGCGCTGCGGTATCCCGCGACGCGCAACGCGGAGTCGATCATGGCCGTCACCGAGCCCTTCCCGTTGGTCCCTGCGACGTGGATGGTGGGATAGTGCCGTTCGGGGTGGCCGAGCGCGGCGACCAGGCGCTCGATGTTCTCGAGCCCGAGCTTCATGCCGAAGCGCTCGAGGCCGAAAAGGTAGTCGATGGCGCTGGTTGCTCGGCTCACGTCGCCGTCGTCGCATCCGCCAGGCGCGACTGCGCAGGTCTCGGCGCTGAGGCGCGGGCGCCCATGAACCTGAGCGCGCGGGCGATGACCGCCTTCAGCTCGCGCCTATCGACGACCATGTCGACCATGCCCTTCGCGAGCAGGAACTCGCTTCGCTGGAAGCCGGGCGGCAGCTTCTGTCGGATCGTCTGTTCGATGACACGCGGTCCGGCGAAGCCAATCTGGGCCTTGGGCTCGGCGAGAATGAGGTCACCCAACATGGCAAAGCTCGCCGTGACCCCCCCGGTCGTCGGGTCGGTCAGCACCGCGATGTAGGGCACACGGGCTCGATCGAGGCGCGCGAGCGCGCCCGCGACCTTGGCCATCTGCATCAGCGACAGCGTGCCCTCCATCATGCGGGCGCCGCCCGAGCAGCACACGATGACCAGCGGACACCGGCGTTCGATCGCCCGCTCGACCGCCCGCGTGATCTTCTCGCCGACGACGACCCCCATGCTGCCGGCGATGAACCCATACTCCTGCGCGGCGACGATCGTCTCGATGCCCTCGAGGCGGCCGCTTCCGACGATCACCGCCTCACGCACGCCCGTGGCTTCGACGCTTGCCTGGAGCCGGCTCTTGTAGGGCTTGGTGTCGGAGAACTGCAACGGATCGGTCGAGACCAGGCCCCCGTCGTGTTCTTCCCAGGTCTCATCGTCGAAGAGGAGCTTGAGGCGCTCGGTGGCATTGAGCCGGAAGTGGAAGCGACACTTCGGGCAGACGTTCAGGTTGGCGGCGAGATCCTTGTGATAAATCGCCAGCCCGCAGTGGGTGCATTTGACCCACAGGCCCTCGGGGACGCGACTGGTCTTTCCCTTCGCTGCCCGGATGGGCTTGCGGACCTTGTTGAACCACGCCACGAGCGGAGCTTACCAAAATTGGGCAGGGTCGCTTCCCGCTTCCCATGTCCCTACCCTGGCGGGCGCCGTTGATCGAACGTCTTACCGAGCTCGGTCTGGAATCTTGCCACCTCGAACCACCCGACCTCCTACTTCCGCGGAACGTAGTACCGCGTCCCCGAGCTCATGTCGCTGATTTGGCGCTCGAGATCGTCGAGGGCGCCGTCCCAGTGCTCGGGATCGAGCTGTGAGGTTTCGACGACCAGCAGCGGTGTGGCGTTGTAGTGGAAGAAGAAGTGCTGATAGGCCTCGTTCAGCTCCTTCAGGTAGTCGGGATCCGGGGCGAGGGCTGCCGTCTCTGGATCGTCGCGCCGCTTCCGCAGCCGGCGGAGCAGCACGTCAGTCGGCGCCTGCAGATAGATCACCATGTCTGGTGAGGGTACGTCGCGCGCCAGCAGCTCGTACAACCGCTGATAGATGAAGAGCTCGTTGTCGTCGAGATTCAGATACGCGAAGATCTTGTCGCGGTCGAACAGATAGTCGGAGATCAATACCTGGCTGAACAGGTCCGACTGTCGCAGCGCAGACTGTTGGCGGTGGCGGTTCAGCAGATAGAACAGTTGAGCCTGCAGTGCAGCGCCCGGTCGATCGGCGTAGAAGTCGGCGATGAAGGGATTGTCCGATTCCTCGAGCACGAGCGTCGCGTCGAGTCTCGCACCCAAGCGCTCGGCGAGCGCTGTCTTGCCCACGCCGATCGGTCCTTCGACGGCGATGTAGCGAAAGTGCAAGGCGGCTCGATGATATCATCGCGACTCGATGCGTACCAGCGGTCGCTCTCCGCACGATCACGGCCGCAGCTGCTGCGGCCTTTTCGACGTGATGGTGCGAGGTTTCAACGCGTGAGGTGGCCCGCGGCCTGTCGCCGCCTGCTCGTCCTTTCGGCGCTCGCCGGTGCTGGTTGCGCGCCGAGCGTGCCACCTCCGGCGCTCACTCCTACGGCTCCCGTGCCGCTCACCTACGAGCAGAAGATCGCCGCGATTCTCGCGCTGGAGGATCAGCGCCGCCTGCGAGAGCCCTCGTCGACGGTTGCACCCAGCGCCATTCCGCCTCCCCTTGGGCCTCGTGAACGCTTCGCGCCGTTACCACCTCAGCCACCGCCTCCACCCGACCTCGTGCGATTCCTCGGCGATGACGAAGCGCGCGTGCGCCGGCGGGCAGCGCTCGCCATCGGCCGGGTCGGGCTGCAAGAAGGGGTCGCAGCACTCGTTGCCCGACTGTCGGATCCCGAGGCCGAAGTCCGCCAGATGGTGTGCTTTGCACTCGGTCTCCTTGGTGACGTCAGCGCGCGAGACCCGCTCGTCGCGCGGCTCGACGATGACCAGCCGATCGTGAAGGGCAGTGCGGCCGAGGCGCTCGGGCTCATCGGCGACGAGGGAGCGGCCGAGGCGATCGCGCGCATGGTCACGCAGATCATCGACTCCGGTGCGCTGTCGACGCTGCCAGGCGACGAGGCCGACACCGTCAGAGACACGCCCGCGGCGGCCGTGCGTCTCGGGCTGTTCGCGCTCGCCCGGCTGAAGGCGTTCGAGGCGCTCGCCGCCGCCGCGCTCGATGCGGGTGGGCAGCCGCGCCAGCGGTGGTGGCCCGTGGCCTATGCGCTTCACCGGGTGGAAGACGCTCGCGCTGTGCCCGCGCTCCTTTCATTGCTCGGCGATTCGCACCCCTATACACGAGCGTTCGCCGCGCGCGGTCTCGGGGCGCTGAAAGAGGCCGCGGCGCCGGCCGTGCCGGTGCTCCTTCCGCTCGTGACCGGCTCGGATCGTCTCGTCGCCATCGAGGCGATTCGCGCGCTGGGTCGCCTCGGTGATGCGCGCGCCGCCCCGGCGCTGCTGGCGATGGCTCGTGCGCCCAAGGCCGATCCAACCCTGCGGCGGGAGTCGATCATCGCCGCGGGCGGCGTCAGCGGCGAGGCCATCACGGAGCTCCTCATCGACACGTTGGGCGATCCGAGCCCGTCGATTCGCGGCGCGGTTCTCTCATCACTTGCTCGCAGGGAGCCCGAGACGTTCATCGCGCTCCTCTCGGGGTTGGACCCGGATCCGGAATGGCGCGTGCGAGCGGCCCTCGCCGACGCCTTGGGCGCACTCCCGAGCCGGGCCGGTCTGCCGCGACTGCGGGCGATGCTGCGCGATCCTGACGCGCGCGTGCTTCCCGCCGTGCTCGCGTCGCTTGTGACGATCCAAGCGCCCGATGCCGCGGCTTCGGCCGTGGCCGCGCTCGGCGCCGAGGATCCAGTGGCCCGAGCCGCCGCCGCCCGCGCGCTCGGCGCGCTGAAGGACGGACGCCATGCAGGCGCTCTCGTCGAGGCGTACCAGCGTGGGCAGGGTGACCCAACCTTCGTGGCTCGACTCGCGGCGCTCGCCGCACTGAACGAGCTCGGGACGCCCGAGGCAGCCTCGACGCTCACGCAGGCGCTTGCCGACCGGGACTGGGTGATACGGGTGCGCGCGGCCGACTGGCTGCGGGCCAAAGGGGTCGTCCCCGACGCACTAGAGCGCATCCGACCGGCGCCGCCCTCACGCGACGGCCTCGACTACGCGGCGACGCATCTGGTTGCGCCAGCGGTGTCAACCCAGGCGTTCATCGACACCGAGCGCGGGACCATCCAGCTGGAGTTGGCCGTGCTCGACGCGCCACTGACCGCGGACACCTTCGTCACACTAGCGCGGCGCGGGTTCTACGACGGCCAGCGGATCCACCGGGTCGTGCCCAACTATTTCGTCCAGGCCGGTGATCCACGGGGTGACAGCGCAGGCGGTCCTGGGTTCACGATCCGCGACGAGATCAACCAGCGCCCGCACATTCGCGGCACGGTGGCGATGGCCATCGACGGCCCAGAGACGGGGGGCAGTCAGTTCTTCATCACCCATTCACCGCATCCACAGCTCGATGCGCGCGATACGGTGTTCGGTCGTGTTCTGTCCGGCATGGACATCGTCGACCGACTGCAAGTCGGCGATCTCATCGAACGGGTGCGAATCTGGGATGGCGTCGAGCAGTAGGGCGCTCGCGCTGTCGGTGATGCGGGTGGGGGACGCGGGCGAACGGAGGAGAGTTGAAAAGGGGGCGACGGCCGCCCCCTTTTATTGCGGGGAGGCCAGCTTACCGCTTCTTGCCAGCCTTCTTCTTCCCGCCCTTGGCTTTCTTCGCCATTGTCTGTTATCCCCCCCTTCATTAGGGAATCGCACGATCGGCTCGCCGTCATCTGCAGTGGCTGCCGCCTGGCACGCCCACCAGACGTTCGGCGCCGCCCGTGTCGGTGGCACCATTCACGAGTCCCGTCAGGGGTTATCGGCCAACCGGAAGATCCAGTTGAGCCTCACTCGCGAAGTGTGAGGCTGATTCGATCAACCTCACAAGGGATGGCCTGAGTTGACCATCCTCATACCAGATGTAGATTATGGCGCTGGGAGTTCGGATGTCAAGCACAAAAGTGCTCCTGTTGTCAAAAAGTTCTACTTCGTGAGTCGCGCGAGGCTCGCGCGCGCCGCTGACCGCACGTCAAGTGCCCCGCCGACCACCGAGAGCGCCGATCGAAAATGCGAGACGGCTCGATCACGATCGCCGTCGCGCTCGTACAGCACCGCGAGATCGTGATTGGCCGCGGCACGCACGAGCGCGGGGACTCCGCGTGGCTGCTGCACGAGGTGCACGAGTCGCGCACGCGCGGCGCCGTGATCGCCGCGCGCGAGCAGCACGCGAGCCGTCCGATAGCTGATCCCCGGTTCGTTCGGTGCGAGCGACGCGGCGCGTTCGAGCGCGGTCCACGCCGCATCGACATCCCGGCGCTCGAGCGCACGCAGTCCCTCGAGCGACAGTCGGTACGCCTCAGCTGCTCGTGCGTTGGGCGTGTGAGCCAGGCCGTGCTTCGCACGCCCGCTGATGGTCGGGAGCTCGGCCGCGTCCGCCGCCAGGGCGGCCCGCCGATAGAAAGCGACCGCGGACGTGCGGTCCCCCAATCGGTCGTGGGCGGCGCCGAGCCGCACGAGCGCCTCGGCGCCCGCCTCGTGTGGCACCGTCGGCAGCGATCGGACGACCCGTTCGAACTGCTCGATGGCGCGGTCGGTCTCGTCCATCGCATCGAGCTCGATGCCGAGTCCGAGGTGTGCGCGCGCCTCAGCGAGTTTCGCCGCACTGACGCGGCCACCGACCGCCCGTTCGAGGAGCTCCGACCAGGTGGCCGCGCTCGCGGGATGATCATGGAAATAGTCGGCCTGGACCTCTGCGATGCGCTGGTGGAAGACCGGATTGGCGGGGTAGCGTGTGGTCAGGCCTCGCAGCAGCTCGAGCGCTCGCGACGGCTGGCGCTCGTACCAGAGATAGAGCCAGTGCAGCTGGAAGTCGGCCTCGCCAACGAGCAGCGCGCCGCGGTCGCGTGCCTCGAGCATCTCGCGCAGGCCGCGCACGCGGTCGCCGCCGGGCAACCAGAGCAGCCACCGGACGATTTTGGCCGGCGCAGGCACGACGTCGGCGTAGTAGTGATAGAGCCCGATGCCGAACTTGGCGTCGTGCATCGTCGGATCGAGCTCGAGCGCACGTTCGAGCGCCGCTTTGATGCGGCTTCCGTCGCGCGCCGCTGCGAGCCGCTGTCCGCGAAGGATGCGCCACTGGACGAGCGGCGCGTGCGCCCCCGCCAGATAGAACCACGCTTCCGCGCGCTCGGGCTCGCGAGCCGTCCACGCCGCCGCCGCCTCGATGGACTGTTTGGCGGATGCCTGGAGGCGGCCGTCGACACGCCGGGATTGCGGATCGAGCACGACGTCCCACCAGTCTGCCACCCCGCGTAGTGCCAGGCAGGCGACCGGAGGCGCCGGTGGACAGGCTTGCTCGAGTTGGGTGCGGGCCTGGTCGAGTCGCGCCGACAGGATCTCGTCGTAGATGGCCGCCAGACGCGCGCGCTCGGTCAGACCTGGGATCGCGGCTGTCACCTTCGCCGACGCGCAGAGCACGAACCCGACGGCCGCGGCCACTGCCATCCGGCGGAGCGTCGAGAGGCGAACGGACGCGCGCGCGGTGCGCCCGCGGAGGCCACGTCGCCTTGGCCAGCGTCTCACTGCGAAGAGGCTCGGCAGTGAGCGATTGTAAACTCTCCGAGGAAGATGCCTGCAGCGTGCCTCGACTTTCAGGTGACCGCGCGCGACGGATTGGCGCGCCGAGGCGTGCTCAACACCGCGCACGGCCAGGTCGACACCCCTGCCTTCATGCCCGTGGGCACGCAAGGCGCCGTCAAGGCCGTGACGACCGCGCAGCTCGAGGCAGCCGGCGTGCAGATTTTGCTCGCCAACACCTACCACCTCGACTTGCGCCCCGGGGCGGCGCTCATCGCCCGTCGCGGCGGGCTGCACCGATTCATGGGGTGGAGCGGGCCGATTCTCACCGACAGCGGTGGCTTTCAGGTCTTCAGCCTGGCGGAGCGGCGCCGCATCGATGAGACCGGCGCGCACTTCCGGTCTCATCTCGACGGGTCGCTCCATCTGCTGACCCCCGAGCGCGCGACCGATGTCCAGGCGCACCTTGGGTCCGATCTCGCCATGGTCCTCGACGAGTGTGTCGCGCATCCCTGCACCGTGGACGTCGCCCGGACCGCGGTCGAGCGATCGCTCAGATGGGCGCGGCGGGCGCGCACGAGGTTCAACGCCCTGCAGGCCGGGGACGTGGGGGAGGTCTCGCTGGTCACACCGGGCCAGGCGCAGCTCGGCATCGTCCAGGGGAGTGTGTTCCCGGTCTTGCGTCGGGAGAGCGCCGAGGCGACGGTCGAGGTCGGCTTCGACGCGTACGCCATCGGCGGGCTGAGCGTCGGCGAGGAGCCCGCCGTGATGTACGAGATCGTCGCCGAGACCACGAAGTGGCTGCCCGAGCATCGGCCCCGCTATCTCATGGGCGTCGGCACGCCGCGCGATCTGGTCGAGGCCGTCGCCCGAGGCGTCGATCTGTTCGACTGCGTCCTGCCGACGCGAAACGCCCGCAACGGGCAGCTGTTTACGAGCGAGGGTCGGTTGAACATTCGAAACGCCCGGTATGCGGAGGACGATCGGCCCCCGGATCCGGCCTGCGGCTGCTATACGTGTCGGACCTGCTCACGCGCGTACTTGCGGCATCTCTTCGTGGCGGGCGAGCTCGCGTCGAAAACCCTTAACACGTTGCATAATCTACACTTTTACCTTGACACCATGCGGCGGATTAGGGAGGCTATTACGCTTCGGCGGTTCGAAGAGTTCGCCTCGGACATCCGCCAATGCCCGTCCTTTGCTGCCTCCGATCTCGAGCGTCGTCCCAGTGTGACACCGTCGTGATCGGATATTGTGATTGGAGCAGGCGATCGCCGTCGACCGGCCGATCAGCCGCTGACGACCCAAGGGACCCCTGTGATGAAGGTGATTCCACTCGTGCTCGCCGTGGGAGCCCCAGCGGCCGAAGGCGCATCGCTCTGGGTGCAGTTTGTGCCGTTCGTGCTCGTCCTGGCGATCTTCTATTTCATCATTCTCTTACCGATGAGACGGAAGCAGCAGAAGGTCGAGCAGTTTCTGGGCGGGCTCAAGGTGGGCGACCGCGTCATCACCACCGGCGGCATCTACGGGCAAGTCACGCGCCTCGGTGACGTCACCGTGCAACTGCAGATCGCCGACAAGATTCGAATCGAAGTGGCCAAGGCATCCATCGGCGGGTATCAGGGGCAGGCGCCGGTCGTCGATCCGGGTTCCTCCTAGCCGGCCGCGCGGAGCATACGCGTCATGCAGAACTTGCGTTGGAAGGTCGTCACGGCTGTGGTGGTGCTGGTGGTGTTCACCGCGGTGGGCGTGTACCCGATCGTGGCGAATCGATACGGCATCACGACACCGAGCTGGCTGATGGATCGGCAAATCAAGCTCGGGCTCGACTTGAAGGGCGGCGTGCATCTCGTGCTGCGCGTCCAGACCGACGACGCCCTGCGCACCGACACCGAAGGCGAATCGGAACGTCTGCGCGAGTCGCTGCGCTCGAAGGGCATCACCGTCAGCGCCATCAACATGGTGTCGCCCACTGAGTTCCGCGTCGAGGGCGTGCCGCAGGACAAGGACGCCGCGTTTCGCGAAGCGGCCATCGAGGCCGACACCAATTTCTCGCGTGCGTCGGGCGTCGGGGGCACTTATACGTTCACGATGAAGCCCAACGTGCAGATCGCCCTGCGTGAAGAGGCGGTCGATCAGGCGCGCCAGACCATCGAGCGTCGCGTGGACGAGCTCGGGGTCACCGAGCCGAGCATCGCCGAACAGGGCTCCGCCGGGGACCAGATTCTCGTGCAGCTGCCGGGCGTCACCGACGTGAATCGCGCCAAGGAGATCATCCGGTCCACGGGATTGCTCGAGCTGAAGATCGTGGAGAAGGGACCCGCGGCGTCGCGCGAGTCACTGCTCGAAGCCGGGGCCGTGCCGCAGGGCATGGAGATCCTGCCCGGAACGAGTGGCGGCCTCGGCGAGCCCGGTACGACTGTGTACTACATGGTCAAGCGGGTCGCGGCGGTCAACGGCAACGACCTCAGAAGCGCCAGGCCGTCGCTCGACGAGAACGGCCGGCCCGCCGTCGCCTTCACATTGAGCAATGACGGGGCGCGGAAGTTCGGCCGGGTCACCGGTGAGAACATCGGTCGGCAGCTGGCGATCGTGCTCGACGGCCGTGTGCAGTCCGCACCCGAGATCCAAGGTCGCATCACAACCGACGGACGCATCAGCGGGAGCTTCACGCAGGAAGAGGTGCAGAACCTGTCGGTTATCCTGCGGTCCGGAGCGCTGCCGGCGTCGCTCACGTATCTCGAGGAGCGCACGATTGGGCCCTCGCTCGGCGCGGACTCGATTCGGTCGGGGGTGCTCGCCTCGATCGCGGGACTGCTGCTCATCATCGCGTTCATGCTCATCTACTACAAGCTCTCTGGGCTCAATGCGATCATAGCCCTGGCCTTCAATCTCATCATCCTCTTGGGGCTCATGGCGTACATCGGCGCGGTGATGACCCTTCCCGGCATCGCTGGTTTCGTACTGACGATGGGCATTGGTGTCGACTCGAACGTGCTCATCTTCGAGCGAATCAAGGAAGAGCTGGCCGCGCAGCGCGGCGTACGAGCGTCGATCAATGCCGGGTTCAGCCGTGTCTTCTGGACGCTGCTCGACACGCACGTCGCGGCGCTCATTTCGGCGGCGTTCCTCTTCCAGTTCGGGACGGGGCCCATTCGCGGCTTCGCGGTCACCTTGACCCTGGGCCTCATCTCGAATCTGTTCACGGCGATCTTCGTGTCGAAGACGCTCTTCGAGCTGGCACTGTCACGCCGCCATCAGGTGGCGTCGCTTTCCATCTGAGCCATGCATATCTTTCAGAACACCCATTTCGACTTCCTGCGCTGGCGCTGGTACGCCATCGCCTTCTCCTGGGCCATCATCCTGGCGGGCCTCGGCGTCATCCTGACCAAGGGCATCCCGCTCGGCATCGAGTTCGCTGGCGGCACGGTCGTGATCTCCCAGTTCGACCAGATGCCGTCGATCCAGCAGGTGCGCACCGCGCTCGATCGGTCCTTCGGCCAGGCGGCGGTGGTGCAGGCCTACGGCGACCCCTCGCTGCGCCAGGTGATGGTGCGTGTCCCGGAGGTCGGGGCTGAGTCCGGCGGATCGCTGTCGGCCGCGGCGGAGAAGGTCGAAGCCGCCCTCCGGAGTGCGAATCTCGGCAACGTCAAGACCGTCGGAACCGAGATCGTGGGCCCCGCCGTCGGGAAGGACCTGACGACGAAAGGGATTCAGGCGACGATTCTGTCGCTCATCGGCATCCTGGCCTACATCGCGTTTCGGTACCAGTTCAGCTTCGCGGTCGGTGCGGTCGTTGCCACGCTCCATGACCTGCTCGTGACATTGGCGTTTCTCGCATTCTTTCGCTACGACCTCACGTTGAACGTGATCGCCGCCATCCTCGCTGTGACCGGCTATTCGACCAACGACACCATCGTCATCTTCGACCGCGTGCGAGAGAACCTGCGCGCCATGCGGCGCGACTCACTCGGGGCCGTGATCAACACTGCCATCAATCAGACGTTGGGGCGGACGATCATCACCGCGGGCACGACCTTGCTCGCGGCCATCGCCCTCTTCCTCTTTGGCGGCGAAGTGCTCCGTGGGTTCGCGTTCACCATGATCATCGGTGTCATCACGGGCACGTATTCCAGTGTCTTCGTCGCGGCGGCGATTGTGACGATCTGGCGTGGGAAGGCGCCGACGCGCGCCGCAACCCGCGCGCCAGCGGTCGCGGGCGACACCGTCGCCAGCGCGCCACAGCAGCCTGCGCGCAAGTCCAAGCCTCCGCGCAAGGCCCGCGCCTCGTAGCCGCCCTGGGGTCTTGGTTCTTGGTACTCGGGTTGTAGCTGGGGCCTCGGTCCTTGAACGGTCCCTCAGTCTGGTGCTCGGGTGGCCCTTCGGTCCTTCAGCCGTGGCTCGGCTGTAGGACGTCGTTGGCGAGCAGGGCAAGGACCAAGGTCTGAGCCCCACGTACCAGACGAGACACCACCCCCCGTATGTCGACGCTCGTTCAAGCCGCGTTGCTCGGCGTTCTCCAGGGGCTCACGGAGTTCCTGCCGGTGTCCTCGACGGCGCATCTGCTCGTGACCGCCCGGGCGATCGGCTATGAGGACCCGGGCGGGGTCTTCACCGTCATGATCCAGTTCGGATCGGTCCTGGCCGTGGCGTGGCTCTATCGCTACCGGCTGGGTCAGGTGCTTCGAGGGCTGGCCTCGAAGGCTGAAGAACGCCGGTTCGTCTGGATGATCGGCGCGGCGTTCGTGCCGTTTGCCGCAGTGGCGGCGCTGGTCGGCCCGTTCGTGCGGACGGTACTCTACCAGCGGCTCGACATCATCGCGGCTGCATTCGTGGCGGGCGGCCTGGTCATGCTCGTGCTTGAGCGTGTGAGGGGCGTGCCCGATGTCTTCGAGGCCGATCGGACGCCCATCGGGCGCGCCTTCGGCGTCGGCGTCTGTCAGATGCTCGCCCTCGTGCCAGGGGTGTCACGATCGGGCGCGACGATCATCGGCGGCATGCTGATGGGGCTGGATCGGCGTGCCGCCGCCGAGTTCTCGTTCTTCCTGGCCATGCCGACCATGGCTGCGGCCTTCGCGAAGGACGTGCTGGACGTCCGGCATCATCTGACGGCGGGTCGATTCCTCGAAATCTCAGTGGGTTTCGTAATGGCGTTCGTTGCGTCGGCGGCGGTCGTCCGGCCTTTCCTGCAGTTTGTCGGGCGATCGGGCTTTGCGCCCTTCGCTCTTTACCGCATCGCCATCGGAGTGCTGCTCCTCGTGGCGATCTTCAGCGGGTGGCTCTGATGCAGTGGCTGCGCCGCAGCTTCATCACCGGGTTCTTCGTGGCGGTGCCGCTCGTCATCAGCATCACGGCGATCGTCTGGACGTTTGGGATCGTCGACGGGCTGACCACGCCGGTGTTCGACCGGTTTCTCGGGCGCCACGTGCCCGGTCTGGGGATCCTGACGACAGCGCTCGCCATCCTGCTGGCGGGTGCCGTGGCGAGCAACGTCATCGGGAAGCGGGTGCTCCAGCAGGGGGAACGGCTCCTCCTCCGTGTGCCGGTCTTCAAGACCGTCTACGCGCCCGTCAAGCAGTTGGTGGCGGCGTTCTCGCCCGAGAATGAGTCAGGATTCAAGCGCGTGGTGATGCTCGAGGGGCCGCACGGCGTCATGCTGGGTTTCTTGACGAAGGAGCTCACCGTGGACCGAGGGGCCGGACCGGAGGAGATGGTCGCCGTCTACGTGCCGACCAATCATCTGTACTTGGGCGATCTCGTCATTTGTACACGCGCTCGCGCGATGTTTCCCGACATCAGCGTCGAAGAAGGGGTGCGGATCTTCCTGACCGGCGGGGCGGCGCTCCCGTCGCGCGTGCGGGGGGTGATCGACCCAGGCCAGGACCGGCGACCGTTCCAGGTATAATCCGGTGCTTTGTGCCTGGGGGCCGGCCTCGAGGCGGCGGCTCGGGATCAATCCATTCACCAATCATTTTTCGGCGTGTCCGGGGTCACCGGACGTCTTTGTGCGAGGCGAGATGAGCGCGATCGTGGAATCGGTGCGAAACAGGTGGCGTGTCGTGTCAGGGATGCTCGGTCTGTTGCTCCTCGCGCCGGGCATGGCGCTGGCCGCGCAGCCCCCCGAAGTGCCGGTGCATCGGGGCGGCGAGGCGAGCCTGGTCGTGCCCGACTTGTCCGTGGTCTCGTTTCGCGGCATCGACGGGCACACGCTGCTCGCCACCGGCATCGTGATCTGCGTGTTGGGTCTGCTCTTCGGTCTCATGACGTTCACGCGGCTCAAGAACATGCCGGTCCACGCCAGCATGCTCGAGGTCTCGGAGCTGATCTACGAGACGTGCAAGACGTATCTCGTGACGCAGGGGCGCTTCATCATGCTCCTCTGGGTCTTCATCGCCGTCATCATCTCGGCGTACTACGGGTGGCTCAACCCTGTCGAAGGGAAGCCCATCGCATTGACGCTGACCATCATCTTGATCTTCTCGCTCATCGGCATCGGCGGCAGCTACGGGGTGGCCTGGTTCGGCATCCGGGTGAACACCTTCGCCAACTCGCGCGCCGCTTTCGCGAGCCTGAAGGGGAAGCCGTTTCCCATTTACGCCATTCCGCTCCAGGCGGGGATGAGCATCGGCATGCTGCTCATCAGCGTGGAGCTGCTGATGATGCTCTGCATCTTGCTGTTCGTGCCCGGTGACTACGCCGGACCGTGCTTCATCGGATTCGCGATCGGCGAATCGCTCGGCGCCGCGGCGCTCCGGATTGCCGGGGGCATCTTCACCAAGATCGCCGACATCGGCTCGGATCTCATGAAGATCGTCTTCAAGATCAAGGAAGACGATGCACGGAATCCGGGTGTCATCGCCGACTGTACGGGTGACAACGCCGGCGATTCGGTTGGTCCGAGCGCCGACGGCTTCGAGACCTACGGTGTCACCGGCGTCGCGCTCATCACGTTCATCCTCCTTGCCGTCAACAATCAGACGGTACAGGTGCAGCTGCTCGTGTGGATCTTCGTGATGCGCGTGATGATGATCGTGGCGAGCGGCCTCTCGTACTACGTGAACGAAGCGATGGCCAAGGGCCGGTACGGGAACGCCGACAAGATGAACTTCGAGCAGCCGCTGACCAATCTGGTCTGGCTGACGTCGGTCGTCTCGGTCCTCCTGACCTACATCGTGTCGTACTGGCTGATCCCCGACCTGGGTGACGGCTCGCTCTGGTGGAAGCTTTCGACCGTGATCACCTGCGGCACGCTCGCCGGCGCCATCATCCCAGAGTTCGTGAAGGTGTTCACCTCGACCGAGTCGAGCCACGTTCGGGAGGTCGTCACCTCCTCGCGTGAGGGCGGTGCCTCACTGAACATCCTGTCGGGGTTCGTGGCCGGCAACTTCAGCGCGTACTGGTTGGGTCTGAGTGTTGTCGGGCTGATGGGGATCGCGTATTACGTCAGTACGTTCGGGCTGGGCACGCTCATGTTGGCCCCGGCCGTCTTCGCGTTCGGGCTCGTGGCGTTCGGGTTCCTTGGCATGGGCCCAGTGACGATCGCGGTCGATTCCTACGGTCCCGTCACCGATAACGCGCAGTCGGTCTTCGAGCTGTCGGTCATCGAGCACATCCCGGGGATTCAGGCAACCCTCAAGAAGGACTACGGGATCGACGTGAAGTTCGAGCGGGCGAAGGACCTGCTCGAGGAGAACGACGGCGCGGGCAACACGTTCAAGGCGACCGCCAAGCCGGTCTTGATCGGCACGGCGGTGGTCGGCGCGACCACCATGACGTTCTCGATCATCGTGACGTTGACACACGGGCTGACCCAGAACCTGGACAAGCTGTCGCTGCTGCATCCGCCGTTCATGCTCGGGCTGATCACTGGTGGAGCGATCATCTATTGGTTCACCGGGGCCTCCGCTCAGGCCGTGACGACCGGCGCGTACCGTGCGGTAGAGTTCATCAAGGCGAACATCCGCTTGGACGGGGTGGAGAAGGCGTCGGTGGCCGACAGCAAGAAGGTCGTGGAGATTTGCACGCAGTACGCCCAGAAGGGGATGTTCAACATCTTCCTGACGGTCTTCTTCTCGACGCTGGCGTTCGCGTTCCTCGAGCCGTTTTTCTTCATCGGCTACCTGATGTCGATCGCGCTCTTCGGGCTGTATCAGGCGATCTTCATGGCCAACGCCGGCGGTGCGTGGGACAACGCGAAGAAGATCGTCGAGGTGGAGCTCAAGGCGAAGGGGACGCCGTTGCACGCCGCAACGGTGGTCGGCGACACGGTGGGTGACCCGTTCAAGGACACGTCGTCTGTGGCGATGAACCCCGTTATCAAGTTCACGACGCTGTTCGGGCTGCTCGCCGTGGAACTCGCGCAGCGGCTGACGACCGACGCGGGGGGCGGGGTGGCGCATCTGCTCGCGTTGGTGTTCTTCGTGCTGTCGGTGGTCTTCGTCCATCGGTCTTTCTACGGGATGAGGATTGGGGCAGAAGGCGCTTGACAAAAGGGTGCTGGATGGCCGACAACCTCGGCTGTATCGCGGATGCCCATTTCCCGAAAACCGGTGTCTAAGCGAGGGAAACAGTTTCGTTGACTCGTTGATTTTCGTGTAGATATAATCGCCGCCCTTGGCCGGGTGGCCTGGCGTGCGCCAAGGCCAACAACGCTGAGGATTTCCTTGGAATAGCGGAGGAGAAGCCTGTGCCACGTGACATGTTCGGCGATGTCGTCGAGCCGTCCATCAAGGTGGGCAGCAAGCAGTGGTACACGGTGCCGCTCTCGATCCTTGCTCACACGGTGCTGATCGCGGCGGTGATCATCATCCCGTTGATGGCCGCCGATGTGCTGCCCACACCGCCCCAGATGATGGGCGCCTTCGTGGCGGCACCCCCGCCCCCGCCCCCCCCACCCCCGCCTCCGCCGCAAGCGGCTCCTCAGGTTCCGAAGCCCGTCATGGAAGTCAACCCGACGGCGGCGCCGGTCGAGGCTCCCTCGGAGATCAAGCCGGAGACCGGATTGGAACAGGGCACGCGTGATGCGGTGAGCGGCGTCGAAGGTGGCGTTGCCGGTGGCGTGACCGGTGGCATTGTCGGCGGGCTCGAGGCTGCGCCGCCCCCCCCACCGCCTCCACCCCCACCCCCACCCCCGCCCCCGCCAGCGGCCGTCCGCGTTGGCGGCAACATCAAGCCGCCCACGAAGACCAAGGACGTCCGTCCAGTGTACCCGCCCATCGCGCAGTCGGCCCGCGTGCAGGGTGTCGTCATCATCGAGGCGACCATCGGGCCAGACGGGAGTGTGCAGGAAGCGAAGGTGCTGCGCTCGATTCCGCTGCTCGACTCGGCGGCCCTCGACGCGGTGAAGCAGTGGCAGTTCACGCCGACGCTGTTGAACGGGCAGCCCGTCCCGGTGATCATGACGGTGACGGTCAATTTCACGCTGCAGTAGGTGCGCGAGTAGGTCTCTCGAGAACCAGGCACGAGCGCGGTCGCCAAGGTGACTGCATGGAGGATGAGCCGTGGATTTGATGGAAATGTGGGAGCAGATGGGCTATATCGCCAAAGCGGTCGCCTTCATCCTGTTTTTCATGTCGATGTGGTCGGTTGGCGTCGCTGTGGAGCGGATCTACACCTATACCCAGGCACGAAGCCAGTCGAAGCTGTTCGCCCCGCAGGTGGCGAAGCACCTGAAGGAAGGCCGCCTCAAGGACGCGATCGCCATCGCCCAGTCCAAGAACTACAAGTACAGCCACCTGGCCAAGGTCGTGCTCGCCGGGTTGCAGGAGTATCAGTTCCAGCAGGAGAGTGGACAGGGCCTCGGGCGTGAAGACCTGATGGACACCGTCCGCCGTTCCATCCAGCGCGCCTCGGCACTGACCGCCAACGACCTGAAGAAGGGCGTTTCGGCGCTGGCCACCATCGGATCGACCGCCCCCTTCGTCGGCCTGCTGGGCACCGTGGTGGGCGTCATCACGGCGTTCCAGGGCATTGCGACCTCCGGATCGGGCGGTATCGGTGCGGTATCGGCGGGTATCGCCGAAGCGCTCGTCGAGACCGCGCTCGGGCTCGTCGTGGCGATTCCAGCCGTCTGGTTCTACAATTACCTGACGGGCCGCATCGAGTACTTCAACGTCGAGATGGATAACTCGTCGTCGGAGCTCGTCGACTACTTCATCAGGAAGACAGCCTAACATCGGCTGTCGTGGCCGCCGGTCGGGGAGCGGACGCCTGCACCGTAAAGGGAGGCGTCCACGGGTCCTCGGCCGCTGGCTTCGCATCCTGGTGCGTGCCGTAGGGCTCGGCCCTGCGAATTGAAGGAGATTCAGCCATGTCAATGGACGTTGGCGGCGCCAAAGGCGGAGTCAAGTCCGACATCAACGTGACGCCGCTTGTCGACGTCATGCTGGTGCTGCTCATCATCATGATGCTCGTCGCTCCCCTGCTGCAGCAGGGCGTCAGCGTGAGGCTGCCGCAGGCGGCCAATACCGTCGACAAGCCCGAGGTCTCGGACCAGACGGTCATTGCCATCGCCCAAAGCGGCGCGATGTACCTTCAGGCCAGGCCTGTTCAAGAGGCCGAGCTCGGCACGAAGGTCCGCGAGCTGATCGAGTCAAAGACAGAGAAGATCGTGCTCATCAAGGCCGACGAAGAGGCGACCTACGGGGCGGTCATGGCAGCCATGGATCAGCTGCGGCAGGCCGGGATCGAGGACGTGGGCCTCATCACCGAGCGCAAGAAGGGGCCGGGCGGCGCGGCGGGAGGGCAGTAAGTCATGGCGCACGCACACCACCACCTCGGGGCGGAGAAGGTCGTCAAGGCCGAACCGCTCAGCACGAGCTGTGACATGAACGTCACGCCGCTCATCGACGTGCTGCTCGTGCTGCTGGTGATCTTCATGGCGGCGTTGCCGCTCACTCAGAAGGGCGTCGACATCAACCTGCCGGCCGAGACCAAGACGGCGAATCAGGAGCAGCAAATCGACGTCAGCCAGATTGTCGTCGAGTACACCGCCGACCGAAAGCTGTCGATCAACAAGTCAGAGCTGACGGTGGCCGAGCTCGAGAAGCGCCTCCGCGACATCTTCGAGACCCGCAAGGACAAGACGATGTTCATCTCGGGCGCGGAGAGCCTCCGGTACCGAGATATCATCGAGGTCATTGACGCCGCCCGCGGCGCCGGTGTGACCAAGGTCGGGATCGTCACGGCCGGCATGCGCAAGGCCGCCGGCGTGACAGGCAACTAGCCGCTCGTTCCTCGAATGACCACGGGCCGCTCCTGGCGAACAGCCAGGAGCGGCCCGTGGCTTAGCACGGCACGCCAGAGCCCCGGATCGTCTCGTGAGTTCATGGTGGCCGTCCGGCACAGCCCAGCGATATGCTGCGCGCCGGCTGAAGCCCCCCTCGCCCACCGATCCACGGTCCACAAGGAGCCGCCTTGCCGGCTCGCCAGACCCGTCCGCAGTCCGCTGTTCCTACAGTTGGTGGCGCAGGGCAGCACCGTCCACGTGAGTTTTGCGCCTCTTTGCCGCCACGCGCGGCATCCTGGCCAGGTGGCGGACACAAAAAAGGCCCGCGAGATGTCTCGCGGGCCTTTGTGTTCAGTTGGTTGGAGCGCGCCGCTAGGCACCGGCCGAGCGCTTCTTCTTGATGCTTTCGGCCTTGTCTCTGAGACCTTCGGCTTCCTTGATGAGCGCCGCGCGCCGGCCCAGATCGGACTCCATGTTGGCCTGCAGTCGGAGGAGCAGACCCTTATAGACGAGCGCTTCCATGTACTCGGCGTTGAGAGCGAGGGCCTTCTCGACCGACTCGAGCCCGCTCGCCACCTGCGCTTTCTTCTCGGCTTCGGTCAGACGAAAGTTACGCTGGGCGTTGTCCCAATAGTAGGTCGAGATGGTGAAGTGGGCCTCCGGGTTGTTCGGCTCGACCTTTGCGCGCTCCTGGAGGGCGCCGATCGTCTTGTCGAACTCGTTCTGCCGATTGTAAAAGCCGGCGAGCTGCATGTAGACGGCTGGATCCGACGGCTTGGCCTGCTTGGCGTACTGCAGCATCTGCTCGGCCTCTTCGTAGACACCTGCGTCTTCATAGATCTTGGCCAGTGCGAAGTAGTTGGAGGGCTCGCTCGGCTCCAGCTGGATCATCTTCTGGACAACCGGCTCCGCCTTCGCCGGATCGTTCATCTTGTCCACTCCGTAGGCTGCGACGAGATACTCCAGGGACAGCTTCGCGAGCTTCTGGTCGTCTGGTGAGGCGGACTGGGACAACTTGTCGGCGGCGTTTTGATAGTACGTAATCGCCTTCTCCAACAACGCATCGTTGGCCGGCTCACCCTTGCGACTCGGCCTGTACTGCTGGTCGTAGCTGTTCCCGATGTAGAAGAGAATTTGGTTGAGGTCAGGATTGGCCTGCACGGCCTGCTCGTAGAGCTCTGCGGCGTGCTTGTAGTCCTGCTGCTGATAGGCCTGGTTGGCGGCCTTGACGGCCCGCGCCGCCTGTAGCTGCGCCACCTTTCCACAACCCACCGCCGACGACACGCTGATGGCGATCGCCAACCACGCGCCAGGCAACGTCCGCATCGAGCCCCCTTTGTGGCATTCATTCTTCATCGCATGTTCCGATCACTTCTGACTACGCACCGATCCGGACGACGAACCGACACGCGTGGACAGGCTAGCGGTTCCGCTGTGAGGTTGAGATGACGTGTTCGCCCGCCCGGGACTCCACAGACCGGGGATCCCAGGAGCGAGCCTCCACCACCACCAAAACCGGGTCAGTATAGTGGGGCAAAAAAAGGTACGTCAAGGCGAGATCTGGCCAAAAACCGGCAGTCCCGAGCCTCGGCGACGCCTTGGCGGGCTCGAGCGTGAAACGACCGGGGCCCTTGCCGGGCCCTCTGGTCCTCCCTATCATCACAGGAGTCGGACCGCTTGACGGTCTTGCCTCGCGTGGCCGCCGTCTACACGCTTAGACACCGTCGCCGATGATTCGATTCGAAGATCTCCTCGAGAAAGTCCGTGCGTACAGCCCGGACGCCGACGTCGAGCTGCTCAGGCGCGCGTATGTGTTCTCCGCGTTCGAGCATCGGGGACAGGTCCGCCATTCCGGAGAGCCCTATCTCATTCATCCACTTGCAGTTGCGGACATGCTTGCCGACATGAAGCTGGACGCGGTGGCCATCGCGGCTGGTCTGCTGCACGACGTGGTCGAAGACACCCTGACCACGATCGACCGGATTGCAGAGCTCTTCGGTCCCGAAGTCGCGCACGTCGTCGAAGGCGTCACCAAGATCGGCGCCATCCGCTTCGCGTCCAGCGAGGAGCGGCAGGCGGAAAACTTCCGGAAGATGCTCCTGGCGATGGTTGACGACATCCGCGTCATCCTCGTCAAGCTGGCGGACCGGCTGCACAACATGCGCACGCTGAGCCACCTGCCCGACGAGCGGCGCCTGCCCATCGCCCAGGAGACCCGCGACATCTACGCGCCCATCGCCAACCGGCTGGGGATGAGCAAGATCAAGAACGAGCTGGAGGAGCTGTCGTTCAGGTACCTGGAACCACAGTCCTACGAGGCGCTGCGCGCGAAGGTCGACGAGAAGCGCCGCGCAGCGCAGGGGCTCATCGACCAGCTGAAGGTCACCATCGAGGCGAAGCTGCACGACGCCTCGATCCCGGTCGTGCAGGTCGAAGGTCGCATCAAGCGCCTCTGGAGCATTAGCCAGAAACTGAAGCGGCAGCGCATTGACCTCGAGCAGGTCTATGACTTCGTCGCCCTGCGGATCATCACGGCGAGCGTCAAGGACTGCTACGGCGCGCTCGGGATCATCCACCAGACGTGGTCGCCGGTGCCAGGCCGCATCAAGGACTTCATCGCGATGCCACGGCCCAATGGGTATCAGTCGCTCCACACCTCGGTCATAGGGCCTCACGGCATGCCGTTTGAGGTCCAGATCCGAACCATCGAGATGCACCGCATGGCCGAGGAAGGTATTGCGGCGCACTGGAAGTACAAGGAAGGCCGCGTCGGGGACCAGCGCGACGATCGACACTTCCAGTGGCTTCGGCAGCTGCTCGAGTACCAGCAGGATGTCCGCGACCCGCGCGAATTCATCCAGCACCTGAAGGTCGAGCTCTACCCCGAGGAGGTCTACTGTTTCACGCCCAAGGGACAGGTGAAGGTGTTTCCTCGCGGGGCCACGCCCATCGACTTCGCGTACGCGATTCACACCGACGTGGGTCACCAGTGCGTTGGTGCGCGCGTCAACGGCAAGATGGTTCCGCTCCGCGCACGGCTGAAGAACGGCGACATCGTCGAGATTCTGACGGCGCCGGGGCACAAACCGAGCCGTGACTGGCTCAACTATGTGGCGACATCGCACGCGCGGTACAAGATCAAGCATCTCATCCGCGTGGAAGAGCGCGCGGGGGCGATCGATCTCGGACGCAAGGTGCTCGAAAAGGAACTGCGGCGCTACGACCTGTCGTTCAAGAGCGTCCAGGACGGTGATGCGTTCACGCAGGCGATGAGCGAGGCGGGCGCCGCCAAGCCCGACGACTTGTTCGCGCAGATTGGCTACGGGACGGTGTCGGCGCGCCAGGTGGTCGCCAAGCTCCTGCCGTCGGACCAGATCGCCGAGCGCGCGCCGAACGTCCCCGAGCAGCCGCCGAGGCGCCGTGCGTCCGGCCCATCTTCTGACGCGCAGATCAAGGTTCGGGGATCCGATGACGTGCTCGTGTTCCGCGCACGGTGCTGCAACCCGATCCGCGGCGAGAAGATCGTCGGCTACATCACGCGCGGCAAGGGCGTCTCGGTTCACTCGGCGACGTGCCCCAACGTCATCAATCTTCTCTACGACGCCGAGCGCCGCATCGACGTCGAATGGGACAAGGGAGACGTCGCGGGCCGCTACACGGTCCGGCTGACGATGGACGTGGAGGACCGGACCGGGTTGCTGGCGGCGGTGAGCGCGCAGATCGCGGGCATTAACACCAACATCAAGAACATGGAAGCGCACACCGACGAAGGCCGACGGGCGCGCATCGATGTCACGGTGGAGATCAACGATCTGAAGCACCTGGAGCAGGTGATGGCCTCGCTCCGAGGCGTCGACGGCGTCATCGACGTCGAGCGCGCGAGCCGACAACTGCCGGCGGAAGAACGGGGTCGGAAATAGTGCGCGGTAAGGCCGACGACGTGAAAAACGCGCTAATCGGTCGTGGCGATGGCGTCGATTTCGATGCGCGCGTCTCTCGGGAGCCGGGCGGCTTGGACGGTCGAGCGCGCGGGGAACGGGTCTGCGAAGAAGCGCGCGTACTCGGCGTTCATGGCGGGGAAGTCGCTCATGTCCGCGAGAAACACGGTCGTTCGCACGATGTGACGGTGCGCGAGGCCTGCGGCCGAGAGCAGGACGCCAATGTTCTCCAGGACCCGGCGGGTTTGCGCGGCGATGTCGCCCTCGACGAGCCGCCCGGTCGCGGGATCGACCGGCACCTGCCCCGAGATGAAAAGCCAGGGACCGACGCGGAGTGCCGGCGAGTAGGGCCCAATCGGCGCCGGACCCGTCGGCGGCGCGATTCGCTGGCGGCCGGTCACGCGGCCTTGACGACCTTTCCCGAGCGCAGACAACGCGTGCAGACTCGAAGCCGCCGCACGCCGCCGTTGACGATGGCACGCACCGCCTGCAGGTTGGGCTCGAATCGGCGTGGGCTGACGTTGTGGGCGTGGCTCACCTGACGGCCCACCACGGGTCCTTTGCCGCACACTTCGCAAACTTTGGCCATGCTTGATGTCCCGCTTCGATCGACGTGAATCGGATGCTCCAGCGGAGTTCCTTCCGGACAGCCGCATGGAAACCTGTAGTATATCGGTCGGTTCAGGGCAGTATCAAGCGGGTGCCCGCGCGGGCATCGGTCGCGTCAACCGAGCCCTCGCCGCCTGGCGACACCTCATCTTGTTTTTCCGCAGGATCGCGCAGCACGCGCTCGAGCAGCGCCAGATACGCGCGTGGTTGCCCAGGCGCGTATCGACCTTCCTCTAGAACGGCGTCCGACAGCCGGCGGAGCACTCCAACAACGTCGTGGTCCGAGGGCGGCTTGCCCAGTCCGCCAAGCGTCCCGGCGCTCTCGCGGAGAAAAGGCTTGAGCTCGCGGAGCAGCCGCTCCGCCGGTACCGATCCTGTGGAGTGCTCGTAGATGACCCCCTTTGACGCGGTCTCGTAGGTGGCCGCGAGGGCGTCGGTCGCCGCAGCGACGTCTTCGTCCACCAGCCGATGGAGGTCAGGCGGGCGGTAGGCGAGCAGGAAGCGATTGATGAGAAGGAAGAGTCGGGCCTGTGCTTCGCTGAAGTCGCGCAGAAGCTCGACGATACGGGCGAGATCCCGCTGCTGCTGGCGCAGCTGGACCGCGGCCGGGTGCTGTCGCGCTGAGACCAGGTACGGGCAGTCCCGAGGGCATGCGATCTCCCTCAGCCGCTTGGTCGCGCAGCAGACCGCACAGATGTCGCGATGAAGCGCTGGACACGCACGCCGAGCCTTGCGCGTGCCGCATTCAGGACACTGCATGGCGCCATTCTACTGGCGACTGGGCGAGTCCGACCGGCGGGTGGGCGAACCCCGTGTGTCGTGGCGCGTAGGCGCCTGCGAGGTGGCGCCGACGCGGCGGTGGGCATGACCTTCCTACCCAGGTGGCGGTCTGACACGCCAGCTCCTCATGAATTGGACTGGCCGGCGCGCGCGACGGTGGCGTGCGGCTCGGAGCCGCCGCTCGGCCGTCGGCCAAGCTCGGCGGCCTGTCGGTTGGAGCTGCGGACGAGTACCAAATTTGGGAGGATCATGATTCACCATCCGTCCGCGATTCTGGACACGGTACAAGCGGGCGAGGGCGGGCAGAACCGTTTGGCAATGATGGGCGTCTAACGAACCAGTAGCTGGCGAAAGATGATCTACTGCCGACTGAACTCATCAACTCGTTCATAATCAATGTTTTATGATGATGAGTCAGGTTGGAGTGACACGCCCCGTCCGGAACGTGGTCTTGTAGGCCCTATTGCGATGTTCCGTGACGCCGATAATGTGGGCGCTTGTCACATGACAGAAGGACCTGCTAAGATTGGCAGTTCATTTGCATGGTGTAGCGGCAATCATAACGGCCCGCCGGTGAGGGGTCACCGGTAAGAGGGACGCAGGGTTACTCAGGGAAGGAGCGGCATCATGGCGAAGGCGGGGACAAGCTCCCGATATACCGAACTCAAGAAGATGTTGACCGACCGTCGGCGCGAGTTGCAGGCCGAGGTGCAGGGCAGGATGCGAGATGTGCGTGCCGAGGGCGCGTGGGGCGGGAAGCAGAGCGAGGTGTTCGACGCAGTCGAGAGCTCTGAAGCCGACATCCAGGACGATCTTGAGTTCGCCCTCATCCAGATGAAGTCGGAGACGTTGAACAAGGTCAACGACGCGCTGGCGCGGCTGGAGCAGGGCGACTACGGCAACTGCTTCGAGTGCGGCGAGGAGATTGCCGAGAAACGACTCCGCGCGCTGCCGTTCGCCGTCCGCTGCAAGGACTGCGAGGAAGCGCGCGAAGTGGCCGAGCAACGCGAGCGCCAGCAGGCGGCGCGTCGCGGCGCCTCGTCGCTCTTCTTCGACATGTGATGTAGGCCAAGTCCCCCCGAGCACGGTCTCCGCCGTGTCGGCGGAGACCGTGTGTCTCCGAGCCTCGAGCTTCCCCCGTTTTGGCGACCGGTCCTGCTGGCCGGCCGCCACCGAAAGAGGGTCGCATGAGCGATCGCATCGAGGACCTCAAGCCAGAGGACGACTCAAGCTCCGAGCCCTCCATTCCCCCCGAGCTCCCGATTCTGCCGCTGCGGGATACGGTGCTCTTCCCGAACTCCTTCATGCCGCTGGCGGTCGCGCGCGAGAGCTCGGTGCGCTTGATCGACGAGGCGATTGGATCGGGCAAGTTGGTCGCCGTCTTCACCCAGCGCGATGCCGCCGTCGAGGAGCCTCTCCGCGACGACCTGTACGGGGTGGGGACCGCCACACACATCCACAAGATGTTCAAGCTGCCCGACGGCAGCCTGCGGCTGATCGTGCAGGGTCTCGCGCGTGTCACGCTCGAGGAGGTTGTGTCCACCCATCCGTATCTGCGGGCGCGTGTCCACGCTGCGCCCGACAACACGGCCGAGTCGGATCGATTGGAGATCGACGCCCTCGCCCGCAACATCCGTACGAACTTCCAGCAGGTCGTGTCCCTCTCGCCGCTGCTGTCGGACGACCTGCAGACCTTGGCGGTCAACATCGTCGATCCCGGCCGGCTCGCCGATTTCATCGCGTCGAGCCTCTCCACTATCAGCACCGCGGTGAAGCAGGAGGTCCTGGCGACCATCGACGTGCGTGCCCGGATGGACATGCTGAACCGCGTACTCATCAAGGAGCTCGAGGTCCTGGAGCTCGGATCGAAGATCCAGTCGCAGGTCCAGTCTGAGGTCGGCAAGAACCAGCGTGAGTACTTCCTTCGCGAGCAGATGAAGGCGATCCAGAAGGAGCTCGGCGAAGGCGACGATCAAACCAATGAAGTCGAAGAGCTCGCCGAGAAGATCGAAACAGCGGGGATGCCCGAGGCGGTCAAGAAGGAAGCGCGACGCGAGCTCGATCGTCTGTCGAAGATGCCGCCGGCGGCCGCCGAGTACACTGTCGCCCGGACCTATCTCGATTGGCTGATTGCGCTGCCCTGGGCGAAGCGGACCGAAGAGGTGATCGACCTCCCCCACACGCAGGCCGTTCTCGACAAGGATCACTCGGGGCTGGAGAAAGCCAAGGATCGCATCATCGAGTACCTTGCGGTCCGCAAGCTGAACCCGGAGCTGAAGAGCCCGATTCTGTGCTTCGTGGGTCCTCCGGGCGTCGGCAAGACGTCGCTCGCGCGCTCTATCGCGGAATCGCTCGGCCGGAAGTTCGTACGCGTCTCGCTCGGGGGCATGCGTGATGAGGCCGAGATCCGGGGGCACCGTCGCACCTACATCGGAGCGCTGCCCGGACAGATCATCCATGGGCTGCGACGCGCCGAGTCCAAGAACCCGGTGTTCATCCTCGACGAGATCGACAAACTGGGATCCGACTTCCGCGGCGATCCGTCGTCGGCACTGCTCGAAGTCCTCGACCCCGAGCAGAACAACACGTTCCGCGATCACTATCTCGACGTGCCGTTCGATCTCTCAGAGGTCCTCTTCCTGACCACGGCCAACGTGCTCGATCCGATTCCGCCGGCGCTGCGCGACCGGATGGAGGTCCTCGAGATGGCCGGCTACACGGAAGAAGAGAAGCTCAGCATCGCGACCGATCATCTCATCGACAAGCAGGTGAAGAACCACGGCTTGACGCGCGAGCAGCTGACGTTCGAGCCCGACGCCGTCCGGCAGGTCATTCGGGGCTACACGCGCGAGGCGGGCGTCCGCAACCTCGAGCGCGAAATCGGCGCGCTCTGCCGCAAGATCGCGCGACGTCGCGCTGAAGGCGACACCAGCTCGGTCGTCATTACCCGCGATCTCGTCACGGAGCTGCTGGGCGCCCCGCGCTTCCTCGACGAGGAGATGGAGGAGCGCACCAAGGATCCGGGCGTGGCGATCGGCCTCGCGTGGACGCCGGCCGGCGGCGACGTGCTCTTCATCGAAGCCTCTCGCATGGCGGGGACCGGAACGCTCACATTGACCGGGCAGCTGGGCGAGGTGATGAAGGAGTCGACCCGAGCGGCACTTTCCTGGCTCCGTGCACATGCGCGCGAGTACGGCATCGATCCCGACTTCTTCAAGAACGCCGAGATGCACGTGCACGTGCCCTCGGGAGCCATCCCCAAGGACGGCCCCTCGGCTGGCGTCACCATGGCGACGGCGATGGCTTCCGAGCTCACCGGCCGGCCGGTCCGCGGCGACATCGCGATGACGGGCGAAATCACGCTCTCCGGGCGGGTGCTCCCGGTTGGCGGCATCAAGGAGAAAGTGCTCGCCGCCAGACGGGCGGGCATCCGTCACGTCATCTTGCCGAAGCAGAACGAGCGAAACATCAACGAGGATCTCACGCCGGAACTGCGACAGGATCTCACCGTGCACCTGGTGTCGACGATCGACGAGGTGCTGGCGTTGGCGCTCGAGCCGGTTTCTTCCGACACCCGCCCGCTCGAGGCGCGGCGCCGGGAGTCGGGCGGCACGGGCCGCCCTTATCGGCCGTCCACGCCAGCCTGAGGGTGGCCAAGTCTCACCGTATCGGGGTCGGCCAGACTCAACCCGTACGCTGTCTTCAGGTCCACGATTTCCCCGCGCGCCACCATCCCGCGGGCGCCAGCCACGGTGAAAACGCGGACCTCGATGAGCTCGTCGGCGTCGGGTTGATACGGTGATCCTGGTTCGAGGGGTGTGAGATCGTAAGCGAGGAAGAAGATGAGCTCCTCATCGCAGAATCCGGGGGCCGGATAGAGCCCGGCCACGCGTTCGACTCGTCCCGGCAACAGGCGTGTTTCCTCGGCACACTCCCGGACTGCGGCCTGCTCGGCCGGCTCGCCCGGATCGGTCGATCCCGCAGGCAGTTCCCACAGCTGTCGCGCGAGGGTGGGACGGTACTGACGCACGAGCATGACCCGACCGTCGGACAAAAGCGGCACCACCACCACCGACGGCCGATGACGAACGATCGAGACCTCGTGTTCGACGCCGTCGGGAAAGCGGTGTGGTCCCACCTCGACGGCAAAGACCGGACCTTCGTAAATACGTCTCAGCACCATTGGTCCTTTTTCCCTGTCGATGGCCTTGCGGCGGCGTTCTTCATCTGACTGTCTGACGAACCTCGGTCAACACGGCCGTGAGATCGGCCGGCAACGGACACTCGAACGCGAGGCGCGAGCCGTCGGCTGGGTGATGGAAGACCAGCCGGGTGGCGTGCAGGAATGGCCGCGTCAAACGGGTCACGGCCCGCAGATCACCCGGTACCCGTCGCCGGACCCCCCCATACAAGGCGTCGCCCACGATGGGATGCCCTATGGCGCTCAGGTGGACGCGAATCTGATGGGTGCGCCCGGTGTGAATGGCGAGCCTCGCGAATGTGAGCGCCCGGCCGATCGGCTCGGCCTGCACGATCCGGGTCACCGCCTCGCGGCTCCGGCGGGCACGCGCTGACATCTTCTTGCGGTGCACAGGATCGCGGCCGATGGGCTGATCGATGCGACGCCCCGCGGCCAGGACGCCCCAGACGAGGGCGTTGTACTCCTTCTCGACTTCGCGTTCTCGAAACTGCCGCGCCAGTGCGTCGTGGGCTGCATCGGTCTTGGCGACCACCATGAGACCAGAGGTGCCTCGGTCCAGGCGGTGCACGATCCCTGGACGGCGTTCCCCGCCAATGCCGCTCAGGCCATCGAGATGGTAGAGCAGCGCGTTGACGAGCGTACCCTGCGCGTGGCCCGCCGCGGGATGCACAACCATGCCCGCAGGCTTGTTGATGACCGCAAGGCTGGCGTCCTGGTAGAGGACCTCGAGCGGAAGGTCCTCCGCGTCGACGTGCGAATCGGCCGGCTCGGGCCGATCGACCGACACGACCTGCCCCGGTTTGACGGTCTGGCTCGAGTCGGCCAGACGACCGTCGACGCGGACCCGACCCTCGGTGACGAGTCGCTGCACCTGTGTGCGCGACGTGCCCGTCAGTACAGCGGTGAGGAAGCGATCGAGTCGCAGCCCTGCCTCTTCGGGCGTGACGCGGATGACGTGAACGCGAGCGTCGTTCGAGGTAAGCATGCGCCCTCCGCTGCTGACGTCCTTGTCCGGAGGGGAAGGCCTCTACCGGCTGGCCGGGTGGGGGCGGTTCCCCACGCCGAGCATGTCGAGGATGAGGACGATCACTCCGATGGTGATCGCCGAATCCGCGACGTTGAAGGTCCAGAAGTGGTGGGTTCGCCAGTACACGTCCACGAAGTCGATGACCGCTCCGTGCAGCATGCGATCGATCAGATTGCCGACGGCGCCGCCGATGACCAGGGCGAGACCGATCCGTGCCAGGAGCTGATGCGACGCGAGCGCTGCCGAGTAGAGCGCCATGGCTACGAGCGCCCCCGTTGCCACGAGGGAGAGCACGACCGATTTGAATGGAAACTCGGCGGCGTTCAGGAACCCGAACGCGGCTCCCGTGTTGCGCACGTGGGTGAAGTCCAGCAATGAGGGGATGATCGGGATGCTCTCGTGCACGGCGAGGTGCTCTCGTACGAGAGCCTTCGTCACCTGGTCGAGGATGACGATCACGAGGGGCAACCAGATCTCGATCCGCCGAGGACCGTGTCGGTCACCCACTGATCGGTTCCATCAGGGCCGTTTGACAGCGTAGGCAGAGTCCCGCCCACTCCGGCTCCGTCGAGACCGATGGCACGTAGCGCCAGCAGCGCTCGCACTTCACGCCGGTCGTCCGGAGGATCGAGACCCGAGGGACCTCGCGACCGAGACTTCTGGCCGTCTCGGCCGCTGGCACGACCTCGACCTCGGACACGATGAACAGCATCGGCAGGTCGACGAGATGGCGTTGCAGGAGCGCCAACTCGTCGCCGTCCGCGGCGAGGACCACCTTTGCTTGCAGTGAGCTGCCAATCTGTTTCTCCCGGCGAAGCGGCTCAATGTGAGCGAGCACCTCGTCGCGGACTCGGCCGAGCGCATCCCACCGCGAGACGAGGTCAGGATCCACCAGCGCGCTCAGGCTCTCCGTCGTCGGAAACGCTGCCAGGTGGACCGATTCCTCGCGCGGGTCCGGCAGGTGACGCCAGACCTCGTCGGCCGTGAACGACAGGATGGGGGCGAGCAGCCGTGTGAGTCCCTCGGCCATGATGTAGAGCGCTGTTTGAGCCGATCGGCGCTCCCGCGATCCAGCCGCGAACGTGTACAGCCGGTCCTTCGAGACGTCTGCATAGAACGCGCTGAGGTCGACGGTCGTGAACGCGTTCATGCCTTGAAAGATCATGCCGTAGTCGTACTCCTCGTACGCTTGCAGGCTTCGCGCCGCGAGCCGAGCGTATCGCGCAAGGATGTACCGATCGACCTCTTCCAGCTGCGAGACGGGCACCGCGTCGGTCCGCGGACCGAAGTCGTAGAGGTTGGCGACCAGGTAACGCAGGGTGTTCCGGATCTTCCGATAGGCTTCGACCGCCCGCGCCAGAACCTCGCGTCCCAGTCGGATCTCCTGGGTGTAGTCGCTCATCGAGACCCACAGCCGGATGATGTCCGCGCCGCTGGTCTTGATGACGTCCTGGGGCTCGATCGAATTGCCGAGCGACTTCGACATCTTGCGGCCGTCCTCGGCGACGATGAACCCGTGGGTCAGGACCGCACGAAACGGGGCAACCCCGCGTACACCGAGGCCCACCAACAGCGAGCTCTGGAACCAGCCTCGATGTTGATCGCTGCCTTCGAGGTACATGTCGGCCGGCCAGGTGAGATCGGGTCTGACCGAGAGCACGGCCTGGTGGCTGGACCCGGAGTCGAACCAGACGTCGAGGATGTTCATCTCGCGCTGAAACGTCCCGCCACCGCAAGCGGGGCAGGTGAGGTCTTCGGGAACGAAGTCCTCAACAGGCCGCTCGTACCACGCGTCGGCTCCGTAGTGCTCGAAGACGGCTGCGGCCCGCTCCACGATGGCCGCGGAAACGATGGCCTCGCCACAGGTCGAGCAATCGAGCGCCGGGATCGGCACGCCCCAGGCCCGTTGGCGCGAGATGCACCAGTCGGGCCGGTTGGCCACCATGTTGAAGATGCGGTCGTGGCCCCACGACGGAATCCATCGCACGCGGTGGTCGATCTCGTCGAGAGCCGCCTGTCGCAACGTCCGCGCGTGACTCGACGCTTCGTCACGTACACCTGGAGCCGCAGGTGCATCCGCCCCAGCGAAGACGGGATCGCCGTCCAGCCGGATGAACCACTGCGAGGTCGCCAGGAAGATGACCGGGTGATGACACCGCCAGCAGTGGGGGTACTGGTGCTTGAAGGTCTCGCGATGCCACAGACGGCTGCGGGCGTGCAGCGCTTCCTCGACTCTCGGGTTCGCGTCGAAGACGCGTTGCCCGCCGAAGAGCTCGACGCTCTCGAGAAAGTGCCCGGCGGGTCCGACCGGGGCATAGATGTCGAGCCCGTAGCGCAGACCGGTCTGGAAGTCGTCGGCTCCGTGGCCTGGGGCGGTGTGCACGGCACCCGTGCCCGCATCGAGCGTGACGTACTCACCCAACACCCCGAGCGAGGGGCGCGCATACAGTGGATGCTGGAACCGCAAGCCTTCGAGCTCGGCTCCCTTCATGCGGACGATCGGCTCACCGAAGGTTCTGCCGACCGCCTGCGCCACGCGCGCCGCGAGCCCCTCAGCGACGATGACGGCGTGGCCTTCGATATCGTACGCCGCGTAGTCGAGCTCCGGATGGAACGCGATCGCCAGGTTCGACGGAATAGTCCACGGCGTCGTCGTCCAGATGAGCACGGACGTCTGGCGGTGGGTCAGTGCTGGAAACCGTTTGACGAGCTCCGCCACCCCATCGTCTGCGATCGAGAACTCGACGTAGATGGAGGGCGACTCGTGATCTTCGTACTCGACTTCGGCCTCGGCGAGCGCCGTGCGGCAATGGATGCACCAGTGGACGGGCTTGCGTCCCTTGTAGACCACGCCACGCGCGACGAAGCGCCCGAAGGCGCGGGCGATCGCCGCCTGGTACCGGAAATCCATGGTCAGGTAGGGCTCATCCCACGTGCCCAGGATGCCGAGCCGCTGGAACTGGGCCGACATCGTCCCGACGAACCGTTCGGCATAGGCTCGGCACGCCCGGCAGAACTCGGCGACCGTCAGGTCGCGCTTCTTCGAGCCGAGCTCGCGGTCGACCTGCAGCTCGATTGGGAGCCCGTGACAGTCGTACCCGACGACATAGGGGGCGTCGCATCCGGCCATCGACTTCGACTTGACGACGAAGTCTTTCAGGATCTTGTTGAGGGCCGTGCCCATGTGGATGTTGCCGTTGGCGTACGGCGGCCCGTCGTGGAGGACGAACTTCGGCGCCCCTGCCCGCCGCTCGCGGATCTTGCGGTAGAGGTCCATCTCGGCCCAGCGCGCGAGCGTCTCTGGTTCCGAGGTCGGCAGGTTGGCCTTCATCGGGAAGCTCGTGCGCGGCAGGTTGACGGTGTCTTTCCACTCGGGCATGGATGATCTGTCGATTCTATAATGAACGGATGGCCGGCTCTGCCGCGAGAGGGACGGGGGTGACGCCCGTGGTGCTCGACAACGGACTCAAGGTCATTGTCCACGAGGAGCACACGGCGCCGCTCGCCTCGGTCTGGTGCTGGTACAAAGTAGGATCGAAGGACGAACGGCCTGGCCTCACCGGTGTCTCGCACTGGGTCGAACACATGAACTTCAAAGGGACGACCAACATCCCACGAGACCAGGTGAAGGGCATCATCGAGCGATTCGGGGGTACCTGGAACGGATACACGTTCATCGATCAGACGACGTACCTCGAGACCGCCAGCCGGGACGCCCTCGATCGCATGCTGTTCATCGAGGCGGAGCGGATGGCCCGTTGCCTCTACGAGCCCGAGGAGTGTGAATCGGAGCGGACGGTCATCATCTCGGAGCTTCAAGGGGGCGAGAACGATCCCGATCAGCTGCTCGACCAGGAGGTCACAGCCACTGCGTTCCGAGCGCACCCCTATCGTCACCCGACCATCGGCTGGCTCTCCGACTTGCAGTCGATGACGCGGGACGATCTCTACAGCTACTACCGCCGATACTACATCCCGAACAATGCCACGGTGGTGATCGTTGGCGACGTCGACACCACTGATGCGCTGCGTCGCGTCGAGCAGCAGTTCGGATCCATCGCGCCTGGGCCGGTCCCCGAGCGCTTACGCACCGTCGAGCCGCCGCAGCTTGGAGAGCGACGTGTGACGCTCCGGAAGCCTGGCACGACGGCTTACTTGAAGGTGGCGTATCACGCGCCGAGCGTCATCGACCCTCGGTTCTATCCGGCGCTCGTCTTGGACGCCGTGCTCACGGGCGTCAAGGGTCTGAATCTCTGGTCGAGCTTTCGTGTCCCACCCACGCAACGGCGGACTCGCCTCTACCAGGCGCTCGTCGATCGCGGACTGGCGTCGGCCATCTCGGGTGCGCTGCTCCCGACCGAGCAGCCATTTCTCTACGCGCTGTCGGTGACGGCGACCGCCGGCATCCCGCTCGCCACGGTCGAGGAGGCCCTCTTCGAGGCGGTCGAGCGGGTGCGCCGCGAGGGCATCACCGATGCCGAGGTCGAAGTCGCGAAGCGGCAGCTGCACGCGCGGCTCGTCTTCGACAAGGACAGCATCACCAACATCGCGCACCAGCTCGGCTACTTCGAGACCGTCGCGTCGGTCGCAGAGTTCGAGGATGCCCCGCGACGCATCCGCGCGGTGTCTGCCGAGGAGGTATCGCGCGTCGGCCGTGCGATGCTGGATCCGTCCGGGCGTACGGTCGGCTGGTTCGATCCGGTGCCGTTGGGCGACGAGCGGTCCGACACGCGACCCACGCCGTGAGCATGAACAAAGACGCGAACTGGACGACTCCGGCAACCGCCGGCCCTGAGACGGGATTCGGGCTCTCGCCGCTTCGCGAGGTCTTGGGCAGCGGCGTGACCGTGCTCGCCAAGGAGACGCGGAAGACGCCCGCCGTGACGGTCGGCCTTGCCCTGCGCGCAGGCTCGGCGTACGACCCCCCTGAAGCAGCCGGTGCCGCGTACCTGCTGTCGCGACTGATCGATCGGGGCACAGCGCGGCACACTGCGTCTGAGATCGCCGACGCGCTCGAAACGCGCGGCAACACGTTGTCGGTGAACGTGAATCGACATCTGTTCAGCCTCACGAGCACCTGTCTCAGCGAGGACTTCGAGGGGCTGCTGGCCGTGCTCGGCGAGATGTTGATATCCCCGAGTGTGCCCGCCGAGGAGGTCCGTTTTCGGAAAGGGGAGGTCATCACCGCGCTGCGGCAGGATGCCGACAGTCCTTACGTGCGCGCGCTCGATGCGTTCCTCGAGCTGGTGTACGGCGGCGACCATCCGTACGGCCGGCCCGTCAAAGGCTCCATTGAGAGCGTCGAGCGACTCGAGCGGGCGCAGGTGATCGCCTTCCACGCCCGATCCTTCGTCCCGAGTGCCGTGACCCTCGTAGTGGTGGGCGACATCGAGCCGAGGCGAGCTGTTGCCGTCGCGTCGCACGTATTCGGTGGGTGGAGCGGTCTGCCGGCTCCCGCCCTGACACTGAGCCGGCCGGTCCGGCCGCCCATGAGGCGTGAGCACGTCATTCCGATGATGAACAAGGCGCAAGCCGACGTCGCCTACGGGTTCGTCGGCATCGCGCGCCAGGATCCGGCCTACCACGCGTGCGCGCTCATGAACACGATTTTCGGGCAGTACGCGATGGGCGGCCGCATCGGCGACCGCATCCGTGAACACCAGGGGCTCGCCTACTACGCCTCGAGCACCCTCGACGCGGGGCTGGTCGAGGGCCCGCTCGTCATTCGAGCCGGGGTTGCGGCCGAGAACGTCGAGCGCGCGATTCGATCGATCGACGAAGAGGTGAGCCGGATGCGCGAGTCGGGCATCACCGACGCCGAGCTGGCCGACTCGAGACAGTACTTGATCGGCTCCATGCCGCGTGCGCTCGAGACCAACGCCGGCATCGCCAGTTTCTTGCAGACCAGTGAACTGTTCGGCCTCGGGCTCGACTACGACGTCCGACTGCCAGTGCTGCTCCAACAGGTGACGCGTGCCGACGTCGAGGCGGCGGCCAGGCGGCTCCTCGACCCCGCGAGCGCGACCGTCGTCGTAGCGGGCCCGGTGAGCGCTGGGACCGAACGCTGATGACTGCGAACTGCTCTAGACAATCCCTCCGAGGAGGAGCAGGTGGAGGGCCAGGCTCGAGTAGCCCAGCACGAGCGCGGTGAGCGCGAGCGCCCCGCCTGCGAGTCCGGGCGTTTCGCGGCACTGGTAGCGCGCCACGTGTCCCACCGTGATCGTGACCAGCCCTCCCAGCAGAGGAATCACGAAACCCACACAGCTGAGCGCCAATGAGGCGAGCGCCAGTCGGGAGAACTGCCGAGGCGACGGACCATGCATTTCGCTATCCGGGCGGCCAGGTCAAGCCCCGCCCGCCGAGCAGATGCAGATGGATGTGGAAGACCGTCTGGCCCGCGGCCCGGTTGGTGTTGAAAACGGTTCGGAAGCCGTCGCTCGCCAGTCCCTTCTCGGCTGCAATCGCGCCCGCGCGCCGCACCAGCTCTCCAACGAGACCGTCGTCGGAGGGCTCGAGATCGTTCAGCGTTGCGATGTGGCGCTTCGGGATGACTAGCACATGGAGGGGAGCCTGCGGATTGATGTCCTCGAAGGCCAGCACCCGTTCATCGTCGTACACGACTTTGGCGGGAATCTCACGGTTCACGATTCGGCAGAAGAGGCAGGTGGGCATAGGGCGGATCCTGAGTGAACGAGAGGAGTCGTGAGTCCTGGATCTCGCGCGACCACTCTTCAGAGCTCACAGCTCAGAACGACGAACGGAACACGACACGAAAGCCGGAGAGCTCTAGCCACGACGCTGGACGACGGCGGTCCGCGGAATGCTCTGCAAGTCGCGGCGAATCTCGAGCAGCTCGAGCCCGGCCGTCTGGACGATGAGCTGCCTGACGGCTTGCGCCTGCCCGAAGCCGAACTCGAAGATGAGCCCGCCGCCCATGCGAAGACGAGTCGCCGCATGGGCGAGCAGACGACGAATGACCCCGAGTCCGTCCGAGCCGGCCACCAGTGCCAGTCGTGGCTCGTGCTCGATGACTTCCGGCTGCAAGGTTTCAGCTTCCACGGCTGGGACATATGGTGGATTCGACACAATCGCGTCGAAGGGACCGGGGACGTGCTGCAGCACGTCGGTTCGGACCCATCGGATCCGCCCGCTCACGCCGTGGCGCTCGGCGTTGCGTCGGGCGATCGTCAGTGCATCGGTCGAGATGTCAACGGCCACGATCTCGACCTGCGGGCGCTCGGTCGCAATCGCGACGGCGAGACAACCGCTCCCCGTGCAGACATCGGCGACGCGCAAGACGTGGTCACGATCGGGCCAGCGCTCGAGGAAGATCTCGACGATGAGCTCGGTCTCGGGTCGGGGGATGAGGACCGCGGGCGAGACCTCGAACGACAGGCCCCAGAATTCCTGGACGCCCGAGATGTAGGCGACCGGCTCGCGCTCGGCGCGGCGCTGGATGAGCGCGTGATACCGGTCAGCGAAGCCCGGCGGCGGAGCTTGATCGGCGTAGGTCAGATAGCGAGTCGCGTCCCAGCCGAGCAGGCGTTCCGCGAGCAGGCGCGCGTCGAAGTCGGCTTCGGCGTCGGGGATGCCCGCCTCACGGAGCCGTTGCCGCGCGGCAGCCACCAAGGCGTGAATCGTACCCACGTGCGCGGGAGCCTCAGGACACCGCGGTCGCGTCCTTGAGGCGCTCGGAGTTGAAGTAGTTGATGACGGCGTCCAGGACCTCGCCGAGATCGCCGTTCAACACGTCCGTGAGCCGGTAGACGGTGAAATTGACCCGGTGGTCGGTGACCCGATTCTCCTTGAAGTGATACGTCCGGATCTTCTCCGACCGCTCGCCGGTGCCGACCTGGCTGCGACGGTTCTTCGCGATGGCTTCCTGCTGCTTGCGCAGCTCCATCTCGTACAGCCGCGCCTTCAGCACCTTCATCGCCTTCGCCCGGTTCTTGATCTGCGATTTCTCGTCCTGCTGCGACACCACGAGGCCTGTCGGGATGTGGGTGATGCGGACGGCCGAATAGGTCGTGTTCACGCTCTGTCCGCCTGGGCCACTCGAGCAGAAGGTATCCACGCGCAGATCCTTCTCGTTGATCTGCACGTCCACGTCCTCGGCCTCGGGGAGCACGGCGACGGTGACGGTCGAGGTATGCAGCCGGCCGCTCGCTTCGGTCGCCGGCACGCGCTGGACTCGGTGGACGCCGCTCTCGTACTTGAGACGGCTGTACACGCCGCGTCCTTCGATGGTGACGATGATCTCCTTCAGGCCGCCGATGCCGGTGTCGCTGCTCGACATGACTTCGAGGCGCCAGCCCTGCCGCTCGGCGTACTTGCTGTACATCCGAAAGAGCTCGGCGGCAAACAAGGCAGCCTCGTCGCCGCCGGTACCGGCCCGGATCTCCAGCACGACGTTCTTGTCGTCGTTCGGATCTTTCGGCACCAGCATGAGTTTGAGGTCGGACACCAAGCCGTCGCGTTTGACGACGAGCGCCTTCAGCTCTTCTTGCGCCAGCGCTTTCATGTCTGGATCGGTCGAGCCGACGAGCTCCTCGGTCTGCGCGACATCGCGGACGAGACTCTGGTACTCCCGAAACTTGTGGACGACGGGCTCGAGCTCGGAGAGCGTCTTGGCCCGCTTCCGGTACTCCGTTGGGTCGGCTTGTGCTTCGACCGACGCCAATTGGTCCAGGAGCTCGTCGTACTGCCGCTCGATGGTGGCCAGCTTGTCGAACATAATTAATCGGGGCTCCGCCCCGAACCCCGGCTCGGTCGCTCGCGGGGCCCCTCGACCCCACGCCGCTTCCTCGCGGGCGCGCGGTGCGCGCCGCCGTCAGGCAAGTCGCGGGGGCTTGCCTGACGGTCTACCTCGAATCGGGGCGCCGCCCCGAACTCCGGCTCGGTCGCTCGCGGGGCCCCTCGACCCCACGCCGCTTCCTCGCGGGCGCGCGGTGCGCGCCATGCGTTTCCTCCAGCCCTGCTCTTCCCACCCGACCTGTCTTTCCCGTCCTACGTGTCTTGCTGGTCTTGCGTGTCTTGCCCGTCCCAGCTCGGTCCTACCATCCGTTTAAGTCTACCAGCCCGGCGTGAAGCCTGTTCGTATGCCGACGAAGCTCACCCGCGCGATCACCCACCCGACACCGGAGGGAGGAACGCGATCTCGTCTCCGTCGTGCAGCTCGCGGTCCATGCGGGCGTAGTCGGCATTCACCGCGGCAGAGATGGAGCGCTCGTATCGGGACAAGTCGGGCCGCTCGCGAACGAGATCTTGCCACAGCGCGCCAACGGTCGCGCCCGGCGTGACGTCGCGCGACACTTCCGCCGCACCGACGATCTCGCGCAGGCGCGCGAACAGCCGCACTGTCACGCGCATGCCGCTCGCTCGGCTGCGCTGCGCGCCTGATCATCATCGGGATCGGCAGTCGCCCCTTCGATCCAGACGTCACCGCCCTCGAAATGCTCGCGCTTCCAGATCGGCGCGATCTGCTTGACGCGCTCGATGACGTAGCGGCAGGCCGCGAACGCTTCGGCGCGGTGCGCCGAGGCGGCGACGATGGCGATGCTGGCCTCGCCCAGCTCCAGCCGGCCCGTCCGGTGGTGGACGCCCACGTGCGCGGAGGGCCACTTCCTCGTCAACTCGTCCACGATGCGACCGAAGGCTTTGAGCGCCAGCGGCTCGTACGCCTCGTACTCCAGAAATCGCACCTGACGACCGGCGTTCAGCTGCCGCACGAGACCCAAGAAGGTGACAGCCGCCCCGTGCACCCCCGCGTGGTCGGCCACGACTCGCGTCAGCGCCTCCACGTTCAGCGGCTCGGGTCCGATGGCAAGTAGAGGTGTGGGCACGCCAGCAGTATACGGAGACCCTGAGGCGACCGGAAGCTGGGGGATTGAGTGGTTCACCCCAAGGTCAAAGGACCTGGGACGGACCAACACCTAAGGCCCCACCGAGGCCTGAAAGTGTCCCAGAGGGCCATGCCCTCGTCCGATCGCGAGGGCGTGCTTGATGGCCGCGATGACGTACGTCTGCGCCCGTCCGACCGACTCGACCAGATCGTACCCGAGCGCCAAATGCGCCGCCACCGCCGCGGCCAACGTGCAGCCTGATCCGTGCGTATGTGGCGTCTCGATGCGTGGAGCCCGCAGCTCGGTGGTAGCGACGCCGTCGAACAGGACGTCCACCACCACCGGCCCCTCGAGGTGGCCACCGGTCACGAGCACCGCCGCCGCACCCATGTCGTGAATGCACCGCGCCGCCTCGCGCATGTCGGCAACGGTCCGAACGGCTTGTCCGGCGAGCCGCTCGGCCTCCGGGATGTTCGGCGTGACCAGGCACGCCCGAGGGAGGAGCTCGGTGCAGAGCGCCTGCACACCTTCCTCGTCGAGCAACCGCGTCCCGCTCGTCGAGCCGATCACCGGGTCGATGACGACCTGTGGGAGGCGGTAATCGGCGATGGCCTTGGCGACGGCTGAAACGATCGCTGCCGTCGCAAGCATCCCGATCTTCGTCGCGTGCAAAAAGATGTCCGCTGCGACGGCTTCGATCTGTGCCGCCACCACATCGCATGGCACCGGATGAACCGCACGGACTCCGACGGTGTTCTGGACGGTGAGCGCGGTGATCGCGGTTGTGCCGTAGACCCCGAGCGAGGCGAAGGTCTTCAGATCGGCCTGGATGCCGGCCCCGCCGCTCGGATCGCTGCCAGCAATCGTCAGCGCGGTCGGGACGGTCGCGCGCGTGGCCGGGCTCATGGCCGCGACAATGTCGGCAGCGTGGCACCGGTCGTGCGGCCGAAGACGAGCAGAAACTGGAACGGTGGCACACGCTCCCGCCCGAGCAGCCGCAGGCCGGCGCTCGCGGCCGTGGCGATGACCGTCTCGGGGTCCACACGGTCCTCGGGTGCCGGGCCCGGCCCTCCCCCGCCGGGTGTGAAGCCCACGATGCCCAGCCTGCCGTGGGGCTTGAGCGCCGCCGCGATATTGCCGAGGAACGTGCGAATCACGTCGGGCCGGGCCGGGTCGTTCATCTCGTGGTACGAATCGACGATGAGCGCCGCGTCGAGCCCCTGGGGCAGCCGCGGATCGAGTCCCGTGCCGAGGATGGTGCGCACGTTGCGCAGGTTCTCGCGTTGAACTCGCCGGGCGATGGCCTCAATCATCTGCGGCTGGATGTCCTGCGCGAACACGAGGCCGTTCGGCCCGACGCGCCGGGCGAGGTGGCTCGTGAAATAGCCACCGCCAGCCCCCAGGTCGGCGACAATTGCGCCGTCGGCGATCCCGACCACATCCATGATGAGATCCGGCCTTTGCCAGGCGTCGCGGTCCGGGGCTTCGAGCAGGCCAAGGTCGAGCGGTGGGAAGAGCCGCCCGTCCCGCCGCTCCTTGAGCGGCCGGGTCTGACTCGTCGCCTGTAGGACGTCGAGGCACAGGGCGCCCAGGGCGGCCGTCACTCCCGCGGCGACGACCACAGCGCGGAGCGCAGCGGCCGGCCTGCGGCAGTCAGCCCACGTGTGCGCCAGAGTTGTGGCGCCCGGACGCCTGTCCGACTCGGATCCGTTCACGATGATGCTCGGTCCGCGGCTCTTCCGCAGACTATACTGACCGATCATGTTGCCAGAATTCCTCGACAGCGTGCTGGCCCTCATCGTCCGCACATCGACCGACCTGCCCCCCGATGTGCGGGCCGCGATGAAGACGGCGCTCGGCGCCGAGCCTGCGGGGACGCGCGCCTCGCAGGCACTTACGATCATCGCTCAGAACATCGATCTCGCCGTGGATCACGAGGGAGCCATCTGCCAGGACACGGGGATGCCGACCTTCGAGGTGAAAACGCCCGTCGGAGCCAATCAGATCGAAATGCGCCAGCAGATCCGCGAGGCTGTGGCCGAGGCGACGCGGCGCGGGAAGCTCCGGCCGAACTCGGTCGATTCGATCACGGGCGCGAACTCGGGCGACAACCTGGGACCGGGGACCCCGATCATCCACTTCGAGCAATGGGAGCGCGACGAGATCGACATCAAGCTCATCTTGAAGGGCGGCGGATGCGAGAACACGAACGCGCAATACGCGCTTCCGGTCGAGCTGCCCCAGTTGGGACGGGCCGACCGCACCCTCGAGGGTGTCGAGAAATGCATCTTGCACGCCGTGTGGCAAGCCCAGGGGAAAGGTTGTAGTCCAGGCGCCGTCGGCGTGTGCATCGGCGGCGATCGCACATCCGGCTACACGCATGCCAAGGAACAGCTGTTTCGCACGCTCGACGACGTGAACCCCGATCCCCGTCTGGCCGCGCTCGAGGCGTCGGTCATGTCGCGCGTGAACGACCTCGAGATTGGCACCATGGGCTTCGGGGGGAAGGTGACCCTGATCGGGTGCAAGGTCGGCGCGCTCAATCGACTTCCGGCGAGCTTCTTCGTCTCGGTCGCCTACGACTGTTGGGCGTTTCGGCGTCTCGGCGTGCGGCTCGACGCGAGGACCGGCGCCATCACCCGCTGGCTTTATCGCGATCCGTCGCATCCCATCATTCCGATGCTCGATCAGGCCGGCTTCGTCCGGACCGGTCGGGAAGTCGTGCTCGAGACCCCCCTCACCGAGGCGCAGGTGCGATCGCTGAACGTGGGGGATGTGGTGCTGCTGTCCGGGCAGATGTTCACCGGGCGCGACGCCGTGCACGCGCATCTCATGAAGCACGAGCCACCGGTCGATCTGCGGGGCGGTGTGCTCTACCACTGCGGCCCGGTCGTCGTGAAGGACGGCGACAGCTGGCGCGTCACCGCCGCCGGTCCGACGACGAGCATTCGTGAGGAGCCGTATCAGGCCGACATCATCAAGCGCTACGGCGTGCGGGCGGTGATCGGCAAGGGCGGCATGGGCGCCAAGACGCTTGCGGCTTTGAAGGAGCACGGGGCCGTGTATTTGAATGCCATCGGCGGCGCTGCGCAGTTTTATGCGCGAAGCATCACCGGAGTGGACGGCGTGTCCTTGCTCGAGTTCGGCACCCCGGAGGCGATGTGGCACCTGCGCACGTCGAACTTCCCCGCCATCGTCACGATGGACGCTCACGGCAACAGCCTGCATGCCGATGTCGAGCAGGAGTCGGGCGCGGCGCTCGCTCAGATGCTGGTCGGAGCGAAGCGCTGACTCTCACCGGTGGCCGAAAGCCTTGAGCGCCGGTCGGTGGTAGCCGGACTGCATGGCCGTCATGTCGACGTCCAGGGTCTCGAGGTCGGTGATGGCGAGCAACGGGAACGGCGCAGCCGCGTCGACGTCGACGGCCTTCAGGTAGCTGCGGCACATCCCGCACGCCTCGAGCTGCCGCTCCGGGTGGGATGGATCCGGTGTTGAGACCGTGAACGAGCCTCCGGTCTCGCCGCAGTAGGCGCAGGCTGTCATCCTGAGCGACCAGGCGAGCGCGCAGAAAGAGCATCGCAGCACCCGCTGCCCTCCGCGCGATTCCGCCAGAGCGGGCCACGACCCGCAAATCGGACAGTAGCCCTGCGTCCATGCCTCGAGCGCTTCTCGAAGCGGTGGCTCGGGTTCGGCTTGACCACTCGGATGGAGCAGCGCTTGCTGCAGCGCGTGCGCGAAGGGGCTGACGGCCAGCTCTGCGATGAGCCAGACGAGGTCGGGCGCGAGGCCGCGATGCACCGCGCCTGTCCGGATCGCTTGCTGATCCCGGGCCAGGGACGCCGAGAGGAGCGAGCCAGCCTCCAGGGAGCCCCCGGCGATGGCGTCTCTGATGTGGCTTGCCGCCTCGCCTGCCCCCCCGTGCGCCAGGACGTCACAGAGCTGCAGCAGCGTCGGGAGGAGCACGGGTGTTGGAAGCGGAATCGGCTCGCCCGAGAGGGCCGGGACGAGCTTCCGAAGCTTGGCCGCGAGGTAGCGCGCCGGCAGCGCCAAGCGGGGCAACTGGCCGTGCTCGATGCCGTCGGCGAGCGCGATGATGTGGCTCACGAGCTGTTCCTGCAGCGCGACGGCAGGCTCGAGGTCGGGTCGACTGAGGCGAAAGGCAGTCCACCGCCGCTTGGCGAAAGCCTCGCGAGAGGCACGCGTCTCAGGAGGCAACGCGACGTAAGGCATGTGGAGACAATGGTATAATGGCAGCTGAACTGGGCGGAAATTCGTCGGTAATCAGGGCTCGGGGTGATCGCGTCGAGGCGCGAGACCTCGGGGGGAGAGCGTTATGATCAACGTATCAGAGACGGCGGCGGTCAAGATCAACGAGCTGCTTTCCGAAGAGAACAAGGCCGGCAGCGGCCTGCGCGTCTTCGTGCAGGGCGGCGGCTGTTCCGGCTTCCAGTACGGCTTGATGATCGAAGAGAACGGACAGAGTGCCGCCGACCAGGTCTACGAGTCGCATGGCGTCAAGCTCTTCGTCGACCCGATCAGCATCCGCTACCTCAAGGACGCCGAGGTCGATTTCGTCGACACCGTCACGGGCGGTGGGTTCACGATCAAGAACCCGAATGCCACCTCGACCTGCGGGTGCGGCCAGTCCTTCACCACCGAGTAGTCCGCCCCCACGCGAGGCGCTTCGGCAGAGGCCAGTTGCTGAAGCGGTCGCCGCGCGGCGGCACGAGGCGCATGGATCGAGAGCTTCCTGACATCTCCAGCCTGCGGCCGCCGGGCGGGAAGCGTTCCAGCAAACGGGATCGTATCCTCAGTGTCTTCCTGCGTCAGGAAGGCCATTTGAGCGCGGACGACCTCTGCGAGCTGGTCCGCCGCGAAGATCCAGGCATTGGTCGAGCCACGGTCTACCGAACGCTGCAGTGGATGGTCGGCGCCGGAGTGGCTCGCAAGGTCGACTTCGGTGAGGGCCGCTCGCGATTCGAGCCGGCGTACCATCATCCCCGTCACTTCCACCTCGTGTGCAACAGCTGTCACCGGTCGTCGGAGTTCCTGAGCTCCGATATCGAGGCAGTTGTAGAAGAGGTGGCCGCCCTTCGTGGGTTTGCGGCGGCCCAGACGGTGCTGCAGGTCTTCGGGACGTGCGAGGACTGTCTCACGGGCCGGCGATCGCCGACGCTCGATGGCGCCACGACCGAGCGGGTATTCGCGCGCGATGCTCTACGCATCGCGATCGCGACCGAGCGGAGCGGGCTGGAGTTCTACACGAGGGCCGCAGGTCTCACCCGAGACGATGAAGGCCGCGCGGTCTTTACGAAGCTCGCCGCAGAAGAGCGGGAGCACCTGGGCACGCTCGAGAAGCGGTACGCCGATCTCGTCGCCGCCGATCCCGGCATCGAAGCATTCCCCACGTTCCTGTTCTTCAAGGGGCCGGCGAGCGGACTTTTCGCCGAAGGCGCCGAGAAGCTTCGCCGTGGCGTGGACGACCGGCAGGCGCTCATGATCGGAATCCGCTGCGAACGCGGATCGCACCGATTCTTCAAGCGGTACGGCGAACGCTTCGAGGATTCCGAAGGCAAGCGCATCTTTCTCGAGTTCGCCGAGGAGGAGCGCGAGCACCTCGAGCTCCTCATCCGCGAATATCGGGCGCTCTCCTCGCGGCTCGGGTTCGTGAAGGCGCGGAAGAGAGCCCCCGCTGCTCGAACCGCACATTGATCGACCTCCACACGCATACCACCGCCTCAGATGGACGTGAGAGTCCGGTGGCCCTGGTCCAGTCCGCTCGTGCGGCCGGCGTTGACGTCCTCAGCATCACCGATCACGACACAGTAGCTGGTTGCCTCGCGGCCACCGAGGAGGCGGCCGGCCGTGGCCTGCAGCTCGTGCCGGGTATCGAGGTCACGGCCGCACTCGACGGTCGGGACGTGCACGTGCTTGGCTACTTCATCGACGTGCATCACGAACCCCTCGGGCGATTTCTCGGCGACCAGCGGCGGCAGCGTCTCGACCGGGTGCGTGAGATGGTCGCGCGGCTCGAGTATCTCGGGATCCCGCTCGATGTGGAGGCCGTGCTGGCCCCCGGGCTCGAGGACCAGGCGAAGGCGGCGGGCCGTCCGTGGATTGCGCGCGCCCTCGTCGGGGCGGGGCACGCCGCGACGACAGCGGAGGCGTTCGATCGCTGGCTCGGGCCAGGGCGGCCGGCCTTCGTGCCCCGCCTGGGTGTCCCGCCGATGACCGTGATCGAGCGCATCCATGAGGCTGGAGGGCTGGCTTCGCTCGCGCATCCGGGGTTGACCCGGTGCGACGATCACATCCCGAGCTTCGTCGACGCCGGACTCGACGCCATCGAGGTCTTCCACAGCAAGCACGATCCAGAGGTCACGAGCCACTACCTGGCCCTCGCCGAAAGGCTCGGCGTCGAGGTGACCGGCGGATCGGACTATCACGGCGACGACCCACATCAGACGGCAAGGCTTGGATCCGTCAGCCTCCCGAGAGACGCCTTCGAACGACTTGCCGCGCGCGCCCGGACAGGTCGCACCTGAACTCCAATGGCCGCTGGGCCCTGTGTGGCCTGGCGAATCAGCCGTGCAGCCGTCAATCGTTCCGCTTGGCCACGAGGCGTGCCACGGCCTCGGGTTGCGCGATTTCTTCGTAGAAGAGCACCTCGAACGACGCGAAGCGCGCTCGCAGCTCACCCGGCTCGAGCAGGTGGTCGGGTGAGGTCGGACCTGTGCAATGGCGGCGCTGGCCGATGGTGAAGGTCTCGTAGAGGACGACGCCGCCAGGCTTGATCGTCGCACGCAGCGATTCGAACAAGGTCCGTTCCAGGTAGCGTGTGACGAGAACGAGATCGAAGTAGTCGCGCGGGAGCGGAAAGGCGGTCAGGTCAGCGCACCACGCGATGAGCGCGGTCCTGTGGTCTCGCGCTCGTGCGGCCGCTTCGCGCAGCCTGGCCTCTGACCAATCGACGCCGAAGACCTTGTAACCTGCCTTGGCGAGGCATTGAACATGCCGGCCCCCGCCGACGGCGACATCGAGCGCCCTCGGATGACGCGGCGACTGCGCGGTCACAACCGGCACCCACTGGACCACGAAGGGCGAGGGCGTCATACTCTGGGGGTCACGACTGGAGCATGTTCTGGCTCAAGCACTGATCACCGCCTGTGGAACCGGTCTGCTCGGGCTCATTATTACCGCCGCTCTTGGATTGTGGGCGCGTGACAGCGAGGCGATCAGCCGTCACGTCTCGCTCGGTATCTTCTCCACCATGGTGACGCTGCTGGCGCACTCGATGATGATGTTCTATCTCATTGGGAAGGGGAAAGCCGTGAAGGATGCCATGGCCGAGGGTCAACTGCAGGGCGACTTCTTCCGCCGCATCGCCGTGGCACGAAAGCCGGTCTTCTCAATCGGCACCCTCGCCATGGCGGTGACGATGGTGGCCGCGTTCCTGGGCGTCGGCGTCGACACCCGCGTGCTGCCTCCAATCGTGCACGGCACGTTCGGCTGGGCGGCCATCGTCTGTAACCTGGCGGCGGTGAAGATCGAGATCGATGCCCTCAGCACGTCCAGTCGTGTTGTCGATGAGGTGAACCGGCTGCTCGGTGCGTGACGACGCCGCTTCTCGACATCGCCTCCGTCACGAAGCAATACGGGGCGCTTCGGCCGTTTCGGCTCGAGCGATTCACGGTCTTGCCTGGCGATCAGGTCGCGCTGGTCGGTTTCGATGAGCCGACCGCGGAGATATTGACGGCCCTCATCACCGGGGTCGCGCTACCGGATGTCGGCTCGGTTTCTCTCTTTGGTCGATTGACGTCGCAGCTTGGTGACGCCGATCAATGGCTGACCCATCTCGACCGGATCGGCGTGGTCTCCGATCGTGCAGTACTGCTCGAATCGCTCACCGTGGTTCAGAACCTCGCGATGCCCTTTACGCTGGACATCGATCCGCCGCCAGAGCCGGTGGCAGCGGCGGCGCGTGCGCTCGCCGCAGAGGTCACACTCGATGAGGAGATGTGCAACCACCCTGTTGGCACGCTCGACCCCGCATCGACACTTCGAGTGCGTCTCGCACGCGCGCTGGCCCTCGAGCCGAGCCTCCTGGTGTTGGAGCATCCAGCCGTCCACCTCTCGGCCTCTCAAGCCGGTACGTTCGCTCGCGATCTGCGAGCGCTGGCGTCCCGCCGTGGTCTTGCCACCGTGGTTCTGACGGCCAGCTCCGCGGTCGCGGCCGCCACTGCTTCGAAGGTCCTTCATTGGGAACCCGCTACCGGCGGGCTGCGCGACTCCCGCGCGTCGTCCTGGTGGCCGTTCCGGCGAAGCTGAACCGTGGGCGACGAATGGGCTGTCGGGCGTCGGCGGGTCTCCCTCGCCGTAGCATCGTCGAACGCCTGTTCGCCGCCCTTGCCTGAGCGTCGACCGCTCCCTGTCCAATTCATGAGGTGGTGTACGTAACGAAACTTGAACGCCGGTTTGCTCATCGCAGGCGCTCAAGGAGACTCGCATGCCAGCCGGCACGATCAAACGACTCGTTCGAGACAGAGGATTCGGATTCATCCGCGACGATGCAGGGCAAGAGTGGTTCTTCCACCGGAGTGCCGTGCAGGGCACCTTCGAACAGTTGAACGAGGGGCAGCGCGTGACCTTCGAGGAAGAGCCCTCCGCGAAAGGTCCCCGGGCGACGAACATTCGCGGCGAAAGCTGACGACTCTGCTGCTCTTCGATATCGACGGCACGCTGGTCCTGACCGGCGGCGCGGGGCGCCGGGCCATGGAGTCGGCCTTCCTCGACGTCTTCGCGCTCGAACCGACCGACTCCTTCCCGCTCGCGGGACGCACGGATCGGTTCATCGCGGCTGAGCTGGCGGCGCGCCACGGCCTTCCTGCCGACGACGACACTATCGCGCGCATGTACATCCGCTACACCGCCCACCTCGAAGAAGAGCTGCAGCGAGATGGACCAGGCAAAGGTCCCCTGCCCGGTGTGCGGCGTACGCTTGAAACGTTGAACGCCCGCGACGATGTGACGCTCGCGCTTCTGACGGGAAACCTCGAGGCCGGCGCACGAATCAAACTGGAATACTTCGATCTCTGGCGGTTCTTCTGCTGCGGCGCGTTTGGTAACGACGCGCAGGATCGTCGCGCGCTCTTTGCCGTGGCTCGATCTCGAGCCGAGATCGTTACCGGTTCGGCGTTCGCTACCTCGAGCATCGTCGTCATCGGGGATACGCCCTTCGACGTCGAGGTCGCACGCGCCGCAGGCGTCCGAGCCGTCGGCGTCGCGACCGGTCAGTACGACAGGGCGGCGCTCGTGGCCAGCGGTGCGGATGTGGTGCTTCCGAGCTTCGAGGATCTCGAGGCCACGCTGGCTGCGTTCGGCCTCTCATCGGTTGAAGGTCGCTGAGGCGTTCGTGCGCGACCAGGATGTGCGCCGACGCGGGGCACCGCCGCGCGCACCGAGAACAGGCTCTGGTTGACCGGAGAGAAACGAGAAAAAAGGAATGGACCGGCCCAAACTCGCGTCAGGGCCGGGTCGGATACGCGAATCAGCTTTCGATCAGGCGCACGTCGCCGGCGCGTGGACCTTTGCCCGAATCTTCCGGCGTGAACTCGACGCGCTGTCCTTCTCGCAGCAGCTCGAAAACCGCCTGCCGCACCGAGCTGCGGTGGAAGAAGTGCTCGATGCCGCCTTCATCACGGATGAACCCGAAGCCCTTGTCGATCAGGAGCCGTGCGATTGTACCGGTCGGCATACCCGAAGCCCTCCCGTGCGAACCCCTGGGTAAATCCCAAGGGCGCTCAACCGGGGCGGACGCCCTCGCGCCGCGAATCCGGTGAGACTAACACCCAGCCCCTAGTTTCTTAGGATGAGCTGGGGAAAGGGGCAGTCTAGGCAAGTTCCAAAAAACAAGTCAAGACGAAACCAGGGCTCGCCTGGGTTTGTCGCCGCTCACTTGCCAGGTCTCGACGTCTTCGTCCTCCTCCTCGTCGTCATCGTCTTCCCAGTCCTCTGCGTCCTCCCTGTCCCCTCTGTCTTGCGAGTCCTCGTCGTCATCTTCGTCGTCGTCGCCATCGTCGGGGTCGTCGTCAACGTTCTGAAGGTCTAAGGCGGTCATACAGCTGCCGGTGGCGATGCCGCCGAGGCGGGGGGTGCGTCGGCTGCCTTGGCCTTCTCGCGGTTCGGTGGGGGATAGGTCGTCCAGAAATGGCGACCGCACCGTGCGCAGACCCAGAACTGGTCGGGGGTCCACGGCATGCCTGGGCCGGGATCGCGAAGGTCCATTTGAGTGCCGCACCGCTGACAACGAATTTGGAGGCCGAGCTCGTTCATGCGGCGATTCTAACGCAAGGGACCGGTGGAGCTCGCGACGACGTTGGCTTCCTCGGGTGGGTGACCTCGGGTCGGGTGTTTCGAGCGCTAGCGCGAAGGAGGCGCTCTCGGCGATGAACCCGCCGTGAGCTACGATGCTTTCGTGATTGCCGGGATCGTTCTGGCAGCCGGGAAGTCGACCCGGATGGGTCGCCGAAAGGCCTCGCTTCCCGTGGATGCGCGAGACACCTATCTCACACGGCTGGTTCGTACCTTTGTCGAGGCCGATGTGTCGCGAATCGTCGTCGTCGTGGGGTTCGAGGCGTCGGCCGTCGAGGCGGAGCTCCGTGATTCCGGCCTGGGCGCGGATGCGGTGTTGAACGCCGCATACGAGCAGGGCCAGCTGTCGTCTCTCCTCGTCGGGCTCGACGCGGTGTCGGCGCCCGATCTCGAAGCTATCCTCCTCGGGCTGGTCGACGCTCCGCTCGTCTCGGCCGATACGGTCCGGGCTCTCATCGATCGTTACCATGAGATCCGCGCGCCTCTCGTGCGCCCCGTGCGCGGATCGGAGCACGGGCATCCTGTGCTGCTCGACCGCTCGCTGTTCGATGAGCTGCGTCACGTTGACCCGAGTCAGGGAGCCAAATCGATCGTGCGGGCGAGCGTGTCCCCGGCCGGCGAGGTGGAGGTCGACGACGAGGGGGCGTTCATGGACATCGATATGCCGGCTGACCACGAACGCGCGATGCGTTGGTGGCGTGAGAGGACCTCGGTGCGGGCGATCTCCTCGTCCCTTGGCTGCTGATCAGCCCGGCATGCTCAGGCCCTCGCTTCATCCGTCCCGCGTGGTCAACATCGACGACCTCCGGCGCCTGGCGAAACGTCGACTGCCGCGCATGGTGTTCGACTATCTCGATGGCGGCTCCGAGGCGGAGCAGACGCTGAGGGCGAACACGGCAGCGTTCGAGGACGTGACGTTCCGGCCGCGTGGAGCGGTGGCCGTGCCGACCGTCGATCTGCGGTCGCGGGTCCTCGGCCTGTGGCTCGAGATGCCGATGCTGCTCGCGCCGCTCGGCAGCAGCCGTCTGTTCTACCCACGTGGGGAAGTGGCCGCGGCGGCGGCCGCGGGCAAGGCGGGCACGGCGTACATCCTGTCGACCATGTCCGGCTGTCCCTTGGAGGACGTACGTGCCGCCTCGACCGGACCCGTGTGCTACCAGCTTTATCTCGTCGGTGGGCGCGAGGTCGCGCTGGCTGCTCTCGAGCGCGCACGCACGGCAGGGATGTCGGCCCTGTTCGTCACGATCGATACCGCTGTCGCTGGTCACCGCGAGCGGGATACCCGCAACGGCGTCAAAGAGCTGCTCACGCGTCGTCCGGCGACGGCGGCGCCGTTCCTGCCACAGGTGCTCGCGCGGCCGCGATGGCTGTTTGACTTCTTCGCCGACGGGGGACTCATGAAGTTCCCGAACGTGGTGCTGCCTGGTGTCGGTCCGATGCCATATGCCGACGTGGGTGCCGCGCTTGCCGCGTCGGTCGTGACTTGGGATGACATCCCCTGGATCCGAGATGTGTGGCCAGGTCCGCTGGTGATCAAGGGTGTGATGACCGCCGAGGATGCGGCCCGTGCCGTCGACGTGGGTGCCGATGGCGTGGTCGTGTCCAATCACGGCGGCCGTCAACTGGATGGTGTCGCGCCGACACTTCGCATCCTGCCGGAGGTTGCCGCCGCCGTTGGTGACAAGCTCGAGGTGCTGTTCGACGGCGGGATTCGGCGTGGTCGCGACATCGTCGCTGCGTTGTGTCTCGGGGCACGCGCCGTGCTCGTCGGCCGCGCGTATGGCTATGGTCTGGGGGCGGCTGGAGAGGCCGGCGTGACCCGCGCGATCGAGATTCTCAGAGCCGACCTCGTGCGAACGCTGGCGTTGCTTGGCTGTCCGTCGATCGCGAATCTCAATCGCTCCCATCTGAGCGTCCCCGACCACTGGTGATCCCGCGATTGCATTCCGTTCCGTGATGGGGTGCCCGACCTGGACGAACGCTGCGAAATTCAACGGCTCGAAGGCTCCGCAGCCTCGCCGATTCGGCCAGGCGCAGGTAAGATAGATGGGCTTTTTGCGTTCGTGGGCCTAGGTCTGATGGAGAGGGTGCTTATGAAGCGTCTACCCATGGCGGTCGGTGTGGCACTCGCGCTGACGATGGCAGTCGTCGTAGAGCGGACATCCGTACCTGTTGCCAGTCAAGCCCCGGACGCTCGTCAGGCGCCGGCCGACGGTCAGGCATCGGATGGGCCGATCCCACGGACCGTGTTGGGTCATCCCGACCTGCAAGGTATCTGGACGAACAACTACGACACGCCGCTGGAGCGGCCCGCGAAGTACGCCGACAAGGAGTTCCTCACCGAGGAGGAACGCGCCGCGATCGACAACGAGCGCCTCCGCATTCTCAATGCGGACAAGCGACATGATCCCAAAGGCAGCGAGCAGGATGTCGGCGGGGCGTACAGTCAGACGATCTTCTTGACGCACAAGCACATCGGCAAGCGCACTTCCCTCATCGTCGATCCGCCCAGCGGTAAGCTGCCGCCGTATGCGCCGGAGGCGCAGAAACGGCGGGACGAGTCGCGGGCCTATCACATGGCGCTGCTGCAGAACGCCAGCGCCTGCAAGGATCGGAAGTTGCGGCCTCGCTGTCCGCCGTACGGCCCCGTGTCGCCACTCCGCAAGCAGAGACCGCCGCACTACGTCACGCGGAACCTCAATCGCTCCGACGGCCCGGAGGATCGGAGTCTGAGCGAGCGCTGCATCGCCGGCCGGATTCCTGACTTCGGCAGCACCACGGGCTTCTTCCTCCAGATTGGGCAGGCCGCAGACGCCGTGTCGGTCTACTACGATACGGGTCAAGGCCAGGGCTTTTCTCGCGTCATTCCGGTGACGGATCGTCCCCATCTGCCTTCGCACGTGCGGTTCTGGTGGGGCGACTCGCGCGGGCGGTGGGAAGGCGACACGCTCGTCGTCGACGTGACGAACTTCACGCCGAAGGGCGACTTCTTTGGATCACGGGAGAACCTGCATCTCGTCGAGCGCTGGACCGTCGTCGACGCGAATACGGTTCGCTATCGGGCGACGATGGCGGATCCGACGACGTGGACACAGCCCTGGACCGTGGAGCTCGAGCTGAACAGGCAGGACAACAAGGCGAACCGCATCTACAATGAGCCGCGCTGTCATGAAGGCAACTACGGCTTGACAGCGCTTCTACGCGGGGCGCGCGCCGACGAGCGCGCGTTCGCGCTCGGCCGCGGACCCGATCCCGCGACCATGTGCACCGCTGGCGCGGCGGCCGAGTGCGGCGGGTTCGGCGGCGGGTTCGCCGAGTCCGGCGCCGATGCCGATCCGCTGAATCGGGAGGAGTAGTTCTAGTCCTTGGGCCTTGGTTCTTGGTCCTTGGGCTGTCCCTAGTCCTTGGGCTGTCCATGGTCCTTGGTCCTTAGTCCGACCGTGGTCCTTGGCGAACCAAGGCCAAGGCCAGACCAAGGCCCAAGGCCAGCCCAAGGACTAAGGCCGGCCCAAGGACTAAGGCCGGCCCAAGGACTTAAGGCCGGCCCAAGGACTAAGGCCGGACCAAGGACCAAGGACTAAGGCCAGACCAAGGACTAAGACCCAAGGCCCAAGGACCAGATTAGAAACGTGCCCCGATGCTCATGCGGAACGTCCGCGGCGTCGTCCACGAGAACTGGTCGACTGGGGTACCGAAGTTCGTCCGCCTCGCCCAGTGAACCCCTTCGACGGGCGTCTGTGTGAAGGGATTGAACGGCTGCAGCGTTGCTGAATTCGTTGCCGTGAGCACGCCGCGGTTGATCTTCGCGATGTCCGTGGCGCCCCCATTGCTGAACACGGTGCCGCCGCAGGCACACAGCTGGAAGTTGTCGAACACGTTCAACACCTCGCCACGGAAGAAGACCTCCAGGCGACGGACGCCGGGAACGCGATACCAGTAATTGAGCGAAATGTCCGTGCGCCGCGCCCCTTCCGTACGAAAGGCATCCCGGTCGGTGAAGTAGTAGTTCCAGAAGCCGTCTGCCCGGTCGCCGCTCGGATTGAGATAGCCTGGATCGTTGGCGAATGGGATGGTGTTCACCGGACCGACCGCGCCGTACGGCACGCCCGACTCGAGCGTCTGAAGGAGAACCGCCGTCAACGTCCCGAAGCCGTGTCGTATCGGAAGCGTGTAGGTCGCCCACAGGCGCGCACGATGCCTCTGGTCCACGCCGAGCGAACCCTCGGGACTGTTCCACGTCGCGTCCACGAACTCGGGGAACGAGAGCAGCTGCGTCGTCACGGGACCGCTCGCCGCATCTTCCCCGTCGAAGTTGCCTGACGCCTTCGACAGCGTGTAGGTCGCACCCACATCGAGTCGTCCCCATGTCCGCATGCCGGCCTGCAGCGTGAGTCCTTTGTAGGAGCGGTCGACGATGTTGGTGTTCTCGATGAGGCTCAAGTCGAACGCGTTGCCGAACAGGTCGGTCGCCCGCTCGGTGGTGATGTCCGTGCGCGTGGCATAGAAGTCCGAGTAGTTTCGAGAGATGAAGTCTGCGCGCACCGACCCACGATTGCCGAACTGACGTGCCACGCCGGCCGCCCACTCGTTGACGTTTGGCGAGCGAAGATCGGGTCCGGTGACCGTGGACACCCCAGGGATGTCCACGAGGCTGAACGGGCGGTTGGTGCCGCCATTGGCAAAGAACCAGTCGAAGAGCTGGCGAATCGCCTGAGGGGTGGACAGCGGCGGCGCCGTCGGGTCAGCGTTGATGGCGGGGCCCCGGTACGGCCACTGATACGTCGCGGGGTTGCCACCGGCGGAGACATCGGATACGCCGGTGTTCAGAGAGCTGACGTACCGCGCGAAGCTTCCCGACGTCGTCCAGCGGCCGTCGCCCAGCGGATCGAAGACGACCGACAGCCGTGGGCTGAGCTTGGCGCTATCGGAAATGAGGTTGCCGGCCGCGTCCTCGCCACGATTCTGATCCCACCGCAGGCCCAGATTGAACGTCAGCTTCTGGTTGTACCGCCACTGATCGTTGGCAAACAGTGAGTTCGTGCGCAGGTCTGTCCCTTGGCTGCTCAGGCTGATCGGGTTCCACTGGATGATGGTCGAACCGGGCTGAAACACCGGCAGGACGTTGGTGTTCTGCACGATGGTCGATGCCCCGAGGATTCGGTAGTCGCTCCCCGACTGGTGGTTGTTCGAGAACCGGTGGTCGTTGTACGTATCGAACCAGAACACGACGTTGTGCGATCCGAGCCGACCGGTCGAGGCGAAATAGGACCCCTTGACGATGAAGCTCGTGTTGCTTCGCTCCTCCGGCTCGCAGACGCCGCAGAAGGTGGCGTTCCAGTAGCGGAACGCGGTGCCGCCTCTTGATCGATCGATGAGCAGCGTGCCTTCGATGAGGTCGGTGGACGAGGCGCCGGCGCCGACGAAGTTGAAGTCGCGTTGGGCCCATTGACCCTCGATGGCGAAGTTGTTCTTGAGCACCGCGCTGTAGTGCAGCGACAGCAGGTTCTGGGGCTGTCCCTGCGTGTACAGGCTCCGGAGATCCATCACCTGCTGGAACTGGAAGTTCCTGACCTCCTGGTCGATCCTCGAATAGGCGACGCGTGCCGTGTGGCCGGTGACCGGCGAGTAGGTCCCTTTGATTTCGTAGCGCTTCTCGTCGTTGGTTCGCACGAATGGGATGTTCGTCACGGCCGTGGAGCGCGACGACTCCTGTTTCTGAAGTCGTCCGGCGTGAAAGAACCAGAGGCGTTGGCGGACGATGGGCCCACCGAAGGTGTACTCGTGCGTCGGCACGACCTTGTCGAGCTTCGACTCGCCAAACGGGGTCCGGCTCCGCCAGTTGTCGTTGTTCAGCGTCTCCCGGAACGACCCGCTGAAGAGATCGCCCCCCGACTTGGTGATCGCCGTGACGAGACCACCGCCGAAACGGCCGTACTCGGCCGAAATCCCGGAGGAGGCGACGGTCGTTTCTTGGAGCGCATCTTCGATGTAGAGCGTGTACGGTTGACCGCGCAGGTTCTCGGTCACAATCACGCCGTCCACCGCGAACAAGCTCTCGAACGACATGGCACCCGCAATCGAATAGTTCCCGGACGGTCCCGTAGCGTGGACGCTCGGCGCCAGGAGAATCGTTGAATCCAGGTTGCGGTTCGTCGGCAGGTTGATGATGAGCTCCTGGCGGAACTTAGAGGCGACGGTCGCCGTTTCGACGAAGGCCTGCGAAGCCGCAGTCACCTCGACCGACTCGGCGATGCCGGCCACGGCCATCGTTTCGTTGAGCGGCACGGTCTGAATCCCGGCGAGTGACAGGTTCCGGGTCAGTGTCTGGAAGCCACTCAGCTCGAACGTCACGGTGTAGTCGCCTGGTGGCAGGAGCGGCACGATGTAATCGCCGTTCTCACTGGTCGCGACGACACGCTCGCCTTGGAGGCTGGGTGAGGTCACGGTACGGTGACGCCCGGAAGGGACAGGCCATCGGCCGACGTCACCTGTCCGGAGATCGTGCCGGTTGGCACCTGCGCCGAGACGGCCGAGGCGAGCACGACCGCACCGAGAGTGAAAGTGAACGTCCGTGACGACATGGGACATCTCCGTTCAGACGATCTGAGTCACGAGGATGCGATTATCGCGTTCGTGTCGGCCGCGCAGAAAGGCGCGCGTGACAGACAGCGCTCTGCGTGTGACGAACCGCGAGATCCGCGACGCGAACGGCCTCTGAGGTTATTCCATCCGTTCGCCCGTGGCGAGGGACGAACAGTGGTGAGAAGGACTGTGAGCTGCAATGCAAGCCAGATTCCGTGACCGAGTGCTTCAAAGCTCAGGTGTGAACCGTCCAGTCCATGAGGACCAGGACTGCGCGCTTTGGGCGAGCAGTTGGGTGCAACCTCACTGGGAGGCGTGGGAAGCCTGCAGACTTGTCGTGGTCCGCTCGATGACCTGATCGGATGGCACAGCCGTTCCGATCGGTCACCACGCAGCACGTGGCTCAGGTCCCGTCGTCGGCCCCGCCGATCACGGTTGGACGGGTTCGAACATTGCTGCGCGCGCGGCAGGCGATCGCCAACTGGCCGAAGGTGGTCTGGCTGCACTATGGAGCCAAGTCTCCGGTGGTGCTGCGTCTACGCTCAGGGCTGAAGGTGTCGTGCCGCCCGCAGACGTCGGATTGGACGGTCGTCCACGAGATGTGCCTCGGCGGCTCGTATTCTGCAGCCTTCCGTTACCTGGCCAAGCGTGAACGCCGCGGCGTCGTGCTCGATCTCGGCGCCAACATCGGATGCTTCAGCCTGCTGTGCGCGGCCGCGCATCCGCAGGCGCAGGTCGCAGCCTATGAGCCCGAGACGTCCAACGCGGCGGTCTTCCGGCGCAACCTCGAGCTCAATCCCGACGTGGCTGGTCGCATCGCGCTTGCGACCCGAGCCGTCTCAGGCGCCGAAGGGACCGCCCGGCTCAACATCTCACGCAATCTCGCCGGCTCGAACATCATCGACGGCCAGGTCGACGCGTTCACTCGCACCACGCAGGTCAGTGTCGCCTCGTTTGCCACCATCGTGCAGCAGATGCCTGGGCCGATCGAGCTCGTCAAGATGGACGTCGAAGGCAGCGAATACTCCATCGTCGACGAGACGCCGGCTGAGGTCTGGGAGCGCGTCCCCGCGATCGCCATGGAGATTCACGAAGACACGTCGCGCGGGATGGACCGGACCCGGCTGATTCAACGATTCGAGTCGTTTGGGTACACGGCCTCGAGCGACCGCATGGGATCGTGGTTCTTCGAGCGTACCGCGCCGCGGTGGCGGCGCTCCCCGCTCGCCTCGACACCCTCGCCGCAGCCGCACGTCACGGCGCGGCCCGCCTGACCGCCCCTCAACGCACCGGGCACCGTTCGGATACGCGCTGCGCCTGATGGCCGCCTCGAAGGGCGGACTGGTGCCGGACGCCAGAGATCCGTGTGACAATCTGTGTCCGATCGTCGCGAGGAGGACGCATGACTAGGGCGGCTCTTCTGTTTCTGGTGTCTTTGAGCGTGGCTACCGAGGTTGCCGCGCAAACTGGCAGCTTGACGGGAACCGTGGTGGACGAAAGCGATGCCGCGGTGACCGGCGCCACCGTGCAGCTCTCGGGCCGTGGTTTCAACGCGTCCACCACCTCCGGCCCAAGGGGCGAGTACACCTTTCGGGATCTGGAGCCCGGCACCTATCGGGTCAGCGCCTTGCTCGTGGGTTTTGCGCCGGGGACGAGCGATGAGGTGATGGTGAGCTCGACCGAGGTGCAGCTGCCGCCGATTCGCCTCGCCGTCGCCGGCGTGAGCGACGTCGTCGTGGTCACCGCGAGCCGGACTGAAGCCTCATTGCTCGAGGCGCCGGCAACCATGTCGGTCGTGAGCAGCGGCACTATCACGAGCTCCCCCGCTCAGAACTACGGCGACCTGCTGCGTTCGGTACCTGGGTTGAACGTGGTTCAGATGTCGGCCCGAGACGTCAATCTCACCAGCCGCCAGAGTACGTCGACCCTGTCGAATTCGCAGCTCGTGCTCCTCGACGGGCGATCCGTGTACCTCGATTTTTTCGGAATCGTACTCTGGGATTTTCTGCCGACCAACGTGTCCGACATCAAACAGATTGAGGTCATTCGAGGGCCAGCGTCGGCCGTGTGGGGCGCCAATGCGTTGACGGGTGTGGTGAACGTCCTGACCAAGTCACCTCGGGAGGCACCCGGCGTGACAGCGTCGATGTCGGGCGGGTGGTTCGGCCGAGATGTCAACGGATCGGACGCGGGTGCGGGCGGCACCTTCGCCGCCAATGCCAGCTTGGCGCGGATCGTCAGCGACCGGTGGTCGTACCGAGTTTCAGCGGGGTATTTTGATTCGGCTGCGTACGCGCGACCGACTGGACGCATTCCCGTCGTCACTGATCCACGTGACCCCAGCAAGACCGTGGGCGGGGCCCCCTACCCGATCAATGGCCCTGGGCCGCTCGGATCGGCGTTCGCCAATCGTGGGACGAGTCAGCCGAAGTTCGACGCACGCGTCGATCAGGAGGTGAGCGGGGGCCGCATCACCTATGCGGGCGGCGTCGGAGGCTCATCGGGCATCATCCACACCGGCATTGGGCCGTTCGACATCCAGAAGGGTTCGACGATGGGATACGGGAAGGTGGCGTACAACAAGGGTGCGTTGTTCACGTCCTTCTTCGTCAACTACATCGACGCCGAGGCGCCGAATCTGCTGCTGGCGAACCCCGTGACGCAGCAGCCGCTGCAGCTGAATTTCTCGACGCAGACCTACGATTTCTCCATCGGCGATACCCTGACGCTGGGCCGTCACCAAGCCATCACCTTTGGCGGCAACGCGCGCCGCAACAACTTCAATATCACCATTGCGCCGGCGGCCGAGAACCGGACCGAGCTCGGCGCCTACGTGCAGGACGAGATCTTCACGAAGTACGTGCGCTTCATCTTGGGCGCCCGCGTCGACAAGTTCGGCAACCTGAGCGACCCGGTGTTCTCGCCGCGCCTTGCCGCCGTCATCATGCCGACTTCCGGGCATTCGCTCCGCGTCTCGTTCAACCGCGCGTTCCGGTCGCCGTCGGTCATCAACAACTACCTCGACACGAACATCGTGAGTCCTGTCGACCTGAGAGGCCTGGCGCCGCTGCTGCCACCCCAGCTCCAGCCGCTTGTCGCGAACCCATTCCCGCTCACCGTTCGGGCGGTTGGAAGCCGCTTGCCCATCGGCAGCACGCCTCAGTCCGATCTCCAAGAGGAATCCCTCACGGCCTACGAAGTCGCCTATACCGCGGCGATTGGGAAGCGAACCTCGGCGACCGCCGCGTTCTATGTGAACGATCTCGATCAGAACATCAACTTCTCAGCGCTCTCACCCAGACTGGACCCCTACACCCCTGCCAGTCCCCCGCCCGGATGGCAGTTGCCGCCGGCGGTCCTTGGCCTGATGGCGCAGCGCGGCATCTTCCTGCCGCGTACGGCGTTCACCTACCTGAACCTCGGACCGATCCGCCAAAAAGGGCTGGAGCTGGCCGTCGATCACCGGTTCAGGGACGACCTGACGGCGTTCGCCAACTACTCCTGGCAATCAGATCCGGACGTCCTGTCCGATCCGAATCCCTATCCAACCGATGAGCTCTCGTTGCCGCCGACCAACCGCTTCAACATCGGCTTCAACTATGATGGCCGGCGTTGGCTGGGGAGCGGCTCGGTGAGTTACGCCGACAACGCCTTCTGGAGTGACGTGCTCACCAGTGCGTTCCACGGATTCACGGACGACTACACGCTGGTGAACGGCACGATCGGCTACAAGTGGGCCGACGGACGGGTGACGACGCTCCTCAAGGCGACCAACTTGATGGATCAGGACATCCAGCAGCACGTATTCGGCGACATCCTCAGGCGCACCGTGGTCGCCGAGGTGCGGTTCGCCTTGAAATAAGACGGGGAGGAACGGTCCTTCGGCCTTGGGCGCTGAACGCCCGGCTCGGGACGAAGGATCCAGGCCTCAGGCCGGACCCAGGCCCAGGAACAGACCAACACCGAAGGCCGAAGACCGAAGACCGAAGGACGACGGACGACATCGAACCCGAAAACGCTCTAACGGGACGGGTAGGACACGGAGAAGAGGTAAAACGCCGTGGCGTGACGCGACACGGACGTCGAAACCGTACGAGGGAGGCATCATGGCGAGAGGTCGACTTGTGACAGACCGTCGGTCGTTTGTGGCCTCTGGCGCAGCAGGATTCGGTCTCGCAGTCGCCGGGTTGGCGAAGCGCGCAGAGGCCGCCGACTGGTCCGCGGCTGAGAAAGCCAACGTGCAGATCGTCAACGCCTTCTGCGCGGCTTTCGGCGAGCGCGATTTCGCCAAGGCGACGGCGCCGCTCGCCGAGAACGTGACGTATCGCCCGATCGAGACCGCCGATCCCATCAAGGGCCGCGACCAAGTCGTGGCCCGAATCAAGTCGTTCATCGGTCGCGCCGGGAAGTGGGACGTGCTCGACACCTACGCGAAAGGGCCGATGGTCATCAACGAGCGCATCGATCACATCACGGTCGGTGAATTCAAGTCGTGGCACGGCGTCGGCGTGTTCTTTTTGAAGGACGGCAAGATCGTCGACTGGTACGACTACACGATCAAGATGAACAAGTGATGCCAGCCGGCGCGCTCCAGCGTGTGGCCCTCCTCGAGCGGCCGCTCAAGGCACGCACGTGGGTGCGGCGACACCCATCGGAACTGCGAGCGTGAGCGCCGCATCGTAGGCGAAGTAGCGCTCGTAAGCTGGCGTCGACGCCGGCAACGGGTGCCGAGGAGGAACCTCGAGCGCCCACCGAAGCGGGAGGAGCGTCTCCTCGTCAATCGACAGCCTCGCCGTCGCGACGCCCGTTGTCGATGCTGGAGGCGCGACCAATCCCTGCGTCGGCCCCCCCGATCGCGATCCTGTCTGCAGCACGGGTGGTGACCACGGCGCGGTCAGATCTCTGGTCTGACGTCCCGTGACCTGACGTTGCCCGTCGTCGTGCAGGGGTATCTCTCCGGCCAGCATCTCGAAGATCGGCGTGGCGAACTCCCGCGCGGTGAGGAAACGCGCCGTGGCCGTCCAGCCCGAACCCGTACTCCGGTACTCGACGACCAGCTCATCTGGCGTCAGTGTGTCGGGGCACCGCCTGGCCGCCCGGCGCGTGTACTCCGTGATGGTGATGGATTCGGGCTCCGAGCCTGGCCGCTCAGGCCGTGGGCGACGCGAGGCGCCCGGCGCGACATCGCCCTCCTGCCCACGGACAAGCAGGGGACGGCCGTCCGAACCCATGAGGATCTCGACGCCCGGTTGTCCGGGTGACGCCGACAGTCGCAGGGTCCTGTATCCGAGTCCCTCGCGGGTCGCCTGTACGAGCTCACGGGCTTCGGCAGGCAAGAGCGTCCGCGGATCGCGCAGCCGCGCGACAATAGCAGCGACGTTGCTGCGTTGGGCTCCCGCGGTCATCGATGCCAGGGGGACGCTTGTGAGCAGGCACACAGCGAGCGCCGCCTGACGGAGGCGACGCTCCACGCAGCCGATGCTGGACTTCACCTTGGGGCTACCGCATTTTCAAACCGGCGATCACCCAGCGATCACCCGATCGCCGGAGCACGAAGCTCCACTGCCGTGAGGAATGACGCGCGGTGCGATCGCCAATCTTCGGCACGAAAGCGGCGCTTCCCCCGCACGTGGCTTGGGCCGTGTCGCCAGAGACGTTGACCTGGCATGTGCTGAACCGAATGTCCTGGGACTCCAGCTGGTCGAAGGCCTTGGACAACGTGGCGACGTCGACAGACGGCCACACCGCTTTCGCTCCAGCCGCGTTCAGCTGGTTGTACGCGACGCGATATCCCTCGAGCACGCTCTGGACCGCTCCTTCGTCACTCCCCCTGCGCTCCGCGGCGTTGGAGGGGCGTGCCGCGCTCGGCTCGATGCGGACCGGCACGGCCGGTGGCACGTTCGACACGACCTCCAGCGCGGACGGAGCTGTCGGCGGAAGCGCAGGCGCGGGCAGGGTCTCGACGACGCGGACAGGCGGTGGCACCGTGTCGGAAGGCCCAAGCGGCGTGACGACTCGCACGTCGACGTCTGGCTGGCCGCCCGGCGCGGCCGCGGGCGTCACCGGCATCGCCGTCGCCACGAAGGGAGGCGCCGAGTCGAGGGCTGATGTGACCGGAGCGTTTCTAGCCTCGTTCGGGGGTGATGGCGGTGGTGGCTGGACGGGCGCGGGCGGCGCAGGCGCTCCTGAAGCGGTGCGTGGTGCGGGCACCAACATTCGGTCTGAGGGCGTCTGGTGCTCGATGGTTCCTAACGCTCGTGTTGGAGCCGTCGAGGGCTTCGCCTCCGTTGGAACGGGCGACTCGACTGTGGAGCCGGTGGTCGGCAGCGCCTTGCCCGCATCTGGTTCGTGCGCGACGTCCGGTCGTACGCTCCGGATATCGAGTCGATCCTGTCGCAGCACGGTCAACGTCAGCGCGATTCCGAGCCCGACGACCGCGGCGGTGGCGAGCGTCGCACCGCGCGTCAGAAACGGGCGCGCTGGGACCTCGGAGGAGTGCGGGACGATGACTGGGGGTGTGTGCTCCCGCTCGTCGTACGGCCCCGACGAGTAGTACTCATCGGGCGCCTCGTACCGTTCGGGCGCGACGTCGGGCTCGGGTGTCTCGACCTGGCTGCGTGGAGTCGACCACGGCTCGACCGCCGGTACGACTTCACCGGCGTGTGCGACAACGGCCGTCGGTTCCTCCGGCCAGAAGAAGTCCAGCCCCTCGAGGTCTCTTTCCTCGCTGGCCGTCCACTGCGCAAGGTTGACCGGTACGCGATGCGTTTCGCTCGCGGCAGGCGCGTCGGACTCGGCGCCAAAGGCGTCGAGCGCGTTCGCCGGCAACGTATTAGGTTCCGGCGTTCGAGCGGGCGAGCCGCGCTCTCGTTTGCTGCCCATGTCAACGCACGAAGGCCCGATCGATGGCGATGGTCGGCGTCCACCCACCGTTCAGGCCCGTCTCGGTCAGCGGCCGCAGCACATGAACGGTCAGCAGCCAAGTCGAGGCCAAGTTCCATTTGAACCCGGCCAGCATCAGGGCGCGCGTCGTCGCTTCGTCTGTGGTCGAGAGCCGCAGCGTCCGGACGTTGACCAGCGTCGGATGCGGAGCCGCTGTCTGCCGCAGTCGACCGACCGACGCCACACGGCGTGCCGCCAGCTCGCCGACGATGGTCAAGCGCTGGGTGGCGACATAGGTACCGGCGGCAGACAGGTTCGCCTCGCCCGAGAAGCCGCCGAACGTATAGCCCGCTGTGCCGTGCACCGCCGCCCGACCGCGCTCGATCGAGGCGATTGCCTGCGGCGCGAAGGTGGTATTGCCGCTTCCGAGCAGGTTCCGTTCGTCGCCGGTTGGCAGGCGTCCCTCCGCAGCCACGGCGATGCCTCCTCCAGTCCGACGAAGCAGATTGTACTTGGTGCGCAGGATGACGTCGCCCAAGCCAGATGAGGTTCCCGTCGCGACCGCTTGCACCGATCGCCGCCCGCGATAGGTGTCCACGCGCTCGCCGTCCAGATGCAGGCGGATGAAGGGCAGCGCCGCGCCCACATCCAGTCGATCCGTGACGCCGACGTTGGCGTGGAACGTCATGGTGCTCGTGTGAAGGTCGAGCGTCAGCGTCTCGGTATCGAAGGGCTCGGCCTCGTTCACGAGCTGGCTCGCCGTCGCGACGAGCGTACCGTCCCTCAGGTTGCGGCCGTCGATCGTGTTGTAGCGGGCCTGCCGGAAGCCCAGCCCGATCGCGATCTGGCGGGCACCGGCCGTGAGCGAGCGCTCCGTGAAGAAAGGGCCGAAGCTGTCGCTCGACCTGAGTGTCGTGCCGAGTGACGGCTCGACGCGATACGTGAAGCCGCTCGAGGAGGAGCTGACCGGCAACGTGCCGAGCTCGCTCAACAGGAAGGTCGAGATGGCATCGCGGGTCGACGCTGCCGCCGCGGTATCGCGAACGAAGTCATCGGTGGCGATCGATCGGTTGATCAGCAGGAACGACAGCACGTCCGTCATGGTCTGGGCTACTGCGGGCCGCGGCAGCGTCGGTATCGCCGCTGCCAGGCAGACCACGAGCAGCCGTCGCAAGCTGATTCCCCAAGGCATCAGCGTCGGTCCTGGTCTATCGAGAAGGTTCTCGTTGCGATGGTGATCGTCGCGTCACGTTTCCGATTCGTCGTGTTCGCGTCGACGCGAAACGAGACGGTGCCGCTGCCGGTGCCGCTCGCTCCGCTGGTGACTATGACCCATGACGCGCTGCTGGCTGCCGTCCACGCACAGCCTGCCGGGGCTGTCACGGAGGTGCTCCCCGTCCCGCCATTTTCGTTGAACGACTGTTTCGTCGGGTTGATCGAGTAGGTGCACGCGGCGGCTTGATTGACGGTGAACGTCTGGCCAGCCACCGTCAGCGTGCCCTGGCGCGCGCCTCCGCTGTTGGCGTTCACGGTGAAAGCCACAGTGCCGATGCCGGTGGCCGACGCGCCACTAGTGATTCTCAGCCAGCTGTCGTGACTGCTCGCGGTCCAGGCACAGCCGTTCGTCGTCGTCACGACGATCGGAGTGCCGGCTCCGCCGCTGGCCGAGATGCTCTGACTCGTGGGACTGATCGCAAAGGTGCAGGGGGATGCCGCTGACTGTGTGACCGTGTAGGTCTGGCCCGCAATCGTCAGCGTGCCGATCCGCTGCGCGCCGGTATTGGCCGCGGCCGTGAACGTGAGGCTTCCGCTGCCGGTCCCGCTCGCGCCCGAGCTGATCGTGATCCACGGCGTGGTGGTGGACGCCGTCCACGAGCACAGTGGGGTCGTGGTCACCGTAATCGGCGTACCGGCGCCACCGGACGCCGACAGTGTCTGGCTGGAGCCGTTCAGCGTATACGAACAGATGGTCGGCGGCGCAGCCGACTGGGTGACCGAGAGGGACCGATCGGCGATACGGATGGTGGCGGTGCGGGAGTTCCCGCGATTCTCGTCCACCGTGAACGACACCGTCCCGTTCCCGGTGCCGCTGGCGCCGCCGGTCACGGTGATCCAGGACACATCGGGCGTCGCCGTCCACGTGCAGGAACCGGTCGTAGCCACCGACGCCGTCGACTGACCACCGGCGGCTGGAGCGGCGTAGCTCGACGGCGTGATGACATAGCTGCAGGACGATGACCCCTGGGTGATCGTGACGGCACGGCCAGCGACATCGAGGCTGGCAGACCGGGCCGGACCGCTGTTCGCGCCCGCCTGCACCGTCACCGTGCCCGTCCCGGTGCCCGTCGGCGGAGAGGTGTCGCCGCTCATGTAAGACCGCGGGAATCTGGACGGACCGTCGGTACGGCGGGTGGCGCCCTGGGCGTGGCTCACGGCTTCGGCCTGGACGACGGCTTCTGGGCCTGCTT
>Ga0194132_10000583_pt1 | contig 74841 bp, 78 predicted proteins | sample TA2KigOf80mmetaG_FD_148612 | JGI IMG/M metagenome (GOLD analysis project Ga0194132, IMG submission 148612) | Freshwater microbial communities from Lake Tanganyika, Tanzania - TA2015054 Kigoma Offshore 80m | ecosystem: Environmental > Aquatic > Freshwater > Lake | place: Tanzania: Lake... | reverse complement strand
CAAGACGATGTCGAAGCCCGTGGTGGTGTTCATCGCGGGCGCGACCGCGCCTCCGGGCCGCCGCATGGGCCACGCCGGCGCGATCATCGCCGGCGCCGCCGGCACCGCCGCCGCGAAGCAGGCCGCCCTCCGCGCCGCCGGTGCCACCGTCGTCGAGAACCCGAGCGACATCGGCAGCACGATGCTCTCCGTCCTCAAGGCACGCGGCCTCGCGTAGCCCGCACCCCTCCAATACTTCAGAAGGGGCCCCTTGAGGGGCCCCTTCTTCATCTCTGCACGCCAACTCCCCCCTCGCCGCACGGGGAGGGGGATGGGCCGCCTCGCCAAGGCGGGCGGTACAGCTCTCACGCCAAGCACCGAGCCCACCCCCCGGACTCCTCGTTCGCTAGTCTCCCCACAACGAGGAGGAACCGGGATGGCGCTCGCCGAAGAACTCGGTCTGCTCTGCCGCTGGGACATCTGGGCCAACCGCCAGGTCCTCGTCGTCCTGCACGTCTCAGGCGGCGAACACGTCGAAGCCCTCGCCGCACTTCAACACGCCCTCGCGACCGAACTCACGTGGCTTCGACGGATCGACGCCGCACCCGATGCCTGGGCCGAGCCCTGGGGCGGACCATCGTTGGCCACGTGCGAGCGGTCCGCAGCCGAGGCAGCGGAGCGGCTGGCCCGCCTCGTGACTCGGAACGACGAGGAATGGGCCGCGACGTTCACCTACCGAAACTCATCCGGCCGCGAATTCACCGACTCCGTCCAGCGCGCGATGCTCCATGCCCTCACCCACTCCGCCCACTATCGAGGCGAGGCGGCGGGCTTCCTCAACCACTCCGGCATCGCGTCCCCGACCTCGACTACATCTTCTGGCTGCGTGCGTGAGCGCCCGCGTAACGCAGCAGCGCATGCCCCGTCACCGCTCCCGGCGCGATCCCCGTCACCGCCCCGGTCACCAGCGCGAGCGGGACCGCAAGCAGCGCCGGCGCCTCCGAGGCCAGGCCGATCCCCGCGAACGAAACGGCGAGGCCAATCGACCACCCCACCGCGTTCGCCACAATCCATCGGTCAACGCTCGGCACATGCCCGCGCTGCGCGAACGCCTGCGCGCCGCCAAGCACAGCGCCCAGCGCGACACCGAGGATCACCCACAGCCACAGCACCTCGGAGGGATCGACCGACGACGGCAGTGACATCGCCACCGCCGCCCCGATCACCCACGCCGCCACCGCGCCCGCCGCCGTCGCGAGGATCCACGCGCGCCTCGATACACCGGGGAGAACGTCGCGCAGGACGCGGTGCTGGAACCAGCCGACGGAGACGCCCTCGAGCGCGCCGGACGCGCTCATCGCCACGAAGAGCACCACCTGCAGCTCCATCAAGGGATCGTCGGGGACGAGCGCGGACGCCAGCAGCCCGAGCAGCCCCACCCCGCCCAGCCCGACGAGTTCGCCGGCGACGAAATGCAGCATCCAGCGTGTCCAGAGCGAGCGAAGGTCTCGGGTCATGGCGGGGAGCCTACGCGTGCGGGTGGCCGTGCGCCGAGAGCGGTTCCAGTCCGTGCGCCCCCAGCAGCGCCGAATCGTTCAGCACGTGCATCGTCGGCGCGTCGGCCACGACGCTCCCCTCCGCCAGCAACACGGACCGGGGCAGGATGTCCGCCACCAACGCCAGGTCATGTGTCGCCACGAGGATCGTGAGCGGGAGCCGCGCGAGCAGCGCGATCAACTCGCGGCGCGACATCGGGTCGAGGTTCGCGCTCGGCTCGTCCAGCGCCAGGATCGGCGTCCCCATCGACAGCACCGTCGCGATCGCCACCCGCTTCTTCTGCCCCAGGCTCAGCCGGTGCGGCGGACGCTCCGCGAACTCCAGCATCCCCACCGCCGCCAGCGCCTCGCGCGACCGGGCCAGCACCTCGTCGCGCGGCAGCCCCATGTGCAGCGGGCCGAATGCCACGTCCTCGAACACCGTCGGCGAGAACAGCTGGTCGTCCGGGTTCGAGAACAGCAGCCCCACCTGCGCGCGGATCGCCCGCACGGTGGAGTCGTCGAGCGTCTGGCCGAACACCCGAACGGCGCCCCGCTGCGCCCGCAGGATCCCGTTCAACGTCAGCAGCAGCGTCGACTTCCCCGCTCCGTTCGGCCCGACCAGCGCCACCTTCTCGCCCGGCTGCACGGAGAGCGACATCCCCCGCAGCGAGGCCGTCCCGTCCGGGTAGGTGAAGTGGAGGCCCTCCACCTCGACCGCCGGGTGGGCCACCGGATGGGCTGCTTGAGCGCCGTCGGAGGATGGTCGCAGCGTCATGCCAGCCTCGTCCCCACCTGTACCGCCACGGCGTATGCCACGACCAGGGCGGCGCCGACGCCCTGGCGCACGGGAAGCGGCGCGTGGTCGAGGAACTGCGGCTCACCCGCGTACCCGCGCGCCTGCATCGCCGCGTACACCCGTTCGCTCCGGTCCAGGCTCCGCACGAACAGCGACCCCACCATGTACCCCGCCACCCGCGCGCGCCAGCGCAGCGTGCCGCCCGCGCGATGCCCGGGGATCGAGGCGCTCCGGCTGTCGCGCGCCCGCAGCATCCGCACCGCCTCCTCGCCGATCACGAAGAAGTAGCGATACGCGAAGAAGATCGTCGCCACCAGCAGCCGCGGCACGCGGAACGTCCGCAGCGCGCGCAGGATCTCGACGACCGTCGTGGTCGAGACCAGCAACGCCGTGATCGCGACCGCGATCCACGACCGCGCGAGGATCGTCGCCACCGCTGTCAGGCCGTCGTCGGAGGCCGTCCACCCCACCACCGGCAGCGTGAGCACCGTCTCCCCCGGCCGCGTGAACGCCAGCGGCAGCACCGCCAGCACGAACGGCAGCGCGAGGAACGTCCGTCGCAACACAAACCACGGCCCCAGCTTCGAGGCGTACGCACCGACGACCACCGGGATCACCAGGAGTGCGAGCGCCAGCCAGTCGCCCTCGCGCGTAGAGGTGACCGCCAGCACCGTCAGGAACACCGCCGGCACTTTCGCGCGCGCGTCCGCGCGGTGCAGGACGCTCTCGCGTGCCGCGTACCGCTCGACGACCGCGGCAAATGCCGTCACCGGCGCCGCTATCGTTTCCCGGCGTCGCCCGCGCCTGCGCCGCCCGTGCCGCGACCGCCTTCGCGCGCCCGCAGCAGGTAGCCGGCGCCCAGCGCCAGCGCCGCGACGACGCCCACCCCGATCACGCCAGCGAGCGCCGTCGAGATCGCCCCATCCACACCCGGGATGGTGTAGTCCGGCAGGATCTCGTATCCCGGGTCCTCGGCGCGGTCGAGGAAGTCCTTCTCCTCGGCCACCCGCTCCAGTCCGTCCGGATCGCCTGAAGCGAGCCATGCCGAGGAGATCGCGACCATCCCGGCGATGAGCAGGCCAGTCAGGATCACGTTTCGATATCGCCGCACGTCGGGCCTCCTAACCTCGGCCGGTGCTGCTGGACGCAGGCCGCCTCTGTGGCAACAGGTCCGCGCGCGTCGTCATGATGAAGCCGAGCGCCGCCGCTGTGATCAGCCCCTCGCCCACGCCGATCAGAGCGTGCACCCCCACCATCGCGGGCAACACGACGTCGAGGGGTGAGCTCCCGGAGACCGCCAGCTGAAGCGACGTCGAGACCGCCGCGACCTCGACGGAGATCCAGGCGGCCACGGACACCGACGCCAGCAGCGCGGTCCGGTTGCCGCGCAGCAGCGGCTCCGCCGTCCGGTAGGACGCGTACCCGACCAGCGCGGTGAGCATCCCCATATTCAGGACGTTCAGGCCCAGCGCCGCAATCCCGCCGTCCTGGAACAGCACCGACTTGAAGCCCACGACAGCGGTCATCACGATCATCGCGGCCCACGGCCCCAACAGGATCGCCGCGAGTGCTCCGCCCAGCATGTGCCCGGACGTCCCGCCCGCCACGGGGAAGTTCATCATCTGCGCGGCGAAGATGAACGCCGCCATCACCCCCATCAGGGGCACGGCCTTCTCGTTCAACTCGCGGTTGGTCACCCGCACCGCCACCGCGAGGATCCCCACCATCGCGACCCACCCGGCCGCCGCGACCGGCGCCGACACGAACCCGTCCGGGATATGCATCCCCGGACCGTCCGACGTCACCTGTATCGCCGCCTGCGTGATCGACATCATCGGGCCTTGCCCCCTTCTCCGGCTGCCTGCCCTCCGGCCTCGCGGCAACCGTGGCAGGTCCCGCGCAGCGCGAGGTGGCGCACGCGCGTGTCGAACCCGTGCTCGCGCCGCGCTTCCTGCTCAAGCGACCGCACCCTCGCCAGCGTGACCTCGGAGACATGCCCGCAGCCGTCGCAGATCAGGTGGTGGTGGGTTCGGCTCCCTGCCCACTCGAACTGGGCTTCCTCCTGCGCGCCCCGGACCGCTACCACCAGGCCGGCCGTCTCCAGCGCCTCCAGTGCCCGGTACACCGAGGAACGGGCGATCCCCCTGGCAGGCGGATATTCACGCTCGATCGCCGCCTCGATCTCCTCCACCGTGTGATGCCCGGGGTGACGGTGCAACACGGCGGCCACGGCCGCCCGGGGCATCGTGCGCCGCAGCCCGCTCTGACGGATGGCTCCATCGATCTGCGTGTCGAAGGTCTGGCTCATGAGGTCCTTCTTGCGATGATTCGCAGAAGGGGATGATACCCGCCCCCGCAACGCACCACGTCTGGCGACCCCGCGACGGCCTGCTCGGCCCCGTCGGAGCCCTTCGCCGTGGGCACCTGCGAGGCCCGGAGCAGAGAGCGACGGAACTCCCGTCTCGGGGGGAGGAAGGTTGGGCGGGATGGGCTGTCTCGACCACGGCGAGCGGTACCAGCCCTGACTCGCGGTTTGCTCGGCGAGATCGGCGACCCGTACGATGGTCAGTACGGCCCTCGGAGGGGTCGCATAGTGGTCTAGTGCGGGCGCCTGCTAAGCGCTTGTCTCGGGTTTCCGGGACCGAGGGTTCGAATCCCTCCCCCTCCGCCAGCCCCCGCACCGGAGGCCCAACCTAAGGACTGGCCCGTGGCCACCTTCCACATCTGGACCCTCGGCTGTCAGATGAACCAGGCCGACTCGCTTAAACTGGCGGCCGGCCTCGAGCGTCTCGGCTACCACGCCGTCGAGGACGACGCCGCGGCCGACCTGGTCGTCATCAACACCTGCTCCGTCCGCCAGCACGCCGAGGACCGCGCCTACGGGCGCCTCGGCATCCTCCGCCAGCGCCGCATCGAGGGCAGCGCCGCGAAGATCGTCGTGATGGGCTGCATGGTCGGCCCGAAGACGGACGACCTCCGCCGCCGCTTCCCCTACGTCGATGAGTGGGCGCGCCCCCAGCAGTTCGACGGCATCCTCGCGCTCGCCTCGGAGGCGCGGGACGCCTCGGAGGGCGAACTCGGGTCGCTGCTCGCCGGCGGGATGACTCGCACCTACTCGCTGCCGAGCGGGCCGGCGGCGTACGTGCCGGTGATCCACGGCTGCGACAAGTTCTGCACCTACTGCATCGTCCCACTGCGCCGCGGCCGCGAGGCCTCCCGCCCCGTCGCGGACATCCTCGACGAGGTGCGCTTCCTCGCCGGCCACGGCGTGCGCGAGGTGACGCTGCTCGGACAGACCGTCGAGGCCTACGGGCACGACCTCGCCGCCCCGGACGGCAGCCGCCCCGACCTCGCCACCCTCTTCGAGGGCATCGACGCCATCGACGGCATACAGCGCGTGCGCTTCCTCACCTCCTACCCGAAGGACATGACCGACCGCATCATCGACGCCGTCGCCGACCAACCGAAGGTCTGCGAGTTCTTCAACATCCCCGTGCAGTCGGGGTCGGAATCGATGCTCGGGCGGATGCGCCGCGGCTACACCGTCGCGGAGTTCGAGGAGCGCGTCGCGCGGATCCGCAGCCGGATGCCGGACGCCGCCATCGTCACCGACGTCATCGTCGGCTGCCCCGGCGAGACGGACGAGGAGTTCGCCGACACGGTCGCGCTCATCGAGCGCACGCAGTTCGACACGATCCACGTCGCTGCCTACTCGCCCCGCCCCGGCACCTTCGCCCATCGGAACATGGCCGACGATGTGCCGCGCGAGGTGAAGAAGGCCCGCCTCCACGTCATCGAGGAGTTGCACGCGGCCTCCTCCGCGCGCATCAACCAGCGTCTGCTCAACCAGACCGTCGAGGTCCTCGTGGAGTCGGAGCAGGACGGGCGCTCCACCGGCCGGACGCGCCGGGGGCAACTCGTCCACTTCGACGCGACCGGGCGCGTGGGCGACCTCGTGCGCGTGACCGTCGACCAGGTCACGCCGTGGTCGCTGCAGGGCCGCGTCGCCGGCTCACTGTCGTTCGCGGTGCTGTAAGCGCGCGTGGCATCGATGCCGCCCGACACCTCCCCGTCCGTCGCCACGATCGTCGTGATCCTCGCGGTCACCGACGGGCGTCTCCAGGTGCTGCTCGTCCACCGCACCGGCCCGCCCGAGGAAGGCAAGTGGGCGCTGCCCGGCGGGCGCTGGGACGGCACCGAGAGCCTCGACGCCCTCGCGACGCGCAAACTCGTCGAGGAGACCGGCGTCGCCGATGTCTACCTGGAGCAGCTGTTCACGATCTCCGGCCTCGACCCCGCCCGCCCCTCCGTCGCCGTCGCCTACTTCGCGCTCGTCGAGGCCGCGAAGGTCCGGCTGCGCGAGGAGGAGGCGTGGCACCCGGCCTGGCAGCCGGTGGACGCGCTGCCGCCGCTCGCCTTCGACAACAACCGGGTGATCGGGCAGGCCGCGGCGCGCGTCGGCGCGAAGTTGGACTACACCAACATCGCCTACGGCCTGCTGCCCGAGCAGTTCACCCTGCGCGAACTGCAGGCCGTCTACGAGGCGATCCTCCGCCGTCCCCTCGACCGCCGGAACTTCCGCAAGCGGATGCTCTCCTCCGGGATCATCGAGGCCACGGCAGAGCACCGGCGGGCGGGGGCACACCGGCCCGCGCAGCTGTTCCGCTTCATCTCGCGCGAGCCCGTGATCCTGTAGCGATGGAGCATCCCGTGAGCCTCACCTTCGGCGTCCTCCCCGGCGGCTCGACGCCCGAGGAGTTCCTCGCGGCCGTGCAGGCGGCGGAGGAACTCGGATACGACTCGGTGTGGGTGGGTGACCATGTCCTGTGGCCGGTCTTCTGGCCCGAGCCGGTCGTGCTGCTCTCCGCCGCCGCCGCCGTGACCTCGCGCATCGGCCTCGGCACCGGCGTCATGCTCGCGGGGCTCCGAGGCGCGGCCCCGCTCGCGAAGCAGACGGCGACGCTCCAGTGGATCTCCAGCGGGCGCTTCCGCCTCGGCGTCGGCGCGGGCGGCGAGTACGCGAAGGAGTTCGAGGCCGCCGGCGTCCCGCTCGCGGAGCGCGGGCGACGCCTCGACGACACGCTCGAAGCAGTGTGCGCGCTCTGGTCCGGCGCGCCCGTCTCCCTGCACAACACCGCGATCGACGTCGACGACGCGACGCTCGACCTCGTCCCCGCGCCGCCGATCCCCGTCTGGGTCGGCGGCCGCTCGCGACCGGCGCAGCGCCGCGCCGCACGCTTCGGCGACGCGTGGATGCCGTTCGTCACGACGCCCGAGCACTTCGCCGAGGGCCTCGCGAACGTGCGCTCCGAGGCCGCCGCGCTCGGCCGCGACCCCGCCTCGATCCGCCCGGCGTTGCAACTGTGGGGCATGTTCGACGACGACCTCGCAGTCGCGCTCCCGACGATCGCCGAGCGGATCGAAAGCACCTACCGCGTCCCGTTCGAGCGGTTCGAGCGGTACACCGTCTACGGCGACGTGGAGATGTGGGTGGCCCGCCTCCGCGAGTACGCTCAGGCGGGCGTGCGCCACTTCAACCTCGTCTTCGCCGGCGGCGACCGCATCGCGCAACTGGCACGCATCGCCTTCGAGGTGGTCCCACAACTCCAGGCAGAGTTCCCCGAGTAGCCACGAACCTCCACGAGCACACCCGTATTGACCCGCCGGGGCGGGAAAGCGTACTCTGCACACGAAGCACTTTGCGTACTTAATACGCAAAGGACGTGAGGCCCGCGATGACCCCTCCCACCACCGTCCCCGCCCTCGACTACAAGTCGTTCCCGATGGCCCAGCTCCAGTGCGAGACCGACACCGGGATCGAGACCGTCCCCCTCGCCCTCGAGGTCGCCTTCTCCTCCTGGCAGCCCTCCATCCCGGAGCGCTACTGGACCATGGAGGCCACCGAGCTCGCGGAGCGGATCCGCGCCGCGCGCGCGACCCTCGGCAAGCGCGTCGTCGTCCTCGGCCACCACTACCAGCGCGAGGACATCATCCAGTTCGCCGACGAGCGCGGCGACTCGTTCCAGCTGGCGCAGTACGCTTCGCAGCGGCCGGAGTCCGACTACATCGTCTTCTGCGGCGTCCACTTCATGGCGGAGGCCGCCGACATCCTCGCCGCCCCCCACCAGCAGACGATCCTCCCCAACATGGAGGCCGGCTGCTCGATGGCGGACATGGCGGCGGAGGCGGACGTCCACGCCGCCTGGGCGGAGCTGCGCGAGGCCTTCGGCAGCACCGACGACATCATCCCCGTCACCTACATGAACTCCGCCGCGAGCCTGAAGGCGTTCTGCGGCGCGAACAACGGCGTCGTCTGCACCTCATCGAACGCCGGCAAGGTGCTCGAGTGGGCGTTCCAGCGCGGCAAGCGCGTCTTCTTCTTCCCCGACCAGCACCTGGGCCGCAACACGGGGCACGCGATGGGGATCCCGCTGGAGCAGATGGTGCTCTGGAACTGGCGGCTCCCCGCCGGCAACCTCGGCGGCGCCACCCGCGAGGCCCTCGACCGCTCCCGGATCATCCTCTGGCAGGGCCACTGTTCCGTGCACCAGCGGTTCACCGTCGCGCAGGTCGAGCAGGCGCGCGCCCGCTACCCCGAGGCGAAGATCGTCGTCCACCCCGAGTGCCGCGCCGACGTCGTCGAGGCCGCCGACGCCAACGGCTCCACCGGCTACATCGTGAAGTACATCGAGCAGGCCCCGGCCGGCTCCGTCATCGGCGTGGGCACCGAGATCAACCTCGTCTCCCGGCTCGCGAAGGAGCACCCGGACAAGACGATCTTCTGCCTCGACCCCGTCGTCTGCCCGTGCAGCACGATGTACCGCGTCCACCCCGCCTACCTCGCGTGGGTGATGGAGGAACTGGTCGCCGGGCGCGTCGTGAACCGCATCCAGGTGCCCGAGGCCCACAAGCGCGACGCGAAGGTCGCCCTCGAGCGGATGCTCGCCCTCAAGTAGCGCCCGCGGCGCGTGCGCTAGACCCGAGGACCCCCCACGATGGCCGACCCCGCGTTCCGCTTCGAACAGCGCATGCCGCTCCGTCACACCGACGCCTTCGGCGGCACGCCCTTCGTCCACGGCGGCGTGATGCTCGCCCTCACCGAGATCGCCCTCGACGCCTACGACCGCGAGGCCGGGCTCCCCAGCCACCGCGAGGTGCTGCGCTTCCAGTCGCACACCGAAGTGCGCTACCGCGCGCCGCTGCGCTGGGACGACGCCGCGATCGTCCGCCTCCGTTGCGTCGAGGCCGTCGATGGCCGCCTCCGCTTCGAGTGCGAGCTCGCCGCGGCGAGCGACGGCGCGGTCGTCGCGCGGATCAACCACCGCTACGCCTACGTCGACGCGCAGACCGGCCGGCCCATCGTCCCGCACGACTGGGCCGCCATCGTCAGCGCCATCACGCAGTACGAGCCGTCCCCCGTCGGACTCGGCGTCCCCTCGTGATCGAGCCGGCGACAGCCGCGCGCGACTCCTACGACCTCGTCGTCGTCGGCTCCGGCATCGCCGGCCTCTACGCCGCCATCCAGGCGCGCGAGTTCGGCGCGAGCGTCCTCGTCGTCACCAAGGGTGACATCCACGAGGCCTCCACCCGCCACGCCCAGGGCGGCATCGCCGCCGCCGTCGGCCCCGGCGACTCCCCCGCCGCCCACCTCGCCGACACCATCGAGGCCGGCGCGGGGCTCGTCGACGAGGAGGCCGCGCGCTTCCTCTGCTTCGAGGCCGCCGACCGCATCAAGGACCTCGTCCGCTACGGCGTCCACTTCGACACCACCAACGGCGAGGTCGCCCTCGGACGGGAGGCCGCGCACTCCGCCTCGCGCATCCTCCACGCGCGCGGCGACGGCACCGGCCTCGAGATCGAGCTCTCGCTCTCCAGCCTCGCCCAGCGCGAGGTGACGATCCTCGAGCACACACAGGCGAACCGGATCATCGTCGAGGGCGGACGCGCCGCCGGCATCGAGACCTTCACGACGACGACGGGCGAGCGCCGGCGCTTCGGCGCGGGCCGCGTCGTCCTCGCCACCGGCGGCGCGGGGCAGATGTACCGCACCACGACGAACCCCGTCGTCTCCACCGGCGACGGCGCGGCGCTCGCCTACGCCAGCGGCGCCGAGGTGCAGGACATGGAGTTCACCCAGTTCCACCCCACCGCCCTCGTCCTCCCGGGACGCCCGGTCTTCCTCATCTCGGAGGCCGTCCGAGGCGAGGGCGCGCGGTTGTTCGCCACCGACGGCCGTCGCTTCATGCCCGACTACGACCCGAAGCGCGCCGAGCTCGCCCCGCGCGACGTCGTCGCCCGCGCCGCGCACGCCGAGATGGCCCGCACCGGCAGCGACCACGTCCTCCTCGACATCACTGACCGGGACGAGGCGTGGCTGGCGGCGCGGTTCCCGCAGATCTACGCGACCTGCCTCGAGGTGGGCCTCGACATGGCGCGCGACCGCATCCCCGTCTCCCCCGCCGCGCACTACACGATGGGCGGCGTCCGCACGAACACATGGGGCGAGACGACCGTGCCCGGCCTCTTCGCCGTCGGCGAGACCGCCTGCACCGGCGTCCACGGCGCGAACCGCCTCGCCTCCAACTCCCTGCTCGAGACCGTCGTCTTCGCCCACCGCACGGTGGAACGGCTCTACCGCCAGGACGCGCCCGCCCCCGCGCCCGAGGCGACACGCGACACCCTCACCCTCGCCCCCGCGCGCGACGGCGGCACGCCCCCCACCGTCCAGGCGGTCCGCGACCTGATGTGGCGCTCCGTCGGCATCGTGCGCGACGCCGAGGGCCTGCGCACCGCCGCCGCGCAACTCTCGCGCTGGTCCGCCGACCTCCCCGAACCCCGTGACCGCGCCGGCTACGAACTGCGCTCCATCCTCACCTGCGGCCGCATGGCCGCCCAGGCCGCCCTCGCCCGCGAGGAGTCACGCGGCGCCCACTACCGCACCGACTTCCCGGAGCCGCGCGAGGCATGGCGGCGTCATCTCGTGTTCCGCATCACGGAAGGTGTCGCATGACCGAGGCAGTCGAGGCTTCTCCCCCGGACAGCGCCGCCGTCGCGGCGATCGTCGCCAGCGCGCTCGCCGAGGACCGCGCGGGCTTCGACGTCACGACGCGCTCCACCGTCACGCGCGACCAGCGCGGCGAGGCGACGCTGCTCTACAAGCAGGACGGCGTCGTGTGCGGCCTCGAGGTCGTGCGCGAGGTGTTCCGCCAGGTCTCCCCGGAGATCGAGCTGCGCGCGTCCACCTCGGACGGCGCGTGGGTGGAGCCCGGCACCGCCGTCGCCACCGTCAGCGGCCCGCTCGCGCCGATGCTCTCCGGCGAGCGGGTCGCGCTCAACCTGATGCAGCGGATGAGCGGCATCGCGACGCTCGCGCGCCAGTACGTCGAGGCGGCCTCCGCCGGCGGCTGGACGCGCGTCGTGGACACGCGGAAGACGACGCCGGGGCTGCGCACGCTGGAGCGCTACGCCGTCCGCACCGGCGGCGCGCACAATCACCGCGACACGCTGCAGGACGGCGTGCTGATCAAGGACAACCACATCGAGGCCGCCGCACAGCGCGGCGTCACGATCCCCGCGCTGCTCGCAAGCGTCCGCGCCGAGGTGCCGCACACGCTGCGCATCGAGATCGAGGTGACGTCGCCGGAGATGGCGCGCGCCGCCCTTGCCGGTGGTGCGGACGTGGTGCTGCTCGACAACATGACGCCCGCGATGATGGCCGCGATCGTCACGGAAGCGCGCGCGAAGCCGGCGTACGAGCGCGTGCTCTTCGAGGCTTCCGGCGGGATCACGCTGGGGACGATCGCCAGCGTCGCCGCGACCGGCGTCGACCTCATCTCGTGCGGCGCGCTGACCCACTCCGCGCCCGCACTCGATATCTCGCTCGACGTCCGCCCGGCATGACCGCGGGCCCAGCAGCAGGCTAGAAAGCGCACGCCTCCATGGAACAGGTCATCATCATCAGCGGGCCCCCCGGCGCCGGGAAGACCGCCGTCGCCGAGGCGTTGTGCGAGCGCTTCGACCGCATGGTCCACATCGAGGTCGATGACCTCCGCCACTGGGTGAAGGCCGGCTACCGCCGCCCCTGGGAGGACGACCGCCAGGCCCGCGAGCAGCGCCTGCTCGCCGTCCGCAACGCCTGCGCCATCGCCCGCGAGAGCATCGGCCTCCGCTACGCCGTCGTCATCTCCGACATCGCCACCGCCGAGGCCGTCCCCCAGTACCGCGAGGCCCTCGCCGGCATCGGCGTCCCCGTCCACCTCGTCACCCTGCTCCCCGCCGTCGAGGTCGCCCTCCGCCACGACCCGGTCGCCGCCCACCCCCTGATGCACGACCGCGTCCGTACCCTCCACGCCGAACTCACCCGCGACACCGCCGCCGGCCTCATCCCCGGCGCCACCCTCGACACCTCGGACGACGGCGATGCGCGTGTGACGGGCGACCGGGTGCAGGATGCCGTCGCCCGCGGGCTCGCTGTGTTAGTGGAGGGGTAGGAGGCCACGGCCCTCCGCAGCGCGTGCGGCGTAACACCAACCAAATACCACGCTCGGATGCACCGGGGCGCGCTGGCGGAGACAGGGGAGGAATCTCCCTGCAACACCCGAGGCGACGTAACACGTGTCCACGGAAGTTACTCGGTGGTCTGGCGGTGACGTTCGTCACATTCAGGGATTCAGGCGCGTCAGATGAAGTCGCTCGGGGCATAATGCCCGGCAGGCTCAGCGTGCGCTGCTCTGAAGGGGTTCCGGGATTACGCAGACGGGATTTCAGCTGGGCGGCGATGCGCCAGAACGTTATGACCGAACGGTGGCGCCCATCATGGCCCCCTTCATTGAAGCGGTCATCGACCGCGCGGCGCTCCCCTCAGGCGGAGCCATCCTGGACGTGGCATGCGGGACTGGATTCCTGACGCGGCGTGCCGGCGAGGTCGCGGGAGCAGGAGCGCGAGTCGCCGGGCTCGATGTGAACGCCGGCATGCTTGCTCGGGCGCGGGCGAGTCAGGCTAGCGCTCCCGGTGTCCGCTTCGAATGGCACGAGGCGTCTGTGCTCGACATGCCGTTCGGGGATGGGGAGTTCGATGCCGTCCTCTCCCAGCAGGGCGTGCAGTTCTTCCCCAGCCTGGAACGAGCCGCGGCGGAGATGCACCGCGTGCTGCGCCCCGGCGGACGGGTCGTGGCCACGTTCTGGTCTGACCTCAGTGAGCAGACGTTCTTCCGGGTGCAGAACGAGTCGCTGGACAGGGTAATCGGGCAGAACATGGGCGAAGCGTTCGCACTCGATCCCGAGCAGGCACGAGCTTGCTTTGCTCAGGCAGGGTTTCGGGATATCGAGTTGAGGCCGTCCGCGACGAAGAAGCCCGCAGCAAAACGCCCGACCACGAGGGCCGGGCGTTAGCCTTCCCGATCCGGATCGACCCGCTACGGCAGGAGGCGGTACCGCGTCCGCACCACGGCCAGCAGCCGATCGTCGTTCGCGTGATCGCGCAACTCCATCCGGCAGATCGCGAAGTCGTCCCCGGAGGCCAGCACCTCCGGCGTGATGCTGAAGGGGCCGCCGAGGCCCGCGCTCAGGATCGTCGTGCTCATGTGCTCGGTCCGCATCCGCTCGACGCCGGTCTTGAGCGTCGCGGCCCTCATACCCGCCACCTCGCCCAGCACCTCCATCGTCCCGGAGTGGATCCGGCCGCCGGCCCGCAGGCGGGGCGGCAGGTCGGGGATGTCGAAGCCCCCGTCCGCACGCGGGACCCCGCCGTAGATCTCGGTGATCGGCCGCTCGTTGCGGGCCGGCCCGACGTACGGCGGCGCGGGGTGGTTCTCGAGTTTCCCGGTCCCCGGCCCGGTCGCGACGTAGCTGACGGTGCTGTAACCCATGTGGCGGCTCGGGTTGTCAGCGTCGGAGAAGCGTGCCTCGGCGAACACCTGCGAGCGCCCGACGCGCAGCAGCTTCGTGTCGACCCTCACCCGCTCGACACCGTCGCCGGAGTCCCACATGTGCACGTCGATCCGGGTCGGCGCACCCGCGGCATGGATGTGGACCGTCACCCCGGTCCCGGCCGTCGACATGAGCCCCAGCGTCGCCGCAAGCAGGCCGCCCGCATGACGGAGCTCCGGCCGCAGCTCGAGGATCCCCTCGGCGGTGTGCTCATCGATCGCGCGCCCTGCCGCGCCAACGTACGAGTAGACGATGAATGGTTCGTCGGCCATGTTCTGCGGTCCCCCCCTGATCTACGGACTCCGTCCCGGAGCGCGCGCAGCATACCGCGGCGGACTCCGCTCAGGGACGCTCGGCAGCCGGGCAAACGATGCTCAGGAACAAGAAGGCCCGCCTTTCGGCGGGCCTTCTCGTCTCATGTCAGACGCGACGCGCTACTTGAGCTTCAGGCCACCTTTCACGCCGCTCGTCGAGAGAGCGTTGGTGGACTGCGTCGTGCCGTCATTCAGCTTGACGCGCAACTCCAGCGTCCCCGTCGGCCAGTCAGTCTTGCCGTCCTTCGTCTGGAAATTGGCGATGTACTGGCCGTCCGAGAAGCGGAACGCGACCGTGCCCTTCAGGACGCCGTTCACGTAGGCCTCCACCGTGCCGGTCGCCGTCGTCACCGTGACCCCGTTGGCGTCCTGCACGCAGAACTTCACCGGGATGGTCGAGCCCGTCTTTAACTCCTGGACCGGCACCAGCAGCGGCTGCTTGAAGCCGCAGAAGGCGTAGGTCACGGAGTACGTCGCCGTCACCGCCGGAGCGGCGTTGCCCGCCTCGTCGGTGGCCCCGGCGCACGTCACCGTCACCGTGGCCAGCGGCCCGCCCGCGGTCGAGAGCGTCGCCGGGGTCGCCACGCCCGACAGCGCGTCGGTCGTGGTGCAGCCCGCGGCCGGGACGCCGCCGACGTTGTACGTCGCGCCGTCCGTCACGCCCGTCACCGCCACCACCGGGTTGGTCTTGTCAACGTTGATGTCCGACGCCGTCGCCGGATCGCTGACGTTGCCCGCGTTGTCCGTGCAGGTGCCGCTGGCCGACTGGCCCGCGCCCTCGACCAGGACCGCCGCAGCGGTGCAGGAGGCGATGCCGGACAGCCCGTCCGTGCCGGTGAAGGTCACCGTCACGCCGGTGTTGTTCCAACCATTCCCGTTCGGCGCTGGGGCCGCCGTCGCGGTCGCCACCGGCGCCGTCGCGTCACGCTTCAAGGTGACGCTCTGCGAGGCCATCCCACCGGCCGAGGTGGCCGTACAGGTGAACGTGACGCTAGCCGTGTCCACGGACACCGTCGTCGGGCCGCAGCCCGTCTGCGACGTGATGGCCGAGTTCGAGTCGGTCACCGTCCACGAGACGTTGACGTTGCTCGTGTACCAGCCGCTGTCACCCAGCGTGCCCGTCACCGTCGGCGTGATCACCGGCGGCGTCGTGTCCGACGGCGGCGGCGCGATCACCGTCCCGTTGAGGAAGATCTGCGCCGACTGCAGGTTGTTGCCGGTCGCGCAGTTGTCCATCTGGGTGGTGACAACGCGGTTCACCTGGCCCGCGCGCATCGCTGACGACAGGTCGGTCGTGGTCTGCGCCCCACCCAGGAAGATGTACGCACCCGGGAGTACCTGGCCGCCGGGGAAGGCAGCGTTGTAGATCGCCACTCGCGCTCCATCGTCGGCGCCACTCATGACGACCTTGAACTCATTGATCGTCGTCCCCCAGGGGATGCTGACGAACGCCTGGTAGAACGTGTAGTCAGCCGAGGCTCCACATGCGAACGAACCGCCGAGCCGCGAGCCATACGGGTTGTTCAGGCCGATGGTGTTCGCGCTCGGGCACAGCGGGTTGCCGGGACCACACGCCGCCCAGCTGGGGTCGGTCGCGCCCGGGACACCTGGTGCCGGGATGTAGTTGTAGAACGCGATCGCGCCCAACGGCGAGAACGCGGGCGTCTGCACCGGCCCGTACGGCCGCTGGCCCTGCCACGCAGTCGCCCCGAGCGTCGCCGAAGCCGGATCCACCAGCGGGTTCGTGCCCGCCTGGACCTCGGCGCCATCGCTGACGCCGTCGCCGTCGGAGTCGTGGTTGGTCTTATCAGTACCGTGCAGATGCTCCTGCGCGTCGGTGAGCCCGTCCGAGTCCGTGTCCACGAACACGGTTCCGGTGTCGGTCTCCAGGCGGTACATGCCGCCAGCCAAACCGCCACCGTCAAAAAACGAGAACTCAAGCGTGTGCGAACCCGAGAGCGTCACTGGTTACGTTCGCGGGGTGAGCGTCGTGTCCTGGAAGCCCACGAGCGTGCCGTCCAGGTAAATCCACGAGCAGTTGTCGGCGAGCAGGTTCAGCACGAACGCGCCGCTACCCGAAACCGTGGTGGAGTACTTCGTCCAGCTGTGCCCGCTCGGGCCCTGCGAGTTCATGTCGGCCCACGCGTTGATCCAGTTCGCCGTGAAGCCCGCACCAGGCTGACACGGGTGGGCGGCCGTCCCGAAGGACGAGGCCTTGTGCGGGTTCGTCCAGGCGGCGCCGAGGCCGACCGCGGGCGTCGGCGTGCAGACCGTCGCGGGCCAGTTCTGGTACGCCGAGGCGGGGAGAATCGGATCCCACGTATCGACATCGGAGCCGCTGGTGAAGACCACGCTGGTCGCACTGGCGACGCGAGGTTCAGCCGGGTTGAGTAGGAGGATGGTGAACGCCGCGAGGGCGATCAGCCCGGCGGCGCCCCCGCGAGCCACCAAGGACCGTAATCTGGATAACTTCAACTCCGCCTCCGATGCCCTGAAAATGCGAGAACAGGTGAACGATTCTGACGTGCGAGCGTCAGAATCGGGAGTATACGAACGCCCACGGAACGTTCCGCACTCCCCGTAGGGTTAAGGAATGGTCAAGGAATGGTTAAGGTGGGGGACAAAACGACTCGTCCCGGGGTGCTCCCGACACTCGGCGTCGACACGCTCTCCCGGCGCCATATTGCCACCCGGCCTGCGCGAAGGTAGAGCCATTGCCCCACAAACGGAGTGCGTTTCGACACCCCGGCGACTCGCCTCGGTGGAAACGGCGCGCGGCCTCCATGCACCACAGTGGCCGCGTCCGGGCGGACGGGGCGTCGCGCTTCGCCCGGCCTACGCGCGGCTCTCGGTGCCGCGGTCCGTGGGCAGGTGCAGGATGCAGATCGTCCCGGCGACGGCGAGGACCAGCGTGAACACCTGTGCCCAGAGCAGCGTGCCCGGGATCGCCACCACCATCGCAAAGAGGACGAACGGCCACATCACGCCCAGCGACAGCACCTTCGCCCGCCTCGGCATCCCGCCGGTCTCGCGGAAGCGGCGCACGTGCCCGCCGAACATCCGATTATTCGCGATGTGGTCGTACATCCGCTGCGAGGAGCGTGCGTAACAGGCCGCCGCGAGGATCAGGAAGATGGTCGTCGGCCAGCCCGGCAGCAGCACACCGACGATCCCGAGCCCCAGCGAGAACGTCCCGAGGCAGCCCCACGCCAACCGCACCATCCGGTTCGCGGCAATGTTCGCGACATGCGGTGAGGCAGTCGGCTCCGCGCCACGGTTGCGGGAGGTGCGAGACTCGGACGCCAGGATCACCGGATGCTCCAGCTTCCGCGGAGGCCCCAAACGGGCGATCCACCGCTGGCCAAAAGGATCGCCCCCCGCGCGCCCCAGCACCAGTGGAATCTCCACTACAACCCCAAGGATTGGCGAGATTCAAGAGGCCCACAGCCCGAAAAAACCGGTGAAGAGGAACCCCTCGCGACGCGACCGGCCACGTAGACCAGCCCGTCAGCCTCCCCCATCCCGCTCTGGCCTCCCCCTCGCCCTCGAGGGCGAAGGGGGCCGGGGGGTGTGGGTGACCTCAAACTCTCAACCGACCGCCCCACCTCCGGACACCCGGAGCCTCGCACCCAGCAACGCCGAGCTGGTCCTCACCCACCCGAAACGCGAAGCCCACCCCTCCCGGCCAGTGAGGCGCAGGGAGACGGCGAGCCGGGAAAAGAACGACCACGAGGACCAGCCACCAGCCTCCCCGATCCAGATCCGGTCTCCCCCTCGCCCTCGAGGGCGAGGGGGCCGGGGGGTGTGGGTGATCTCCAGGTTTTCAACTCCTTCCCCGAGGGAAGGGGCAGGGGATGGGCCGCTCGTCGCAACGCGACGGCGGTACGGATGCAACGGAACAAAAGACCTCGACCGCTACCCGCGTCGCGGCCGCCCCATCTCCTCACTATCCAACAGGATCGTCACTGGCCCATCGTTCACCGCATCCACCAGCATGTGCGCCCCGAACCGCCCGCCCTCCACGCACAACCCGCACGAGCGCAACGCCTCCATGCACCGCTCGATGAGCGGCGCGGCGACCTCCGGCGCGGCGGCGTCGATGAACGACGGCCGCCGCCCCTTCCGGGTGTCCGCGTAGAGCGTGAACTGCGAGACAACAAGCACCGCACCGCCCACCTCACCAACCGACCGGTCCATCTGCCCCGCGCGCTCACTCACGCCCTCGAAGATCCGCATCTCCGACACCTTGCGCGCGAACCACTCCACCTCGGCATCACCGTCGTTCGGCGCAACCCCCAGGTACACAAGCAGCCCGTCCTCGATCGCGCCCGTGGAAACGCCATCGACAGTCACCGACGCCCGCAACACCCGCTGCATCACCGCACGCACGACAGCCCTCGATCCCTCGACCACCCGTCACACGCCTGGATCGTATTCATCGGAGACACGAAGCCCGCACTCGACGACACGTCGTCAACCCTCACTCAGCGAAACGCGAAGCCCACCCCTCCCGGCCAGGAAGGGGGCAGGGGGAGGGCAATCCGGATCCCCCTCTCCCGCCATGCTGGAGAGGGGGCAGGGGGTGGGGGCTCCGGCGCGACAGACGCCGCGACTCACAAGTTCGAGGCCTGAGGAGCGCCCCCAGAACACAGCGGGGGCAGGGGGTGAGGGCTCCGGCGCGACAGACGCTACGACTCACGAGTTCAACGGTTGGGGAGCGCCCTTACGAATCGACCTTCTTGGCCTTCGAGCCGGCATTGGCGTCGGCCTTCGCGCCCTTCTCGGCTTTCTCGGCGCGCTTCCCCTTCGCCTCGGTGGCGGCGGGCTTCTCCTCGGAGTCGATCCCGGCGTCATACGACTTCGTCTCCGGCTCGGAATCAGAAGAGGCCTGCTGCGCCGCAATCCGCGAGTCGCCTCGGCTGGCGGTCTTGTAGAAGCCCCCGCCCTTGAAGACCAGGGGCGGCGCCACCAGCACACGCAGGGCCGGCTTGCCGCACTTCTCGCAGGGCTGCTCGCCAGGCGAACCGAACGGCTCCTGCTTCTCATACACATGGCCAGCCTGGCAGCGGTAGTCGTACCTCGGCATGTGACCTCCCGGAACACGGATGCCCCGAGTCTAGGCACCTCCCCGCGCACGCGACAACGACATCAGCGCGACCACCAACCCGCTCCTGTCACAGGACGCTGTTACACGAGCCCCACCGGCTCAGAGATCCTGAGCCAACCTGGCTCAACTACGGGGATCTGGCACACCCGGATCTGAGTCGACCCGGCTCAAATACGGGGATCTGGCGCATCCACATCGCCCCCTCCGGATCGAGGTCAGAGCCCCCGAAACCCCGCGGATCGAATCTACCGTCCGCGTTTCACGTGGAACATCCGTTCGTGTCACACGTTTTTTCGAGACTCCCCCGGAAATTCCCGAAAGTGGGTCGGTTGGAGACTCACCCGTTCCCAGTTTTCGAGACCGTTGGCGTCTCAGCGACGCCTGCGCCATACTCGGAAGTCGATTCGAGAACAGGTAGGTCGCCGTCCTGCCCGGGCTTCCAGCACGGGTAAATCTATACGGGGGCCGCGCGAGAAAGAGAGGCAGCGATGGCTGCAAGCGTCAGCATGCGTCAGATGTTGGAGGCCGGAGTCCACTTCGGCCACCAGACCCGTCGATGGAACCCCCACATGGGGCGGTTCATCTTCACCGCCCGTAACGGCATCCACATCCTGGATCTCGCACTCACGGTCAAAGGCCTCGACGCCGCCGTGGCGAAGGTGCAGGAAGTCGTCTCCGCCGGCGACCAGGTGCTCTTCGTCGGCACCAAGAAGCAGGCCCGCGGGATCATCGTCGCCGAGGCGACCCGCGCCGGGATGCCGTACGTCACCAGCCGCTGGCTCGGTGGCACGCTCACCAACTTCGTCACCGTCAGCCGCCGAATCGAGTACTTCAAGCGCATCGAGGCCCGCATCTCGGCCGGCGAGGAAGTCCTCAACGCCGAGGGGCTCACGAAGCGCGAGCAGATGATGCTGGCGAAGGACTACGAGCGCCTCGAGCACGCCTTCGGCGGCCTCCGCAACATGACCCGCCTGCCGGGCGCCGTCTTCGTCGTCGACCCGACGATGGAGGCGAACGCCGTGCAGGAGGCGCGCCGCGCCGGCGTCCCCATCATCGCCATGTGCGACACCAACGCCGACCCGGACCACGTCGACTTCCCGATCCCGTCGAACGACGACGCGATCCGCGCCATCCAGCTGATGACGGGCCGCATCGCGGACGCTGCCATCGAGGGCGCCGCTGTGGGAGAAGTCGAACAGCAGTACGAGGCCGCGCGGGAGTAGTCCCGCCCGGCCCCAACCTCGGGCGTGCGTTGTATCTCCGCACGCCCGCACCTGCCCGGCCTCGACGGCCGGGCCCTGCGAGGAGCATCACAGTGGCAGTCAGCACTGAGGACGTGAAGCGGTTGCGCGAAGAGACCAGCGCCGGCGTCATGGACGCCAAGAAGGCGCTGGAGGAAGCCGGCGGCAACTTCGACAAGGCGAAGGAACTCCTTCGCGAACGCGGCGTCGCCGCCGCGGCGAAGCGCTCCGAGCGCGCGACCGGCCAGGGTGTCGTGGAGGCCTACATCCACGGTCAGGGCCGTATCGGCGCGATCGTCGAATTGCAGTGCGAGACCGACTTCGTCGCGCGCACAGACGCCTTCAAGACGCTCGCCCGCGACGTGGCGATGCAGGTCGCCGCAATGAGCCCCGTGGCCCTGACGCCCGAGGAGGTCCCCGCGGACGCCCCGGGGACGAAGGAAGAGAACGCGCTGCTCACGCAGGCGTTCATCAAGGACGGCAAGAAGACGATCGCCGACCTCGTGCAGGATGTGATCGCCACGACCGGCGAGAACGTCCGGATCGCACGTTTCTCGCGCTTCGAGATCGGCGGGAAGTAGCCGGGAAGCGAGGGCGGGCGCGTCTGCGATACGCTCGCCCTCGCCCGCTCCCCCGCGCCTGCATGGAGGTCGAGCGATGACCGACGAGATCCTCCTGGAAGCCGAAGAGAAGATGGGTGGCGCGATCAACGCCTTCCAGCGCGACCTGACCGGCGTGCGCACGGGCCGCGCCTCGACCGCCCTCGTCGAGCACATCATGGTCGATGTCTACGGGGCGAAGATGACGCTGATCCAGCTCGCGAACCTCGCGACGCCGGAGGCCCAGCTGATCAGCATCACGCCCTTCGACCGCACGACCGTCGACCCGATCATCAAGGCCCTTCAGCAGAGCGACATCGGCATCACCCCGAACAGCGACGGCCGCGTCATCCGCCTGCCCATCCCCCCGCTCACCGAGCAGCGCCGCAAGGAGATGACGAAGCAGGTCCACACCAAGACCGAGGAGGCGCGCGTCTCCGTGCGGAACATCCGCCGCCACGCGCACGACGCGGTCAAGAAGGCCCTCAAGGACGGCGATATCTCCGAGAACGAGAGCGACAACGCTGCCGGGGAGATCGACCGCCTCACGCAGCAGCACATCGAAAAGATCGAGGCGATGGCGAAGGAGAAGGAGCGCGAGCTCCTGTCGGTCTAGCATTGCTCCGTCAGCGTCTGCTGGTCGCGGCGGTCGGGCTCCCGCTCCTCGGCCTCCTGCTGGCGGCGCCGGAGCCGGTGTTCGCCGCTGCGGTCACGCTGCTCCTCGCCGCCGCCGCCTTCGAGATGGCGCGCGCCGCGAGCCCGGAGGCCTCCCCCGCCTACGGCATGAGCGCCGCCGCCGCGGTCGCGCTCTACGCGGCCGCGGCGCGTGCCGTCCCGGCGTTCCCGGTGCTCCCGTTCGTCGGGATGGCCGCGGTCACCCTCAGCCTGTTGCTGCACCCGCGCGGCCGCATCGGCGTCACCGACGCCGGTTGGTGGTTGGGCGCAACGCTGTACGTCGCGCTGGGTGCGCACCTCATCCTGCTCCGCGGGCTCGACGACGGCCGGGCGTGGTGCATCGTGCTGCTCGCGGCCGCCTTCGCGACGGACACGGGGGCGTACGCCGTCGGGCGGCTCGTGGGTCGCCACCTGCTCTGGCCCGCCGTCTCGCCGAAAAAGACATGGGAGGGCGGGCTCGGCGGGCTCGTCTCGGGCGCTCTGGCGTTCGTCGCCGCCGTCACCCTGCTCGACCTCGAACTCCCCGAGGCCCGGCTCGCTCTGGGAGCAATGCTGCTCCCGCTCGTGGCGATCGCCGGCGACCTGCTGGAGTCCGCGCTCAAACGGCAGATGGGAGTGAAGGACATGTCCGGCTGGCTGCCGGGACACGGTGGTCTGCTCGACCGTCTCGACTCCGTGCTCGTCGTAGGCGTGTGCCTATACTGGTTGTTGCGATGGCTGTAGCCCACCACACCAGCACAGGCACGCCATGATCCGTCTCGCGATCCTCGGCTCCACCGGTTCCGTCGGCCAGCAGGCGCTGGACGTCGTGCGCGAGCTGCCCGACGAGTTTGAGGTCGTCGCCCTCGCCGCCGGCGGTAACGCAGGCCTGTTGCACGCCCAGGCGAGCGAGTTCGCGCCCTCCGCCCTCTTCGCCCGTCCCGGCCACGACGCCGACGCCCTCCGCGCCGCAACCTCCGCCGAGTGGCAGCCGCTCGAGGCGATGGTGATCCGCGAGGATGTCGACCTCGTCCTCGTCGCGACGAGCGGACTCGCCGCGCTGCCGGCCACCATCGCGGCGCTCCGCGCGGGCAAACCGGTCGCGATCGCGAACAAGGAGACGCTGGTCGTCGGTGGTCCGGCCGTCCGCGCCGCGCTCGACGCCGGGCGAGGACTGGGCGGGGAACTGCGGCCGGTGGACTCCGAACACTCCGCAATCTGGCAGTGCCTCTGGGGCGAGGCGCCGGACAGCGTCGAGCGGCTCACCCTCACCGCCTCGGGCGGCGCGTTCCGCGACTACGAACCGTCTGAGCTGGAGGCCGTGACCGCCGCACAGGCGCTGGCCCACCCGACGTGGAAGATGGGCCCGAAGATCACGATCGACAGCGCCACGCTCTTCAACAAGGGCCTCGAAGCGATCGAGGCGCGCTGGCTCTTCGATGTCCCGCTGGACCGCGTCGAGATCCTGCAGCACCGCGAGAGCGTCGTACACAGCATGGTCACCTTCCGCGACGGTTCCGTGAAGGCACAGCTGGGCGAGCCGGACATGCGCCTCCCGATCCAGGTGGCGCTGACGTACCCGCACCGCGGCGCGGCGAAACCCGCGCCCGCACTCGACCTCGCTCGGCGCGGGAGCCTCACCTTCGGCAGCGTCGACGCCGAGCGCTTCCCCGCGCTTGGGATCGCGCTCGAAGCCGGCCGGCGCGAGGACACCTCGGCGGCGGCCATCTCCGGTGCTGACGAGTCCGCCGTCGCGCATTTCCTCGCGGGCCGCATCCGATTCACCGAGATCGGACGATTGCTGGCGCAGGCGCTGGATGCCCACGAACCCCAGCGCACGGGCGACCTCGAGGCCCTGCTGGCGGCGGAGGCGTGGGGCCGGCGATTCGTGGACAGCCGCGTGGCGGCGGGGGTGCGGTAATGCAGGACGAATGGCGCGACGAGATCTCAGCGGCTGAGCCCCCCGTGACGCCGGGTGGCCGCCCGCCGCTGAAGACCTGGATCACCGCCGCGATCGTCCTGGTCGGCTTCAGCGTCGGGTCCGTGATGGCACGGGAGGCGATGACCAGCGCCGTGATCTTCATCGCGATCATGCTCGGCGTGGTCATGGTGCATGAGGCCGGGCACTTCCTGACCGCGAAGGCGTTCGGCGTTCGCGTCCACGAGTTCGCCTTCGGGTTCCCGCCGCGCATCTTCGCGAAGCGGATCGGCGAGACCGAATACTCGGTGAACTGGCTTCCCCTCGGCGGATATGTGCGGCTGGAGGGCGAAGAGAACGCGTCCAGCCCGCGCTCGCTGGCGGCGAAGCCGCGCTGGCAACGGCTGATCGTGCTGACCTCGGGCGCGCTGGTGAACCTCGTGCTGCCAGTGGTGTTGCTGTCAGCAGCGCTGATGATCCCGCACCAGGAGGACGAGGGGCGTGCGAAGATCACCGGCGTCGCATCCGGCACCCCGGCGGAGGCCGCTGGCCTGCGCGAAGGCGATGTCATCCTCCGCGTCGGCTCGCACGACGCCAAAAATCTGGCGGAGGCCAGCCGCCTCGTCCGCATCTATCAGGGCAAGACCGTGGACATCACGGTCCGTCGCGCGGGCGAGCAGGTGACCGTGCCGGTCTATGCACGCTGGGCGCCGCCCGCCGGGCAGGGCCCCACCGGCATCTCGATCGCCCCGGAGTCGGTGAACCCGGTGGACGGCCGGCCGTACACGGTCACCGTCTCCGAGCCGCCGTGGGAGGCGATTCCGAACGGCGCCGTGATGACATGGCAGACGCTGATCCTCGCCCGGAACGAGGTCGTCGGCTGGGTGAAGGGGACGGCGCGCCCGCAGTTCCAGGGACCCGTTGGCATCGCTCAAACCACGGGCGAGGTCGCGCGCTCATCGGAGACCACGGCGGGTGCGATTTCACCCCTGCTGGAGCTGGCGGCGCTGCTCTCGATCAACCTTGGCATCCTGAACCTGTTGCCGCTGCCGATGCTGGACGGCGGGCGCGTCTTCTTTGTGCTCATCGAGATCGTGCGAGGCGGTCGGAAGGTGCGGCCGGAACGTGAAGCACTCGTCCACATGGTCGGGCTGGCGGCATTCCTGCTGCTGGCCGTGGTCGTGACCTTCGCCGACATCTCGCGGATCGTGAACGGCGGATAGCAGGTACGACCTGCGGTACCCTGAGCAATATGCACCTCGCGCGCGACCGGGAGAGCCATCGATGCCGCTGAACGCCCGCCGGAAGCCCACCCGCGCCGTCCGCGTCGGTCGCACCCAGATCGGCGGAGGCACTCCGATCGCCGTGCAGTCGATGGCCGCCACCCGCACCCAGGACGTCGACGCCACCGTGCGCCAGGTGCGCCTGATCCACGCCGCCGGGGCGGACGTCATCCGCATCGCCGTCGACAGCCGCAAGGATGTCGAAGCACTCACCGAGGTACGCGCGCAAACGCGCGAACTGGGGGCTAACCTCTCCGTGGACCTGCAGGAGAACTACCGGCTGGCCGCCCTTGTTGCGCCGCTCGTGGACAAGGTCAGGTACAACCCCGGCCACCTCCACCACCATGAGCGGGAGAAGAGCATCCGCGACAAAGTCGCGTTCCTCGCGGACGTCGCCGTGAAGCACGACATCGCACTGCGAGTCGGTGTGAACTGCGGCTCGGTCGACCCGGAGAAGGCGGCGAAGTTCGGCCACGACGACGTCGGCGCGATGGTGGAGAGTGCCCTTGAGCACGCCCAGATGCTGGACGACCTCGGCTTCCACCGCTTCGTCGTCTCGCTGAAGGACTCGGACTGGCGGAAGGTCGTGGAGGGCAACCGCCGCTTCTCGTCGCAGCGCCCGGACGTGCCGCTCCACCTCGGTGTCACCGAAGCCGGCATGCCACCGGACGGGATCATCAAGACCCGAATTGCCTTCGAGCAACTGATCGCGGAGGGAATCGGTGACACGATCCGCGTCTCCCTCACGCTGCCGTTCGAGGACAAGGGCCAGGAGATCACCGTCGGGCGCGCGCTCCTCGACGACATCGCCAATGGACGGTTCCGGTCGGTGCCGGCTAACTTCGGCGAGGGCCTCAACATCATCTCCTGCCCCTCCTGTTCGCGCGTGGAGAACGAGGCGTTCATCGAACTCGCCCGCGACGTGAAGACGATGTCGGAATACGCCTCGAAATACCGGGTCACGATCGCCGTGATGGGTTGTCGGGTGAATGGCCCGGGCGAGACCGACGACGCCGACATCGGGCTCTGGTGCGGCCCACTGGGCGTGAACCTGAAGCGCGGTGAGGCCACGGTGGGACATTTCCCGTACGACTCCGTCCTTGGCCAGGTGCGCACGCTCCTCGACGAGGTCATCGCCTCAAAGGGCCTCGCTCCGGCGTAACGCACTAGTGGCGTCATCCGCCGCTGGCGCCCCGCCCCCCCAGGCGCGAGGATTGGACAATGGCGGTCGATCCTCTCCTTCCTTCGCTTTCCACGATGTGGGCGGTGCAGCCGCGCTTCGAGCGTGCGCTGGGCGCGTTCATGGAGCGCGCCGGTGAACTTGGCTACCGCGGCGTCGAGATCAACCATTCGATGACGGCGGAGCAGGCCGGCGCCATCCTCGGCTACCGCTCATTGCCCGTGACCGGCGTCCATGCGCCCGCCCCACTGGAGCGGCACCCCTCGGCCGGGTGGAACCGCGAACTGAACCTCGCCGCGACCGACGAGGTCGAGCGCGGGCTTGCGGTCGACTTCCACCTCCGTTCGATCACGCTCGCGGCTGACGCGGGGGCCTCGATCGTCGTCGTCCACCTCGGTGGCGTGGGGAACCGGCTGCTGGCGGGGGAGCGACGGCTCCGTTCGATGTACGACCGCCGCGAGGTGTTGCGTGACGAGTGGGCTGCGACGGTCGATACGACCGTCCGTGAGCGCGCAGCCATCGCCGCGCCCTCCCTCGACGCGGCGCGGCGGAGCCTCGCAACGATGGTCGAGGAGGCCGGCCGCCGCGGTGTCACGCTGGGCATCGAGACACGGCTGCACTACCACGAGATTCCGCTCCCGCAGGAAGCCGCCGACCTCTTCGCGCCGTACCCGGCCGACGTGGTGGGGTATGTCCACGACGTGGGACACGCCGAGGTCCACCACCGGCTGGGTGTCACCGACCGCTCCGCGTGGTGGGACCTCGTAGGGCCTCGACTCGTGGAACTGCACCTGCACGATGTGCGAGGCCTGCTCGACCACCGAGCGCCGGGCAACGGCGACGTGGACTTCGCGTGGCTGGCCGCCCGGATCGCGGAGGCGAACCCGCGCGCACAGCGGACGTTCGAGATCGACCAGGTCGAGCCGGACGACGACCTCGCCCGCGCCATCGATGTCCTCGCAGAAGCGGGGATCATCGCGGTCGTCTAGTCCGCTGCGAGCGGGACCGAACGCTTCGACAGGTCAGGGAGCGGTTTGCCGCGGTCGAGCGCCTGCTGAGCCAGCGCGCGCACCTCGGCGGCATGGGCGATGAAGGCGTCGACGTCGATGCCGCCATACGGTGAACCCATGAGGCCGATGCGGGCGAGCGCACGGTCGAGCAGGTGGACGACGCCAAGCGGGTTGCCGCGCATCCAGTGGGTGTAGCCGGCACCGAGCTGCGCGAGTCCCTTGAAGAACTCCTCCTCGTGGCTGTCCTTCGAGAGCGCCCAGCACGTCTCCCAGGCCTCATGAGCGCCGAAGTAGTTGCCGGCGTCAAAGAGGCGGATCGCCTCGGCGTGCGCTTCGTCCATCGTCATGGCGTCGAAGTCAGGGAGGACGAGGCGGGTGGGTGCGCCGTCCGGGAGCGGACGGCCGTATTCGTCCCTGGGCCGTCTGGCCGGCGAGAGAGGCGTGGCTGGTTCGTCCGGCATCGATGCCTCCCCGAGCATCGTAGTAGCCCGCGCCGGGGGGCGACCGTAGACTCGCGCCATGCGCATGTCACGAATGTTCGGACGCACCCTGCGGGAGATGCCCGGCGACGCCGAGACGGCATCGCACGCCCTCCTGCTGCGCGGCGGTTACATCGACCAGTTGATGGCCGGCGTCTACTCCTTCCTACCGCTGGGACAGCGGGTGAAGCTGAAGGTGGAGCAAATCGTCCGCGAGGAGATGGACCGCGCCGGGGCGCAGGAGGTCCACCTGCCGGCGATCCAGCCGATCGAGCTGTGGGAGCAGACCGGGCGCAAGGCGCAGATGGGCGACGTGCTCTTCCAGCTGTCCGACCGTCGCGAGCGCGGCATGGCCCTCGGCCCCACACACGAAGAGGTGATCACGCGGCTCTTCAAGGACCACGCGTTCTCCTACCGCGACCTGCCGGTCACGCTCTACCAGATCCAGACGAAATTCCGGGACGAGGCCCGCCCGCGCGGCGGCCTGGTGCGCGTGCGCGAGTTCACGATGAAGGATGCCTACTCCTTCGACGCGGACGATGCGGGACTCGACGCCTCGTACGCGGCGATGTTCGAGGCCTACCGCCGGATCTTCGCCCGCTGCGGCGTACCGACACTGCCGGTGGAGGCGGATTCGGGTGCGATCGGCGGGAAAGGCTCGCAGGAGTTCATCTTCCCGACCGAGACGGGCGAGGACACGGTGGTCTTCTGCGACCGCTGCACGTACGCGGCCAACACCGAGAAGGCTGCCTTCATCCGTCCGCCGGCGATCCCCGGCGCGCCCCTCGCGATCGAAGAAGTGGAGACGCCGGTCGTCACCTCGATCGCCGGCCTTGCGACATTCCTCGGCGTTGAAGCGAAGCAGACCGCTAAGGCCGTGTTCTACATGGCGACGCCGAAGGGTCAACGCGTTGGCGTGCCCGTCTTCGCCGTCGTCCGGGGCGACCTCGATGTGAACGAGGTCAAGCTGGCGAACGCGCTCGGCGGCGGTGAACTGCGGCCGATGGTGGACGCCGAGGTCGCCGAATACGGGCTGGTCGCCGGTTACGCCTCGCCGATCGGCGTGCGTCCGGGCGTGCGTGTGATCGCGGACACCTCGGTCGCGGAGTCGCCGAACCTGGTAGCGGGCGCGAACCGGGTCGGATGGCACCTGCGGAACGTGAACCACAGCCGCGACTGGCAGGCCGAGGTCGTGGCGGACATCGCGACGGCGCAGGTGGGACACCGCTGCGCGCAGTGCGGTGAGGGCACGCTCGGCTCGACGCGCGGCATCGAGATGGGCCACGTCTTCCGGCTGCAGTACGTCTACACCACCTCGATGGACGTGTCGGTACAGGACGCCCAGGGCACCCAGTTGACGCCGACGATGGGCTGCTACGGCATCGGCGTGGAGCGGATCATCGCCGCCGCCGCCGAGGTCCACCGCGACGACGCCGGGCTCGCCTGGCCTGCCTCGATCGCTCCGTACGACGTCCACATGGTGGGAATCGGGCTCGACCGCGACGAGGCGGCCCGCGCGGACGCGGATGCGCTGTACGACGCGCTGCACGAAGTGGGCCTGGAAGTGGTCTTCGACGACCGGGACGAGCGGCCCGGTGTGAAGTTCAACGACGCGGACCTGATCGGCGTCCCACTCCGGCTGACGGTGTCGAGCCGGAACCACGCCGCGGGGATCGTGGAGTTGAAGGTGCGAGACGGTGGCGCGGCCTCGCAGGTCGCGCGTGCGGAGGTTGTGGCCGCCGTGCTCACGCACCGGCAGGCGCTGCTGGACTCGCTCACAACGGAAGCCGCGGAGACGGCGGCTCGCCATTTCGGCTCCGCCCAGGGGTGACAACCGTCCGCTGGCCCTAAGCCTCGTGTCCCTCGTCCAACAGCACGTTCACATCACGAAGCCGGGCGAGGTCAACCTCGACGGGCGTATGCGTACGTCCGGAACGGTCGGCGTAGACGCGGACGAGAGGACGCTGCCCCGTCGTCGAAAGACGCGCCACGATCCCGTAGGAACCGTCATACTCGCCACCTACAACACGCACCTCTGTCCCGAGTGGGAGCGCCGGGAAGGTCTCAAGAAAGCGGGCGACCACTTCGGCGTTCAGTTTGACGCCGGCCTCGGACGAGAGCACATACCGCGCCTCCGCCGGGGGGAGGCCGGCACGCGCCGGCGACGGGGACACGAGGCGCTCGTACCGGTCCGCGACGGCAACCACCTCGGAAAGCAGCGCTACCTGATCCGGGCTTCGTTGCTTCTCGGCACCGCGCAGCACCCGGTTGCCGCCCCGACGCCCTCGCGGGAATCCGCTGCCGTCCTGCGCCTCGTGATGTTCCCCGGCAATGATCGGAAGGTCGACTGAGTTCCGCGCGACCGCGGCCAGCAACGCCTCGCCAAGGACGGTGTGGTCCTCGAAGCGCAACCGCTGCGGCACGCTCCAGCGTTCGGGGGAGGCGCGGATCTCAGCGGGGACGAAGATCAGTCCGATGTCGTGGAGCAGGGCCGCGTACGTCGCGAAGACGAGCGCGTCATCCGCGAACCCCGCAGCAGCCCCAACCCGCGCCGTCAGCGAGTCCACGCGGATCGAATGCCCCACTATGTCGTCATCCGGAGCGCGGTCCGTCAGGTAACCCGAATCGCCACCGGCCTCGGCGCATGCCTCGGCGAGCGTCGCGGCACCATCCCGCAGATCCGAGAGCACGGCGGTCACACGAATCCGGGAGGCGCCTGTGGCGTCCGTCCTGAGGGCCTCGATGATCTTTGACGTCGGCTGGTTGACGAGCGGTTCCACCACCTTCTGGAGGCTTACGGTGAATTCATCGAGGAGGCCTTCGAGCGAGGCCATCGCCGGTCGCGGGGTGATCGCTGTCAGGGCGATCCCGGCGCTGGCCGCGTCGTCCACGTACACCGTGGTGATCCCGCGCTGCTGGAGAGCGCTGATCACCCGATCCGAGAGGACATGCCCGGCGCGGGCGAGCACCTCGCCGGTACTTCCAGCGACATCTCGCGCCAGCGGTGCGCCGGCTGCAGCACGATGGGTCAGAGCGAGGCGGCGCATCGTGCTCCCTGTCGCCCGAATCTCGGATGGCGAGTGCTCACCATTCCACCGAGGCGATCTTCGGCACCTCGGACGGGAACTTGAGGGCTGTGCCGGGCAATGCCCTAAACGGCCGCCGTCCGCCTTGTGACTCAGGAAACGCGAGTGGTAGGATGGTCGGGCGACGCCTCATCCAGAGACGTGGGCTTTCGCCCACGTTTTTTATTGGCAACGCCTCCATTCCCCGGCTGGCCCCAGGTGGACCATGAAAAACGAATTCGTCCTCGCGATCAGTCAACTGTCGGCTGAGAAGAACCTCGACTCCGACACCGTCTTCCAGGCAGTGGAAGCCGCCATGGCGTCCGCCCTCAAGAAGGACGACCTCCAGTACGCGGAGATCGCGGTCAAAATCAACCGCGATTCCGGCGACATCGACGCCTGGCGCCTCCACACCGTCACACCGGACGATGACATCGAGGACGACGAGATCCAGGTCTCGCCGGAGCGCGCCGCGAAGATGGGCTACCCCGGGAAGCGCCCGGGCGAGGTCATCCGCGAAGAAATCCCGGCAGCGCCAGCAGGTCGCATCGCCGCGCAGACACTGAAGCAGGTTGTGCTCCAGCGGTTACGCGAGGCTGAGCGCGAGTCGGTCTTTGAGGACTTCACCGGTAAAGAGGGCGAACTGGTCTCGGGGACGGTGCTGCGCGTCGAAGGCGGCCGGCGTCAGGTGATCCTCGACCTGGGCCGGACCGAGGCCGTGCTGCCTGCCGCCGAACAGGTGCGATCCGAGCACTATCGCGCTGGACAGCGGCTGCGCGTCTACGTGAAAGAGGTCTACAAGGCCTCCAAGGGCCCGCAGGTCGTGGTTTCGCGCTCGAACCCCGCGCTGGTCAAACGCCTCTTCGAACTCGAAGTGCCGGAGATCGCACGCGGCGTGGTCGAAGTAATGGGGATCGCCCGCGACGGCGGACACCGCACCAAGATCGCGGTGATCTCGCGTCAGCACGGCATCGATCCGATTGGTGCGTGTGTGGGCCTGCGCGGGTCGCGCATCCAGAACATCGTGAACGAGCTCGGCGGCGAACGGATCGACGTGGTCCGCTGGGACCCGTCCGAAGAGGCGTTTGTCGCCAACGCGCTGTCGCCGGCGGAGGTGGTTTCCATCCGCCTCGATCGGGACACAAACACGGCGTACATCGCAGTGCCCGACAAGCAGTTAAGCCTCGCGATCGGCAAGGAGGGGCAGAATGCCCGCCTGGCCGCGCAGCTGACCGGACGCCGCATCGACATCCGCGGCGAATCGGCGGTGATCGCCGCCGGCGACGACCTCTACCCGCCCCCCGAGCCGAACATGGAGGCGATCCCGATCCCGGGGCGCGCCGCCGCCACGGCGACCGCCGCGCCACCGCCGGAGGCGATCGCGCCCTCGCAGGCGCTGTACGCACGTCCGGGCCTGCCCGGCGAGCGTGCCGCCCAGGCTCCCCGCCCGGCTGAACGTCGTGCCGAGGAGATCCGTCTCACCCCAGAGCAGGAGGTCATGGCGGAGTTCGTGGAGGAAGAGCCGGAGACCGTGGCGCCCGCCGCCGAAGTCCCCGCCCCCGCTCCCGTGCGCCCTCGGACCCCCGCCCAGCCCGGCGGCCTGCGCTTCGGCGAGGATGTCCGCGACCTGGTGGTGGACGAAGAAGAAGAAGAACGACGTCGAGGTGCCGCCGTCGGCCGGCGTGGGCGGCGCGGCGGGCCTGTGGCCCCGGTACGCAGCACACGCCCGCAGCCGCCGCTTCGTGGTGGGGGCCGCCGGGTGCTCGACGAGTTCGACGAGGAGGAGATCGAGGCGGCGCTGCATGGCGACGACCTGATCGGCGACGAGGATGGGTACGAGGACGAGCAGTAACCGTCCGACGGCAGCGGGCCGGACGCGGCCTCGCCCGCAGCGCACGTGCGTGGCCTGCCGCCGGGAGGATGATCAGTCCTCGTTCGTGCGGGTGGTCCGGACGGCGGAAGGCCGCGTGGAGGTGGACGAGCGCGGGAAAGCGCCCGGGCGAGGGGCCTACCTCCATCCATCGACCGCCTGCTGGCAGCGGGGTATGTCCGGCGCGCTGCAAGGCTCGCTGCGGGTCACACTGGTAGAGGCTGACCGTGAGGCGCTCCTCGCCTATGCAGAACGATTCACCGCCCCCGAGGCGGATGAGGATATCGAGGCACGCGCATGACGAACCAACAGGCTGTACGGCTTCCAAACGCCATCGTCGTGGCAGAGCTGGCCGCGCTCCTCGGCGTAACCCCCATCGACGTCATCAAAGAGCTGATGAAGAACGGCGTGATGGCCACGATCAACCAGGTCGTGGATTTCGACACGGCGGCCATCGTCGCCACCGACATGGGCTTCGCCATCGAGGAGGAGGCGCCGGCGACGTCCAACACCCCCGACGCCGAGGCAGGCGCCGAGGCCGCCAGTACCTCGCTCCGGATCGTCGACGAGGGCGAAGGGCTGCAGGCACGCCCCCCGGTCATCACCGTCCTGGGCCACGTGGACCACGGCAAGACGACGCTGCTGGACCGTATCCGCCGCGCGAATGTCGCCGCCGGGGAGGCGGGCGGGATCACGCAGCACATCGGCGCGTACCAGGCCACGGCCCCGGATGGCCGCGTGCTGACATTCATCGACACCCCGGGCCACGAGGCCTTCTCCCAGATGCGTGCGCGCGGCGCCCGCGTGACCGACGTCGCGATCGTCGTCGTGGCAGCGGACGACGGCGTGATGCAGCAGACACGCGAGGCGATCGACCACGTCCGCGCAGCCGGCGTGCCGCTGGTCATCGCGCTCAACAAGATCGACGCAAAAATGCGAACCCGGACCGCGCGAAGCAGCAGTTGATGGAGATCGGGCTGGTGCCGGAAGAGTACGGTGGCGACCAGATCGTCGTCCCAACCTCCGCGCTGAAGGGCGAAGGGATCGACGAACTGCTGGAGAACGTCCTGCTGGTCGCCGACCTGCAGGAACTCACCGCCCGCGCCGACCAGCCGGCCCGCGGCTTGGTGCTGGAGGCGAAGAGTGACCGGCACCGCGGCGTTGTGGCGACGTTGCTGGTGCAGACGGGAACGCTGAACGTCGGCGACACCGTGATCGCCGGGATGGCCGTCGGCCGGATCAAGGCGATGACCTCCGCGGCGGGCGAGAAGCTGAAGTCCGCCGGTCCGTCGACGCCGGTCGAGATGCTGGGCCTGGACGAGGTCCCTGCCTCCGGTGAACGCTTCGAGATCCGCAAGGACGAGAAGGTCGCCCGTGCCGAGGTGGAGGAGCGCCGACGCCGCCAGGAAGCAGGCCTTGGGGAGCGCGCCGCCGTCACGCTGGACTCGCTCTTCGGCGAAATCCGGAAGGGCTCGATCACGGACTTCAATCTCGTGTTGAAGGCGGACGTCCATGGATCGGTGGAGCCTTTGGTCAACACGCTGGAAGACCTTACGCTGCCGGACGTGCGTGTGCGCGTGATCCACGCCGGTGTGGGTTCCGTGACGGAGTCAGATGTCCAGCTGGCCGTCGCTGCGAAGGCGGTCGTCATCGCCTTCAACTCGGGCGTGGAGCCCAGCGCGCGCCGGCTGGCTGACACTGAGAAGGTGGAAGTCCGGGAGTACCGGATCATCTACGACATCGTGCAGGACGTGGAGAAGGCCGTGCAGGGCCTCCTGGAACCGATCTTCGAGGAGCGCCTGGACGCCGTCATCGAAGTGCGCCAGATCTTCCGTGTCAGCCGCCGCAACTCGATCGCCGGCTCATACGTCCGCGACGGCTCGGCCGTCCGCGGCGCACGCTGCCGGGTGCGCCGGAAGGGCGAGGTCGTCCACGAAGGCACCATCGAGTCGCTCAAGCGCATCAACGAGGACGCGCGCGAGGTCGCCGCGGGCCTCGAGTGCGGCATCATCATCTCCAACTTCGACTCCTTCGAAGAGGGGGACGAGATTGTGACGTATCACCTGGAGCAGGTCCGCTGACCCGTCGCACCGAGAAGGTCGGTGACGTCATCCAGGCCGCCATCGCCGACCTGGTGAACCGCCGCGTGAAGCATCCCGACCTGCAGGGTGTGATCCTCTCCTTCGTGAGTGTCGAGGTCACACCAGACCTCGCCCACGCGAAGGTCGCCGTCTCCATCCTGGGAGACGAGGCGCAGGCGACGGCCGCGATGGAGGCACTGGAGCGCGTCGAACCGTACCTGCACCGCGAGCTGGGCAAGCAGCTGCACATCCGGCGCGTGCCGCGGCTCCATTTCACGCGCGACGAATCGATGGCCGAGGCCGACCGCATCACGACGCTGCTCCGAGATGTGGCCCGCGCCGACGGGCGCGACCTGCCTACCCCGTAACGGATTACCCCATGCGCGGCTTCATCAACGTCGACAAACCACGTGGGATCACCTCGTTCGAGGTGGTCCGTCGCATCCGCCGTGCCGCGCGGACGAAAAAAGTAGGCCACGCAGGGACGCTCGACCCCAACGCGACCGGCGTGCTGCCAATCGCGATCGGCGAGGCCACCCGGCTCGTGGACGAACTTGTCAGCGCTCGCAAGCGGTACACCGCGGAGATCCTCTTCGGTGTCGAGACGGACACCTACGACCTCGAGGGTGACGTCGTGGAAGAGCGCGACGCATCAGACCTGGACGAGGCACGCGTGCGGGAGATCCTGACGGGGTTCCTTGGCGAGCAGATGCAGATCCCGCCCGCGTACTCCGCCGTGAAACGCGCCGGCGTCCCTGCCTATCGCGCCGCCCGCCGTGGCGACCCGCTGACCCTCGATGCCCGTCCGGTGGTCGTGTACGCGCTGGACGTACTCGCGTTTGACCGCACACGTCCTGACCGCCCGCTGTTGCACCTGGATGTCCAGTGCGGCAAAGGCTTCTACGTGCGCTCCCTGGCGCACGACCTCGGCGCACTGCTGGACACTGGAGCCCACCTCTCTGGGCTGCGCCGGACGCAGGTCGGGCCGTTTCTGGCCACCGACGCCATCCCCCTCGACGAGGCGGTCGCGCGACTCGAGGCCGGCGACGGCGCCTCAATCCTTCTCCCACCCGACGCAGTCCTCGGGGACTGGCCAACCGTCACGCTCACCGCGCACCAGACGGCGCGTGTCTGCCAGGGGCTCGATGCCTCGCTGGTGGCCAATTATTATGTCGTGTTAAAGGGTCGCCGAAGGGTGCGCGCGTACGCCCCGGATGGCACCCTGATCGCCCTGCTGGAGCCCTCCAGCGTGCTCGGAGCCTGGCATCCGTACCGGGTCTTCCCCCCGGAACCCGCACCGGCAGCCCCCGCCACCCGGTAGCCAGCAGCCGTCTGTCGGTTGACAGGCGGCAGGCGAGAAGCGTACTTACCGGCAATCGGAACCTCAACACTACAAGGAGGTGGGCCCGATGCAGGCATATTGCCTGAAATGCCGCGCGATGCGGGATCTTGAAGGACCTCAGCAGGTCACGCTCAAGAATGGGAAAACAGCCATGCAAGCGCCGTGTCCGGTATGCGGGACGCGCATGTCCAAACTGGTGAAGGCACCCGTCTAGAGGTCACCCCGAGCGGCCGACCCGGCCACGACCGCGAGCGCCAGAAACGCCTCCGCACGCGCATCCGGCGTGGCACCCGGTCGCCGCACTCCGAGCAACGTCCGTTCCCCCAGCACTTCACCCGATGGCCGCAGCGGCGTCGGCCCGTCCTCCGCGACCCGTTCGGGCAACACACTCCATCCGAAGCCCAGCGCGACGAGTTGGCGCAGTACCTGGGGGTTGCTGGACTCCAGCGTGACCCGCGGGAGGATCCGGCGTGCAGCGAGTGCCGCATCGATGACAGCGCGCGTGTGGGAGCCTCCGGGGTACAGGATCCACTCAGAATCTGGCTCTGGCGCTGCCTTTCCGGGCGGGCCATACAGCCTCAATGGCTCCCGTGCGACCTCGACCGTATGAAACATGGAAGCCACCGGACCGACGACGACCGCAAGGTCAACCTCGAACCGCTGGAGGCGTTCAAGCAGCGCCTCAGTCGTATCCACCACCACACGCAGTTCCACGCCGGGGTGGCCCGCCCGGAAAGCGGCCACGGCTGACGGCAGCACATAGAGCGACGCCGCGTCGATCATCCCGATGACCAGCGAGCCAGAACCACCCGCGCGCCGGGCCTCCACCCACGCCCGCAACTCGGTAGCACGCCCCAGCACTTCGGAAGCGAACCGCGCCGCTTCCCGACCGGCCTCGGTCAGTGCGCGCCGGCGACCGTCCCGCTCGAACAACGGAACGCCGAGACGGCGCTCGAATTCGGCCAGCGCCTGCGAGAGTGCGGACTGGGAGATGTGCAGCCGATGTGCCGCTGCGGTGAACGTGCCACTGCGCTCCACCTCACGCAGATAGGCGAGGTGGTGGAGGTGAAGATTGAGCGGGAGTATCGAATCTTCTTCCATCTCTATCTCTTATGAATCATATCGTATCTTTTGACTGGACGGATGGATAACGCATGGCGCACGCTGACTTCCGTAAGCCGCGCACCGCCACCCCACCGGCGCCGGCACGAAAGGCCACCACCGTGAGCGAGAAAATCAACGTCGCCATCATCGGCGTCGGAAACTGCGCCTCCTCCCTGGTCCAGGGCGTGGAGTACTACAAGAACGCGGAATCTGGTGATGAAATCCCGGGGCTCATGCACCCGGTCCTCGGCGGTTACCACATCCGCGACATCAACTTCACCGCCGCGTTCGACGTGGACGTGGAGAAGGTGGGCAAGGACCTCTCGGAGGCGATCTTCTCCGGCCAGAACAACACCCTGAAGTTCACCGACGTCCCGCCCACTGGCATCACCGTCCAGCGTGGGATGACGCACGACGGCATCGGCAAGTACCTCTCGCAGGTGATCACGAAGGCGCCGGGCCAGACCGCGGACATCGTGAAGATCCTGAAAGAGACGAACACGCACGTCGTCATCAACTACCTCCCCGTCGGCTCGGAAGAGGCGACGAAGTGGTACGTGGAACAGGTGCTGCAGGCAGGCTGCGCCTTCATCAACTGCATCCCGGTCTTCATCGCGAGAGAGCCCTACTGGGCCGACCGGTTCAAGGAGAAGGGGCTCCCGATCATCGGCGACGACATCAAGTCGCAGGTCGGCGCCACGATCGTCCACCGGAACCTCGTACGGTTGTTCCAGGATCGCGGCGTGCGCATCGACCGCACATACCAGTTGAACTTCGGCGGCAACACCGACTTCATGAACATGCTGGAGCGCGAGCGCCTCGAGTCCAAGAAGATCTCGAAGACCTCCGCGGTCACATCGCAGATCGCATACGAACTCCCGGCCGCTGATGTCCACGTCGGCCCCTCGGACTACGTGCCGTGGCTCCTCGACCGGAAGTGGTGCCACATCCGCATCGAGGGCACGACCTTCGGGGACGTGCCGCTGAACGTGGAGTTGAAGCTCGAAGTCTGGGACTCGCCGAACTCGGCGGGTGTGGTGATCGACGCCGTGCGCGCGGCCAAGCTGGGGCTGGACCGCGGCATCGGCGGCCCGATCTACCCGGCGGCGGCATACTTCATGAAGTCACCACCGCGCCAGATGTTGGACGAAGACGCCCGCGACGGCGTGGAGGCGTTCATCCGCGGCGAGTAGCCGCCCCTCACCAGACCCCCTTCCCCACCCGAACGAGCCCGCCCCCACGGCGGGCTCGTCTCGTGTCAGCGCCGCGGTGCATGAGACGGGCGCCATCCCACGCCGGTACGCTGAAGGAAGAAGGCCCCGTGGACTTGGAAGGACGCCGCGTGCGGACGATGCAGACATGCTGATGTACGTGGCCTTCCGCTTCGGCGCGCGGCTCACCCGCGCCATCCCGCTACGGGTCTCGTACGCGATCGCCCGGAGCGTCGGCTGGCTCGCCTACCTGGTATGGGCGGGGGGACGACGGCGGTGCATCGCCAACATGCTGCGTGTCACCGACGGCGACGCGCGTGCGGCGCGGCGCCTGGCCCGGCGATCGTTTGGTAACTACCTGGTCTATCTCGTGGACTTCTTGCGGTTCCTCCGCACGGACGCGGACGAGGTCAACCGACGCGTGGCTTGGGACGGGTGGCCAGGCCTCCAGGCGGAGCGGCGCGGCAAGGGCATCGTGTTCATCACGATGCACTTCGGAAACTGGGACCTGGGCGCGGCGATCCTCGCACAGAAGGGGTTCCCGATCTCGGTCATCGCCGACACCTTCGAGAACGGGCAAGTGAACCGTCTGGTAGTCGACTCACGCGCACATCTCGGCATGAAAGTGATCGCCGCCGAACGGATGGGTCCGGGCATCCTTCGCGCGCTGCGTGGCAACGATGTGGTCGCGGTGCTGATCGACATTCCGCAACCCTCAGACGGCGTGGAGGTGGAATTTTTCGGCGAGCGGATCGCCGTGCCGGACGGCCCGGCGCGGATCGCGCTCCGCGCCGGCTCGTCGGTCATGGCAGCCACGTTGCCCCGCGTCGAGCCGTGGGGCGACAAGGTGACCGTGGACGTCGCGCCGGTCCCGTTTACGCCGACCGGAGATCAGGAGGCGGATGTGCGCAGCCTGACGCAGGCGATCTTCCGGCAACTGGAACAGTTCGTCCGTCGGGACCCGTCGCAGTGGTACATCTTCCGCAGCCTCTGGGTCGCCGACCTCGCGCGCGCAGCGCGCCCCTGATCCCCTGATGCCCTACTGGCTGCTGTGGGCGCTGATGCTCGTGCTACCGCGTGTCCCGCTGCGCGTGATTGCCCCGCTGGCGTGGGTGGGTGGCGGTCTGGCCTGGTATGCCTCCCGGAGGCTGCGTGAGACCACGACCGACCACATGCGGCACGTCCTAGGGGTGAGCGCACCACGCAGGACCGTCCAGGCGCGCGCACGCGACTGCGTCCGGGCAGCGGCGTGGTACTGGATCGACCTCGCGCGTGTCCCGCGGATGACCCCGGAAGCAACCTTCGCGTGCCTCGACTCCGTGGAGGGCCTGGACGAGCTCTTCCAGGCGTACGACGCGGGACAGGGCGTGGTGCTCCTCTCTGCGCACCTCGGGAACCCGGAAGTATTCGCAACCCTGCTGCCGCATCTCGGACTGCCCACCGCGATCTTCGTAGAGCCACTGGCCGACCCTCGCGTCCACGCGCTGATCGAGTCCACAAGAGAGCGCGGAGGCGCCCGAATGCTGGAACCCGACCCCGGCGGACTCCGGGCGGCGCTGACGCAGATTCGATGCGGGGCGGTCCTTGGCGGACTGGCGGACCGCGATGTCCTCGGCACCGGGAAGCCGTACGTCTTCTTCGGGGAGCGCGCGGCGATGCCGGACGGGATGATGGAGATGGCGTTGCGCTCAGGCGCCGCCGTCGTTGCCGGATGGGTCACACGCACCCGGCCGGGGCGGTACGCCGCCGTGGTGGAGCGGATTGCGCTGCCTGAGACCAGCGGCGACCGTCAGAACGATCTGGAGGCGGCGCAGTACGCCTACCTCGACGCACTCGAACGGGCGATCAGGCGCGCTCCCGGCCAGTGGTTCGCGCTGGCGCCCGTCTGGCGCGGGCTACAATAACGTTGATGCCCGACTACACCGCCGTCCCCCGCCGTTTCGGACGCGCCGACCTGCAGGTCCACACCGCTTACGGTGACGGCATGGAGGACGCCCGCACGATCTTCGAACGTGTCGAGGTCATGGGGGAACTCGATGTCATCGCCGTCACCGACCACGACGACATCGGCGGAGCGCTGGAGGCGCGGGAGGTGCACGGGCGCGCCCCGTACCACTTCGACCTGATCACCGGGATCGAGGTCACGACACAGCACGGCCACCTGCTGGCGCTGTGGGTGGAGGCTCCCGTCCGTTCGTTCCGCTCGCTCGAGGCGACCATCGCGGCGATCCACGACCAGGGCGGCCTCGCCGTCGTCCCACACCCGTTCTCCCTCCTGACTCGCTCGATCGGCCGGCGCACACTGGAGCGCGTCCTCTCGATCGCGGACACCACGACCCACCCGGACGGGATCGAGCTCGCCAACCCGACTTCGGCGGGCTGGGACACGGGCATCCGTGCCGTCGAGGCGAATCGGGCCCGGTGGGGCCTGGCCGAAACGGGCGGGAGCGACGCCCATTTCGCAGAAGCGGTGGGGGGTGCCTACACGCTGTTCCCCGGGCATGCCTCCGACGACGTGCGGCAGGCGATCCTCAACCGCACGACGGCAGGACGGCGCGGCGCCGGCGTCCCGCTGCGTCAGATCGGCGCGACACGGGTGGCCCTTCAGCAGGTGCGCGGCCTCTCGGTCACACCGAAGAAGGTGCTGGGGCCGCCGATCGGGCGGTTCATGGGGCGCATCAGCGAACGAGCCCGGCCTCGATCATGAAGGTCGCACTTGTCTCTCCGTACGACTGGCATACGCCGGGCGGGGTGAACAGCCATGTGGCCCACCTCGGCCACGAGTTGCGCGCGCGCGGGCACGAGGTCCACGTGATCGCACCGGCCTCGCGCAAAGTGGACGACCCTCTGGTCCACGTCATCGGACGGCCGATCCCCGTGGCCGCGTCCGGATCGGTCGTCCGCATCCCGGTGAACCCCCGCATCGGCGCGCGCGTCCATGCCCTCCTAGTGGAGCAGCAATTCGATGTGGTGCATGTGCATGAGCCGCTGATGCCAGTGTTGCCAATCCAGGTGTTGCGCCACTCACGGGCGGCGAACCCTCGCGTAGTCAATGTTGGGACGTTCCACGCGCGGAAGGACGGGGGCAACCGGCTGTACGGCTACGGCCGGCGACTGCTCAAGAGATGGTTCCGGGAGATCGACGGGAAGATCGCGGTGTCGCCACCGGCAGCCCATTATGTGGGCCGCTACTTTCCGGGCTTCTACAACATAATCTCGAACGGCATCGACGTGGATCACTGGTCAGACCCGCGCCACGAACCGATCGCGGCCTTTGAGGGCACCATGAACATCCTGTATGTCGGTCGCGCGGAGAAACGGAAAGGGCTGGGGACGCTGCTCCGCGCCTTTGGTGTCGTGAATGCACGCCTTCCGGACACGCGACTGATCGTGGTCGGGCCGGACTCGCGGGCGCGCCGGCGGTACGAGGCGATGGTGGAGCGCAGCGGCCAGCGGGGGGTGATCTTCGTACCGGAGCAGCCGTACGACAAGTTGCCTCGATATCACCGCACGGCGCAGGTGTTCTGTTCGCCCGCGCTGGGGAACGAGTCGCAAGGGTACGTATTGCTGGAGGCGATGGCGGCAGGGATACCGGTCGTGGCATCGAACATTGACGGGTACGCTTCCGTCATCACCCGTGACGTGGACGGGATCCTGGTGCGCCCCATGGACACGATGGCACTGGCGGACGCTCTGACGGCGCTGGCGCGTGACCCTGAGCGGCGCGCGCGGCTGGCAGCGCACGGACGGGTGCGCGTGGACGAGTTCTCCTGGCCACGCGTGGGCCAGCTGGTCGCGTCGTACTACGAGCGGCTCCTAGACCAGCGCGACAGTATAGATTCGACCCGCGAGCGCCGTCTGGCGACCCGCGAATGATCCTCCTCCCGCGCCGCGCTCCGGCCGCCGTCCTCGACCCGATCGTGCGAGGGCTGGTCGCCGTCCGGATCACACCGACGATGCTCACCACCGCGGGATTCCTGGGCAACGTGCTGGCCGCGTGGCTGGCGGCGCAGGGTGACCTGCGGCTGGCAGGCGTGGCGGTGCTGTTCTTCAGCGCGCTGGACATGCTGGATGGTGCGCTCGCACGCGCGACCGGCCGCGCCTCGCGATTCGGGGCGCTGTACGACTCCACCCTCGACCGGCTCTCGGAGGCGGCCGTCCTCGGCGGGCTGCTGTGGCACGCGCTGCAGTCCGGGAGCGACGAGCAGGCGATGCTCGCATTCGTAGCGACCGTCGGCTCGCTGATGGTCTCGTATGTGCGGGCGCGCTCAGAGGGGCTGGGGCTCGCGCTGCGCGACGGCCTGTTCACGCGATCGGAGCGTGTGGTGCTCGTGGGCGTCGCGCTGATCCTCGGCTTCACACGCGCGGCACTGTGGGCACTCGCCGTGTTGACGGTGCTCACGGCATTCCAGCGGCTGTGGATCGGCTCGCGCTCGATGATCGCAGAGGACGCACCGAAGGAAGAGCGGTGACCGGCAAGACTTCGGCGACCAACCCGAATGCGGGCCCGCTCGAACGCGAGGAGACGCTCGCCATCGCGCGCTGGCTCTCGGAACGCATCTCGCGCCACGTGGGGATCGAAGTCTGGTGGCGTCCGGACAGCACGATCGTGCTGCCCGACCGGGACGGGGCGGTGCATGCGGAGATGATGCTGTCCGCGATGAAGCAGCTGGCCACGTTGCACCCGGCGCTGACGATCACCCCGTATCCCCTCGACCAGTTCACGGAGCGCGCCCAGCGCGAGGCGATTCACCTGGCGCCGACGACGATCCTGCGCGGTGGCGGGAAGTCGGTGCGGCTCAGCGGGCTGATCTCCGGGCTGCTGTTCCCGCCGCTCCTCGACGTGATGACGTTCCTCTCCGCGGAGCCGCCACTCCAGCCGAAGACGAAGGCGGCGCTGGCCGCCCTCCCGCGCCCGCTGGACATCGAGATCCTGCTGGCGCCGTATGACGCCTACTCCGACACCTGCTGCGCCTGCTCGGCGCGTTCGCGGCGGAGAGCCGGAACGTCCGACTGACCGCCATCGAGGTCGCGGAGTTTCCACGGCTTGCCTCGATCAAGGGGGTGACCGAGGTGCCGCTGATGACCATCGAAGGGCGACGTTTCCCCGGTGCATGGGACGAGACGGCACTCATGGAGCAGCTGTGGCGGATCGCCACCAACGAGCCGGAGCCGGTGGTGCGCGAACGCGTCTTCGTCACCGAGTTCGTGACGGAAGAAGAGGTGAGGGCCGCCAATGCTGCCGGGGCACCCTCGATACCCGCAGCCTCCGACGGCGGCAGCGGGCTGATCGTCCTCGGGCAGTAGCGCCCGCTACGCCTTCGGCTTCTTCAGCAGCCGGAACGCGCCGAACCCCATCCCCGCCGCCACCAGCAGCGTGGCCAGGCCAACGATGATCGCCAGCACCATCTTCGACGCGGGCTCCTCGGCAGCCGCTGACGTACCAGTACCGCCCGCCCCCTGCGACGATGAACCCGTGCCAGTGACGCCGATGCCAAGGGGCGCGCGGGTGCCCTGCGCCGGCGCAGTGGCGGTTGAGGCTTCGGGGGGAAAGTCGATGGCCTTCAAGCCAACGCTCTCCCGCCACTGGTTGTAGAGGCCGTCCTGGTCCACGCCGTAGACCTGCTTCAGCGCCGCGTCCATGTCGCCGCCGGCCCTGAACGCCTTATAGACCTCGGCGAACTTGGGCTGGCCGTACTTTTCGACCATGAATTTCACGGTCATCCACGACTGCCCATAGAAGATGTCAACACGACTCGGCTGGTTGGAGGGTGACGACATCGCCTTGAGCCGGGTGAGCGAGTCGGCACGTATGGCCGCTTCGACCGCGGGTCGATAGCCGCCGGGCTCGGACTGCGCGTAGACCGCCGTGCCCTCGTCGATCCAGGAGGGAAGACGGCCGAATGGCCCGTCGCCCGCCACCTTCGTGACGATATGGGCAACCTCGTGCTTCACGACATCAACGAAGCCACCGATCGGATCGTAGAGGTGGACGACATCCGGGGCGACGCGCGCGCCGCCGGTGATCACCTGACGGTCGAACGCGGCCCCTCGGGACTGCTGCGCCATCTCCCCCTCGGACTCTCGCCGCCAAACGACGAGGCGGATGGGGTAGTTCAGTTTCACGTTCAGGAGCGCCTCGTTCGCGTTGGTCGCGGAGGCAGCCGCCTGAAGCGCCAGGTCGGCGTTGCGGGCATTGTCGCCGTACCAATAGACCGTGAAGTTGCCGACCGTCCTCTCCTGCCACTGGTAGCGGCCATCGAGGAAGACGAACTCCCGCTGCGGCGTGACGACGCGTGCGCCATCCCGGTCGACCAGCGTCCAGGTGTAGGTGAAGCGCGATCCGATGGGGATGTAGCGGGTGGCGGTATTCGTCTCCAGCGTGACGGTGGCGTCGATCGTGGTGGCACCATTGACCTCGGCGGGCTGGCTGCCGCCGACTGTGGTGTCGGGGTTGAAGAGCCGGTAGTCCAGCGTGGCGCTCTGCAGGCCGGCAGGCGCCTGGACGCGCACCTTGAATACGATCGACTTCGGGTCGGCGCTGGTCTGGGTGACGTCGCCCACCGTAATCGTGCCGGCTCGGGCGACCCCGGGCAGCGCAAACAGCCCGAGGCTGAGGGCAAGCGCCACCACGGCGGCCTCGACCACCCGTGACACGCGGACTCCGGCTGTCGCCCGATGAGTCATCCTGCCGCCTCCGTCCCTACCTGCTCACGCAGGTAGGCCGTCACGAACTCGTCAATCCCGCCATCGAGGACGCGGGCGGTGTCGCTGGTCTCCACGTTAGTCCGGAGGTCCTTCACCATCTTGTAGGGGTGGAGGACATAGGAACGGATCTGGTTCCCCCAGCCGGCCTCGATGTGGGCGCCCTTCAGGCGCTGCTTCTCCGCTTCCCGTCGTTCAATCTCCAGTTCAAGCAGTCTCGACTTGAGTACGAGCATCGCGCTCTCCCGGTTCTGCCCCTGGGAGCGCTCGTTCTGGCACGTCACCACGATACCGGTCGGGAGATGGGTCAGGCGCACGGCGGTGTCGTTCTTCTGGACATTCTGCCCGCCGTGTCCGGATGCCCGGAACGTGTCCACGCGCAAGTCATCCAGGTTCACCACGATGGTGTTGTCGTGGGCCTCCGCCTCGGGCATCACCTCGACCAGGGCAAATGAGGTATGGCGGGAGTGGGAAGAATCGAACGGAGATATTCGGACGAGGCGATGGACGCCGCGCTCGGAGCGGAGCATCCCGTAGGCGTAGTCGCCGCTGATTTTGAGGTCTGCGGACTTAATCCCCGCCTCTTCACCGCTGGAGATGGCGAGGATCTCCGCCGTAAACCCGTGCTGTTCCGCCCAGCGCAAGTACATCCGCAGGAGCATCTCTGCCCAGTCCTGCGCCTCCGTGCCGCCCGCACCGGCGTGTACGGAAAGCAGCGCGTTCCGCACGTCGTACGGCCCGCCGAGCGTGAGCGACATTTCGAGGGCGTCGAACTGCGCCTGAAGCAGGGCGAGTTCTGCTTCGATCTCAGCCAGGACCGGCGCACGCTCCGCCTCATCCGCTTCGGCGGCGAGTTCGAGGAGCGTCTGGAGGTCCTGCGAACCGGACTCGAGGGTGCGCCAGGTTTCGATCAGGGATTCGAGCCGGGCGACGGCTTTCATCACCCGCTGCGCGTTCGCCTGGTCGTCCCAGAGTGAGGGCGCCTCCGCCTCCTGCTTTACGCGCGCGAGTTCGCGCTCCTGTGCGGGGAGGTCAAAGTCGCACCTGAATGTCCCGAACCCGTGCGAGGAGTTCGGCGATCCGCTGTCGAAGCTCGTCCATCGGAATATGTTCGCACGCCGCGCCGTGGGGCGCAGCAACGAGGCGCTAGCGCACGCCTCGGCGGGCGCGGGCGGCCGTGAGGGTGTTCTTCATCAGCATCGCAATCGTCATGGGGCCGACACCGCCGGGTACGGGGGTGATCCAGGAAGCGACCTCACAGGCGGCCTCAAAATCCACGTCGCCGACGAGGCGGGTACCCGTCTTCCGGGTGGCGTCCGGGACACGGACGACGCTGACATCCACTACCACCGCCCCGGGGCGGATCATGTCGGCGGTGACGGTGCCTGCCTGACCCATCCCCGTGATCAGGATCTCCGCCTCCCGCATCACGGCAGGGAGGTCTCGCGTCCCGGTATGGGCGATGGTGACGGTGGCGTTGGCGCCCGCGCCGCGGTTCGACAGCAGCATCGCCAGCGGGCGGCCCACGAGCATGGAGCGGTTCACAATCACGACGCGTGCACCCTGCGTGTCGATGCCCTCGCGGCGCAGCATTTCGACAATCCCGGATGGCGTGCAGGGTGGCATGGGCGCCTCACCCTGGAGCAGGCGGCCGAGACTGTACGGCGAGAGGCCGTCCGCGTCCTTCGCGGGGTCCAGCGCCGACATCACAGCCTGCGCATCCACCTGAGGGGGCAACGGCATCTGGACGAGGACGCCATCGACACTGTCGTCGGCGTTCAGGCGACGGACGACATCCATGACCGCGGCGTGCGTGACGTCCACGGGGAGTGCGATGGTCTCGTTTGTCATGCCGGTTTCGGCGCTGGCGCGAGCTTTGCCGGCCACGTAGACGTGCGACGCTGGATCGTCGCCCGCGATCACGACGGTGAGGTGTGGCGGACGGTGGCCGCCCGCAACGTCGCGAGCCACCTCGGCGGCGACTTCCGCGCGCACGGCGGCGGCGATCGCAGTGCCGTCCAGGATCTTCGCGGTCACGGGCAGACTCCTACGAAGGGGATGAGGCAGGCCGTGTCGCCCCGGGAGCAGAGTATGCCACGGGATCGTGCTAGATTCGCGGGCCGGAGGCGCACGTGAGCACTCATGCGGTTGGCATCGACCTGATCGAGATCGACCGTGTCGCCGCGGTGCTCGCAAAGCACCCGGAACGGTTCATCCAGAGAGTCTTCACGAGCGCCGAGGCGGCGTTCTGCCGCGGGCGGGTGCCGGAACTCGCGGCGCGCTTTTCGGCGAAGGAAGCGATGATGAAGGCGCTCGGGACAGGCGCGCGCTCGGTCGCGTGGCGGGACATCGAAGTGCTGCCCGACCGGCGGGGTAAACCGGTGGTCTACCTGTATGGCGGAGCGCGCCGTCGAGCAGACGCCATCGGGCTGGACGCGATCGACATCTCACTGACCCACCTCGCGTCCTTCGCCATGGCGGTCGTCGTGTGCACTCAGGAGCGACTGGAGCAGGATCCGATGGAAGGTCGAGCACGGCTGATTGCGCGGCTGCGTGAACGCGGCCTGCTAACCGACGACCCCGAGGGCGAAGGGATGAACTCATGAGCACCGTCCTCGGCTGGCCGGCCGCACCGATCGTGACCGCGGCGCAGATGCGCGACCTGGAAGCCGCCGCCGTCGCCGCTGGCGTATCCGAGCGCGAGTTGATGGCAAACGCGGGCCTCGCGGTGGCGCAGGAGGCATGGATGATGGCAGGCGGCTCGGACGAGCGCCCGATCCTGATCCTGGTCGGCCCGGGGAAGAATGGGGGCGACGGGCTGGTGGCGGCACTGCGGCTGGCCGAGTGGGGCCCGCCGTGCCACATCTACCTGCTGCGCGCGCGTCCGGATGACGACGCCGAATGGCGTGCCTGCCTCGACGCTGGCGTGCCCTACACGGTGGCGACAGAGGACGCCGGCTGGGCCACACTCGAACGGCTGCTCTCCGACGCGGCGGTGGCCGTGGACGCGCTGTTCGGCACGGGACTGCATCCGAAGGAACGGCCGATCGAGGGCGACGCCGCGCAGATACTCGTGCGCGTGCAGGCGGCGCGGGCCGCTGTGCCTCAGCTGCCGGTGCTCGCGGTCGACCTGCCGAGCGGCGTGGACTGCGACACGGGATACGCGGACCCGCTCACGCCGACGGCGGACGAGACCGTGACCTTCGAATGCTCGAAGGTCGGCCTGGTGACCGCGCCGGGATCCCTCTTTGCCGGGCGCGTGGTGCCGGTCGCGATCGGCGTGCCCGCCGACGCGCGGGCACGGCTGGGACTGGGTACGCTGGTGCTGCGAGAGGTACGCGCGACACTGCCGGAGCGGCCCTCGGACGGACACAAGGGGACCTTCGGCACCGCGGTCATCGCAGCCGGGTCGCGGCGGTTCCCCGGGGCGGCACGGCTCTCCGCGGAGGCGGCGGCGCGCTCCGGCTGCGGGATGGTCACGCTGGCGGCCCCCGCCTCGATCCAGCAACTGCTGATCGCGTTTCCCGATGCCACGCACGAGCCACTCCCCGACCAGGACGGCGCCCACACACCCGGTGGGGCCCGCACACTGCTCCAGACGCTTCAGCAGGGCCGCGCGCAATCGCTGCTCATCGGGCCGGGCATCGGACTCTCGGACGGTACGCGCGGGTTCGTGCAGCACCTTCTGGCGGGCCTGGACGCGGTCCAGGGGCTCGGGACGGTCGTGTTCGACGCGGACGCCCTCACGGTGCTTGCCGGTGAGCACGGCTGGCACACACGGTTCGCCACACCACGTGTCCTGACGCCCCACCCGGGCGAGGCGGCCCGGCTCGTCGGGCGGAGCGTGGAGTCGGTCCAGGCGCAACGACTGGCAACCGCGATCGAGCTGGCGGAGGCGAATCGAAGCGTGGTCATCCTGAAGGGCGCGGGCACGATCATCGCGTCGCCGGACGGCCGGGCACGGATCTCGGAAACGGCGACCTCGGCGCTGGCCCACGCCGGCACCGGGGACGTGCTGGCCGGTCTGGTAGCAGGGTTCGCCGCTCAGGGCATGGAGGCGTTCGAGGCAGCCTGTGCCGCCGTCTGGGTCCATGCGGAGGCTGCCCGGCAGTTGTCGAGCGTCTACGGGGACGCGGGCGTGCTCGCATCCGATCTCATCCGGGCGCTACCGGAGGCGCGGAAGACGCTCGAGCCGCCCCGAAGGGACGAACGGGGCGACCGGCTCGGGATGTGAAACATCCTGCCGGGGCCAGATTCGCGCACACACATCGTTGACGCGCCGGACGGTGCCAGGGCGTATAGTTCAGAGGTCGAACAGGTGTCCGTAACGCCCGGGCGGGGCAGGCGGACACCGCGGAGGAACCCCGCGTGACCGACACGAGCAGGCCTGATCCCGAGCTGACATCGGGCGACGCCAGCACTCCACCCACCGACTCCATCGCCCTCGTCTTCCCCGGCCAGGGGTCTCAGACGCCTGGGATGGGGAAGCTGGTCCATGCCAACTCGGAGGCCGCCCGGCTGACCTTCGAGGAGGCGAGCGACCTCACCGGCATCGACCTCGCCTCGCTCTGCTTCGACGCCGAGGCCGACGACCTCGCCTCGACCGAGAACACCCAGCCGGCGGTCCTGACCACTTCGGTCGCCTTCCTCCGCGCGATGCGCGAGAAGCTGAACGAGGTGGGCGGAAACGTACGCCCCCGGCTGTTCGGGGGGCACTCGCTCGGGCTGTTCAGCGCGGCTGTGGCGACAAACGCGATCTCGTTCCGGGACTCGCTCCTGATCATCATGGAGCGCTCGCGCCTGATGGGTTCGTTCAACGCAGACCGACCAGTGGGCATGGCGGCCATCATCGGCATGGACGCGGAAGCCGTGCGGCAGTTGTGCGTGGAGGCGACGCTGGGTGAGCACGACCGTGTGGACGTGGCGAACCACAACGAGGCGCAGCAGACGGTAATCTCCGGCGACGTCAGCGCCCTTGAACGCGCCATGGAAGGCGCGCGCGCGCTCCAGGCGAAGGCGATCCGGCTCAAGCTGAAGGTCTCCAGCCACACGCCGCTGCACACGGCGCAGGCTGCCGAATTCGCGCAGGTGATCCGGGAGATCCCGTTCGCCGACCCAGACCGCCCGATCGTCTCCAACATCTCCGCCGAGCTCCTGCGAACGGCCGCCGAGGTCCGCGCGGAGTTCGAGGCCCAGTTGAAGTCGCCCGTCCTATGGGCAGAGAACGTGCGCCGGATGACGCGTGAAGGGGTCGACACCTTCATCGAAGTCGGTCCGGGCCACAGCCTGTCGCGGATGGTGAAGCGGATCGCGGGCGAGGTCACCGCGGTCTCGCTGGACGACGCGCGCGACAAGCCGATCCCGATCTCCGTCCTCCCCGCCCGCCGCACGACGCCGTGACGCGCAGGGTTGTCGTCACCGGGCTGGGCCTCATCACCCCGCTCGGCAACGATGTGACCTCCAACTGGGAGGCGCTCGTCGCCGGACGGTCGGGGATCGGCACGATCACCCTCTTCGACACCAGCGCGTACGAGTTCCCGATCGCGGGCGAGGTCAGAGATTTCGACCCGGCCGAGCACGTCGACGCGAAGATCCTCCGCCGTCTCGACCGGTCCACGGTGTTCGCCATCGCCGCCGCGCAACGCGCGCTCGCCGACGCGGGAATCGACATGGCGAAAGAGGACGCGCGCCGGGTGGGGGTCGTGATCGGCACGGGCATCGGCAGCGCCCAGTTGATCGTGGAGCAGGCGGCAGTGCTGGCGGAGAAGGGGCCGCGGCGGGTTTCGCCGTTCCTCATCTCCCACATGCTCCCGGACACGGCGACCGGCCTGATCGCCATCCAGACCGGTGCACGGGGCCCAAACTTCGCCGTGACAGCGGCGTGCGCCACGGGCGGCGCCACCACCGGCGAGGCCGCCGAGATCATCGCGCGCGGCGACTGCGAGGTGATCATCGCGGGTGGCTACGAAGCGCCGCTGACGCCCGTCTACTACGCCGGGTTCAATGCGATGAAGGCCCTCGCGACCGCCGAGGACCCGACGAAGGCCGTCCGGCCGTTCGACGCCACCCGCAACGGGTTCATCCTCGGCGAGGGCGCTGGCGTGCTGATCCTCGAAGAGCTCGAACATGCCCGAGCGCGAGGCGCCCACATCTACGCGGAGTTCGTTGGGGCCGGCACGAGCAACGACGCCTATGACATGGTGGCGGCGGCCGAGGACGGGCACGGGATCGCGCAAGCGATGCGGGACGCCCTTACGCGGGCCGCGGTCGGCGTCGAGGTGATCGATTACATCAACGCGCACGGGACCGGGACGCCGCTGAACGACCGGGTGGAGACGAAGGCCATCCGCGATGTCTTCGCCGAGCACGCGGACTCGCTGATGGTCTCCTCGACCAAGTCGATGCACGGGCACATGATGGGGGCGGCGGGCGCCGTGGAAGCGGCGATCACCGTGCTGGTCTGCGAACGCGGGATCGTCCCACCGACGATCAACTACGCGTCCCCGGACCCGGCATGTGACCTGGACTACGTCCCGAACGAGGCGCGCCGCTCCGCCGTGCGGTATGGGATGAGCACTTCGGTGGGCCTCGGCGGCCACAACTCCGCCTTGATCGTGAAGCGGTGGGAGGGGGACTGATGGATCGTCGAGTCGTGGTGACCGGTGCGGGGATGTTCAGCGCCTTAGGCGCGGGGCGCGAGGCGACCTGGCAGGCACTGCTCGCCGGCACGAACGGGATCCGTCCGATCACCCGCGTGGAGACGGAGGACCTGCCGACCCGCGTCGCCGGTGAGGTGCCCGAGTTCGACCTGTCCACCTACCTCGACCGCAAGGAGGCGAAGCGGATGGACCGTTTCACCCACCTTGCGGTAATGGCGGCGGGCGAGGCGCTGGAGCACTCCGGGCTGGACGTCGCGGCGGATGCGGACGAGATCGGGTGCATGATCGGCTCCGGCATCGGCGGGATGGAGACGCTGGAGCAGGAGTTCAAGGTCTTCTTCGAGAAGCCGACGCGCGTATCGCCGTTCCTCGTACCCATGTTCATCCCCGACATGGCAGCCGGACAGACGTCAATCCGCTTTGGACTGCGCGGCCCCAACTTCAACACGGTCTCCGCCTGCGCGTCGGGCGCGGACGCGATCGGCACCGCGCTCGAGACGATCCGTCGGGGAGACGCCGTCGCGATGGTGGCCGGCGGGGCCGAGGCCTCTGTCACGCGCATGACGATCGCCGCATTCGCCGCGTCGCGCGCGCTGTCGCGCAACAACGACCCGGAGACGGCCAGCCGGCCGTTTGACCTCAACCGCGACGGCTTCGTCCTCGGCGAGGGCGCGGGCATCCTCGTCCTCGAGGAACGCGGGCATGCCGAGGCCCGTGGTGCGACCATCCTCGCCGAACTCACGGCATACGGGCAGTCGGCGGACGCCTTCCACGTCACGCAGCCGTCCGAGAACGGCGAGGGGGCCGCGCGGGCCATGCGGATCGCGCTGAAGAAGGCGGGCATCGACGCTGCGGAGATCGATTACGTCAATGCTCACGGGACAAGCACCCCGCTCAACGACAAGTTCGAGACGCTGTCGCTGAAGGCGGTCTTCGGCGAGTCGATGCCCGGCATCCCGGTCTCGTCCAGCAAGTCGATGTTCGGGCACACGCTGGGCGCGGCGGGCGGCCTCGAGGCGGCGGTCACGGTGCTGTCGATCCGCGACCAGCGGATCCACCAGACGCTGCATCTGCTGACGCCCGACCCCGACTGCGACCTGGACTACGTGGCCGGCGGCCCGCGCGACGTAAGCCTGAAGCACGCGATGTCGAACTCGCTGGGGTTCGGCGGGCACAACTCCTCGCTGATCTTCAGCCGCTACGAGGGATAGCCGTCCGTGGTCGCCCCCGAGGCGGCTCCGGCACGCGTCCTAACGGGATCCGGTGGGCTCTGGCGCATCGACGCCACGCCCGACCTCGGTGGCTTCGACGATGCGGGGCCCGGCCTCCCGCCGCTGATGCGGCTGCTGCTGGCGCGCCGAGGCGTCACGACCGCCGATGCGGCGCGACGGTTCCTCGGCAGTCCGCGCGACCTGACCGACCCTCGGCTGATGCCCAACCTCGAAGTCGCGGTGGAACGGCTCGGCCGTGCCTGCCGTGCGGGCGAGACGGTGGCCGTCTACGGCGACTACGACGTGGACGGCGTGACGGCGACGGCTGTGCTGACCGAGGGGCTCCGCGCCCTCGGCGCGGTGCCGATGCCGTACCTGCCCGACCGCTTCACCGAGGGGTACGGGCCCAACGTGCGAGCGATCCGGCGGCTCGCCGACCAGGGCGCGACCCTCCTCGTCACGGCGGACACCGGCACATCGGCGGTGGACGAGGTGGCGGAGGCGAACGGGCTGGGGATGGACGTCGTGGTGATCGACCACCACACCATCCCGGAGCGACTGCCGGAAGCCCTCGCGATCGTGAACCCCAAGTTGAACGGGAACGCGTACGGCTCGGAGCCGGCGGCAGTCGGCGTCGCCTACAAGGTGATCCACGACCTGCACGACCGCCTCGGCCAGTCCTACGACCCGGCCCCGCACCGCGCGCTCGTCGCCCTCGGCACGGTGTGTGACCTCGCGCCGCTGCTCGGCGAGTGCCGCGACCTCCTCCGCATCGGCCTCGATGCGCTCCGCACGACGAGGCGGCCCGGGCTGCTCGCGCTGTGCGCGGTCGCGGGGATCGAGCCGCGCCTGGTCGACGCGGAGAGCATCGGGTGGGTGATCGGACCACGGCTGAACGCCGCCGGCCGGATGGCTCACGCGCGGATCGCCCTCGACCTCCTGCTCGCGCCAACCATCGAGGAAGCGCGGACGATCGCCGCGGAGATCGAGCAGCTGAACGACGACCGCCGCGCCGCCACGACGCACGCGGTCGAGCTCGCGCGGGCGCTCGCCGGCGACACGCCGCCGTCGTTGATCGTGGTGGACTCCAGCGAGATGTCCTCGGGCATCATCGGCCTGGTGGCCGCGCGACTGGCTGAGGAATTCCACCGGCCGGCGATCGCCATCGGCATCGAGGGGGGTGAGGGACGGGGATCCTGCCGGTCCATCCCGGAGTTCGACGTCACGGCGCTCCTCCAGCGCAACGCTGACCTCTTTCTGCGCTACGGGGGACACCGCGCCGCCGCTGGCTTCTCGGTAGCGCCAGAGCGCATCCCGGAGATGCGGGCACGGCTGGTCGAAGACACCGCGCGGCACCTCGACCCGACCGCGCTGGTCGCCGCACTGGAGGTGGATGCGGAACTGCCGCTGGCCGAAGTCGACCGGCGGATGGTGCAGTGGCTGGGACTGTTGGGGCCGTTCGGGAACGGCAACCCGGCGCCGATCTTTCTGGCACGGCGCGTGCGAGTGACCGACAGCCGGACGGTCGGCGCGGACGGCGCGCACCTGCAGATGTCGTTGCGTGCGGGGAACGTGACGTGGCGCGCGATCGCGTTCCGGCAGGCGGCCGCCGCGGTCGCGCCTGGTGAAGACGCCGACGTGGTCTACACGTTCCGTTCCGACCAGTTCGGGGGAGAGGCTCGTCTACAGATCGAGGTGCTGGACCTCCGTCCAGCGTCGGACGACGGGTTCGAGACGGCCCGATAGGCTATCGGTCGTCCTCTTCGGCATGTTCGCGCGCGCCCTCGCGCGTCCAGAGCGCCTCGTACCGCCGCCCGAGAATTGCGTCGAGTTGCTCGGCACGTTCGAGGCTCTGCAGCTGCGCCAGGCAGGCCTCTGCAGCGGGGTGGTCATCAATCCGCCGCAGCAGGCATTCCCAGACACCGGTCGCGACCACCGTCTGCACGCGCATCTGCCACGGGATCATCGTGATCGACTCGGGGCGGGGGAGCATCGGACGGAGGCGGCGCAGGGAGCGGAGGCGTTCAGCGGTGTCACGCGCCATCGGCACCACGCGCACCATCGTGGGCACATTGTCCGCACGGCGGGCGTCGACGAGGAGGGTCCGGCCGATGAGCGGGAAGTAGACGGTGATCACCTCGGCCTCGGCGATGTTCTGACAGACGGCCGTGAGGTCGAGTTCCACACCGTCGTCGATCATTCCCCGGCCTTCCCCGCCGCATCCCTCACATGGTGGTGAGGGCTCCCTGAGTGTCGCAGGCGCCGCCGTTCGGCGCTATGCACGAACAAGTCGTAAGAACCGATGCCGGCCGACGCGTATCTCATCCCCGGGCTGCACGGGCAGGACTGCATCAGCGATCGGTGCGCCGTTCACGCTCACGGCGCCCTGAGCGACGAGCCTGCGGACTTCGCCGTTGCTCTTCGCAAGGCGGGCCGCAACAAGGACCACCGCCAGCGACGCCTCGCCCTCGACCGCGTGCTCCGGCATCTCCTCCGGAGTTTCGCGACGCTGGAACGTGGATTCGAAGTAGGTGCGGGCGGCCTCGGCGGCGGTGCGGCCATGGAAGACGGCAGTGATCTCCTCGGCGAGACGCTTCTTGGCCTCCATCGGACGAGACACCCCGGCCTCGAGGTCGCGCGCGATGGCATCCACCTCGGCCGGCCGGAGCGGAGTCGCGAGCGTGTAGTAGTTCACGATCGCGAAGTCGGGGATCGACATCACCTTGCCGAACATCTCGTTCGGTGGGTCGGTCAGGCCGACGTAATTGCCGAGCGACTTCGACATCTTCTCGTGGCCATCAGTGCCAACGAGGATCGGGAGGGTGATGCAGACCTGCGGTCGCTGGCCTTGCGCCTCCTGCAGCTGGCGGCCCGCCATCAGGTTGAAGAGCTGGTCGGAGCCGCCGATCTGGACATCCGTCTCCATGTGGAAGGCGTCGTACGCCTGGAGCATGGCGTACAGGAGTTCGGAGACGTGGATCGGGACACCCTCGTCATACCTTTTCGCGAAGTTCTCGCGACGGAGGAACTGGGCGACGGTGTACTGCCCGGTGAGGCGCAGCACGTCTGCAAAACCGAGGGCGTTCAGCCAGTCGGCGTTGTAGGCGACCTTCGTCTTCGCACGGTCGAGGATGACGAACGCCTGGTCGGTGTAGGTTTTCGCATTCTCCGCGACCTCCGCGGGCGTCAGGATCGGGCGGGTGGCGTCCTTACCCGTCGGGTCGCCGATGAGCGCCGTGAAGTTACCGACCAGGAACGTGACATCGTGCCCGAACTCCTGGAACTGCCGCAGTTTGCGCATGGGGACCGCATGGCCGAGATGGAGGTCGACCTTCGTCGGGTCGAAGCCGCAGTAGACGCGCAGCGGACGGTCTTCCTCGAGACGAGCGCGCAGCTCGCGCTCCATCGAGCGCCGCGTGGCGTCGTCACCGAAATCGGTGCCCGCCATGTAGACACGCATCTGCTCCTCGACGGGAGCCATTTTGCGGGTCATGCGAGCCAGGCCCGTGCCGCAGCGGCATCCTGCTTAATCTGCGCGACGAGGGCGTCGACGCCATCGAACCGCTGCTCGACACGCAAGCGGTGGAGCAGTTCGACGGTCACGACCTGGCCGTACATGTCGCCTTCGAAGTCGAAGACATGGGTCTCCACGCGACGTGACGAGCCATCGAAGGTCGGCCGGGTACCGACGTTGGTCACGGCGCTGAAGATGCCTCGCGGGAGGTAGGCGCGTGTGACATAGACACCATCCGGCGGCAGCGCCCGGTCCGCGCTCACGCCGATGTTCAAGGTGGGGAACCCGATCGTGCGCCCGCGCTGGTCGCCCAGCACCACCGGGCCGCGCAGCGAGAACGGCCGCCCGAGGAGCGCCTGGACCTCCTCCATCTCGCCAGCGGCGAGCGCCGTCCGGATCCGTGTGGACGAGATCGGCGCGCTGCCCGCGCCATGGTCAACGAGGTCGACAGGCAGGACCTCGAAGCCCTGTTCCCGGCCGATCTCCGCCAGGCGGGCCACCGTCCCCTCACCGCCGCGCCCGAGACGGAAGTCCGCGCCCACCACGATGAGCCGGACGTGGGCCTCTTCGACCAGCAGCCGGCAGAAGTCCTCCGCGCTCACCTGCTGCACTTCGGAGGTGAACTGGAGCACCGCCACGAAGTCGACCCCGCACGCGCGCAGCAGTTCCACCCGGTGTTCCAGTGAGGCGAGGTACTCGAAGGGCTGGTCGGGGCGGATGACGGTGCGCGGGTGTGGGTGGAAGGTCACCACGCCACCCGTGAGCCCACGAGACCGGCCTTCATCCAGCATCCGCTTGATCAGCGCCTGGTGGCCGGCGTGGACGCCGTCGAAGACGCCGATGGAGAGCGCGTGGTCTCCCGGTGTGACGCTGCGGCGGAGTTCGTCGCGGACGAGGAGCATCAGTCGCCTCCTGCGATACGGACGATGCCCCTACACACCGGTGAAGTCCTCGGATGCCTCGGCGGTCGCCACCGCATCTCGCGTCGCACCGGCAAGGCGCACCAGTTCGATGTCCCCGAAGGCGTCGGACTGCTGCGCGGCCAGGTACCGCTGCTTGATCAGTTCGAGGACGGCCATGAAGTCGACGATGACCATCGTGCGCGAGGTCGCCCCTTCGATCAGGCGGCGGAACGAGGTGCGTCCATCGCGGTCGAGGAGGTCCGCGAGGCGGCTCATGCGGTCGCGGAGCCGGACGGTCTCTCGTGCCACCTCCCCCGCGGGCTCCTCGTCCGGCAGCCGGGCGATCACCTCGCGGATCATGTCCACGAGCGAGGATAGCGTGACGGTGTCGAGGCCGGTGGGCATCGGCACCTTTGGCGGCACGACTTCGCGACGGTAGGTGCCGTGGCCACCGTCACGTGCGCGGAGGAACTCGGCGGCCTGCTTGAAGCGACGGTAGTCCCGCAGCGCCTCCACGAGGCCCCGGATGTCGGCGGCGGTGTCCTCTTCGTCTTCGACCACCGCGTCCGTCTCGCGCGGGAGGAGCGCCCGCGATTTCAGGAGGAGCAGCCGCGCACCGATCGCGATGAACTCGGCAAGCGCGCCGATATCGATGTGCTCGCGCGAGCGGAGATGCTGGAGGTACTGGTCGGTGACCTGGAGCAGTGACACTTCCGTCACGTCAAGCTCAGAGGACTCGATGAGGTGCAGCAGCAGGGCCAGCGGGCCCTCGAACGCGGGGAGCGTCAACGAAAAGTCGGGCTCAACATCCGGGATGCCGTCGGCGGGCATATCTGAAGACGCGTCGGCCGGTGTCTCCCCCGGAAGGGGAGACACCGGTGCGACCGCGTCCTGCTCGGATGTCACGGGAGCGACTAGCGTGCCGCGGCGCGCGCGGGGACATCCGCGAACGGCCGGCCGATCGCGGTTGCGAGCGCGCGCGCGTCGTTCGCCATCTCAGCGAAGTTGGCCGGCGTGAGCGACTGCGCACCGTCGGAGAGCGCGTGGTCCGGGTTCGGGTGGACCTCGATCTCGAGGCCGTCAGCACCGACGGCGATCGACGCCATCGTCATCGGACGGACGAGATACCACTTGCCGGTGCCGTGCGACGGGTCGGAGATGACCGGCAGGTGGGACAGCCGCTTCACGAGCGCGATGGCATTGAGATCCATAGTGTTGCGCGTCGCGGTCTCGAACGTCCGGATGCCGCGTTCGCAGAGCATCACGTTCGGGTTGTTCTGCGACAGGATGTACTCGGAGGCGAGCAGCCATTCTTCGATGGTCCCGGCCATGCCGCGCTTCAGGAGGACGGGCTTCCCCGTCTTCCCCGCCTGCTCCAGCAGCACGAAGTTCTGCATGTTGCGGGCGCCGATCTGGATGATGTCCGTGTACTGCGCGACCGCGTCAATATCGCGGACCGACAGGCACTCGGTGATGACGGGCATCCCGAGTTCGTCTCCCGCCTGGCGCAGCATCTTCAACCCCGGGACGCCGAGGCCCTGGAAGGCATACGGGGACGACCGCGGCTTGAACGCGCCGCCGCGCAGGACGTGCGCACCGGCCTCGCGGACGCCCTTGGCGGAGGCCCACAGTTGATCCTCGGTCTCGATGGAGCACGGGCCCGCCATGAAGACAGGACGGCCGCCGCCGATCTTCACGCCGAAACCGACGTCGATCACGGTATCGGCGGGGTGTGTCTCACGGCTGGAGAGTTTGTAGGGCTTCGAGACGCGGATGACTTCGTCGACGCCCTGCATCATGGACATTTCGTCCCGGTGGTCCTGCAGGACCTGGCCGAGGGCAGCGATGACGGTGCGGGTCGCACCGTGGATCGGCTGGGCTTTCAGGCCGAAGTTGGCGAGCCGCTCCGAGACGGCCTCCGCCTGGGCCGGGGTGTGGTCGGGCTTCATCACGATGATCACGGTTATGCCTCCGAAGCGTCCACGAGGTCGCGGCGCAACGCCTTGGCCTCGTGCAGGTACACATGTTTGAGATCGGTCGCCGCCCGCTCGGTGTTGACGTGCATCAGCACGCGGATGCAGCGCGGGAGCGACCCGGGGACGTTCATGACATGCATGCACTCGAGCGCGATGTAGGTCCAGCCCATCTCTCGGGCGGCGACCGCGGGGAATTCCGCGTTCAGGTCGACCGTGGTGGTGAACACGACCGAGGCGATGTAGTCCGTGTCAAGGTAATTCCGGCGGACGATCTCCGAGAGGAGTTCCTTCGTCGCCTCGAGGATTTCCTCGCGCGAATTGGAACGCACGGTGGTGGCGCCGCGGATACCTCGGACTAGCATCATGGGTGTTGGTCTCCGTCTGTCAGACTCGATGCAGCCGGCCGCGCAAGGCGGCCCGGTCACGAGCCAAACGACCCGGCCGTGGTCGCCACGGACCGGGTCGCCTGGCTCCGCGTATAGGACGCGGAAACGCGGCGCGCCGCATGGCGCTGCTCGCGGTGCCAGGTGCCGGTGTTACGACACACGACCGGTAATCTCCTCCAGGAACCGCCGCGCCACGGCCGGCCGTTCCTCGCTGGACGCCTCCGCCACGGAGCGGACGAAGGCGCTGCCAATCACCACTCCGTCGGCAAGTTCCCCGATGGCGCGCACATGCTCGCGCCGGGAGATACCGAACCCCACCGCGAGCGGCAGGTCCGTCTGCTCGCGCACCCGGGACAGCAGCCCGGGCAGCTCGCTGGAGACCTCCGCGCGCTCGCCGGTGATACCGACGAAGCCCACGCAGTAAATGAACCCGCTGCCATGCTCTGCGATGAGCCGGATCCGATCCGGCGTCGCCGTCGGTGGCAACAGATACACCATATGCAGGCCCGCCGCACGTACCAGGCCCTCGAGTTCCCCTGCCTCCTGAGGAGGCAGGTCAACCACAATGAAGCCATCGACGCCGGCGGACGCAGCGTCCTCCACGAACCGCTCCAGCCCGTGGGCCAGAATGGTGTTGAAGTATCCCATAACGAGTAAGGGGGCGCGAACCCCCCGTGAGCGAAGCGTCCGGACGGCCTCGAAGACCGTCTCGGCCGTGCAGCCGTTGGCGATCGCCCGGGTGTAGGCGACCTGGTTCACGGGACCGTCTCCCAGCGGGTCGGAGAAGGGCATCCCGATCTCGAACCCGTCCGCGCCACCCTCGATCGCGGCCTCCACGAGGCGAACCGTATCGTCCAGCTCGGGCCAGCCCGCCGGAAGGAATGGGAGCACCGCCGGGCGGTGCTCCGCTCGCGTACGGGCGAACATCTCGGCCAGCCGGTCGGTCACGAACCCACCCCCGCGAGCGTTGCGACAAAGGAGACGGAGTTAAAGATCGCGTGTGCGGCAATGGGCGTCCAGAGCGACCCGGAGGCATGGTACGCCCACGCGAAGATGAGGCCGATCAAGAAGAACGGCAGGATCACCCCCACGTTGAGGTGGAACAGGGAAAACGCCAGCGCGGAGAGGATCAGGCCGGCCGCCAGCCCCATCCGTCCGTGGACGGCCCGGAACAGGAACCCCCGGAAGAACACCTCCTCCGACAGCGGCGCCAGCGCCATGACGCTGACCCCGAGGACGAACCACACGGCCGAGGTGTTGGCCGGCGAGTCCGGGATCCCGTTCCCCTCCTTCAACAGACCGAGGTCAGCGCCCGTGAGCCGTTCGACCGCCAGGATGGCGAGGCCGTAGACGATCAGGGAGGCGTAGGCACCGGCGACCGCGTAGCCGACTGGCAGCCACGACTGCGGCGGGTCGAGGCCAAGGTCGACCCCGCCGATTCCCCGGCGGCGGGCGACGAGCCAGACAACGCAACCGATCCACGCCTCCAGGAACAGGGTGACCGTGGCCGCGACCAGCGCACCCGCGGTGTCCAGTTCCGGGTCAACACCCAGTGCGAGCGAAACCCCCACGAGCACACCCAGCAGCACCGCGTAGCCAAGCAGCAGCAGCGCGAGGCCGGCCGCGAGGTCGGACAGACGCCAGCGGGAGGGCGGCAGGGCCGTCGGCGGTGCGGGGGATACGGTTGCGGGCAACGGGCCTCCAGATTCGCCTTGGGATGCATTCAGGCTACACCGGCAGCCCGCGGAAGACTCGCACGATACGCTCAGAAGGGAAGGCGGCCCCGATGCGGCAGATAACTCACGTCATCTACGACCTCGACGGCACGCTGCTCGACACGGAGCCGCTGTACCGGCTCGCCACGCAGGAGATCCTCGACCGCTACGGCGCCGCGCTCACCGTCGAGCTCCGGGCGTCGATGATCGGCCGCCCGACGCCGGTCGCGGCGCGGATCCTTGTCGAAACCACCGGGATCCCGATGTCGCCCGAGGCGTTCGCCGTGGAGCGCGACGCACGTCTCGTCTCGCTCTTTCGGACGGCGCAACCCACGCGGGGGGCGCTCGAACTCACGAGCCATCTACGGGCACGCGGCGTCGCACAGGCCGTCGCGACATCCTCGATGCGCCACTCGCTGGAGGCGAAGCGGGTATCCCGGCCGGAGTGGTTCGCGACGTTCGATGCGATCGTGACCTCGGAGGATGTCCTCCACGGGAAGCCCGCGCCGGACATCTTCCTGGAGGCCGCGCGACGCATCGGCGCGACACCGGAGGCGTGCCTGGTGTTCGAGGACGCGCCGCTGGGCGTGGAGGCGGCGCTGGCGGCCGGAATGGCGGTCGTCGCGCTGCCAGAGGCCGGGCACGAAGGTCTCGTCGGCGGGGCGCACCAAATCCTCGCGCACCTCGGTGAATTCGACCCGCACCCGTGGGGGCTGCCGGGGTTCGTGCGCTAGACGGCTAGACGGTCACCCCGAGCGCCTCTGCGACGGTGTTCATGTCTTTGTCGCCGCGGCCGGACAGGTTGATGATCACGAGGTCGTCCGGACGGAACGTCCCCTTCATCTTGATCACCTGAGCCACCGCGTGACTGCTCTCGAGCGCCGGGATGATCCCCTCCAGACGGGAGAGGGTCTGGAGCGCCGCGAGCGCCTCGTCGTCCGTGACGGAGCGGTACTCGGCACGCTCGCTGATCTTGAGGTAGGCGTGCTCCGGACCGACTCCGGGGTAGTCGAGGCCGGCCGAGATCGAGTGAGCCTCCTGCACCTGGCCGTGTTCGTCCTGCAGCAGGAACGAGCGTGCGCCATGGAGGACGCCGGGACGGCCCTTCCCGAGCGTCGCGGCGTGCCGCTTGTCGAGGCCCTCACCCGCCGCCTCGACGCCGATCAGGCGCACGGGGTCATCGCGGAAGGCGTGGAACAGCCCCATCGCGTTGGAACCGCCACCGACGCAGGCGACTGCGATGGTGGGAAGGCGGCCTTCCTTCGCGAGGATCTGCTCCCGCGCCTCGATGCCGATCACGGACTGGAAGTCACGCACCATCGCCGGATAGGGGTGCGGTCCGACGACGGAACCGATGATGTAGTAGGTGTCGCGGACGTTCGTGACCCAGTCACGGATCGCCTCGTTCGTCGCGTCCTTCAGGGTGCGCGAGCCAGAAGAGACCGGGCGCACCTCCGCACCGAGGATCTTCATCTTGAAGACATTCAGCGACTGGCGACGGATGTCCTCTTCGCCCATGTAGATGATGCAGTCCAGGCCAAACAGCGCGCAGACGGTGGCGGTAGCGACGCCGTGCTGCCCGGCGCCGGTCTCCGCGATGATCCGGCGCTTCCCCATCCGACGGGCCAGCAGTCCCTGGGCGATGACGGCATTGATCTTATGCGCACCGGTGTGGTTCAGGTCCTCCCGCTTGAGGTACACCTTCGCGCCCACCGCAGCGGAGAGGCGCGCGGTGTGCGTAAGCGGCGAAGGACGCCCCACGTAGTCACGGAGCAGGTCGTCCAGTTCCTTCCGGAACGCGGGATCGCGGATCGCCTCGTGATAGGCGAACTCAAGCTCGGCGAGCGCCGGCATCAGCGTCTCGGGGACGTACTGGCCGCCGAATTCCCCGAAGTGGCCATGCTCGTCCGGCACCGAGGCCATCGGCGTATGGGTCGTCATCGAGCACCTCCCCCCGCGTCGGCGGCCCGCACGGCCTGCACAAACGCGCGCACTTTCGCGTGGTCTTTGCGGCCATCGGTCTCGGTGCCGCTCGACACATCGACCGCCCACGGACGCACTCGGGCGACCGCCTCCGTCACGTTGAACGGCGTGAGGCCACCCGCGAGGAAGATCGGCAGCCTTGCGGCCATCCGTGCCGCCACGTCCCAGTCGAACACCTGGCCGCTCCCGCCCCGGTAGGGGCCGTGCGCAGAATCGAGCATGAGGGCGACAGCGAAGCCCGGACGGACATCGGCGAGCGGGTCAGCCGGGGTATCCACCGGGCCGACGTGGAGGACCTGGATGACCTGCTTTGCCACCAGCAGGCAGTCCTCCCACGTCTCGTCGCCGGACAACTGGACGAGGTCGACGCCCGCCTCCTCGGCGAGTTCGTTCACCTCTTCGATCGGCTGGTCGGCGAAGACGCCGACAGTGAGCGGTCGCTTCATCCCGAGGTACGCCGTCAGCACCTGAGCGCCGTGACGGAACCACGGCTCCAGTTCCTCGCGTCCGTGGGCCAGCGATGGCGGCGGCGCGAAGATCTCCTGCTGCGCCAGTGGCCCGCCGAGGGCGCGCACCATCGCCTGCGCCTCCTCCACGTCCACGCGCCGGCGCGAGTCCGCGAACATCATGCCGACGAAGTCCGCCCCGGCCTCGGCGGCAGCCAGGACATCGTCGGGGGTACGGTTGCCACAGATTTTCACGTAGGTCACGCGCGCACCTCGCTCAGTACATCGTCAACCAGCATGAGTTCACGCGCCTTCGCGGCGATGTCGCCCGCCGTGACGAGCGCTTCGCCGACGAGCAGGGCGTGCGCGCCGCACGCGGCCATCCGCCGCGCGTCAGCCGCGTGCCGGATGGCGCTCTCCGCGACCAGCGTGATGTCTTCCGGCACCACGGCCGCGACACGCTCGGTCGTGCCGAGGTCCTCGGTGAAGGTACGCAGGTCACGGTTGTTCACGCCAAGGACGGTGGCGCCAGCGTCGAGCGCGACACGCATCTCTGCCACGTCGTGCACCTCGACGAGGGCCTGCATGCCGAGGGCCCGTGTCTCGGCCAGCAGCGACGTGAGCGCCGTGGACTCCAGCATCATCACGATGAGCAGCAGCGCGTCCGCACCGGCAGCCCGCGCTTCAAGCACCTGGTACGAGTCGAAGATGAAGTCCTTGCGGAGGAGTGCAGGACGTTCGGCGTCATCCCCGAATGCCCGACGCACCCCTTCGAGGTCGGCGATGCTGCCCCGGAAGTGATCGGGCTCGGTGAGCACGGAGATCGCCGCCACACCGGCGTCCGCATAGGCGTGTGCCTGGGCGACGGCGTCGAGGTTGGCGTCGAAGACGCCCTTGCTTGGACTCGCACGCTTCACTTCGCCGATCAGACGCAGACGGGCGCCAGGCGGTGTGGCGAGACGCCCGTTCCGCAACCGCATGGCGAAGTCGATGGCGGGGGAGGCCTTCTCGACGAGATCGTGAAGCGCGGCCTCAGGGCGGCGCGCACGGTCCTCGGCCAGACGGATACGGCGATCCGCCACGATCCGGTCGAGGATGGTGCCGGTGGTCCGCGCGTCCATCAGTCGCCTCGCTACTTCGCGAGGCGGCGCGTCGCCTCGACGAACGCGCCGACCCGTGCGGCGGCGTCGCCCTCTTCGATGGCCTTGATCGCCTGCTCGACGCCCTGCTGGAGCGAAGCGGCGAGGCCCGCCACGTAGAGCCCGGCGCCTGCCTGCGCGCAGACGAGGTCGCGCAGCGCCAGCGGGCCCTCGCCCGCGAAGACGTTGCGCAGCAGTTCTGCGTTCTGCTGGGGGTTGCCCCCCTCGATCGCCTCGGGTTTGTGGAGCGTCAGACCGAGGTCGAACGGGGTCACGGTGCGCTGCGTCACGGTGTCCCCGCGCACCTCGAAGACCGTGCTCGCACCGGTGACGGTGATGTCGTCCAGCCCGTCCTCGCCGGTGACGACCAGCCCATGGCGCATGCCCAGGCGGAGCAGGACGTGGGCGAGTGTCTCGGCCAGCGTCACGCTCGGCGCGCCGAGGACGTGGCAGGTGGCACCGGCGGGATTCGTGAGCGGCCCCAGGATGTTGAAGACAGTACGGAACCCAAGCTGCGGCCGCAGAGGCCCCGCGAATTTCATCGCCGGGTGGAAGGTCTGGGCGAACATGAAGCCGACGCCCGTGCGGCGGATGCACTCTGCCACCTGTTCCGGCCCCAGGGTCACGACCGCACCCAGCGCCTCCAGCAGGTCGGCGGACCCCGACTGCGAGGTCATAGCGCGGTTGCCATGTTTCGCGACCTTGGCGCCTGCAGCGGCCGCCACGAAGGCGGCAGCCGTCGAGGCGTTGAAGATCTTCCGGTTCGAGCCGCCCGTCCCGCAGGTGTCGAGCAGCGGCTTCACTTCAACGGAGACGTGCAGCGACGCCTCACGCATCGCCTTCGCCATCCCGGTAATCTCATCGACGGTCTCGCCCTTGAGACGGAGCGCCGTCACAAATGCGCCAAACTGTGCCTCGGTGGCGCGCTCGCCCTCGGCGTCCGGCTGGCCGGCGCGCATGATCTCACGCATGGCGTCGCGCGCCTCGTCCTCGGTGAGGCTGCGGCGATCATCGATCAGCGCGGCGAGGGCTTGCTTGATCACCGGCGCACCTCCTGCGCGACCGCGCCCTGTCTCATTGCCAGGAAGTTACGCAGCAACGCATGGCCGTGCTGGGTCATGATCGACTCCGGGTGGAACTGCACGCCCTCGATCGCGAATGTGCGGTGCCGGACGCCCATGATCACGCCGCTCTCGGACGTCGCGCTGACCTCGAGGACAGCGGGGACGCTGTCGGGCGCGATCGCGAGCGAATGATACCGAATCGCCTCGAACGGGTTCGGCAGGCCGGCGAACACGCCCTTGCCGTCATGCGTGACCATGCTCGTCTTGCCGTGCATGATCTCGCCTGCGGAGGTGACGACTCCTCCGAACGCCTCCCCGATGCACTGGTGCCCGAGGCACACCCCGAGCAGCGGCGCCTTGCCGGCGAAGGCATGGATGAGGTCGACGGAGATGCCCGCCTCCGTGGGCGAACATGGGCCGGGCGAGATCACGACATGGTCCGGCCTCATCTGCAGGCAGTCTTCGACCGAGATCTGGTCGTTGCGGTGGACCTCCACCTGCTCGCCCAGCTCGGCGAGGTACTGGTAGAGGTTGTAGGTGAACGAGTCGTAGTTATCGATGAGCAGCAGCATCGTGCCTCCTAGGCGCCGGAAGCGCGGGCGGCCAGAGCCTGCGCCATCCCGCGGATCTGTCCGGCGTGGTTGCGGTAATGGACCGCGATCTTCTCGAAGCGGTCGCCGACCTGGACGACACCCTGCTCGGGATGGTCGAGGTAAAGCGCCAGCAGCTCCGGCGTCACCTCCCCGAGGTAGGCGCGCGTCTCGCTCGACATCGCGGCGAGCCGGTCGCGCAGCGTACGTTCGTCCTCGGCGGGTCGGAGGCGAAACGCATCCTCCCACTGGGCCTCGTTGAACGGCCGCCACCGCTGCCCGAAGCCACCCGCGCACCGGCGGGTTTCGTTGCGGTAGTACGCCTCCACATCCGCAACATGCGCGAACACGTCGAGCGGCGACCAGCCCGAGGCGTCCGGTGTCGAGCGGAGGTGGGGCGGGACCGCGTCGAACGCGGCGATCAGGTCGGCGCGGGCGCTGGCGAGGTCGGCGATGAGCATCTCCCGGTCGTACTCGCGCGGCACGATCGCACCGGTGTTCTCCTCGAAGGCCGTCTTCAGCCAGTCGCGCACCTCAGGCAGAAGGTCAATGGCGCCCGGTGCGCCGGGAGAAACCCAGACGGCGTCCGCGTAGGCCTCTGACCCGAAGCGCGGCTCGCCCGTCCAGCCGACGCAGGTGAAGGCGTTCACGATGAACCGCTCGCCGTTGGTGACGGCGTTCGCGTAGATCGTGTCGAGAAAGTCGTACTCACCCGGCTCCACATGGAGCGCGTCGCGCAGCATCCGCTCCAGGGCGTCCTCCGCGGTCTCGTGGTCGGGCACGCCGGTGAGGGGCATCGACCACTTGTCGGAGAACGGACTGGCCGCGGGGTGTTGCACGAGCAACACGAGGCCGTCCTCGCGCACCATGACTGCGCCGGTGAGCAAACGCGGGCCGGCGGGCGGCACTACTCGTACCCCAGGCTTCCGGCGGGGCCGCCACCCTCGCCGCGCTCGGCGTCATCAATGGCCGCGAGCAGGGCACGCGCCTTGTGGCCGCACTCCTCGAACTCCTTCACCGGATCGGAGTCGTACACGATGCCGGCTCCCGCCTGGACGTGCGCTTTGCCGTCTTTCATCACCAGCGTGCGGATCGTGATGCACGTCTCGATGTTCCCTGACAGGTCGAAGAAGCCAACGCCACCGGCGTACGGCCCGCGGCGGTCGGGCTCCATGTCCGCGATGATCTCCATCGCACGGATCTTCGGCGCGCCGGAGACGGTGCCCGCCGGGTACGCCGCGCGCAGGGCGTCATAGGCGGTCATCGCCGGGTCGAGCTGCCCGGTGACGTGGCTGACCAGGTGCATGACGTGCGAGTAGTACTCAAGGTCGAGCTGCTGCGTGACCTTCACGGTGCCGGGCTTCGAAACACGTCCCACGTCGTTCCTTCCGAGGTCGAGGAGCATCACATGCTCCGCGATCTCCTTCGGGTCGTGGCTGAGTTCCTCCCCCAACCGCTCGTCTTCCAGCACGTTCGCGCCGCGCGGACGCGTCCCGGCGATGGGGTGCACCTCGACGAGCCCGTCCTCGATGTTCACCAGCAGTTCTGGCGACGAGCCGACGAGGGATGTCTCGCCAAACCGGAGGTAGAAGAGGTACGGCGACGGGTTGATCGTGCGCAGACTCCGGTAGACCTCGAATGGATGGGCACCCGTCTCGCGGGTGAAGCGCTGCGAGAGCACAACCTGGATGATGTCGCCCGCCCGGATGTACTCCTTGCAGCGAACGACGGCGTCCAGGAAATCCTGCTTCTCCCAGTTGCTGCTCACCTCGCGGCCGGAAGGGGCGCTGTGCGGGACATACGGTAACGCGCCCAGCGGCCGCCCGAGGCGTTCCACCAGTTCGTCGATCCGGCGCTCCGCAGCGCGGTACGAGGATTCGATATCGCCGTCCAGCCGGACATGCGCCACAACCTTGATCGTGTGCTTCAGGTGGTCGAAGACGAGCAGCGAATCGATGAACATCAGCCACGACTCGGGAACACCGAGGGTGTCCACCGGGGGGACCGGGACGCGTGGCTCGAAGTGGGCGACTGCCTCGTACGCCAGGTAGCCGACGGCGCCGCCATGGAAGCGCGGGAGCCCGGCCACGGCAACGGCCTTAGATCGCTCCAGCTCCTTCCGGACGACCTCGAGCGGGTCTCCGTCGGCGTGCTCGCCGGCGAAGACGCGATACGGCTCGGTGCCGATAAAGGAGTAGCGGCCCATCCGCTCGCCGCCCTCGGCGGACTCCAGGAGGAATGAGAAACCGCCGCGCGCGACCTTCAGGTAGGCGGAGACGGGGGTCTCGAGGTCGGCACGCACCTCGCGGTAGATCGGGACGATGGTGCCCTGTCCGGTCATGCGCCGGACGTCTGGCAGAGATGGTGTGTAGGTCATCGACGGCCTCCGGGGTCGCTGGTCAGGAGTGGGACGTGTGGCGCGCGCCGCGCGACGCACGCCAGGAGGGCGAGCGTCGCCACGCCACGGCCCCGCCGAGGGTGATCCGCCCGACCGCCGCCCGAACCTCGTCCACTCAACACTCCCAGACCACGCCCGAGGCGTCTTCGAACAAAAAGGACCATCGCCGTGGGGCGATGGTCCTCGCGGTGCCACCCACATCTCCCCGCGCCCGGAGGCGAGAGGCTCATCCAGGCACGGCCCCACGCGCACCTTGAATGCGCGGCGGACGATGCCCTGGGCATAGGTAACGGCGCCCACACCGCCGGCGCCTACATCCGCCGAGTCTCCTCGGGGCATCGGGCCGGGACTCCCGGGTCCATTCCACCGCGGCTGCGAGCGCCGGCTTCCACCTGCCCCGGCTCTCTGGGCTCCGCTGTGCGGTGTACTACTCCCGTTCGACGTCATCTCAACGCGAAAGGACTATCCGGAGGTTATGTCGGGCGCCATCGACGTGTCAACGAACGGCCGTCGAACGCAGGACGCTACACCGCAACGGACGTGCGGCCCGGTCGCGCCCGCTCGGCCTCGATCAGGCGGAGGATTTCGTCCACGGTGTCGTCGAGCCGGCCCTGCGGGTTCACGACCATCGCGCAGAACTGGCTCGCGCGCTCGATTTCGTCGGGCGCCATCGCCAGCCGCTTCGCGCGGTCCTCGGCCGTCTCGGTGCCGCGTCCATCGAGTCGGGAAGCGAGGTCACCCAACCGCTCAGGGATCAGGCAGATGAAGAGCGCGTCCGGCAGGAGCTGGCGCAGCGACTCGGCGCCCCGGATGTCGACACGGATCACCACATCGTTCCCGGTCGCGAGCGCATCGCGCACGGAACGCCGCGGCACCCCGTACTGCTTGCCGTACTCTCCCGAACGTTCGAGGAGCTCGCCCGCGGCGAAGGCACGCTCGAATTCGTCAGGGGTCACGAAGTTGTGGTTGACGCCCTCGCGTTCCCCGGGACGGGGCGCGCGCGTCGTCATCGTCGCGGGCCGCGCCATCGGCACGCCACGGGCGACCATCTGGTCGAAGACGGAGTCCTTGCCGACACCCGATGGCCCGGTCAGCACGACCACGAGCGGCGGATCCTTCTGGGTCATGGCGTGGAGGCCGTCGGTGCGACGCGGGGAATCCGGAGCGCATGCGTGCGGGAGGCGATCGTTTCCGGTGTGATGGCAACGAGGGCGACCCACCCGTCCTCGAGAACGACAACCGCCTTCGTCCGGCGGCCGCTCGTGAGGTCGATGACGCGGTCGCGCTCCTTTGCGCTCTGGATGGCGCGCCTGAGCGGCGCGGCGCCCGGCGGCGCGACGGCGATCACGCGGTCCAGGACGAGGTAGTTCTCGTGGCCAACGGCGAGCAACTCAGTCATCGCCGGGGCTACGCGCCACGCTGGCGAGTGAGGTCACCCCAGAACACAGGACAGGACGCGGTGCCCGCGTTCAGCACTGGACAGCGGTGTCCCCGAGGGCCGAAAGCGTCGAATCCGTTAGCCGCGCCGCGCACCTAGATGCTCCGCCGCATCCGGTCGCGCTCTTCGAGCTTCTTCAGACGGTCGTCGGAGTCCTTCATCACCTCGCGCAGCTTCTCGCTGACCCAGCCGCCGGCCAGGAAGTCCGAGAAGGAGAAGGCGCCCACCGAACTGACGTCCGCCCCCACCTTCTCTTCACGGCCGATGAGGCCGTTGCGGAAGCCGGCGTGTTCGAATTCGGTCGCGGCAAGCAGCTTGTAGAGGTCACCCTCTTTGTCGACATCGTTGACGCGGTCGCGCAGGTCCAGCAGCGTCGAGGCGAGGCGTTCCAGCCAGTGAGAGATGTTCTCGCGATTGGTGACGGCGATGTCGAACGCCATCGCGGGGTCCGTGCCGGAGAGTCGAGTCATGTCGCGGAAGCCACCGGCGGCCATGACGGAGAGTTCCGGCCACGCCTCGGACGCGCGGCCCAGGGAGAACAGCGCGACGGCGGCCATCATCGGCATGTGGGAAACGGCCGCGGCATAGGCGTCGTGTTCCGCGGCATCCATGAACATCGGCTTCGCGCCGACCGTGTCGGCCAGGCCCAGGGTCGTGTTGACCGCGCGCTCCGTTGAATTCACGGCGGGCACGATGATCCAGCGCGCCCCATCGAAGAGGGCGGCCTCCGCGGCGTCTGGCCCGAAGTCGGTCTTTCCAGCCATTGGATGACTGCCGACGAAGTTCTCCGGGTGCGGCAGAAGCTCGGCGGCCCAGCGCATGACCTCCACCTTGGTCGAACCGGTGTCCGTGACGATGGTGTCCGGGCCTAGGGCGGGCGCGATCTCCTCCATCAGTTTCTGGATCGCCAGAAGCGGCGCTGCAAGGATGACCAGGTCCACGCCGCGCACCGCCTCGTGCGCCATGTCCGCAACGTGGTGCAGCGCGCCGCGCTGCTTTGCCTTCCGCGCGACGTCGACGTACTTGTCATGCCCCACGATCTCGACGTCAGCCTTGCCGCGCTCACGCACGGCGAGGGCGATTGAAGTACCGATGAGGCCAGTGCCGAGGATGGCGATACGCGTCATACAGGCTCCGCTCGATGGGTGGTCCAGGCATCGTAACACCGGCGGCAGGCGGCAGCGGAGGCTGTGGACTAGGTGCGGCTGTCCCATTCAATGAACCGCGCCAGCTCGGCGTCATCGGCGGGTGGAGGGCTGGTGTGCCCGGCCACGAGCTCGACAACGCGCGGGGCGCACCCGGCTGCGGCCAGCCGCTCCGCCCCCAGCCGGGCGTGGTGCCGGAGCCGCCAGAGCCCCGCAAGCCACGGGGGACCGGACTCTACCTCGAGCCGCCGGCCAAGGCCCGGGCGCACGGCCTCCAGCAGGACGAACGCGACCCGCTGCCAGTCCCGCAGCTCGTCCTTCCCCACATCGTGCAGCAGCGCGGCAACCAGTGAATCCCGCGAGGCACCCTCTGCGGACAGCGCATGGAAGAGGTCCAGCGAGTGCCGCTGGTCACGCCGCTGCATGGCGAGAAACAGCGCGAACTCGGCGGGGGAGAGCAGCCCGCGGACGGTGGCCACCTCCTCGGGCCGCACGCGCGCGGCCAGACCCTTGGTGTACTGCCGCGCGCGGTAGCGGGCGCGAGTGAGGACGTGGCGGACGGAACCCCTGCCGGTCATCGCGTCAGGAGAAACGGATTGTCGTGGCGTCACCGAGGAAGGCGCGCAGCAGCAGATCCACGAATGGCCCGGTCAGGGTGAGCATGCTGAACGCGCCTCCGGTGATATACGGCGCCAGGACAAGCAGCATCAGCATCCCCGGCCCCCAGCGCTGCCATTCGTGCGCGAACCTCGGCGACAGGACCAGATCGAGCAGCCTCGACCCGTCGAGCGGTGGGATCGGGATCAGGTTGAAGGTGCCCAGGAAAATGTTGAGGAGCACAACGGTCCCCAGGAAGAGGCCCGCGAGATCTTCCGGGCTGCTCGCCCATTCCATTGCGAACACGCGGACGGCTCCGCCGCCGACGAAGGGGTGCCAGAACGGGATCAGGCCGGTCTTCATCGGCAGTGCCGCCAACCCCGCGATCACGAAGTTCGAGAGCGGGCCGGCGAGCGCGATGATCGCCATCTGCGAGGCGTTCCGAGGGTTGACCGGCACCGGCTTCGCCCATCCAAACCCCACGAAGAAGATCAACGTCGTCCCGATTGGGTCGTAGTGAGCACGCGGATCCAACGTCAGCCGGCCCATGCGTCGGGGCAGACGGTCGCCCAGGCGGTCGGCCACCAGTGCGTGGCAGAACTCGTGGAAGATGAGACCCGTGAGCATCGAGATCACGAAGGCGGAGCAGATGATCGTGAACGCCAGCGGCGCGTCGAAGAGGAGGGGCAGGAACTGGAGAATCACCGGACGAGGATAGTGCGCGGACGCGGCTCACGCGCGCACGATGTGAGTCCGCACTGACTTCGCGCTTCGTTGACACCCTCGAACGGGCGTCCGTATCGTGATTCATGTTGTGCGGTGGAGCGCGAAGCGTCGCGCGGATGCGCATGACGGAAAGGCTGAGGCCAGCCGCGCGTCGCCGGAACCTGGCGGGGGCCGGGTGGCGTCGCCCCCTCGGGGCCGCGGCCTGCGACGTATGCTGAGACCCCGCCATCTCTCACGACCGGTAACCGTCGGCGCGACTGTCGTTGCGCTCCTCCTGATCGTCCTTGGACTGATCCGACTGCTCCCGCTCGTCCGCGGTGACCAGACGCCCGGAGAGGTGCCGCTGGCGGTATTCGCCGAGTTCGGCGAGCTGGCCGACAAGATCTACAGCGCACCGGCGGACGAACCTGCCAGGCGGACACTCCTCACCACGGTCGAACACGCGGCAGGCTGGGGGATCAACCCGGCTGCCACCACGCGTGACGGCCGCGCGGTCTTCCTCGTAGCGCCCTCGAACGGCGGTGGTCGTGACGCGCCTGCCGAGGTCTGGACGCTGGACCTGGCGACCGGTCAACGCACGCGGATTGCGGCGGACGCCGACCTGCTGATCCAGCCGGTGATGAACCGGGACGGTACCGTCCTCTACCGGCGTAGCAGCGGCCAGCGTCAGGAGATCGTCCGTGCCGATGTCGGCAACGCCTCCCGAAGCGCCGTGTACACCGAAGAGACCACATTCGGCATCTTCCCGATCGGCGAAGACGCCGACGGGAACCTCGTTGTAGCTCGCCTGTCGACCGGGGGCACGGATCTCGCGATCGTCCGCGATGGCAGGTCGCAGGTGATCGTCCACGCGTCCGATCATGTCGCGCGCGGCTGGCAGATCGCGCCGGACGGGAAGTCGGTGGTCTACCTCGCCCCCGAAGTCCGTGGTGACCGCGTCGTCTACCGCATCCATGTCGCGTCGCTCCCGGACGGGAAGACCCGCAACCTGCCCGAGACGCCCGTGGACGCCGACCAATTCAGCCCGCTATGGATACCCGGCGGCGATGGCATCGCAGTCGGACAGGACGCGCGCGGCGCGCCGTCAGCGGTGACGGTACTGGAGGGTAGCCGCACGCGCACCCTGGCGGAGCCTGCGCGAGGATTCGACGTACCGCTGTCGTGGGCCGCTGACGGTACTTACCTGGCCGTGCGCTCGTTCGACGGCGACAACGCGACCAGTCCCGGCAATGAAACGACAACCGTGATCGGCCCGGACGGGAAGCGGTATCTGATCGCCTCGACAGGCGAGGTGATCTTCATCGGCTGGGTGACGCCATGATGCGCCGGCGGCGGATTGCACTCCTCGCGCTCGCGGCGCTGGGCGCGACGGCCGTCCTGCTGGGTGGCCTCACACTGCCCGGTGCCCACCCTGCCGAGGCGTGCGCGTTCGACCCGCGACGGCCGTATGCCTACGAGGGGGACCAGCTGCGCACGCTGTACCTCCAGGGGATCGACGCGGCCTCGGTGAATGCGCTGGTGCCGGGCGATCCTTTCTTTGCACTGCCA
>Ga0194132_10000582_pt1 | contig 74866 bp, 44 predicted proteins | sample TA2KigOf80mmetaG_FD_148612 | JGI IMG/M metagenome (GOLD analysis project Ga0194132, IMG submission 148612) | Freshwater microbial communities from Lake Tanganyika, Tanzania - TA2015054 Kigoma Offshore 80m | ecosystem: Environmental > Aquatic > Freshwater > Lake | place: Tanzania: Lake... | reverse complement strand
CCGAACAAGCGCCAACCGAGGTTGCCGACATGCTGGAGTCGGCGGGATTGATGAAAACCTCGGTCGCCGCCTCTCGGGAGTCGGCGGGATTGATGAAAACCGGCGTTGCCGCCAATCCCGCCGACTCGGCAGAGGCAAACGGATAAGTGGCCGTTAATCCGTTCGACTCGGCAGAGGCAAAAACCTCGGTTGGCATCAATCCGGCTGACTCCGGGTAGGCCACAACTCCGGTTTTTGCCACTTCGGAGGACTCCCGCCAGCCGCCAACCCGACCGCTCGCCACCCCGCACCCGACCCGGTTGGCCAACCCGCAGGTCGTGACCTCTGCAGGCCCCACCGAATGGGCCAACACTCCGGTCGGCACCTTTCCGGACCCCAGCGAATGGGCGAACGGCTCAGAGGGCAACGCTCTGCTCCCCACCGCCGTGATCAGTCAGCGAGAACGGCGAGCGGCAGTTCAGTGACTTCCGAACTCGCGCAGAGTTGATCGACGAACGCCGCCTTAGGCCGAGTCGGTCTTGGCTGTTGAAGACAATTTTGCGGCACGGCTGTGCCTGCGCCAGACAAAAAAAGCCGCCACGCTCAGCGGCACGCTGATCGCCAACAGCATTTGGGTCCACGCACTCGACAGCACGATCTTGTGCAGCCGGCTGTTGTGCTCGGAAGCGGTCTTCGGGATTTGGCCGGTGTATTGAGCGACGTGATGCAGCAGGCTGACGGCCAGCGATCCGCTGGGGATTTCCTGGTGGCAGGCGAGGCACGTTCCGTCGCGGCTGATGCGGTCGATCTCGGATTTGTTGAACGCTCGGCCCAGCGTGAAGTGGTGATCGACGGTGGCGACTTGCTTGCCGTCTTCATCGACGATGCGGGACCAGTCGTGATCGAGGTTCGGGATTGCTTCCATTTGCGGCTGTGTTCGCTGCGGCAGGATGTGGCCATCGACCGTTTCCAGATCGACGAAGTGCCGTTCGTTCCACGGGCGGGTCGAGTCGATGCCCAAGCCGACCGCTTTGCGCGAGGCGTGACACGATTCGCAGCTCCGAGCGTTCTTGGTCATCGTGTGCGGTTGCGTGGGGCTCATGTCGATCGCCAGTTGACCTTCGGGGCCGGCTCCTTCGGCGTCGGCCATCGTGCGGAAGATGTGGTTCACGAGGATCGGCTTGCCGTCCTCGCCGATGATGGTCACCGACGGCTGACATCCCGGCGCGAGCGGCGAGACGCGGCCTTCGCCGTTGATCCCCAGCATCGGCTCTTCCCAGCGTTCGTAGGAGCGTTGCTCGGTGATCTGGCCGGGGATGTTCGTGTCGTAGCCCTGTTCGCCGCGATCGAACAGGTGCTTGAGTTCCGAGTGCCGCCGCCCGGCCGCGACCCAATCGAACGCGCTCTTGGATTCCTTGAGTTCCGGGCATTTGTCCTTCTGGCGGAAGTCGATCTTCACATGGCAGCCGTAGCACTGCGGCGTCCAGCTTGCGTGGCAGGTGTAGCATTCCATCTTTTGCAGATGCCCGGCCACGCCCCGCATCGCGACTTGCCCGCGCTGGCTGACCTTCTTCTCTTGGAAGAGTTTTTTCAGCGGCTTCATGCGAATGTCCTTGCCCGCCGCCGTGTGCACGATGATGTCGGTCCCGTCGCGCACAACGTTCTCATACGGATTGCCGCGCGCGGTCAGCAGGAACCCGTCGCGTGCGGCGACCGCGAAACCCTGCTCAACATGCGGCAGTCGCTCGCGCGCGATGCCTCGCGGCGCGTAGGCTGGGACTCCGTCCCGACCCTTTCGTTTTGAGGTCTTCTTTCCCTCCGCGGTGCGATCTCGCAGAAGCTGCGCGAACGTGTCATCGGTCGGAATGGTCGGGATGGAATCCGCACCTACGGCGAACTCATCCTGAAACCCCAGCGGCAGCTCCCACGGAAACTTGTCCGGCGTGCCGTGACAGTCGGCGCATTCGATCTGCACGGCCGCGAGGTTGGCCGCCGCCAGGAACCCGTCGCCATGCACATCCAGCGACGTGTGGCAGTCTTGGCAGGTCATCCCTTTCTGGTAATGGATGTCTTGCTCCATCGCGAGATAGTGCTTCGTGTGCAGAGCCGGCTGATTCTTGCCGTCGGCGGCGTAAGGAGCCTCGAACGGCGTCTCCATCAATCCTTGAAACGACACGCCGATCCGCTTGCCGCGATCGTGACAGGTCGTGCACGTCTCGACCGGCACGCCGCTGTAGGTCTTGTCGTGAACCGTGACCTTCGCGTCGCGCGTCCCCTGAATCGAATGCACCAGCAACCGCCCCGGTTGATCGCGCGGCACGGTCGGATCGTGACCTTCGTAAAAGCCCTCGTTGCTATACGGGATGTGACACGACGAGCAGCCCATGCCTCGGAAGTCGCCGCGCTTCTCGCGTCCCTTCACCGCGTGATGACACCGCTGACACTCCTGCCGGATGTAGGTGAACGCCGCGAGCTGCGGTTCTTTGTTCAACCGCTGCAACTCATCGACCTTGAGCGCCTCGGGCAACGGATCGTGCCGCGTGACGAACACGTTCGGCTCCAGCTTCGTCAGCCGCGCCATGTAGTCGCGATACGCCGGCGTGCCGAGCCGCTGTGCCGGGTCTTTGGGATTCTCGACCGCGTAGTTGCCGTACCGATGCTCGTACCCGGTGAGCGACCCGAACGCCCAGCAAACCCCCTGAATCTTCCCCGCCTCAGTCATCATCAAGCTGTGCCACTGCACGCGAACTTGATCGGCATGGCATTGCCCGCACGTCTTCTGATTGACCCACGGACTGCCGGGATCGCGCAGAAACTCGCCACCGTGAGCCTGCGCCTTGTCGTCAGTCACTTTCGGATCGCCGTTGTGACAAACCACACATCCGGCCGGATCGCCGAGCTTCGTTCCGCGCTCCATGATCTGCCGCAGCATCTCGGAACCGGGTTCGCGAATCGGCTCGATCCCCGCGTGACACTTCATGCACCCGGACTTCGCGGCTTCGGGAAAGTGGTCGATCAACCGATTGTCCGCGGCTCGTGCCGGAACAGCGAACAGAACGGCCAGCGTCGTCAAACCAACCTGGAACACTGTCGCAAATCGATTCGAAGTTCGCCATCGGGTTTTGGAACGCCACATCCCCAGCAAGTCGCCGATCAAGCGGATCAGGGCCGCTTGGAACAACTGCAGGAGCGGCACGCCATGCAGGATTGTGTTCGGAGCTTCGAACCGTTGTGCAGGGTGTCGTCGCGCCATGAACGGGATAACCTTTTCGTTGCAGCCACACTTGTGAAGAAGCTTGAGTCACGTCGCATCATGGCTGATGACAGCGCTTCCTTCGAGGAACCACCACAACAATCATAGCATTCGACCAACGGCTGGCCGTGCGAGCACGTCAAGAATTGGCCGATCGAGTCACGCCACTGAAAGAAAAGCGGATGATGGGCGAGCTGTGTTTCTTGGTCGGCGGTAAAATGCGTGTCGGTCAATGAGGGGATCGTCTACAAGAAGCTGTTCGGATAATGTCAGTGCGAACGTAGGCTGGCCGCCCCCGGCTGTCCTATGGCGAACCGCTTTCCAACACAGAGGGCCGAAGGCGGCCATCCTACGGATTAAGACTCGATGCCAACCGCTTCCCGTGACGAACTCGCTGAAGAGTATCTCGCGCAATTGCCGTACCCGCCGTATCCGTTGCAGGAGGAGGCGTTGCTGTCGTGGTTTACGGCTGAGCGAGGAGTGCTGGTGTGTGCTCCGACCGGGACCGGTAAGACGTTGATTGCTGAGGCGGCGCTGTTCGAGGCTCTGCACTCCAACACGATCGCGTACTACACGACACCGCTGATCGCGCTGACGGAACAAAAATTTCGCGAGATGCAGGCGGCGGCGATTCGTTGGGGATTCAAAGCCGATGACGTCGGACTCGTCACAGGCAATCGCAAAGTGAACCCGGAAGCGCGAGTGCTCGTCGTCGTGGCGGAGATTCTGCTCAATCGACTGCTGCATGCGGAGGCGTTTGATTTCACAAACGTCTCGGCGGTTGTGATGGACGAGTTTCATAGCTTCGCCGATCCCGAACGGGGGGTTGTGTGGGAGCTGTCGCTTGGCCTGTTGCCGAAGCATGTGCGGCTCTTGCTGCTGAGCGCGACGGTCGGCAACGCGGTGGACTTCACGTTGTGGATGCAGCGGGCACATGGCCGGTTGCTCGATCTCGTGCAGGGAACCGAACGCCGCGTGCCTCTGAGCTATCAATGGGTGCCGGACCAGTTGCTCAGCGAGCATCTCGAATGGATGGCTGACGGCGATGACGAATCGCGGCGAACTCCGGCGCTCGTGTTTTGTTTCAATCGCGATGAGTGCTGGGAAGTGGCCGAGCAACTCAAAGGGAAGTCGCTTCTGGCGGACGGACAACAAAAGAAGCTGGCGGTAGAAATCGAAAAACTCGATTTCACCAAAGGGGCTGGTCCGAAGCTGAAACAAATCCTGTTTCGTGGCGTCGGAGTGCATCACGCGGGATTGCTGCCGAAGTACAAGCGGATCGTCGAAGACTTGTTTCAACAGAAGTTGCTCTCGGTCTGCGTCTGCACGGAAACGCTCTCGGCCGGCATCAATCTCCCGGCGCGGTCGGTTGTGATCACGTCGCTGATCAAAGGTCCGCCGGGAAAGAAGAAAGTGATCGAGTCGAGTGCCGCTCACCAGATGTTTGGCAGGGCCGGCCGGCCGCAGTTCGACAAGGAAGGTTTCGTTTACGCGCTGGCTCACGAAGACGATGTCAAAATCCTGCGCTGGAAAGAGAAGTACGACCAGATCTCGGAAGACACGAAGGATCCGCTGTTGATCCGGGCCAAGAAGGCCATGAAGAAGAAACAGCCAAAGCGCCGCGAGACCGAACAGTATTGGTCGAAGGAGCAATTCGAGAAGCTGCGAACGGCCCCGCCCGGAAAACTGACCAGCCAAGGTCCGCTCCCGTGGCGATTGTTGGCGTACCTGTTGGAGATCACTCCCGATGTGACTCGGCTGCGCGACTTCGTGGCCAAGCGATTGCTCGAAGGGAAGCATGTTTCCGAAGCTCAGAAGGAACTCGACCGCCGTTTGATTTCTCTGTGGGCGAGCGGCTATGTGACGTTGGAACCGGAGCCGCCAGCTTTGGACTGCGGTATGTCAGCACCGCTTTTGGAAACATTAGAGATCCAAAGCCAGAGCGGTGCTGACACACCGCACTCCCAAGGGACGCCCTCATCCGCAGCGCGGTTCTTGCTCGGTCAAGCGAGGAAGGATCGCGAGGAGAAGGCCGAGCAGCCGATTGCGTCCGTCGTCGCCTACCGCCCCGAGCGCGCGATCCCGACGCCGAGGCTCGCCAAACTCATGACGTTTCGCAGCGTCAATCCGATCTACGGAATGTTTCTGGTCGAGCATCTCGGCAAGGCGAATCGCGAGGAACGGATTCAGGCGTTCGAGAGTGTCTTGGAGATCGCTCGCTCGGCGGCGAAGTATGTGCGTGTGCCGCGTGTGGAGGTCATGCCGTTCGGCCCGCTGACCACCGAGTTTTTGCATCCGACGCTCTTACAACGCGGATTGGCGACAGCAGCAGAACTCGGCGCGATGAACGCTGAAGAGGAAGAAGAATACTGGGACGAAGACGATCGCCCGCGCGTGCTGACGTTGGCGGAGAAGTTGAGACTGTTGTTTGAATCCGAGTTTCCCGACGTGACCGACGTTCCCATTCAAGCCTGCTGGGGAGCCGGAGCGTTGCTGCAATTCGGAGGCGACTTCCACAAGCTGGTCTCCGCTCGGCAGGCGGCCAAGCAAGAGGGGATTCTGTTTCGGCACCTGCTGCGATTCGTGTTGCTCTTGGAAGAGTTCATCCCGCATACACCGCCAGGACTCGATCCCGCCGAATGGACTGCCGAACTGCGAGACATCGCCACCCAGATCACCGCCAGTTGTCGTGAGGTCGATTCGCAAAGCACCGAACAGATGCTGGAAGAGGCTCATGCGGCGGCCGCTGCGCTGCAGTTGCAACCCACGTGACCTCTGTCCCTCTGGGTTTCCAAATCATGGAAACACAGAGGACGCGGAGCAAAGGCATCAGAATCGAGACGTCTTTCGCCGCAGCATGAGGTAATGTCCGTCGGTTTCGTCGGGCACCAACTCCCAGCGGTCGGGTTCGTTTTGGAGTTCGCGGACTTGGCTCGGCGATTTGAGATCGCTGTAGGGATGCCGCGTGTCGATCACGATGAAGTCGGCGTCATCTGGCACGCGATCCTCGTAGCCGGTGATGCGGCGGCGGTAGCGGCTGTAGTCGTACGAACGCGCGTGATGCGTGAACCTCGGATGCACGAAGTCGGTTGAGGCAACTCGCGACTCGCGCGGAATTTTGGCGATCACTTTCTCGAAGTGATCGGCTCGCGGATCGTGTGCGTACAGCCGCCACAGTGACATCGACGACCCAGCGTCCCAGAAAGCGATGCCAGCCGGACTGAGGCTGAGGAACAGGCCGCTCATGAACGCGCTGGCCCAGACGAATTGGCGGGCGAAGGAGTCGGCGGCGGTCCGCGAGGGGGTGACAAGGTGAGGGAGTGACGTGGTGACGAGTGATCGGAGTTTCGCGAAGACTCGTCCGGCATTGCCGACTCCGATGGCGGTGGCCCAGAAGACGACGGGGATCAGCGGGGCGTGGAAGTGATGTCGCGGCCCGTCGCCGGAAAATTCGCTGAGACACAAGATGCCGAACAGCGGCAGTCCAACGGTTAGACGGCTCGGCGAGAGCAATGCGAGGAAGCCGACCGGCGCGACCATCGCGAGCCCGTACAGGGCGGTCTTCGCGGTCAGCAGTTCGCCGAAGAGCAGACTCGGATTCGTGAGCATGTTCTTCGCGACCTCCTCCAGCGAGCTGCCGAACTTGGGGAAGTAGCGGACGTAGTGCAGTTCCGCACCGCCTCGAAACCACGGGATCACGACGAGTATCGCCAGCAGCAAATAGACGACACCGAAGAGGGCGAGGCACAGACCGAGGATGAATCGGCGTTGTGTCGCGCTTCCTCCCCCTTCCTTTGTGAGAGGGGCAGGGTGAGGGACCGCGATGGAGTCAACCTTCATCTCCGCAGTGGCTGACATTTCGGATGATGCGAGTTGCTGCGTTCGCGAGTCGCTCGCTAATCGTACCTCACCCGGCCTTCGGTCACCCTCTCCCGGAGGGAGAGGAGACAGATTAGCGCGTTTCTGAAACCAAGCTGTCGCAGCCAGCCACACACCCAGAGTCGCGATGATGATCGAGTAGTCTTCCTTGGCTGACAGCGCCATCGCCAGCAGGATCAACGAGCGACGAAGGCGGCCTTCTTCGAGAGCCTCAAAGGCGAACAGGAAGAACGGGACGCAAAAGCTTTCTGGCCGGAACGTTTTCAAATCGATTTCGATGTCCAGAAAGTGCAGCGGGAAGTACAGCAGGTACGCGGCTGACATGAGCAAGCCCGCTCGGGCTGAGCCCGTGGATCGCTGAGTCATCCGAAAGATCGGGATCGCTCCGACTGCCAGCGCAGTTGATTCGCACAACTCCATCAGCAAGTGCGACGGCCATATCAGATGCAGCGGCAAGAGCAGCAAGTGGATGACCTGAATGTGCTCGCCCAGGAACAGCCCTTGGTCGAGGTAGCTGCGAAAGCCTTTGCCGTGCCACAGATTCCACAAGTGCTCCTCGTACATCGCCGAGTCACCGTGCGGGATGCGGAGGTTCTGGTACAGCCGCCAGTTCATCGCCGTGAGAACGACGACATAGATCGCGATCAGCACGGCGACCGATTTCAGTGACGAGTAGCGGGAGACAATTGTTGTCTGGCTTGTTGGTTGAAGCGATGAGGGGGTAGCAAGGTGAGGGGGTGGCAAGGTGAGTGATTGGACGAGCCATCCGGACAGCGCGATCGCTTGCCAGAATTGCGGGGTCACGAGCAGCAGTTGCTCGAGGCTTTCCCAGCCGATGAGAAACGCGAACAGACGGAGCAGCTCCCAAGTGCCCGCCAGGCACCACCAGCCGAGTGCGAAGCCGGCGGTAGTCAACGAGTCGCTCCACGTCGAGCCGTGATACTGGCGAATCAGTCGAGCGGCGAGAGCTGCGCTAATTCCGGCGATCACGGACCACAGGCCAAATAGCGGAAGAAAATCGACCTCGGCGACGCTGCCACCCGACTCGTCGCGGCCCATCCGTCCGCCGAGTAGCGTCACGAGCGACTGCCACAGCTCGCCACTACCAAACGCCGTCGCGGTAAATGACGAACTGAGAATCGTCTGGCTGCTGAGTGTCTGCGCAACGACTCCTCCGATCACGCAGAGGATCGAGCCAATCAGCCGGCGAGACACGGTCGGGGACGAATTCATGCCCGCATCATAGTGGCGGCTGAGTGTCCGCCAATGTAGCTTGCTCTCACGAAATTCGAGGAGCCATGCAGCACCCGTACAGCCACATTCCGGAGTTGATGAATCTCGAAGCGGGACGCGGTCTCGTGCGCATCCCGGTCGAGCTGGATGTGCCGTTCACGCCGCGAGTCCGGGCGATTGTCGATACTCGGGAGTTCCAGCGACTGGCTCACATCTCGCAGTTGGGCTTGGCCGCGAAGGTTTATCCAGGAGCGACGCACACGCGGTTCGAGCACGCTCTGGGTGTGTTCCTCAACGCTTTGAAATATCTTTGGCAGTTGGGCCGCGACCCGCGATTCGCGGCCGTCGTCGATGCTCATCGAGCCGAAGTGCTGATGGTCTCCGCGCTGTTGCACGATCTTGGTCACTGGCCGTTCTGCCACCCGATCGAAGACATGGGCTTGCCGGAGTTACAGCATCACGAGGCGTTCGCCGCCGAGTTCCTGAAGCCGCATCGCGAACTGGCGCAGGTGCTGCGAACTGAATGGAACATTGATCCGGCAGAAGTGCTCGACGTGCTCGAGCCGATGACCGATTCGGTGCCGCTGCGCCTGATGCGTTCGGTGCTCTCGGGGCCGATCGACATTGACAAGATGGACTACCTCGACCGCGACAGCCTGCACTGCGGTGTTCCCTACGGTCGGCACTTCGACAAGCAGCGGCTGATGCAGTCGCTGCTGGTCAACGAAGCCGGAGACGGACTCGCGCTCAGCGCGAAGGGCAAGACTGCCGCCGAGCTGATGGTCTTCGCGCGGTATGTGATGTTCAGCGAGGTCTACTGGCATCACGCTGTCCGATCAGCGACGGCGATGTTCGCACGCAGTTTTTTTGAGCTACGAAACCGCTTCGACCTGCGAGTATTCTTCGAGCTCACTGAATCGGAAACGATTCGCGAATTGCGACAAGCGGCGCGCGGCACCGACTGTGAGCCGCTGACCGAAGGAGTCTTCGGCCCGAAGCGGCGGCTGTTCAAGCGACTCGTCGAGCTGACACACTCGTTGGATCCCGATTTGTATTCGCAACTCGCCGGTCGGCCGTATGACTTCCTCGTCCGAGTTGCTCAGCGGCTCTGCGAGTCGCTGTCGCGCACGATTGGCCGACATCTTTCGCCGGTCGACATTTTGATCGACGCGCCGCCGCCGCATCGCGAGGTCGAATTTCACGTCTCAATCTTCGATCCGAAGGAGCGGACGTATCAGCCGCTCAATCGCGTCTCACCGGCCGTCGAGGCACTCGCCAAGACGCAGTTCGACGACTTCGTGAAGCGGGTCCGCGTCTTCGCCAATCCAGAGTTCGCGGCGACTCTCAGCGAGTTGCCGACATTCCGTGAGTCGTTGCAGCAAGCGATTGCGGCGGAAATCCCGCGGTAAAACTCACCTTTACCCGTATCGGGATTGCTGAGACATTCCCGCCCCTTCCAGTCCTCTCTCTCACGCAAGGATCCCCTCCGCGCGAGTCATTTCATGCCTGTGACCCGATTTCACGGTCTGTTGTCGTTGCTGGTGCTGACGCTGTTGTCGGGTTGCGCGTCGTCGCAGCCGATGATCGTGTCGAACCCGGTGTTTGTTCCGGCGAATTCGCAACACGCGGCGTGGGAACGAGCGGTCGATGTGCTGCACGATTTCCATTTCCCGATTGCTCGCGAGAACCGATTAGACGGCGTCATCGAGACCGATTATCGAGTCGGCTCAAACGTGCTGGAACCGTGGCATGGCGATTCCGTCGGCCTCGAGAATCGTTTAGAGAGCACGCTGCAATCCATTCGCCGCAAGGTGAAGGTGGACCTGACGCCGGTCGAGGGGGGTTATCTGGTCGGCGTCGAAGCCCTCAAAGAAAAGGAAGACGTTGCGGGCGTGGCCGAGAACACGACTGGGGCCGCGACGTTTCGTAAGAACACGCCGCTGGAACGCAACTTGACCGTCGTTGTTGGGCAGAGCAATCCGTCCGGCTGGTATTTCCTCGGTCGCGACAACGACCTCGAACAAGCGATTCTCAGCCAGATGCAACGTTGAGTTTCGAAGACCGCGAGATTCCTGCGAGATCGAAAGCCACTCACGCGGCCTTCGCGTTCGGGAATGGCAACACCGTGGATTGGTCGAGCAACCCGCGAATGATCCGCTCGGCCTCGACCTTTTCTTCGAGCCACTGTGCCCGCGCGTTACGCCAGCGAAGTTCGCGTTGTTCCCATTCGCTGGTCTCGGCTTTGAGGCGTTGCTCGGCGATGCGGACTTGTTCTTCGCGGATTGCCAACACGGCGGGTTGTTGATCACGTTCGGCTCGGAGTTGGTCTTGCTGGCGTCGGACGTGATCCTGGAACTGCATGCGTTCGAGTTGAATCTCCTGTCGTTCGACTTCGAGCTCATCTCGCAGTCGACGGTAGTGTTCGGCGATCGCCGCTCGCCCCGCCTCGATACGACGACGAATCAATTCGGGATCGACGGTCGGCAAGAGTTCTGCCCACGCCTCTTCCATCGCCAGTCGTGATTCCAGCGTGAGGCGATTGGAACTTTCGATTTCGCTGCGCATCATTACGAATCGCTGGCGGCGGGCTTCAAGTTTTTCAACTTCCAGTGCCCGCTGCGCGGATTGCTGTTGGATGGCTGACGACTCGGTCAGGCGTTGTTGCTCGAACTCTGCTCGTTCACGATCGAGTCGACTTTGCTCCGAAGCGATTTCGTACGAGCGGTCGGCCAGCAAGCGTTGCAGCGTTGTGGCTTCGCCGGCCAGTGACTCTTCGCGTTCATCGAGTCGCTGGCGGAATCGCGTCAGTTGCGATTCGCGCCGGTCGAGGTCTTCGCAGTGCCGCAAGATGTCGGCATGTTCTGCCTGCCATGACCGGGCGACTTCCTGCTGAGCAATCTCCAGTTCTCGCTGCATTTCGCCCAGCTGCGCCCATTGAGCAGTTCGTTGACGTTCCCAATCGACTTTTTGTTGATCGAATTCGCCGGCGTCAGTTCGCAGTTGCTCCGCGTGATCCTCTCGCAGCTTGCGAAGGTCGGTTTCCCACTGTTTGCGTTGGTTCTGCAATTCGGCGAGCGACTTTTGGACGTACTGATCGTGAGACTCGCGGTCGCGCTGAATGACGGATCGTTCGGAGTCGCGGCTCGACTCGAAGGCCGCTCGCTCTTCGGCGAACGTTTGCTTTTCTTCGTCCAATTCGCCGGCCCACTGCATTCGGAGCTGCTGGCGCTCGGCTTCCCAATTGAGTTGCAGCCGTCGCAACGCTTCGTCGTGTTCGCGTTGAAACTGCTGACGTTGCTGTTCGACCTGCCGACGCGTCGCTTCCAAATCGAACTGCTGCTGGCGACGCTGTTCGTTCCATTCCTCCTGCAACTTCCGCAACGCCTCTTCGTGGACACCCTTGTCCTCGACGAGCTGCTGGCGTTCCTCAACCTGCTGCTGAAGCCACATTTCTTTCTGATTGCGGAAGTGTTCGATCTCGCCGTCCAGCTCCCAGGCGTATTCTTTGCGGAGCCGCCTCTTTTCCTGATCGATCTCGGACTTGACCGCTTCGAGGATTGCCTGTTGCTCGCGAGCCATCCGTTCGCGTTCCTCGATCAGTTGCTTGCGCTCGGCGTCTGCCATCGCCTGCGAGTGCTGCATCGCTGCCTTTTCGACTTCGTTTTGTCGCTCCAACTGCTGCTTCAGCGTCGACCGTTGTTGCTCCAGTGTCTGATTGGCCTGCGTCAACTCGCGTTCTCGCAGCTTCAGATCGGCAAGAATCTGTTCAGTCTGCTGAAAGCGTTCGGAAAATTCTTGTTGCTGTTGCGCCACCTGCTCGGCTTGCAGCCGCACTTCGTCCTCGGCATTGGCCGCTCGCAGTCGCAGCGACCGTTGCTCCCGATCGAATTGCGCAAGTTGTTCGTTGAGATTTCGCTCGCGCCGTTCCAGCTCGGCGACCTGAGCCCGCAGATTCTCCGCGACCTGACTGGCCTGGAAGAACAGATCAACCTGCGCTCGCGGGGCGCTGGTCGTTGCGGCGGCCAGTCCGCGCAGCCGCACTTCATGCACGTCTTCGAGGCCGCCAGACGCAACATCCGTGTTGAAATGGGAGCGGTTCGCAAGATCGCTCATCGCGGGATTCCTTTCCCTGGGTGAGCCGAGAACATCGGCAAGCCACACGCCTCGCACACGACGAGGCAGAATCGGCCAATCTGAGAAGGGGCGGGATTATGGAAGTCCACTGAAAACGTGTCAATTTCTGATTTCCCGGCGGATTCTTCGCGAGTTGCTCGAGCATTCGCCCCCACAAAGCTTCTTCCTCGATGTAAAGCGGCGCGGCGGGCAATCAGAAGATGCTCATTCCTGCAAACTGTTTGCCCGCAACGTGTCGCTCGCGGGCCTGCCCGCCGCCTGGCTGGGTCCCTCGGCCTCGATCACTTGGAAGAATTGGCTGCTGAAGTTCGAGGAGGGTTCCCAACGGTCTCGCACAAGTTGGAAGACCGCCCAATCCGCGTCGGAAGCATCGCCGTGGCGTGCCAGTAAACGCTGCTGCGCGACGTCCGACGGAGCCACGCACTCCAACCAGATCGTCCGCGTGCCACCATCGAGCGCCAACCTCGCGCGTGACCGGCTGGCCCCGATGGCCAGGGATGTCCCGTTTCGGCCACGATTGCCCGAAGCAAGCGAAAGTCCCCCGCTCGAACCCGGGTGGGTGAGGCCACGAGAAAAAACTCATCCCGTTTGACGCGACATTGGCAAACGCAACGATCAGAATGCGATTCATCACTCCCACTCCACTGCTACAGGAGCCAGTCATGAATCGCGAGACCAACCGCCGTCAGTTTTTGCAGCATTCCACCGAGACCGCAGTTGTCGTCGCCGCAGCCACGGCACTCGGCGGGGTGCATGCTTTCGCCGACGAGAAGCCGACGAAAGTTCGGCTGGGAATTGTCGGCTGTGGTGGCATCATGACGAGCCATGTCAAAGGGCTTGTCAGCCGGCGCGAAGCGGTATCGATCGCGTGGTTGTGCGATGTCGATCCCGCACAGATCGACAAGATGAATGTTCACGTCACACGCGACTTTCAGTCCGCACCGCCTAAGCGGACGGCACGCTACGAAGACTTGATTGCCGACAAAGATGTCGATGCGCTGATCATCGCGACGCCGCATCACTGGCACGCTCCGATTGCTCTGGCAGCCATGCAGGCGGGGAAAGACGTCTACATCGAGAAGCCAATCTCTCACGTCTACAACGAGGGACCGCTGATCATCGCTGCTGCGAAGAAGTACGGCCGAGTGGTGCAGCAAGGGAGCCAGATGCGCAGTAGTCCAGTCAGCGAAAAAGCCGGTCGGCTATTGAAGGAAGGGATTATTGGGCAAGTGAAAGTGGCTCGTGCTTGGACGGCGGAGACTCGAACGGTCGAGAGGCCGTTGCCTGACGGGACACCTCCGGCAGGTGTGGATTACGACCGCTGGCTCGGCCCCGCGCCGAAGCGGCCGTTCAATCCGCACCGCTTTCACCAGACGTGGCGGATGTTTGCCGACTACGGCAACGGTGAAATCGGCGACGATGGAATTCATGATCTCGACATGGCCGCATGGGGACTCGGCATCGACACGTTGCCGAAACAAATCACGGCTCGCGGAGGGCGGATGATGCTCGACGGTCACGCCAGCGAGTATCCGGACAACATGAACGTGACCTACGAGTACCCCGACGGCCGGCTGCTAATCTACGAAAACTATCCCTTCACCGCCTACGGCCTGCATGGTTTTGACAACGGCAACGTCTTCTACGGCACCGAGGGCTACATGATCTTCTCGCGCCGCGGGGCGTTCAGTGTCTTTCAAGGACCCAAGGGAACTCCGGGACCAACCGAAGGCAAAGAACTGCGCGGTGAGCGCGGCTACGCCGAACACATGGCCGAGTTCCTCAATGCCGTTCGCAAACGGACGCCAACGCGCGCCTCGGCGGCGGTCGCGCATCGCAGTTGCGCGCTGGTGCATCTGGGAGAGATCGCACTCCGCACGCGCGGCCGGCTCGATTTCGACCCCAAGACCGAGCGTTTCATCGACTGCGACGAAGCCAATCAACTTTTGGGCAAGAAGTACCGTTCGCCGTTTGGCCTGCCGGACGTTGTCTGATCATCGCCGCATCTCGAAATCGCCCGCCGACGGCATTCGCGCTAGCCAGTGGAATTCGCACAACCCGTTCAATGCCTGTTGGGAAAATCCGGGGCTGAGGCTCAGAGCTATCGGTCCATCAACGATGGTCGATATATTCTGACGGGTGGGGTCTTCGATCGATTTCGTTGAGATGCCGAGTGGGAGTGGTTGATGACCGTTCGCAGCCAATACCGCAAAGTACTACTGCCAGTCGTCGTGTGCTTGGCGACGCTCGCCGGACGGTCTGCGTCCGGACAGGTGCCGCCGGTGCTGAATACGGTCTTCCCCACGGGGGGCCAGGTTGGGCAGACGGTGGAAGTGACGGTCAGCGGCACGAACCTGCAAGGACTACGCACTCTGCATTGCAATGTTCCCGGCGTCCGCTGCGAGCGATTGGATCCCAGCCGTCTGCGCCTGACGATTTCCGCAGACGCATCACCGGGACTGTGTGACTTGTGGGCCGTCGGAGACAACGGCGTCAGTTCGCCGAGAACATTTGCAATCAGCAAACGATCGGAACAATTGGAGACCGAGCCGAATGAAACGGTGTCAGCGGCGATGCCAGTTCCGCTGGATGTCGTGATCAACGGGCAACTCGACAAGGCTGCCGACTCGGATCACTTCCGTTTCGGAGCGAAACAGGGACAGCGTGTCATTGTCGAATGCTTGGCGGAGCGGATCGACTCGCGATTGCGCGCGGTGCTGGAGATCTTTGACGCGACAGGCAAACGCCTCGCAGTCAATCGAGGCTATTTCGGCATCGACCCACTGATCGACTTTCGCGTTCCAGCCGACGGCTCCTACATCGTGAAGGTTCAGGATCTGACATCGTCGGGAAGTGTCGAGCACTACTATCGGCTCGGCATCGACACCGGACCGCGTGTGGTGTTCTCAGTGCCGAGCGTCATCGAACGTGGCAAGGCGTCTCGCGTCACGCTGTTTGGATGGAACTTGCGAGCCGAGGACAAACAGGCAGCGCCAGCAAATCACACGGACTTCGACCGCCTGGACGTCGACATCCCCGCGTCGCTCGCTGAACCGTCCTGGCCATTGCCCGTGAAGTTGCAGCCTTCGCAAGCGATGCTCGAAGGATTCGCCTACCAGATTCCCGGCGGTCACGCGCCAGTGATGATCGGCGTGACCGAAGTGCCAGTGGTGTTGGACCGCGACGGCAATCGCTCGCCATCGTCAGCGCAGGAGGTCAACGTTCCGTGCGAAGTGAGCGGCCAACTGGTGGCCGGTGACGAACGAGATTGGTTTGCGTTTCCCGCTCGGCGCGGCGAGGTGTTCTACCTCGAAGCGTTTGGACAACGCCTGCAATCTCCTGTTGATTTGCAGATCAGCGTGCTTGACCCATCGGGTCAGCAGGAACTGGCGCAGTTCGGCGATGAATTACGAAACGTCGGTGGCGGATTCCCGACGTCGCATCTCGATCCAACTGGTCGCTGGGTCTGTCCGGCGGATGGTCGCTACCTGGTGTCGATCCGAAATCTGATTGGCGGACTGCAGGCCGATCCCCGCCGGCTTTATCGACTGAGCATTCGTCGTGAGGAACTCGATTTTCAGCTCGTGGCCGTTCCGCGTCGCGATGACCTCGCTGGTTTGAACGTGCAACGCGGCGGGCGTGAGGTGCTTGATTTGTTCGTGTTTCGGCAGCGAGGCTGCGAAGGAGCGATTCACGTTTCCGCCAAAAATCTCCCAGCCGGGATTGAATGTTCCGACGTCTGGTTCGGCCCCGGTGTGGATGGGACGACATTGGTTGTTTCGGCCGATCGGAATGCGCCGGCTCTCTTCGGCGATTTGAAATTGGAGGGAGTCGCGGAAGGCTCCGCACGGAGGAGTCACCCAGTTCGTGGCGGCACGATCGTCCGATCAGGGACGCCGAACGGATGGGGACGCATCACTTCGGCAATCCCGATCGCAGTCGCCGGCGAAGCGCCGCTGCGAATCACGGCCGATGCTCACGAAACGCTGGATCATCATCTCTACGGCAAGCTGTCGCCGAAGTACTCGCCTGGTGGAGTGCTCGATGTCGCGATCCACATCGAGCGGCGCGACACCGGTCATTCAGCACCGGTCAAACTGATTGGTATGGGGCTTCCGGATTCGATTCGCAATCAAACGACCGTCATCCCGGCCGGCCAGCAAAAGGGATATCTCAGTTTTCACCTGCCACCGACGATGCCCGTCGGACGTTACTCGCTGGTTGTCCGCGCCGAGACCACCGTTCCCATTCCCGAAAAGAAGACGGAAACGGTGGCTGTCGTCAGCAACTCCGTCACATTTGACGTGCAACCCACGGCGATCCTTGTGGAAGTTGATCCGTTCACGGTGACGCAAGCCAAGCGAGGCGAAACGATCAAAGTGAGTTACTCGGCGAAACGGCTGAATGGCTTCATTGGTAAGATGCACACGGAACTGGCCGCTCCCGGTCGCGTGACGGACGTCGTTGGCCTGCGTGGACGAGGCGAAACATTCACCGGCCAGACGGACAAGGGGACTCTCCAGATCGTCATCAACGACGACGCACCACTTGGTCGACAGCAATTCCTGCGGCTATTCACGGTCGGCGTTCTCGAAGATGAGCCGACCTATTTTGGCAGCAGTTTTTTTCCGTTGGAGATTTTGGAGTGATCGAACGAATCGCACACACGCACATGAAGTCACAAAGAACGACCCCAAGGGCTGCGGTTTCCCTGTGTGCCGTCGTGCCGTTGTGTGAGAATCCGCCGGCAATGAACATATTCGACTGCAAACACATCGCGCTGGGTTGGCTCTTGTTGTTGAACGTCGCGATGTTTTCTAGCGACGTGATGGCAGCCGAACCAACTGGGGCCGTTGTTCGTTTCAGTACCGATGTCGTTCCGATCTTGACCAAGCTTGGATGCGACAGCGGCGGCTGTCACGGCAAGGCGACCGGACAAAACGGGTTCAAGCTCTCGCTGTTCGGATTCGAACCTGAAGTGGATTACGACGCGCTGGTCACCGATGCCCGAGGACGTCGACTGTCTCTGACTGACCCGGATCGCAGCTTGCTGTTGCTCAAGGCGACGTCCCGCATGCCACATGGCGGCGGTCGGCGGCTGGACGAGTCCAGCGACGACTACCGAATTCTCCGCGACTGGATCGCGCAAGGAGCGACGGCCCCGCGCGACGATGATCCAAAACTGGTGCGCATTGAGCTTTCGCCGCGCGAGCAAGTCCTCGCAACCAACTCGTCACAGCCACTGCGCGTGGCGGCGTTCTTTTCCGATGGGACATCGCGCGATGTGACTCGACAGGCAGTGTACCAATCCAACGAGCCGAACATCGCGTCCGTCGAGACAGACGGATTGGTGAAGACCAGTTCGCAACACGGACTCGTGTCGGTGATGGCTCGGTTCGGTGAGCAGATTGCCACGTTTCATGCAGCGGTTCCGTTTGCGAACGATTCCACAAAGATGATCGCCGCACAGAAGCAACTTGATCTTTTGGAACCGAAACTCGGGACATCATCGTTTGACCGCCACTTGCTGCGGCAATGGCGACGACTGGGAGTTGTCCCGTCCTCGTCGGCCGACGACGCGACGTTCCTTCGCCGCGCAACGATCGACATCTGCGGATCGCTACCGACCAGCGAAGAAGTTGCCGAGTATCTCGCCGACACACGTCTCGATAAACGCTCGCGGCTGATCGACCGGCTGTTGGAGCGGCCGGAGTACGCCAGCTACTTCGCGCTCAAGTGGGCCGACATCTTGCAGAATCGCGGAGCCGGCTATTCGACCAGCAAGCAGCGCGAGGGGACAACCTTGTTCGCCGCGTGGATTCGAGACTCGCTGGCAACCAACAAGCCGTACGATCAGTTCGTCTCTGAGTTGCTCACTGCCAGCGGCAGCCAGAACGAGAACCCGCCGGCGATCTGGTATCGCACCGTGCGGAAGTCGCCAGAGTACGTCGAGTCCGTCTCCCAAGCGTTTCTGGGAGTCCGCGTGCAGTGCGCTCAGTGTCATCACCATCCAACGGAACGCTGGAGCCAATCGGACTATTTTGGTTTGGCCGCGGTCTTCTCGCGCGTCGGCCGCAAGGGAGGTTTCGCGGATGCCGAAGTCCCGACTGACGAGATCATCTTTCTCAAACAGCGGGGCGACGTGCTGCATCCGAGAACCGGAGCGATCCTTAAGCCGAGACCGCTTGGCGGGGCGGAGTTTTCGCTCGACCTGCACGACGATCCGCGCAACAGTCTCGCGCGGTGGATGACCAGTCCCGACAATCCATTTTTCGCCCGCACGATGGCCAATCGGATGTGGGCGCACTTCCTTGGCCGAGGCATCGTTCACCCGATCGACGACGCACGCAGCACGAATCCCCCGAGCAATCCCGAACTGCTTGACGCACTGGCTCAAGACTTCATCGCCAGCGGCTTCGACGTGAAGCATCTCATCCGAGTCATTACCAGCAGCTACGCGTACGGCCTGGAGTCTGCTCCGCATCCTGGCAATGCCGGTGACACGCAGACGTTCGCGCGGTTCTATCCGCGCCGAGTGACGGCGGAAGTGTTGCTCGACGGCATCAGCCAAGTCCTGGATGTGCCGACGAACTTTCCAGGCGTCACCGCCGGCACTCGCGCGATCGAACTACCAGACGAAAACGTGGCCGCACATTTTCTGGATGTCTTCGGCCGACCCGCGCGGATGTCGGCCTGCGAATGCGAACGAGTCGATTCCCCGGCTCTGACGCAGGCGTTAGAACTGGTGAACTCAGCGGAGATCCAACGCAAGCTGACCGAGAAAACCGGCTACGCGGAGCGCCTCGCCGCCAGCCAAAAATCACACGTCGAACTCGCGAACGAGATCTTCCTCCGCGTGCAGGCCCGGCGACCGAGACCGGACGAACTGAAAGCTGCCGTCGATTTCCTTGCTGCTGAACCTGATCGAGCGGAAGCCTGCTGCTCGCTGTTGTGGTCACTGCTGGCAACCAACGAGTTCCTGTTCAATCATTGATCTGGCTGGAGTCTTTGTCATGTTGCGAATCAAAGATCACTCATTCCAGAACTGTTCCGGCGTCACACGCCGAAACTTTCTGCAAATCGGTGCTCCGCTGCTGGGCTTGGGGCTTGCTGATCTGTTGCGACTGGATTCTCAAGCGGCGGAGGCGGGACTGGCCACAAGCAAGAAGTCGCTGATCATCTTCTGGACGGACGGCGGAGTCAGCCAGCAAGACAGCTTCGACGTGAAGCCCGATGCGCCGGCCGAGTACCGAGGCATGTATCGACCGATTAGCACGACGGTGCCGGGCGTCGTGCTGAGCGAACGGCTGCCGCTCCAAGCGAACGTCATGGACCGGTTGTCGATCGTTCGCTCGGTGCATCATGAGAATGGAATTCACGCTCCATCGGCGCACTGGATGCAGACCGGTTATTTCGGCCCGACGCTGGCCCGCAATGCCGCGCAGAAACCGTCTCTGGGTTCGGTCATCGCGCGTGCTCTTGGGTCGCATCAGCCACCAATGCCGGCCTATGTGACGATCCCGAAATCGGAATCGTTCGGTTATCAGGGAGCCGTGTATCTCGGCAAAGCGTTCAATCCGTTCGAGGTCGGAGCCGATCCCAACGCGGCGGATTTCAAGGTGCCAAACTTGTCGTTGCCGAACGGGCTGACTGCACGCAGCGTCGATTCGCGGCGCGCGTTGCTCAAAACGTTCGACACGCTCCGTCGCGACATCGACGAGACCGGCGTGATGGAAGGACTCGATACATTCAAGCAGCAGGCTCTGGAGATGGTCGCCGGCGAACGGATGCGCGCGGCATTCAACCTCGACGCGGAAGATCCGAAAGTGCGCGATCAGTACGGCCGGCACCGGTACGGTCAGAGTGCGTTGCTGGCTCGGCGATTGGTCGAAGCGGGTGCTCGCTGCGTGAACATCAACACGGGGAACTGGGATCATCACAACGACATCGAGAAGGGGCTGGATGAGCACCTGCCGCCTTTAGATCGCGCCATTGCGGCGTTGGTCGAAGATCTCGATGGGCGTGGCTTGTTGAACGACGTCATCGTCTATTGTGCCGGCGAGTTCGGTCGCACTCCACGCATGAACGGCCACGCGGGCCGCGATCACTGGTCCGATTGCTTCAGCGTGTTGCTCGCGGGAGGTGGGCTTCAGGGAGGACGCATCGTCGGTGCGAGCGAGAAGTGGGGCGGCGGCGTGCAGGAGCGACTTGTCACGCCGCTCGACCTGCTGGCGACGATTTATCAGACCCTCGGTATTCCACTCGACACTCACTACGAAGACTCCAGCGGTCGCCCCACCAGCATTGTTGGCAGCGGCCGCCCGATTCAGGAATTGCTATGAGAACGGCGAACTTGCGACTGAAATTACTGTCTTTGCTGGTCGTGGTTGGCCTCGCACTGGTCGCGACCGCCAGGGCCGACGAGTTCTTGGCGAGCGAATACCAACGCCAAACGATTTATCACTCGCCGCAAAAGCCGGGCTTCACGAGTTGGGTCGGCGCTTGGACGATGCCGGATGGCAGCCTGATGGTCAGCTTCACTCAGGCGACCGGACCGATCGAGGGACGACCGCAGGCACCCAAGGAAGTACAGCACCGATTGACGTGGCCTCCGCCGGGGCAACCTGGCTACGACATGACGGGGCTTGATCTGCACAACGTCCATCTCCGCTCGACCGATGCCGGGAAGACCTGGCAACAGGTGAGCGCCGACCCTTTCAAGTCGTGCATGAACGGCGTCACCAATGAGGCGCAGACAGCACTGACTGACGGCTCCGTGTTGCGCGGCGTGTTCGGATTCTATCTGCCCTACGATCCAGACCTGCCGCAGACGGGATTCTTGCAGCGATCCAGCGACGGTACCAAGACATGGGGTAAGCCGGAATTGCCGCTCGATGCAGCGAAGTACTCGACCTGGCCACGACGAATTCGTCTGTTGCGCGACGGCCGGGTGGTCCTGCTGGCCGGCGTGGTTCAGGCCGCAGTCGGCAGCCAAACGCGAGCCGAGTTCAGTGCCATGGTCGAACCAGCTTTGCTGGTCTCGTCCGATCAAGGCCGCACCTGGAAAGGACCGCTGGCCGCGACTCTGATCGAACAACGTGGCGGCTGGACTGAAGAATTCGACATCGCGGAACTCGCCAACGGTGATTTACTGTGCGTCTTTCGGCGCGCGAGCGACGCGAAACGCTGGCAGAGCACGCTCCGGAAATCGGGCGACACGTGGATCGCGCAGCGGGCAGGCCCATCGGTCCTGCCGCACAGCGGTCAGCCGGAGCTGCTGGCAACACGCGAAGGACCGATCCTGCACGTCGCGACCAGTGGCATCCATTGGACCAGTGACGCAGGACAGACTTGGCACAAACTCGACCTCCCTGGCACCGCTTATTACCCCCGCTGCGTGCAAACAAAGGACGGTCGCATCTGCATCTACGGGCATCTCGGCGGTGACGATGCCTATGGCAAGGCGGATCAGTCGATCGTCATGGACTCGTTCCGCTTGACGAGCCACGACATTGCCATCGCGAATCGAAAATCTCTGACGATAGACAAGCTCGCCTGCGAACGAATTCCGCTTGGGGAAGCAGATGATTACAAGCCGTGCATCGCGAAGTTGCCCAGTGGTGAATTGCTGCTGACTGCGTTTCATCAGTACAAGCGCGATGGCAACAAGGTGCTCGAACAGTCGTTACTGTTTCGGTCGCCGGATGGCGGCCGCACATGGACCGGACCGCAGCGGCTCGATTTACTCGGCCGCGAACCGTACCTGACGGTGCTCAAGAACGGCACGATTTTCATCACGGGTCACTTGTTGGCGCAGGATGTGCGCAACGAGTGGGGCTACACGACCGGCTTTCTGCATCGTTCGACCGACGGCGGCCGGACGTGGCAATCGACGCGCATCGAATCAGAGCAGATCAAGCCGAAGGCCAGCAATCACACAACTCGTAACGTGCTGGAGTTGGCAGACGGCTCGCTGCTGCTGGGTGTCGACTACGACGGCGGAGGCGGCCCGTACTTCGTTTGGCGTTCGACCGACGGCGGGAAGACTTGGGACAAGTCTCAGAAGTGCGAGCCTCACGATTTCAAAAGCCAATACGGCTTCTTCGGCGGCGAGACGTGGCTGTGGCAGGCTCGATCGGGCAAGGTCTGGGCATTGGTTCGAGTCGACAGCAACGAAATGCCGATCAAGGATCGGCCGATCAAAGCGGGGAATGATCAAGCTGATCACTTCATTTTGTTCTCGTCAGCCAACCGTGGAACAACCTTTGATCGCATCCGCGACTTTGGCGACTACGGCGAGATGTACATGTCGTTGCTGCGGCTGCGCGACAAGCGGCTGCTGCTGACGTTCACGGTGCGCGATCTGAAACCGCCGCTCGGAGTGCGAGCGATCGCAGGTGGTGAAACGGACGACGGATTTGAATTCGATTTTGCTTGCGATCGTCTGATGCTCGACACGCGAACGCCTGTCGGCAAGGATCAGGGAGGCGGCTTTGGTCCGACCGTACAACTCGAAGATGGTGTGCTTGTCACGTCGTATTCGTACCGAACCGAAGACGGAAAGACTCATTTGGAAGTTGTCCGCTGGAGACTGCCGTAAGGTGCTTCTCCTGTGCGAGACAATCACAGATTCAAATCACGGGAGAGTTCACATGCACAAGATGAGCCAAAGCAGTTGTTCCCCGGATCGTCCCAGACTGAAGGCCCTGTGGAGGAGCTACATTCCAGTCGTCGTTCTGCTGGCATCCGCGATTTTTCCGGTGATTGTCCAAGGCGACGACTGGCCGCAGTTTCGGGGACCGAATTGCACGGGCCTGTCTACGGGGACCAAGCCGCTTCCGGTGAAGTTTTCCGCCACAGAAAACGTTCGCTGGTCGGCTAAGGTGGGTGACGGTGTCGGCGGCGCGGTCATCGCGGCGGGGCGAGTGTTCGTAAGCGGCATGACTGCCGACGAAACTGTCAGCCTGTTCGCGTTCGATGTCGCCACCGGCAAGAAGTTGTGGCAACGCGATTGGGCGACCGGACCGCTCGCCGAAGTTCATGCGACAAACAGTCAGGCCAGCACCACTCCCGCCGCTGATGCCGACCGAGTCTATTTTTACTTCAGCACGCTGGGCCTGCTGACCGTCGAAGCCCAAACGGGCAAGGACGTGTGGCAGCAGAAACTCCCGACTCCGTTCTTCGTCTTCAAGTGGGGGCCGGGGATGTCGCCGGTGTTGTATCGCGACTTGGTTCTGTTCTGTCAGGACGACGATCTCAACCCCGCCTTCTATGCCTTTAACAAAGACACCGGCAAGCTGCGATGGAAGGACGAGCGGCTTGACATGGCCGTGAATTATTCGCACCCGGTCGTCAACACGGTGGCCGGCCGCGAGGAAATTATCGTCGCGGGGACCGGTCGGTTGATCGGCTACGACCCGGAGTCTGGCAAGCGTTCCTGGTTTGCGAAGGTCATGCTGCGAAACATCAAGACGACACCCGTTTGTCTCGACGGAGTGATTTATATCTCGGTGCAAAGTGGAGCGATTGCCAATCAATGGCTGGCCTCCGTCGACCGCGACGAGAAGGCCGGCAACAACGACAACAAGCTCGACAAGGCCGAGATCCAGCGGTTCGTCGGCAAGCAGCCGATCCCCGAAGCATTCTTCAAGAAGACGTTCGACCGGGGTGACCTCAACAAAGACGGTTTCTTAGAAGGCCCTGAACTGGATGTCGCGTTCCTGCACCCCGACAACTTCGCGGGTGGCGACTTCAAGCAAAGCGGCGACGCGGCGGCCGAGCAATTCATTCTGGCGGTTCGCGGCGGCGGCCAGGGGGATGTCACAAAGACGCACCTGTTGTGGAAACACAAAACAAAGAATACCGATCACATCGTCTCGCCATTTGTGTCCGCCGGCCGGATGTTTCTGGTCAAAGAGGGTGGCATCAGCACCGTCTTCGACACGAACCGGGGAGAACCGGTGCGCAGCCCCAAACGAATCGGAAGCGGCGGCGGCTACTTCGCGTCCCCCATTTTCGGCGACGGCAAAATCTATCTCGCCAGCGAGAACGGCAATGTCGCGGTACTGAAGAATGACGTGGACTACGAGGAACTCGCCGTCAACGACGTCGGTGAGAGCATCATCGCCACCCCCGCCATCGCCGACGGCGGCCTGTTTGTCCGTACGCGGACGCAGATCTTGTGCTTCGCGACAACAGGATCGGCGAAATGAAATCGAACGAAGTCCGTCGGGCCTGGGTGAATCGTTCACACAACTCGAACTCGACGCTCAGGTAATTCCAAGAGGATGATCGAATGATTCTCGACACGTTGGACAACGCGGCTCGTTATTCCGGTCTTGGTGAGCGGGTCGCAACGGCACTGAAGTATCTGAAAGACAACGACTGCACCAAATTGCCAGTCGGAAAGTTCCCAATTCAGGGCGATCAAATCTACGCGCTTGTACAGGACAATACGACCAAGACTCGTGACCAAGCCGTTTGGGAGGCGCATCGAAAATACATCGACGTGCAATTTGTCGCCGCCGGCGTCGAGGAGATGGGCTATGCGAACATCCACACGCTGACAGTCAAGAAGCCGTACGATGAGCTAGCGGACTTCGCGTTGTTTGACGGCAGAGGAAGTTTCGTGACAGTTCCGGCCGGGAGTTTCACGATCTTCTTTCCGGAAGACGGCCATATTCCCGGCTCTGCCATCGATGGCCAACCAGCGGCCGTTCGAAAAGTCGTCGTGAAAGTCGCCGTGTAGAACGACATGTGAGTCCACGTCGAGCACTGCACCGCCTGTGAACAGGTCTCACCATTGGGTCGCGTGGTCTGTGCGGCTCAATGAACATCAAGGTGTCTGTTCGTTTTTAAAGAGCGGGAAGAGTACTCTTGTCACAAAGAGTTACTGTTTCCAACGGACTGACACTGGTTCGGGCCTTGCTGATCGAAAATACGATCGTACTCCGTCCATGTCTTTGAAAATGTGACTCTGGCCTTATGCCGCGCTTTTCGACGACCCGAATCGAAGTTCGATTCGGAGACGGTACCGTGGCGATGACACGCCGAAATTCGAGCGTCTCGAATCCAAATTGGAAAACCTCGCGCGCGGCCTCGGCCCCAAGACGCTTTGGCCAGTCGCCATCCGATCTCGGCACCGTCGCTCGCTGAAATGAAGCCGCAGAGGCCGATGACCGCCTTGCGCCGATCGGTGCAGCGCGGGACGCCGTTCGGTTCGAGTCAGTAGCAAGTACGTACCGCAAAACGACTCGGTCTCGAATGAACCATTCACGCACGGGGGAGGCACAGAGAGCGCAAAAGAGAGGAGAACTAAACCAGACCACGAAACACGTTCTTCGCGTTCTCAAAGAGGATCTTCCGCTCGGCGGCTTTGTTCGTGGCGAGCTTTCGGATCGCGGCGATCGTTTGCGATCCGGAGCACTTCGGCCCCATCCCGACATGATCGTCGCAGTCGCTGCCGAAGAGGATCTTGTTTTGATGCCGGTCGAGGAATCCGCGTGTGTGATCCTCGTCGCGCATCAATTCGATGTTGGCCCACCAGGTCTGAGCGCGACCAATGAAGTCCTGAGGAAACCACGACGAGTCAAATGGCTCATGGCGAACTCCGATGCGGGGTAAGTCTGGTCGGTCATTCCAACGCACACCGAGAGCGAGGCGATCCTCGACCTTTTTCCGATTGATGAACAGACTACCGGGGAGGGTGGATTTTCGTAGCTGCGGTCAATGCGTCAGGCCGACAGCGCAACACTGAGAATGTCCAAGTTCAAAGGGGACGTGGCATGCGAATTCGATTCGGGGGCGTTGGTGGCTTGTTGCTTTGGTGTGTCTGCAGCATGGCGGAATCGGCGGAACCGAATCGACCGAGCGTGCTCATTGGCTACAACGAGCATCGCACCAACTTACCGGGTGGAAGATTGCCCAATGTCAGTACGAATCGCGCGATGCTGGTAAATGTGGACGGAACGGGAAGACGGCTTCTGGCCACCGAAATTGCCGACGAGTCCGGCGCTTGGACGCAGTTTGCGGGTTGGTCGCCAGATGGCAAGACGGCCATCATCGGCCGCGGATGGGAAAGCGCTGAGAACGCCAAATGGGAAGAGGAACACAAGACGTTCCGCTTCACTGCAGAGAGCTGGCGCTACGACATGTACCTTGTGGATGTCACGACCGGCCGCGCCGAGAACGTTACGGCGGTCGAGCGAGTCAGCTTTTACAACTCGGGGCTGTTCTTCTGGCCAAACGATCCGAAGAAGCTCGGCTTCACGGCGCTGATCGGCGGCAACTCGCAGCCCTTCAGTATGGATCGCGATGGCCGCAACAAGGTCGATCTGACGAAGACTTCCAACGGCTTCGCGTACGGCTTCAGCAGTTCGCGCGACGGTTTGCGGATTTCTTACCACGAGAACTATCAGGTGTATTTGGCGGACGCCGATGGTTCGAATCGCGTGCATGTGCAGACCGGGCTGCCCTTCAACTTCGCTCCGACGTGGTCTCCTGATGGGAAGTGGGTGCTGTTCGTTTCCGGCGAGCATTACAACTGTCATCCTCACATCGTTCGCGCGGACGGAGCGGGGCTCAAGAAGCTCGCCGACCGAGCCGGCTATCGCGGTGTGACTGAGTTTTTGGACGTTTTCGACTTTCACGGTGGAAGCAGTGATACTCCGGTCTGGTCAGCGGATGGCGCTGCTGTCTTCTACACAGCCAAGGTTGGCAACAGTGTCGAGTTGTTCCGGGTCACGCTCACGGGAACGAGCGAGCAACTCACTCATTCCGCCGAGGGGACGTTGCACTATCACCCGAAGCCGTCAGCCGATGGAAACTGGATCGTTTACGGCTCAAAACGGAACGGCATTCGAAACCTCTTTCTGATGCGATTGAAGGATCGTTACGAGCATCGCCTAACTGACCTGCCATTCGGCCATGCAGCGATGCATGCTCACTGGCAGCCGGCGGCACTCACCGAATGAACTTGCAACTTGCTGCATCGGCTTCGATGCTCGCCCCGATTCGCACACGAGCGCCGATCGTTTTCGCACAGTGAGTCAATTTGAAGCCTGAAACGCCAAAGAAAGAACTCATCGTGTCCACCTTCGCTTAGGTTTCATGTTCCGCTTTCGGCGTGTCTTATTTCGATTGAACGGCCTCGGCATCAGCTGGCGGTGGGCGAGTTATGACAGATATGCCTCTTGTGCGTCTGTCTTGGCTTCGATTCTGTTTTTGAAAAAGCAGGCCTGTGTCGATGGTAATTTCAGTCGGATTGCAACCCGATGCATGTTAAACTTCTGAGCAGCTTTTCGACGGGATCGCGGACTTACGAGAGTGCGACATGCCCTGTTCTAAAGAAGAATTGCGACGACGGTCTCTGAACCGAGGATTGCTCCGCTTGCTGTTCGGAGTTTTCTTCGCGGCAGTGGGACTGGTTCGTACCGCCGCCGCTGAGCAACCGGTGAGTTTCGTCAATGATGTCGTGCCCCTGTTGACGAAGGCCGGCTGCAACGTCGGCGTCTGCCATGCCAAGGCTGGCGGTGGTCAAAAGGGATTTCAATTGTCGCTGCTCGGCTTTGAGCCGCAGGAAGATTTCGAATCTCTGACGAAAGAGGGCCGCAATCGGCGGCTGTTCTTCGGATCTCCGGATCAGAGCTTGTTGTTGCTCAAGGCGTCCGGCCAAATGCCACACGGTGGCGGAGTTCGTCTGGCCTCGAACTCGGAGGGTTACGCTCTGCTTCGTCGGTGGATTCGCGACGGTGCCGCGCTGGATGCTGCATCGGCTCCGAAGCTTGTGTCGTTCGAGGTACAGCCGGCTCGCGGCACGATCCAGCGATTGGCCGAGCAGCAGCTCAAGGCGATCGCTCAGTATTCGGATGGCAGTGTTCGCGATGTCACCGGACTGGCGCTCTACGAATCCAACGACAAAGCGATGGCCGAAGTGACAGATCGCGGACTGGTGACAATTTCCGAGATCGTCGGCAACGTTGCCGTGATGGTTCGTTATCAGGGAAAAGTTGCGGTTTACAGCGCAGCGGTGCCGCTCGGTGCGCCGGTCGAGGGCCTGCCGTCTTCGAAGAACTTCGTTGATGAGCAGGTCTTTGCGAATCTCAAGGTGCTCGGCATTCCGCCGTCAGCGGTTTGCGATGACGCGACGTTTCTGCGGCGAGTGACTCTCGATATTGGTGGCCGGTTGCCAACCGAAGAGGAATCAGACACGTTTCTTGCCAGCAAGGACGAAGGCAAACGAGACAAGGTCATTGACGACTTGCTGCGAAGTCCCGAGTACGCCGACTTCTTCGCCAACAAGTGGACGGCGCTGCTCAAGAATCGCCGTGACGATGATAGCGATACGGTTTCCAACTTCGCGTTTCATGCGTGGGTGCGAGACAATTTTCTGGCCAACAAACCGTACGACCAGTTTGTCCGCGAGTTGCTTGCTGCCACCGGGACGGTGATCGGCAATCCGCCGGTTGCGTGGTACAAGCGAGTCAAAGAGCCGAAGCAGCAGATCGAAGACGTCGCTCAACTCTTCCTCGGCGTCCGGATGCAGTGTGCCCAGTGTCATCATCATCCGTTCGAGCGTTGGAGCCAGGACGACTATTACTCGCTGGTGGCGTTCTTCAGTCAGGTTGGTCGCAAACCGTCGGGAACACGCGGCGAGGATTTGATTTTCCATAAGCGCGGCATCGCGACGGCCGCGAACATGAAGACCGGAGTGCCGCTCAAGCCCGGTGCTCTGGGTGATGCGATTCCGGAAATCGCCGCCGACGAAGACCCGCGACTCAAGCTTGCCGATTGGATGGGCTCGAAGAGCAACCCGTTCTTTGCGAAGTCGCTCGTTAATCGTTACTGGAAGCACTTCTTCGTGCGCGGCCTGATTGAGCCGGAAGACGATATTCGCGACACGAACCCGCCGACGAATCCCGCGCTGCTGCAAGCTCTCGAAAAACATTTTGTTGCCAGTGGTTTTGATCTGAAGGAACTCGTGAGAGTCATCACGCAATCGCGTGCCTATCAACTCAGCGAAGTTCCGAATCAATACAACATCGTCGATCGCCAGAACTACTCGCGTTACTACCCGCGCCGCTTGCAGGCCGAGGTGCTGCTCGACGCGATCGATCGGTTGGCGGGGACGCAGACCGACTTCGCCAATCTCCCCCCGGGCACGCGAGCGGTCGCGCTTCCCGACAACAGCTACAACCGCTCGTCTCAGTTCCTGCGAGTCTTCGGGCGCCCCGAAGCCGAAAGCGTCTGTGAATGCGAAAGAGTCCAATCCTCGAGCCTCGCGCAGAGCCTGCACTTGCTCAACGCGGCCGAGTTGAAAACCAAACTCGCCGCCCCCACTGGCCGAGCCGAACGCCTCGCGAAAGAAGACAAGCCCGCCGAAGCGAAAATCCGCGAACTGTACCTCGCCGCCTTCTCACGTGAGCCGCGTCCACAAGAACTGAAAACTGCGATCGACTATTTGAATGAACCCGGCACGGCCGCGAACACGAACTACCAAGATCTGATCTGGGCGTTGATCAATACCAAAGAATTCCTCTTCAATCATTAGGCACAAGATGACTGACTTCGTTTCTCACTCGCGTAACCGTGCGATGCTTCTCGCGGCATTGTTCTCAGTGTCGCTGGGCCTGCCGTCGCTGTCGTTTGCGCAATCGGTCGGCCTGCCGGCTCCGCGCTTGCTAACGACCGCGCCGATGGGAGCCAAGGTGGGGTCTCAGGTTGAGGTCACGATCAGTGGCGAGAGCATCGAGGATGCCGATGAGTTGACGTTTTCGGATCACCGCATCACGGCAGCTCGCAAGCTGAATGCGGCGGGGGAACCAGAGCCGAACAAATACGTCGTGACGATTGCCGCCGATTGTCCGGTCGGGATTCATGAGGCTCGCGTGATGACACGGTTGGGGATTTCGTCCTCGCGAGCGTTTAGCGTTGGCTCGCTCGATGAAGTTTCGGTGGCGAAACCGAATACGACTCTGGCGACGGCCATGGAGTTGAAGGTCAATTCGATTTGCAACGCCGTAATGACTTCACGGGCTGTCGATCACTTCGTTTTCGAAGGCCGCAAGGGGCAGCGGATCGTTGTCGATTGCGCGACACGCGGGATTGATTCGAAGCTCGACGCGACCGTCGTCATTGCGGATGCCGCTGGGCGCGATCTACTTGTGGAAAGACGAGGCGGCGCGCTCGACTTCATCGTGCCTGCTGACGGCAAGTATGTGATCAAAGTCCACGAACTGACCTTCAAGGGGGGGCCGGCCTATTACTACCGCTTGGCCATCTCGGAGTTGCCAGTCGGCGCGCCGATTGTGCGATTGCCATCGACAAAACCCGTGAATTCGTTTTCGTGGCCGCCGCAGGGCCTTAAAGAACAGGCTGAATTGGCGGAGGCTGAACCGAATAATGATCGCATGAAGGCTCAAAGAATTTCGCTGCCGTGCGACATCGCGGGGAGCTTCTTTCCGGCCGCCGATGTCGATGTCTTCGAGTTCGAGGCCAAGAAGGGAGATGTCTGGTGGGTCGAAGTCGCCTCCGAGCGATTTGGTTTGCCGACAGATCCGTCGATCCTCGTGCAGCATGTTGCTCGCACGGGAGACACCGAGAAGCTGACCGACGTTGCTGAATTCAGCGACATCCCCAGCCCCGTGAAAGTGTCGAGCAACGGCTATGCGTATGACGGCCCGCCGTACAACGCTGGAACAGCAGACATCCTCGGCAAGCTGGAGATCAAGGAAGACGGTCTGCACCGGTTGCAAATCAGCGATCTGTTTGGCGGTACGCGCAACGATCCCAAGAACATCTATCGGCTTGTCATCCGCAAAGCGGCTCCTGATTTCGCCGTCGTCGCGTGGGCACTGCACATGGAACTGAGAAACGGCGATCGCAACGCGGTCTCCAAGCCGCTGGCTCTGCGCGGTGGTGCGACGATGGCCCTCGAAGTCGTCGCCATTCGCCGTGACGGTTTCGATGGTGACATCGAACTCGCGATGGAAGGTCTGCCGGAAGGAGTCACGGCCAGCGGATTGAAGATCCCCGCGGGTCAATCGCGTGGCTTGATGCTCGTCACCGCGAATCAGAACGCGCCGCGAGCCCTTGGCAGCGCGACGTTCTTCGGCCGAGCCACCATCAATGGCGAAACGGTCAGTCGGCCGTGCCGAGTCGCTTCACACGCGTGGCCGATTCCGGATTCGTGGGGCGAGATTCCCAGTCCGCGACTGATGGCCGACGTGCCGGTCTCGGTGAGCGGTCGTGAATTCGCTCCGATCACTCTCGCGCCCCCGAAAGAACTGCAGACGGTGACCGCCGGTGAGAAGCTCACGATTCCGTTGCTGCACACACGACGCAGCGACTTCTCCGGAGCAGTCCTGCAACTCCGCACGATGGGAACCGGTTTCGATCGTGCTCCGCAGTTCGATGTGTCGCTGACCGCCGATCAGTCGCAGGCGATCCTCGACACGGCGGCGTTGAAGACGGCTCCGGGAGATTATTTGATCGCCTTCTACGGCGGTGCCGTCGCGAAGTATCGGCATCAACCCGAAGCGATCGCTGTTGCCGAAGAGGCTCACAAGAAGGCCGCTCAGGAGTTAATGGTCATCGAAGCCGAAATGAAGAAATTGAGCGAAGCCGCGAAAGTGGCTGCGGCCGAGGCTAAACCCGAAGCCGACAAAGCTGTTGAGGCAGCAACGGCCAAACAGAAAACCGCCACTGCCGCCGTGGCCGCGGCCGCCGATAAGATCAAACAGGCGACGGCCGCCGCCCAACCCCGAGATATTGTTGATATTGTCGTGTCTGAACCGATTAAGATTCGTGTGAACCCCGCCGAGAAGAAGTAGCCGCGCTCGCCAAGAGCATGGGCTATCCCACCAAATTCCCACGCTCTTGACGCGCGTGGCTAAGTCACACTGGACGAGTCAAACCATGACCAACCATCACAGCACTCACGCCCCTGTCTTCTGTCCCGGTCCCGACAGCATCTGTTCGGGTCGGCGCGGATTTCTGCAAACCGGTTTGGCTGGATTTGCCACGCTCAGCTTGCCGGGAATCCTCCGTTTGCAAGCTCAGAATGCGTTACGCGCTGCCGAAGGGACATCGTCTGTTCGCGACAAGAACGCCGTGATCATGGTCTGGCAACCGGGTGGTTGTTCGCATCTGGAAACCTACGACCCCAAGCCGAATTCCGGCAGCGAATACAGCGGTCCCTTCGCGACCATTCCCACGAAAGTGCCGGGGCTCAACTTTTGCGAGCTCCTGCCGCGACAAGCTGCGATCGCGGACAAGTTCACGGTGCTGCGATCGATGCGACAGAACGCGGGGGGACATCCGGCAGGTTCGATGCAATTGCTCTCCGGCGATCCTGACACGCGCGACAAACCCAAGCCGCGTCTGCCCGACTGGATGTCGGTGACCAACTACGTTCGGTCGCAACGTGGTTCGCGTCAGAATTCGTTGCCGGCGTATGTCGGCATCAATCCGCCGCTGGAATACAACGGTCCCGCGTATCTCGGAGATGCTTACTCTCCATTCGTCGTTTCTGGCGATCCGAATCAACCGACATTTTCTGTCCCGAACATCGGCCTTACCGATACGAATGAAGTCAAACGCCTCGGTCGTCGTTCCTCGTTGCGGCAAAACCTCGACACACTTGAACGCACGTTCGATCATCAAAAAGAGCTGGCCGCTCTGGATGAATTTGAAACTCGCGCGATGTCGTTGCTGACCAACCCGAAGACGAAAGAAGCGTTCGATCTTAACCGTGAAGACCCGCGCACCCGCGATCGCTACGGCCGCAATCAATGGGGCCAACAACTGCTGCTTGCTCGTCGTTTGGTTGAAGCGGGAGTCGAAGTTCTGACGACCAGCCTCGCCGGTCCGCTCTGTGGTCGAGTGGGGAACTGGGACGATCACGCGGTCAACATGCACGTCTTTGACGGAATGAAGTTCCGCTCGGCGGTCTACGATCAAGCGGTCTCTGCGCTGATTGAAGACATCTACGATCGAGGTCTCGACCAGCGCGTACTCGTCGTTGTCACCGGAGAGTTCGGGCGGACACCCAAGATCAGCTACGCCGCCAGCACGGGAGGTGGCGATGCGAGTGCTCCCGCCGGCACCATCCAACCTGGCCGTGATCACTGGCCGCGAGCCTTCTCGAACATCTGGGCCGGAGGTGGCATCGACCACGGCAAGTTCATTGGCGGCACCGACAAACGGGGCGAAGATTCGATCGAACGCATCTGCGGCCCCGGTGATTTCCTGGCGACCATTTATCATCACCTGGGAATTGACTCGAACAACACGCTGATCAAGGACTTCAACGGACGCCCGACCCCTATTGTCGACCACGGGAAACCAATCCCCGAACTGATGGGTTGACCGAAACGCTTTCATGGTTCGCTTACTGATGAACACACGGCATCATTTTTCAGTTGCGCTCGGCGTTTGGCTCGTTTCATCTTCGCTTCTCGCGGATGATCGCGTTGACTATTTGAAGCAGATTAAGCCTGTGCTCACCGCGCGCTGTGTGGCATGCCACGGGGCTCTCAAGCAGGAAGCGGGCCTGCGTCTGGATACAGCAGCCCTGGCAATCAAAGGGGGCGATTCAGGAGCGGTGATCAAGCCGGGCGATTCGGTCGCGAGTTTGTTGCTGAAGCGAATCTCGGCGACCGCAGAGTCCGAACGCATGCCTCCGGAAGGTGAACCGCTGAAACCCGAACAGATCGAAGCGTTTCGTCACTGGATTGCACAGAAGGCGGAAGGACCGGCGGACGAGCAACCGGAACGAGCTCCTCGCGATCACTGGGCTTTCAAGACCCCTGTGAAACCCGCCGTCCCGCGGATTGAGCAGCCGTCGGTCGAGCAAGCTCGGTGGCAACGCAATCCGATCGACGCTTTCATCGCTCGCGAGCATCGCCAGCGCGGGATCGTCCCACAACCGGAAGCGGATCGGCGAGTCTGGTTGCGGCGAGTGTCGATTGACCTAATTGGTCTACCACCGACGCCCGAAGAACTCGATGCGTTTGTGGCCGACCAATCGCCCGATGCTTATGACAATGTTGTCACACGATTGCTGGAAAGCTCGCAATACGGTCAGCGTTGGGGTCGGCATTGGATGGATATCTGGCGTTACAGCGATTGGTGGGGGCTGGGGGCCGAAGTTCGTAATTCTCAAAAGCACATCTGGCACTGGCGCGACTGGATCGTCGAGTCACTCAACTCGGACAAAGGCTACGATCAGATGCTGCGCGAGATGCTCGCGGCGGATGAACTCTATCCCAATGACCTCGATCGGTTGCGAGCGACCGGGTACCTGGCTCGTCAGTACTTCATCTTCAACCGGACCACGTGGCTGGACGAGACCATCGAGCACACCGCGAAGGGGATGCTCGGCCTGACGTTCAATTGCGCGAAGTGTCACGACCACAAGTACGACCCATTTTCGCAGGCCGAGTATTACAAGTTGCGAGCAATCTTCGAGCCGTATCAGATTCGCACCGAGATGGTTCCAGGCCAGCTCGACTTCGAGAAGGACGGCATCCCCCGCGCGTTTGACGCGCATCTCGACGTACCGACTCACTTGCATGTGCGGGGCGACGATCGCAACCCGGACAAGAACCGCGTGATGGAGCCCGCCGTTCCCTCGTTCCTGTCAACGGACGAGTTGAAGCTGGCGATCGAACCCGTCTCGTTGCCGCCCCAGGCGACGCATCCCGGACTGCGCGACTTCGTCGTCAACACGTACCGCCAATCGGCCGAGCAGCAGATCGCGACGGCACGCTCGGCTGTTGAAGCGGCAAAGAAGAAGCTTCTGGAATCCGAGGCCGCGGCAAAGGAAATCGCTGCAAAAGCGGCGGCGTTGAAGCCTGAAACGCCAGCGAAGGAGGACGCGAAGCTAACCGACGTTCTCGTGCGAGACGATTTTTCTGTCGAGAAACCCGAAGTGTGGGAACAACTCACCGGCAAGTGGAGCTACGAGAATGGGCGGCTCATTCAATCGCAGACCGGCGCGATCCGGGGTGCCGTGCGCTTGAAGCAGATGCCCCCTGCCGATTTTGAAGCCCGACTCAAATACATCCCGACGGGCGGCGATCTGTGGAAGTCGGTCGGCATCTCGTGTGACGTCACCGCGTCGGGGAATGAGTTGCTGGCGTACGTCAGCGCCGTTGCGAGCGGCCCGAAATCACAAATTGCGTTCAAGGAAGGTGGCAACTACGTCTATCCGCCGACCGCGCTACAAGCTCGAAAAGTCGAGCTCAATCAAACGCATGAGATTGTCCTGCGAGTTCGCGGGACGTTGCTCAATTTGTCCGTCGATGGCGAGCACTCGATCGCGTTCCGACTGCCGACACCTCTGGAACGACAGCGCGGATTTCTGGAGTTGATCACCTACGACGCGAAGGCTGAGCTGCTAGCCTTTGAACTCCGACCATTGCCGGCGGGACTGAAACTCGTCGATGCTGACACTCCCAAGACGAAACCCACTCCAACGGCTGTTCCGGCCGGACCGCTGCCGGTCGAGCAGGCACAACTCGCGGTCACAATCGCCGAAAAAGCTTTGAAGACGGCAGAGGCTCAAAGCGCTTCGATTGAAGCGCGAGCGGCGGCGCTGACGGGGCAAATTGTCAACGCGCCGGATGCAGCAAAGGAACTCGCTCTCGCGGCGTCAAAGTCAGAACGACACGTCGCTGTGGCACGCGCGGAGGAACAGCTTAGCCGAGAGGAGCTCGCACTTTTGCAGGCAGCAGCAGACAAAAAGGTCGAAGCCCAAACGAAGCTTACCGCCGCAAAGTCCGCACTGGAGACAGTCCAAAAAACGGTCGACATGCCCAGCGAAACCTACACGCCTCTGCCCGGCGCGAAGAAGACTCAAGAGGACTATCAGAATCGAAATGCCGGAAAACCGTTCTTGACCACCAGCACCGGACGACGAACCGCATTTGCGAAGTGGCTGACCGACCCGCGACATCCGCTGCCGGCGCGGGTCGCCGTCAACCACGTCTGGATGCGACACATGGGTCGGCCGCTAGTCCCGACCGTGTTTGACTTCGGTCGCAAAGGGACACCTCCGACCCATCCCGAACTGCTCGATTGGCTGGCCGTCGAACTGGTTGAACACAACTGGAGCATGAAGCATCTCCATCGGCTGATCGTGACGTCGCACGCGTATCGGCTAACGTCATCGAGCGCTGGAGCCTCCGACGCGACCTTGGCCGCTGACTCTGACAATCGCTTCTATTGGCGGATGAATCCAATTCGTATGGAAGCCCAAATTGTGCGTGACAGTCTGCTGTCTCTGGCAGGTGAACTCGATGTTTCGTTGGGCGGCGCGTCGATCGCGATTAACGACGAAGTCTCGCGCCGCCGCAGTCTCTATTTTGTGCATTCGCACAATGATCACCAGAAGTTTCTTTCGACCTTCGACGACGCGAACGTGCTCGACTGTTACCGCCGGGCAGAGAGCATTGTCCCGCAACAGGCCCTCGCGCTCGAGAACAGTGCGCTTGCCACCACGATGGCCGGAAAAATCAGTCAGCGTCTTGCGGCGGCTCGTCCCAATGCGGCGGACTCCGACTTCATTCGCGCGGCGTTTGTCGCCATCTTGTCGGTCGAACCGACCGCCGGAGAACTTGCCACGATGGCCGAAATCCTCAACCGCATGACTGAACTCGCTCGCGTCAAAAAACGGCCGAACCCGGAAGCTCTCTCGCGGACAAATCTCATTCAGACTCTGTTGAATCACAACGACTTCATTACGATTCGCTGACCTCGCGATTGGATTTTCCCATGACAATCACGGCCACCAATCTCCATCGCTCACGCGACCGTCGCACATTTCTCGCTGACTTTGGTCTCGGGTTCACCGGCCTGGCGCTTGGCGCGATGCTCGCCCGGGATGGCATCGTGCGAGCCAATGAGCCGGACGTCTGGCAGCCTCCGAATGGGAAGCCGCACTTCGCTCCAAAAGCAAAAAGCGTGGTCTGGCTTTTCATGAACGGAGGCGTTTCGCACGCCGAATCGTTCGATCCGAAACCAGAGATGACCAAGTACGCCGGCAAGTCGATCAGCGAGACTCCGTATGCCGACACGCAAAAGCCTGAGCGGCTGAACCGGCGCGAAGTCGCCTTCAACGTCGAGCTGCGGCAGAAGCTGTACCCGTTGCAGGTTGGCTTTCGAAAGTACGGCGACAGTGGCATCGAACTAAGCGACTGGGTGCCTCACATAGGAAGCTGCATCGACGACATTGCGATCGTGCGCTCGATGTGGACGACCGACGACAATCACGGGGCACAGACGCAGTTCCATTCCGGACGACACATGCTCGATGGCGAATACCCGACGCTTGGCGCTTGGGTGCATTACGGGCTGGGTTCCATCAATGAGAACTTGCCGCAGTTCATCTCGATGGGTAACCGCGAATACTGGAATGCCAAAGATGGTCATTACCTTGGCCCCGCTCACGATGCCGTGCCGATTCGGATCGATCCCAACAACCCACTTGACTACGGCAAACCGGCCAGCGGCCTGGGTTTCGATGAGCAAGAACTCAGCTTCGAATTGGCGGGGCGACTAAACCGGTTGAAGGCGATTGAATATCCAAACGACCCCGCTCTTTTGGCGCGGATCAAGGCGTACGAACTCGCCTTTCGGATGCAGACTTCGGTCCCCGAGGCGCTCGGTTTCAACGCGGAAACGCAAGCGACTCAGGAACTGTACGGCCTTAACGAGCCGGCGACGCGCGACTTCGGTTCGCAGATGCTGGCGACGCGACGACTGATCGAACGGGGCGTCCGCTTCATCCAGGTTCAACACGGCGCTGGCGGCGCTGGGGCGTGGGACGCTCACAGTAACTTGAAGCACAACCACGAAACCAATTTCAAAGCGGTCGACAAGCCGGTGGCTGGGTTGCTGAAGGATCTCAAGCAGCGAGGCTTACTCGACTCCACGCTTGTGATTTTTGCATCCGAATTCGGTCGGACACCCGCCTCGCAAGGGACCGATGGTCGCGACCACCATCCGTACGGCTTCTCGGTCTGGATGGCCGGCGGCGGACTCAAGGGAGGGATCGCTCACGGCGCGACCGACGAAATCGGTTTTCATGCGGTCGAGCACCGGCACTACGTCACCGACATTCACGCCACAATCCTCAAGCAACTCGGCCTCGATTCCCGCAAGCTGGAAGTCCCTGGTCGCAAGCGTCTCGACATCGACCATGGCAAACCCATCGACGAGATCATCGTGTGACGATCCAAACTTTACGGCAAACATCGCGATATGCGGCCGCTCTGTTCGCCGTTGTGCGGGCATCACAACTCATCGCTCCTGCCGATGAGCCAAGAGCTGAAACCGCTGCAGGACCGGCTTGCGGCATTGCGGAATGCTCGGGACGTGAAGCCGGATCGTTGAGCTGACGTGCAGATCTTTGTCAAACGGGTTGTCTGGACGCTCGGCTTCGGGAAGGGGTGTCAGATGAAGTTTCCAATCGTCTTCCAAACCGCGAAAGATAGACTATCGGTCGCGAGCGATCAGAGCTGATGCCAAAACTTCGCTGATGGGAATAACGACGCTTCAACCGTTGCAGAGATGGGTCGATGAACGTCCTGACTGAGAAGCTCACCAGAAGTCACGAAAGACCTTGAAGGATGAATGGCCGAAGTTGTTCGCATTCTCCCACGGGCATTGTCAATTCGATTGGTTCGCACGCCAGTTCAAATGTTGATGCAGGAAGTGAAACGTCTTTTGGCCGTGAATCGTATGCGGTCCATCGAAGAACTCGATTTCGGTGCGGTCTCCAATCTTCAATTGGTCGTAGTGGCGGCGGACTTTGCCAAATTCGCCAGCAACCCAATCCGTCGGTTGGCCGCCGTCGCGATGTCCCGCTTCGACCATGAATGGTCGCGGAGCCATCAGCATCGCGAGTTCCGCGTAGCTCGCCACATGTGCCATGTTCCACTCTGGAACCTCGTACTCGCTGGTGAAAATGTAACCGCAGCGTTCTTCGTTGGTAGCGATTGTTCGCACCCAGTCGGTGAAGTCTCCGGAGCAAATCGACAAGCAATATCGATCGACCAGCGGCGGAACACGCATGGCCGTCTTGCCTCCATAAGACAAGCCGTAAAACGCGATTCGGTTTGCGTCTACAACGGGCAGCGTCGCGAGCCAGTCCAGCGTTTGTTCGTGTTGAGCGATGATGAAACTGAACAGCGATCGCTGCAGTGGATTCGACATCCGCTGGATTTCACGAAAGCGATCCCCTCCCCGATAGGGATTCTGCGGTGCGTAGACCAGAAAGCCCCGCTTCACGAGTTCTTCGCTGAAGGCCTTGTAGTATCCGAAGGCTTGGGGATCGCGCGAGATGGTATCCAGCGCCGTCCCTTCGAGACCGTGTTGGCACACAACCAGCGGACGCTTCTCACCGGCCGCCAAATTCTTCGGCAGCAGTAGGATTCCAGATGCGATTACGTCGTCCACGACATCCAGAACGACTTCGTATCCGGAATACTGATCCGTATCGAAGAGCCGTCGCGTGCGTGCATTGTGCGGAAGTCGTTGTCGCGGCAGGCGGCCGATCAACTCGTCATGCACCATGTCGCGAAGCGACTCACGCTGTTGCTTCCCTTCTTCTGGCGAGTTTGGATTCTTTAGCCATTTCGTATCGCGAACTTGAGGGCTCTGACGCAGGAGGCTCTGCACGTGCATCTGCAACTCGTCAAATTGCCGTTTCTGACGAACGGTCGCATCTTGCAGAGTGAGTTTTGTATCGCTGAGCCGCGAAGCATCCTGTTGCCAGAGTTCCAATGTTTCGTCGAGTCCCTGATCGATTCCCAATCCGGCGGCGAAGGCCCGCAGAGCCACATCCGTTCCGGCCGGACCGTCTCCGTTTGGACCACTGACAGAGAGGATGAGCGCTTGCTCCTTGCCGAGTGTTTGAAGCATCGTACTCGCTCGATCAAACTCGGCGCGCACCGAAGCGAGGCGGTTGTTGACGATTCGACCCGGTGCCGCGCTCACTCGGCGTCCGTTACGGACGACAGGCGGTCCAGAGACTTCGACCGCGCCGCAGGCTTCGATCACCAGCCGTCGCGGTGCAATCATTCCTGCCAGCTCCGCATCACCGAACTCGGTCAACACTCGCCACACATTTCGATAGATGGGTTCCTGCCAAATTCCTTCTCGCTCCTGGAAGTATCCGCAAATTAAACTTGACTGAAGGCGTGAGTCGATCGCTGCGGCGTACAGCGCCAAGAGTCCTCCTTCACCGACGCCGGCCACACCAATTGGAAACGCTGAGGACTTGGACTCACTGTGCCGTTGTGCGTGTTGTGCCAACAAATCGACGGCGGCAAGCACCTTCTGAACTTCGTAGCCGATCACGTGGCGACCCACTTCAAACGCCTGTCGGTAGATGAACTCCCGATGCGGCTGATTGGTCCAGGCGACCCGTGGACTCCCCGAGAACTCATCACTCCGGCTGATCAAGGTCGGGATGACGACCAAGCAACCGGCCGCCGCCAGGCGCCGCACAAATTGCACCGACTCGGGCAAACCATCGCGGATACCGCAGAACATCTCCGGAGTCCAATCCGCATCAGGCAGCACCACGACACCGGCTCGCTGTCTTTCGGGAACCAGCATCAGTCCTTCGCCCGTTACCCCCTCCAGTACCGGCCAACGAACGGCATGGACCCTGACCTGCTTGGTCCACGCGACGATCGACGACCGATCTAGCGAGGCGATGAATTCAAAGCGGCACGGCTGTGTCCGATCAGCCGTGACGCGCGGATCGACTGCTCCGATCAGGGCGCGAAAGCGTTCTCGGCTGGCCTCGGCACGAGCCATGCTGGACGCGCCGTTGGAACGCTCCTGCCCCCAACTCTCCGCGCGTCTCTGCCGAGAAGCGGCCAGCTCACGCAGGCAGAAACGTCGAATCCCCTGCACCATGATTTCATCCGCTGGTTGCCGAATCAGCAGCGGTGCTGTGCCGGGCAGCACCTCGGCAGTCTGCTCGATTCGGCCCGCAAGGATAAGACGCTCACCGCCAGCAACCAGCGAAGCGAACGTCACCAATGCCAAACTAATGCTGCTTCGGATCAGCATTGCTCGACCCAACGGCTGCATCGGCAAGCGAGACGGTTTGCGTTCGGCGAGATGGTCTAGTGCACTTTGAAGCATTCGCAATCCAGTGGATTCACAGGGAGGAATCTTTGGAGATGAATTCCACGGACCGCTTACTTCGACTTCAGCCCGACCGTGTTCACCGCGATGACGCGATACTTGTGAGCCTTACCAGCTTCCGCTTTCGAGTCGGTGAATCGCATCTCCGCCAACGGCTGTGTTGGCGTGTCGCTGTAGGAAAGATTTTGAAAGATCGGGCGGCCGAAAGGGTTCTTGCCTTGCTCTGGGACATTGGCGAGGAACTCTCCATCACGCTCGATGATGAATTTAGCGAGGCCACTTTCAACGTCGGCTTCAGCCGACCAGGTCAGCAGATTCCCCACGACACGCAAGTTCGTCGGAGCGGGTGGAGGTGTCACATCGGTGACCATCGAGTCCTTCATGTATTGAGTCCAGGCGGCAGCGACTGATTCGCTCGGCAGCCAGACAGATTTATCGAACGCGCCGTCGAACTTCGCAGAGGGAACGGGAGCAATCACATTCACATCACCGGCATTCAGCGGGGCGATCCAGCTATTTTGCTTCGACATCGGCTTCAGCGGATCGCCGCTCTTCTCAGGCAGCCGCACTTTTAGACAAGCATCAAACCACGGCATCGCGAGATAGCGTTGATTGCCACAATCATGGCTCGACAGTGGATCGACCGACACGCCGATGAGTCCCCCGTTGGCTCGTACCGCCAGAAAGAAGGCTTCGTTTCCCGGCCACACCCCCGCGAATCGGTTTTCCTTATCGGTGACCCCTTCTTTTGTGCCGAGATTCACCATGATCGGCACTTGGCAAGCCGCGCCGGAAATAATGTAGGGTGCTGGTTTGCCTTCGACAGCAGCGATCGGCGGTACTCCCGAACGCAGCCAGGCGGCGGCAACTCGTTCGGGATGCAGCAACGTCATGCCGCCGGCCCAATGGCCGCCACCACTGTGTCCCCAAATGGCCCAGGGGACGCTGGCCAATTCTGGATGTTTCGATTTCGCTGCCAGCTCCGTCAGTGATCTTTGAAACGTCGCATCGGAACCGTTCCGAGGATCACACCATTTCTGACAATCGGCTTTCTCCGGCTGCTCGTAGACCGGACTGATCAAGGCACAGTCATGTTTTTGAGCCAACGCTTGCCAATGCAGATCGAAGGCCCCAGTCTGTCCTGACTTACACGAGCCTTCGCCACAACCGTGCTGATGCACGATCAGCCCGCGCAGCGTTTTGATGTCCGGTGGAATCCAAACGGTGAAACTCACCGGGTAGATCAGTTCCCCCGCCTGCGTCGAGCCTTCGTAACGCACTCGAAAATATGGCGGATCAGCCGGTGGTAAATTCTGATACGGAGGCTCTTGTGCAGAAACCGAACTAACCAGGATAACGAAAAGCAATGCGACTTGACGCATGGATGTCTCCCACGGGTGATGCTCGAGGATTCCTCCTCACTCGATTGCCCCGAACCATTCGCGACAATAGACGCTGAGCACACGACTCGGATGACGAGCAAGTTAACAAAACCGAATTACCGCGTCTTGGTTTGGCGACCGAAGCCGCTTGGGCGTTAATCGACTTCGCTCGGCAATCACCCAGCGTTGGCGTTGTGCGGGCACTCACCAAGCCCGACAACATGGTCTCGCCGCCAGTTCTCGAGAGATCTGCCTTTTGACTTGCGGGAGAGGTCATCGACCCCGAAGACGGACTCATGCAGCGATGAGACGCGGACGCCAGACGATACAATCGCGGACCTTCATCAAAGGCATCACAGAAATGACGAATCGACATGAGGCATCCATGAAAAGCATGAATGATGTAGCCATACTCGCCAGAGCGTGGAAGTTTCGCCGCGTTGCGTACGTTCTCGCGAATGTGACCACGGGACTAACACCACTGCTGTTCACATTCGGTATGCTGGTCTCGACGAGCACGGCTCAGATGCTCGACGACGATCTGCGGCGGAGGCCGGCCCAAGAATTGGCATCGCTGGCGAGATCCGACGGGGACGCTGTTCGCGGAGCAATTGTTTTTTTTCAGCCGTACATGGCCTGCTCGAAATGCCATGCGATTGGAAAGACGAACCAGAATGGGCTCGGACCCGACCTGACGGCCCTCGGCAAAGAGGTGACCGACGAATCGCTGGTTGAGTCAGTGCTGCTGCCGTCGAAGGTGATTCGCAAGGGGTTCGAGTCGGTGACAGTCATCACGAACGACGGCAAGTCGCACACGGCGCTGTTGGTCGAACGGACGAACGAACAGATCGTCGTGCGCGACATCGCTCGCAGTGGCGAGCTGAAGACAATCGCAGCGGCCGACATTGACGAAGTCAAAGTCAATACGACCTCGATCATGCCAGCGGGGCAAGTGAACCAGTTGAACAGTCGCCAGCAGTTTCTCGATCTGATTCGCTACTTGATCGAGATTCGCGACGGAGGTGCGGGCCGAGCCATGCAGCTTGAGCCGTCGGCCGCGCTGTTGGCGTTTAAGGTGCCGGAGTACGAACAGCATCTGGATCACTCCGGTCTGATCGGCGATTGGAACGGCGAGGCGTTGAAACGTGGCGAGGCGATCTATCGGCGAGTCTGCGCGAACTGTCACGGCACGAAGGACAAACCTGGTTCGTTGCCGACATCGCTGCGGTTCGCCGAAGGGCAGTTCAGGAACGGGAGCGATCCGCTGTCGATGTACCGCACGCTGACGCACGGGTTCGGGCTGATGGCTCCGCAAACCTGGATGGTTCCGTCACAGAAGTACGACGTGATTCATTATGTCCGCGAGATGTATCTCAAGCCGCACAACGCCACGCAGTTCGTGGCGGTCGATGCGGCATATCTCGCGCGCTTGCCGAAGGGTGACACGCGCGGACCGGAACCAAGCAAGATCGTGCCGTGGTCGTCAATGGATTACGGGCCGAGTCTCGCTCACACGTTTCAAATACCAGGGTTGGAACACAACTTGGCGTACAAGGGGATCGCGATCCGGCTTGATACCGGTGCCGGCGGCGTCTCTCGCGGCCGGCACTGGATGATCTTCGACACCGACACGCTCCGAGCGGCGGCGGCTTGGAACGGCAGCGGCAGCTCCGATGAGAACTTCATCGACTGGCAGGGAATTCAGTTCAACGGCGCTCATGGCGTACATCCGAGAATCGTCGGGCAAACAGCATTCGCCAACTCGACCGGGCCGGGCTGGGGGAATCCGGCGACCGGCGCGTTCACTGATGACCAGCGCGTGTTGGGTCGCGACGGCAAACGCTACGGGCCGCTGCCACGCGAATGGGCGACGTTCAAGGGTCAGTATCACCACGGCCAGCAGGTTGTGCTGTCGTACTCGATCGGCACGACTGACGTGCTCGAATTGCCAAGGCTGATGACTCGCGACGAACCAAAATCGGCACCGCTCTTTTTGCGTACGTTCCAGATCGGGCCGCGAGATCGTGACTTGCTGCTGCAAGTGGCTGAGCATCCGTCGCAAGATGCTCGACCGACGATTATCAGTCGAGCAGATAAATCGGTCGTGCTGTTCGCTCCGCCAAGTTCCGACACGTCTGCAACGCGCGAGCAGCGGCCGGTCTTCGACGGCAATACGTTCCTAGAGATTCCCAAAGGTGAAGCGTTCGACCTCACGACGAAAGACTTCACGATCGCCGCGCGAATCAAAACCCAGGCAGATGGGACGATCTGGTCACTGAGCCAATCGGGACCGAAATGGACTCCGGACGGACAGGCGTTCTTCATTCGGGACGGCCGGCTGGCCTTCGACATCGGATGGGTCGGTGCGGTCGCCGCGAAAACGAAAATCAACGACGGCCAATGGCATAACGTCGCGATGACATGGCAGCAGTCCGAGCATCGCGTGCGGCTGTACGTCGATGGCAAGCTCGATGGCGAGGGGAAGCTGGCCGCCAAAGCCGCGTTGCCGAACAGCGTCGTGCGGATTGGTTTCACAACTCCCGATTTCCCGCGTCCGGCAACGTTCTTTCAAGGCGACATCTCACAGGTGCGTTTCTACCAGCGGCGTTTGACCGTGCCGTTGGATGACGAGGCAAAGCCGGGGGTAAATGCCGACAAATCGATCGTCGCGATCTGGCAGATTGATCAACGCTCCGGAACCACTAACGAAGTGTTTCAACGACACCAAGCCGAGGTCCGTCGTGGCGTGGCCCCGGTCAGCTCGACCTCCGGTCCACTCGTGGCCGGCATCGTGCCGCGCCACATCGGTGCCGACTGGGTCGCTGCCGACGGTCGCTTGCGACTAAAGATTCCCGCCGGCCAAGAACCGCTGCGATTCAGCGTCTGGCTGCCGTCGGACTCGGCGACGATTCGCGAGACCGATGCGAAGTCGTTCGCTGATCAATTGACCGATCTGCCAATCCCTGACGCTGCTCGCGATCTCGTCGCGCTGACCAAAGGCGGTCCAGCGCGCTGGCCGCAGAAATTGGAAACGCGATCGCTGATCGGTGCGGACAACGGACCGTTCGCGACGGATGTATTCACCGCTCCGGAATCGAACCCGTGGCTGGCACAGACGCGATTCACGGGGCTCGACTTTTTTTCCGACGGCCGCATCGCCGTCTGCTCGTGGGATGGCGACGTGTGGATCGTCACTCCGTCGCCGGCTCACTCTGACTCCCCCTCACTGCAATGGCAGCGCATCGCCTCCGGACTCTTTCAGCCGCTGGGGCTGAAGATCGTCGAAGACAAGATTCATGTGACGTGCCGCGATCAACTCACGGTGCTGCACGATCTGAACGGCGATGGCGAGATCGACTTCTATCAGTGCCTCAACAACGACCATCAGGTCACCGAGCATTTCCACGAGTTCGCGATGGGGCTGCAAACCGATGCGGCGGGGAATTTCTACTACGCGAAGTCGGGCTGCCATGGAAAAGCGGCCGTCGTGCCACATCACGGAACGCTGCTGCGCGTGAGCCCGGACGGCACGAAGACTGACATCCTGGCGAATGGCTTTCGTGCGGCGAATGGAGTGTGCCTGAACCCGGATGGCTCGTTCGTCGTCACCGATCAAGAAGGCTTTTGGAATCCGAAGAACCGCATCAACTGGGTCACAGTTCCGGCGTCCGGCAAGCCGAACTTTTACGGCAACATGCTCGGCTATCACGACGTGACCGACACGTCTGACTCCGCGATGGTCCCGCCGCTCTGCTGGATTACGAACGCCTTTGATCGCTCGCCCGCCGAACTGTTGTGGGTCGACAGCGATCGGTGGGGACCGCTGAAAGGCTCACTGCTGAATCTGTCGTACGGTTACGGCAAGGTGTTTGTTGTCCCTCACGAAAACGTGCGCGGCGCGATGCAAGGGGGAATGATCGAACTGCCAATCCCGCTATTCCCCACCGGCGTGATGCGTGGCCGCTTTCATCCAACGGACGGGCAACTCTATCTGTGCGGCATGTTCGCATGGGCCGGCAACGCAACTTCTCCCGGCGGCCTGTATCGCCTGCGAGCTACCGGTAAGTCCATGCACCTGCCGGTTGGCCTGCACGCCACCAAATCAGGTCTCAAGCTCACCTTCACAGAGCCGCTCGATCCGAAATCACTTGACGTAAGGCAATTGCGAGTCAAAACGTGGTCGCTCAAGCGAACGGCCGATTATGGATCAAAGCATTTCGACGAGACGTTTCTGACCGTGCGCGGTGCGACGCTGTCGAAAGACTCGAAGACGCTCATGCTGAACGTCGCCGACCTGCATCCGACATGGTGCATGGAGATCAGTTACTCGCTTCGCTCTGCCACCGGCACGCCGGTTCAAGGAACCATTCACAATACGATTCACGAACTGGGTGACTGAAGGGTGTTAAACAGAAATGGATCGGGGCCACGGCCGTGTCCGAAGTTGGATGTTTGGGTTGGCAAGTTATCTTGGTCCGCCGGGATTAATGCCCCGTGGTTGGGGCATCTCTTCGGTGATGATCTTCCAAGACGCACCCATTTCACGCATCGCTCGGAAATCGCGGGGCTGATAGTTGACATTGAGATGCGGCGTGGCGATCGGCTTGTGTTGCTCGAAACGCGAGTCCATTGCCGCAGCCAACATGCCGGTGACCAGCAGCGTACGCTCGACGGGATACGGAGTTGTCTTGTCCCGGATGTGAGTTTGAATCGCATGCGACAGAGCTTTGAAAAGATTGCGGTTCTCCCACGGGCCGACGTAGAAGCTGGTCGCCAGCGGTTCCGGCTTCCCCGCGAGTCGGCAGGCGAAGCACCAGCGAGTCGAGACATTGCCGATCCGCAGGATCGTGGCCCGCAGGCCGTCTCGGTACTTGATCAGAATGGCATGCACCGGATGCTGCTTGCCGTCCGCCGGCTCAATAAAGTCTTGGAGTCGTCCGACTTCCTTGCCGGTCTCAGCCCGCATGGCCGCTTGGGCCAGCGCGTAACTCCAACGGCCGTCTGCGGCAGCTTGCCAGACGGCATCCCCTTCGATCAGTTGAATCTCGGCAACTCCCGTCTCACCGCCACGGCGCGATTCCACCATCGACTGCAAAACTTCCAGTCCGTGAAAGTCGTAGACCTCCGGCGGGCCACTGTGGATCGAGACCGCCTCTTCGATCACCGCCTGGTCGGGCAGTTCAAGCGGCGGCCGTCGCTGGGCCAACGGGACTGAACTCCCCGCCATGAAGGGGATTTTGAGGTCTCGCGCGACGCGCACCATCTCGTCAGCCCAGTCCCAGCGATATGACAGGTGCTTGTCGTTGAAGAGCGGAACGATTCGACCATTATTCCGGAACACGGCGACGATGGCGTCGAAGAAGCGTTTGCGTGGATACATGATCGCCCCACGGTCAGTCTTGGGATAATTGCCGTGCTCGCCGATCGACAACACGCCATCGACGGCCAACTCATTGCCACCCAATTGCAACGCCTCGGCAATCGTCGGGTAGATCTTGATGCCGTACTGCTTCGCGACGTCGCGAGCCATGTCACGATCGGCGGGGAACTGGTCAACGTACAAACTGACGACGTCCATTCCCGATTTGGTCAAATTGCCGTTGAAGTAATACGGCTCCAGAAAATTCTCGAGGATTACGTGCGCATGGCTGCGATGCGTGAACTCGGTGATGATGGCCGCGATGCGTGGTCGTTTTGCGTCCGCGCTGCTGACCGGAGGAACGCCTCCGGACGCAGCAAGCGACATTGCACCGGCAGTCGCGAGCCACTCGCGGCGATTCAGTCTGTGGGGGTTCATCAAGAGGTCCTCGTTCTTTTCAGCAGTTCATTGTTTCGGAATCCGTTTCAGCAAGTCGGGAGGGCGACACACCTGTCCGCTGTGGATGGCCAGTTCGATCCGACGCGTGTTGCGGATGTCGTCCAGTGGATTAGCAGTGAGCAAGACGAGGTCGGCCATCTTACCCGCCGCGATGGAGCCAAGGTGTTCCTGCTCCCCCAATACAGTGGCATTGGTCAGAGTCGCACCACCCAGCACGGCCGACGCGACCGCCAAAAACAAGATCGTGGAAGCGATCCGGCACATTTTCCCAATACGCAGGCGAGGGGTCATTCGAATCGGTCTTCTGACGAGGATTGATGCAACTACTCGCTTGCATGTCGGGCTGGTGTTGGCAGACGTAGTAGATCGAATCATGTGACGCTCTCGCCTGGTGCTGGTGCCAACGATCGCGGGTTGTCCATCGGCCGACTTTGCCCCCACCGTCCCGGACCAATCCCCGGCGCGTGTCGAGCCATATTGTCGGGACGATTCGGCAAGTCGTAATTGATCGCACGGGTATTCAGGCTGTTAAAGAACGGCCGCACTTCAGGCGGTAATGCGGCGACACGATTCGGTTCATGATCGGGGACTTCGCCGATTGGACCGGCCCAGGCAGGGCGATACGCGATGGCCAGCAGGCGGCGGTCGCTGTCGCTGTAGTTGGGATAGTTCGCGTGGAACACCTTCTGATTGATGATCACGGCCGAACCGGCCCGGCAGGTCACCATCACTTCGTCGTCATGCGACAAGTAACGCCGATACGGGTGGCCGTCCGAGTGCATCGACAGGTGCGATCTCGGAATAACCTTGAAGGGACTGCGCTCCGGAGTCAGATCGTCGAGGTAGTACAGCACGCGCACCAGACAGGGAGAACTGGCCCCCAGCCCAAAGATCTTCGAGCCGTAAGGTTGCGCATCGGTATGAATCGCGATTCCCGGATGCCCCGGCCGAGACAACGCGAAATCGCACGCCGTGCAGATCAGTTCGTCACCGAACAACTCCGAAAGGAATTCAATCATGGCCGGCAAGGCGATCACACGAATGGCCGCCGGCGAGTCGGTCCATTGCACGTTGGAGTGGCCGCGCTGATGCTCACTGTAATCAACCGCCGTCGTCGGCAGCCGAGACAACTCGGCGCGGATCGCATCCAGTTGAGTCTGCGATAACAGATTGGGGATGACGACATAGCCGTCCAATTCGATTGAATGAATGCGTTGCCGGGTCGTCAACGCTTCCCAATCAGTGTCGACTCGATTGGCCGACGCGATACACTCGCGCGAATTGGTGAAAGACACATCCATCTTTGGATCCTCGTCTCTGACTGAGCGGCTTCACTATGACCGCGCGAACGTCGATTCGCGCGGCGCTTGATAACGAACAGAGAGGTGCGGCGTTTCGAGCCGCTTCTGGCCAGTGCCGAGCGATCGCACGCCCGCTTCGACCAGGCCGGTGGTCAGCAATGTCCGCTCGATCGGATACGGCGACTTGCCGGTCAGGAAGGTCTCTTCGGCTTTCGACATCAGCGAGGCCGAGTAGGTCACGTTTGGAGTCGGAGGCAGGTAAAACAACGTTGCAAGCGGTTCGGCTTGACCCTTCAACCGAGCGGCGAAGGTGAAGTCGCCAATCAGACCGTTCATCATCAGCATGGTGGCCTTCACGCCGTCGGCATACTCGTAGCGATACGCAACCGGTTCTTTGACCCACTCGCGGATTTGAGCTGGCGTCGGATAGCGATGGCTGAACGACTCCGGCTGAGCCAACGTCTGGCTGCGCGACAGACAGGCCTCAAAGAGCTTTGGATCCCAGCCTCCGCCGGGCCAACTTCCTGCGTCCATCGCTTTCCAGACGGCCTCGCCGCGCAGGGCCTGCATCGCGACGACTCCGGTCTCGCCCCCGCGTCGCCGCTCGGCCATGCACTGGATTACCTCCAGCGCGTGAAAGTCGTAGCTGTCGATGCTGCCGATCGAGACCCCCAGTAACTCTTCGACCTCGGCCCCATAGGGCATGTCGATCGCCGGCATCCGCCAAGTGACCGGCAGCGAAGAACCGGCCGTGAACGCGAACTTCAGCTCGCGCGAAATGTCGACCATCTCTTTGGCCCACTCCCATTTCCATGACAGATGTTTGTCGTTGAACACGGGAACCGCGCGGCCGTCCTGACGAAAGACATCGGTCACCTGCTTGAAGAATTCGTAGCGCGGATATTTTGTTTGAGCGAACTCGCTCTTCGGGTAGTTGCCATGCTCGCCGATGATCAGCACGGCATCGACCGCCAGTTTGTCGCCGCCGCATCGCAGCGTTTCGGCGATCGTCGAATAGATCGGAAATCCAAACTCTTCGGAGCGCTTGCGGCTCAGGTCGTTCTCCGGCTTCTGATCGACATACGCTGCGACCACATCCAGCGGTGGCCGATGCCAGCGGCCACCGATCGGATAGCCGACAAGAAATCGCTCGGCCATGTGCCAGGCGTGAGAATGAAATCGCCACTCGGTGGTGACGACCGCGAGGCGTTTGCGTTGGCGTGGCGCGGTCTCGGCCGCAAACGCTCCCGGAGCGATGGCCAGTCCGGCACTCAATGTCCCGAGAAACGATCTTCGAGTCAGCATGACTTGTTCCTAAAAAATAATGGTCTTTAAGCAGCAGAATGCGAACTGACAATTTCTGTGACTCGCCGCACGATCGCTTGCTCGTCACCGTCCTGCAAGCCGAATGGGTGAATGATGACCGCTCCTCGATCCAGTTCCCGTTCTCCAGGATGAATCGACGGTCGGCCCTGGATGAGCCTCCGAATGAAGTCGTAGCCGGACATCCCGAGCGCCTCGCGATCGATGGCGATGCGAGCCAACGGAAAACCACCGCGAACCGGATTGGCTGGGAGGATCTCTGCCGTGACATGCACGACGCCACGCAGCCCGTCACAGATCGACTGCAGCCTGCGGAGGCCATTCGCTTTCTCGGCGGCATGGTCGCGTTCAAAGTAGAGCCGCAGCGCGGTGAGCAGCCCGATGATTTCTTCTTTGCCGGCTTTGTATCCTCGACCGATCCCTTGTCGCGGGATGAAGTCGAGCTGATCGGCCGACAACAACTCAGGCGGAGCAGTCCAGACTCCAAGGGTGAAGTCCATGTCGAGATGCTGCCACGCGATCGCGGAAATCAGGCCGCGCCTCCCGCAGACGAAGCCCGATGCCTGTGGGCCGCGAATGTATTTGCCTCCGCTGAAACAAACGAGGTCCGCCCCATCCGCCACGAACCGAGTCAGATTACGCGGTTCATCGCAACGGCCCGCCGCATCCACGATGACAGGCACGTGATGACGTCGCGCGACGGAAACGAGGTCAGTCAGTGGCAGACGATCCTCCAGCCCAGGGAGATACAGAATCGCCGCTGTGAAGTCATTGAACTTAGAAGCGAAATCGTCAGTGCGACATTCGCCATCGCTGCCCACTTCGACGATCCGGCCACCGGCCGCTTCGACGGCGTGGTCGTAGTGGTTACGGTGCAACCGAGCCATGATGACTTGATTTCGCAGGCCAGTGGTCTCAGGCAACCGGTCCATCTTCGCCGCATCCAACCCGGTGATGCAGGCAGCGACCGAGAGAACCAGCGCGGCCTGTGCACCAGAGGTCACGTAGGCAGCCTCAGCACCGGTTATGTCAGCAATCACTTTTCCTGCGGCATGTTGCAATTGTTCCATGCACACAAATCTGCCGGCCGCTTCCTGCATGCTTTGTAGAACTTCGGAGGGCATGAGGCTGCCTCCCAGACGAGTAAAAGTTCCAAGCGCATTGATGACGGGAGTCACACCCAGCGATTCGTAGACGTTCATGAGTCTCCAGCTTCATCCAAAAAGTTCGCGGAGTGCGCGGCCGTTTTCCACCAGCGAAACCGGACGACCTTGCGCGTCGGGGATGCGCAGGTCCGGTGAAATGCCCAGCGATTCGTAGATCGTCGCGGCCAGGTCCGCCGGCGAGACGGCGTGCGTGATCGGGTAAGCCGCGTCTTTGTCGGACTGGCCGAAGGTGACACCGCCGCGCAGTCCGGCTCCGGCGAAGAGGCAGGGGAAGCAGTAGGTCCAATGATCGCGACCGTCCTGAGCGCCTCGATTTTGAAATTGCGGAGTGCGTCCCATTTCACCAGCGACGAAGATCAGTGTGTCATCAAGCAACCCGCGATCGTTCATGTCATCGAGTAACGCGGAGAACCCGCAATCGAGACCGGGCAACAAGTGATCCTTCATCACACGTTCCAGGCAGGAGTGCATGTCCCAGCTTCCGCAGACATCGCCCCGCACAGCGAGATCCCACGCGACCGTCACGAACCGCGAACCAGCTTCGATCATGCGCCGGCCCATTAACAGCGACTGGCCGAACAAGTTGCGGCCGTAGCGATCTCGCAACTCCGCCTTCTCGCGGCGAATGTCGAATGCCTCGGCAATTCGGGGCGACGACAGCAACGACACCGCCCGCTCTTGTAAGCCGTGATAGTTGCGAATGGCCGCGCTGTCGTCGAGACGCCGACGCTCCGCATCAAACTGGGTCAGCAGACTTTGGCGATGTTCAAGCCGATTCAAAGTGAATCCCGGCAACTGTTCAAGCCCGTTCAAACGAAAATCGAGTTCCTCGTCCGTGCAGTCACGGAAGTACGGATTATCACCCGCATCTCGTTTTTGAATCCGAGTCGCCATCGGGTTGTACGCCTTGCCGAGCCAGCCCGCGTACATCCCATTGATGTCGTAGCCGGCGAAGTGTCCCAACAACCGAGGCAGGTAGACGTAGCTCGGAAACGGCGGCGACGATTCCCCCTTCGCTTGAGCATCGAGATAGGAAATTACCGAGCCGAACGCCGGCCAGTCCTTGTCGGTGGCATCGACCTGAGCCGCACCCCGATCGGCAGGCGGAATCGGATGGCCGGTCTGAATGGCGTGCGTCCCGTTGTGATCGTTTTGCGGATGATTGACCGTGCGAACAACACAATACTTGTCAGACCGCGCGGCTAACCGGGGAAGATGCTCGCAGATGCGCAGGTCAGGGGTTCGCGAAGCTATCGGCTGAAACGGTCCACGGATCGTGCTCGCCGCGTCCGGCTTCATGTCAAACGTTTCGAGCTGGCTGGGTCCGCCATACAAGAACACAAACATCACCGACTTCGCTCGTGCCGTTAACCCGGGCGCGACACTCTCGGCGGCCCACACGTTAGGCAAGCTCATTCCCAACATGCCGGCACCGCCGACTTGCAGCAACTCGCGCCGCGACACTCCGTCACACGTTCTCCGGGAGTTGCCGAGAACCGTCAACATGGTCTTGTCCTCGTCCAAATGCGTCGCTCAGCTCGATGCACCGGTGAAGAGCGGCGCGATGCGCTCCCCTTCATTCGCGTGACTGGGGCGGTTCACTCGATCTTTGATGATGCTTTTCGGATCGATGCCGAGCGACGAGAAGATCGTGGCTCCGAGATCGGACGGGTAGTACGGGTTCGAGGCGGGATAGGCGGCGATGTTGTCGGAGCTGCCGATGACTTGGCCGCCGCGCACGCCGGCTCCGGCAAAGAGAGCAAAATAAACTCCGCCCCAATGGTCGCGGCCGTCAGGGACGTAGCTCGGTGTGCCAACATTGCCACCGAGTTTCGGAGTCCGGCCGAACTCGCCGACCATCACGACCAGCGTGGTTTCTAGCAAACCAGAGGAACCCAAATCGTCCAGCAAGGCGGAGACCCCTTGATCGAGCGGCGGAAGCAGGCGGTCTTTGAGCTGTGTGAAGTTGCTGTTGTGCGTGTCCCAGTTGTTCATTGTCCCCATGTTGGCCTGCACGATCGGCACGCCGGCTTGCACGAGTCGTCGCGACAACAGCAGCGATTGGCCAAAGAGGTGTCGGCCATAATTATCTCGAACAGCGGCCGACTCTTGATCGATCGCGAAGGCTCGGCCGATCTCGCTGGTCGTCAGAATCGACATCGCCTGATCCTGGTAGTTGTTGAACTCGGTTGCCGAACGAGCGAGGTCGAAGCTGGCCGACTGCGCGTTGAATTGAGCCAACAACTGACGCCGTTGTCCGAGCGCATCGACCGACATTCCCACCGGAAGGCTGAGGTTCTCGATGCGAAACTTGGGGTCGTTGGGATCTTGCTTCACATGCCACGGGTCGTACTTGGCGCCGAGGAAGCCAGCGTCCTGGCCAGAGAATCCGTAGCCGTTGTTCAAATAAGTTGGCAGCATCACGCCATTCGGAATGCCGTCGTGTCGCGGTCGCAGATAGTCGAGCGTCGAAGCGTAACAGGGCCAGTCGTTTCGCGAGGCCATATGCGTCGAGCCGATCGGCATCTTGTCGATGCCAGTCAGCAGCATGTGCGTCGCATGTTCGTGGCTCGGTAAGCCGTGTGTCATCGAGCGAATGACGGCGTACTTGTCCGATCGGCCAGCAAGTTTCGGCAAGTGCTCGCAGACATCCATTCCCGGCGTCCGCGTGGCGATCGGCTGAAACGTGCCGCGCACTTCGGCCGGTGCTTCCGGTTTCAAATCGAACATGTCGAGATGACTCGGAGCGCCGGTCAAGAAAATCAGAATCACGCTGCGAGCACGCTGCTGGCTAACTGGCCGGGATTCCGCCGCAGACGCCCGACCGGCAAGCAAGCTTGGCAGGCCGAGTCCCAACAAGCCGGAATAGCCGACCTGCAGCAGCTCGCGCCGGTGGATGCCGATTCTGTGTTGATGAGCGTTGCTCGAAGTCATGTCGCCTGCTTTCAGGTGAGTCCGGCGATCGGGTCGCCGTAGTAAACGTGGTGTGGTCGATCAAGCCGATCTTTCCAGGCGATCGTGCGAGGAAGGCGCAGCGCTTCGTAAATTGTGGCGGCCATGTTCTCGGGACGTTGCGGGTCGGCGGCGGGATAGGCTCCGATCCGGTCGGATGATCCGACGACCGCGCCCCCTTTGACGCCCCCTCCCGCGAAGAAAACGGTCTGCACGGCTCCCCAGTGATCGCGGCCGGGGAGTTTTGATTTCGCTCCATTGAACGTGAAGATCTTCGGAGTGCGGCCGAACTCCCCCGCCATCACGATCAGCGTGTCGTCCAAGAGACCGCGCTCGTCGAGATCATCGATCAAGGCGGAGACCGCCCGGTCGGTCGGCGGCAACAAGAAGTCTCGTAGATTGGGAAACGACTTCTCGTGAGTGTCCCACGACTCGTTGTTGCCGAGGTTGACCTGCACGAGACTGACGCCCGCCTCGACCAACTGCCGAGCCATCAGCAGTGACCAGCCGAACGAGTTGCGGCCATACCGGTCCTGCGCGGCGTCGGGCGCCGATTGCACATCGAGCGCCTTGTGGACTCCGCCGCTGTTGAGCAACGTGACGGCCGACTGCCGATGGCGATCGAACTCACTGACCTCCGCGGCCTCGTCCAACTGGCGGCGCTGTCGGTCGAGCGTGCTCAGCAACTGCAGGCGGCTGTCGAAGCGGCGCTGCAGCACTTCTTGCGGCAACTCCAGTCGCGGAGCTTGAAAGACATAGTTCGGAGGATTGTTGGCTCCCTCCCACCGCTGAAACCCGTACTGCGGAAACGCTCCGTGAATGTACGTCGTGTCGCGAAACTGACTGGCTTCGATGAACCACGGATCGAGCTGCCAACCCATCTGCCCAGCGAACTGTCCGGGGATCGTGCGGCCGGTGACGTGAATCAGCTTCTCCGGCAAGACCGCCGCCGGCGGAAGATTGTTGACTGGCCGTACGACGCCGTTGACGACCGACGCGATCGCCGGGAAATCGTTCGGCGTGGGACGATTGCCATCGAAACCGATCGGTCGCTCGGTGCGTCCGGTCAGCATCACATGATGCCCGGTCGAATGATCGTTGTACGGATGTGTGAGCGACCGGACCATCCCCCACTTGTGGCTGCGAGCAGCCAGCAGCGGCAAGTGCTCGCAGACCTGCACTCCTGGCGTACGCGTGGCGATCGGAGAGAACTCGCCCCGAATCGTGTCGGGAGCCTCGGGCTTCGGATCAAAGCTGTCGTGTTGAGTGAGACCGCCCGACAAAAAGATGTAAATGACTGACTTGTGCGAGGTCGGTTTCGACGGGGATGTCTCGTCCGCCAAAACGCGCAAGCCGGCAACGTGATTCATCCCCAGCCCAAGCAGGCTGATGCTCCCGACTTGAATGGCCGTTCGCCTTGCAAGCCGCGCGTGAACGAGATGAGATTGCCGAAGAGGTGCTTCGTATCGGGAGGATCTGTTCCGCATTCCCTCAACTCCACAAGGCGGTCCAATTGATCGGTAAATCGCCGGTCAAATGAGTCATCGACCATTCCAGATCGTTCGCAACAGATTACCACTTATTGATGTGATTCGCCAACGGATTTCTGCGGAGAGAGCCTTTTTAATCAGACCAAATTCATTGTTCTTCGGCGCGACGTCGTGGCAGAGGCCAGCCAAGTCGGACACAATCCCGCTCGCAGAACGAGATCACAAAATGTCCCTAACGCCACACAACATCCTCGCCCCGCTTGTCTGCGGTTTGTGTCTCTCCGTTTTGTCCGTTAAAGCGGACGAGGCGATTGCCGCGACCGTTCGACCCAATGTCGTGATCTTTCTCGCGGACGATGCAGGCTGGGGAGACTACAGCCGCAATGGCAACACGCAGGTCAGCACGCCGCACATCGATTCGATTGCGCGAAGCGGCGTAACGCTCGATCGTTTCTTCGTCTGTCCTGTTTGTGCTCCAACGCGGGCCGAGTTTCTGACTGGGCGGTATCACCCGCGCGGCGGCGTGCGCGGAGTTTCGACGGGGCAGGAGCGGCTCGATCTCGATGAGCGAACGATTGCGGAAGCCTTCAAAGCCGCAGGCTACGCGACGGGCGCGTTCGGAAAATGGCACAATGGCAGTCAGTGGCCGTATCACCCGATGGCTCGCGGATTTGATGAGTACTACGGACACAGCTCGGGGCATTGGGGTGAGTACTTTGATCCGCCGCTGGAACTCAACGGCCGCATGGTCCGCGAGCCGGGCTACATCGTGGACCTCTGCACGAACAAGGCGCTCCATTTCATCGACCGCAATAAAGCGAAACCCTTCTTCTGCTACGTCCCGTTCACAACGCCGCATTCTCCGTGGGCCGCGCCGGAATCGGATTGGCGACGATTCAAAGACAAACCGATCACGCAGCGAGCGACGCTTGCGAATCAAGAGGTGCTCGACGAGACGCGCTGCGCTTTGGCGATGATCGAGAACCAGGATGCCAACGTCGGCCGCGTGCTGGCGAAGCTCGACGAACTGAAGCTGGCTGACAACACGATCGTGCTCTACTTCTCGGACAACGGCCCGAACAGTTGGCGCTGGAACGGCGGCATGAAAGGACGTAAAGGGACAACCGATGAAGGGGGAGTCCGTTCGACCTGCTTCCTCCGCTGGCCCGCTCGATTGCCACCCGATCACACAGTGACGCAGATCGCCGGAGCGATCGACCTGTTGCCGACGCTGACGTCGCTGGCGGGCGTATCGCGAGTCGGCGACAAGCCGCTCGACGGTCGCGATCTGTCGCCACTGCTGTTCAAGCAACCGACGGACTGGTCCGATCGGATGATCTTCTCGACGTGGGCCGGCCGCATCAGCGTGCGAACGCAACAGTATCGGCTTGACGATCGTGGACAACTCTTCGACATGCTCGCAGATCCGGGACAGGCCACGCCGATCAACGATCGCGAAGCGGAACTCGCCTCACGGCTGCAATCGGCCGTGACCGCCTGGCGGCAAGACGTGTTCGCGAAGTCTCGTTCCGATGTGACGGACGCAAAATCGAAAGTCCCGCAGATGTCGGTGGTCGGCAACGCAGTCGATCCCCGTCCAATCCCGGTCGGCTACCGCGAGTTCCCGATCACGATGCTGCCGGCTCGCGACGGTGAGCCGCGCGGCGGAGTCCGTCGCAGCAGTGCCGCGCCGAACTGCTCTTACTTCGTGAACTGGACCTCGAAAGAGGACCGCATGGTCTGGCTGCTGGATGTCCACACGACCGGCCGCTACGAAGTGGTCATCGACTACACCTGCTCCGAAGCGGACGTCGGCTCAATGATTGAACTGAGCTGTCGCGACACACGCCTTGTCGGCCGAGTTGCTCCCGGCTGGAATCCACCGCTCTATACGAACCAGGACACACTGCCGCGTCCGCACGGCGAATCGTCGATGAAAGACTTTCGCCCGCTAAAGCTTGGCGAGATCGCGTTGGAGAAAGGACAGGCTCCGCTCAGCCTGCGCGCGTTGGAGATCCCCGGCCAGTCGGTCATGGACGTTCGCCGCGTGACGCTGACTCTGCTCCCGTAACGATCAACGATCAGGAGATGTTTGCATGGCATTGCGTCTGGCTCTGTTGTTGATGTTGTTCGCGACTCCGCTGTTTGCCGAAGAACTTGATTACCGCGTCAACGACACCGACCTGAAAGTCGTACGTCTGGATTCGTCGCAAGACGATTCGTTTCTGTCGGTCCGTCTCGACACCGCAGGACGCATTTTTGTTGGAGGCCGCAAGACGCTGTTCGTCTACGATTTGGCGGACGGAGGAAAGTACAAGCCGCGGAAGTTGCTGTTCGAGTTCCCCGATCACACGTGGGTCAATGACATCGAGATTCGAGGTGATGACCTCTACGTCGTCACGGTCAGCGCGGTCTATCGGCTCCCGGGTGCTCGGCTGAAACGTGAAGGCGTGACGATTGAACGGTTGCTGTGGGGGGTGCCGAACGGTCACGTTCATCAATGCTTTCACGCCTGCGCGTGGGGACCAGACGGTGACCTTTACGTCTCGATGGGTGACCCGCTGTGGTACTACGGCGACTTCACTCGGCCGGATCACTGGGGTCATTGGACGATGTTCTTCAAAAGTAACCCGGTCGCTCCGCGACAGGGCTACAAAATCGTTCGCGTCGGCGACAAAGATTGGGCCACGATGCCCTACAACGGCGTTGGAGGAGTCTTTCGCATTTGGCCAGACGGGAGCAACTTGCGAGTCTTCTCGCGCGGTTTGCGAAACCCGTGCGGATTGTGCTTCGACGCCGACGGCAACCTCTTCACGAACGACAATGATCACGAGGGCTTGCCATCCGCCTACGTTCCTGGCCGGTTGTTGCATGTGACTGAAGGGGCGTACTTCAGTTGGCCGCGCGGCTGGTTGCAGAGCAAGTCGCCCGAACGGGCCGACATTCTGCCGAGCCTCCATGAAAACCTGGGGCGGTTCGTACCGGTTCTCCAGACGTACTATGGTGACGACTTCCTGCCGGAGAAGTACGACAACAACTTGCTGGTCGCTCGTTGGTGTCGCCGGCAGATCACGCGGTTTCCGCTCGAAGTCAAAGGAGACACGTACGAGGCTCGCGAATTCACAGCCAATGAGCATGTGTTGCTCGAAGGGAGCGATCAGGCGCGGCCGGTTGGTGTCTGCGTTGGTCGCGGCGGACGAGTCTTCGTCACGATTTGTTACATGGCTCAGAACGAAGGCTCGCCTGTGTATCGCAGCGATCTCGCGGTCATCACCCGCAAAGACGATCCCGACACGATGCCGTTTGACGGATACGAAGCGACAGCCGTCGATGTCTCGCGGCTGCAAGAAGAATTTCAATCGCCAATCCATTCCCGATCGACGACCGCTCGACAGGAGCTGCTGCGACGAGGCCAACCGTTTTTCAAGAACAATGGCGATCGAAAGGTCCAAGGGAAGCAGCGCTACAAACCGCTCCGAAGTCTTGCGGAGGAGATGGGAACCGATGTCAGCCGTGATCTAAATGAAGTGGTCAGCAAATTGTTTGAATACCTCGAACGACTGGTCTCCGCAGGCCACACGCGATTTGCTCAACAGAGGCTGCTCAATCTCTTTAGTAATTCCCTGAATTCAGAGCGGCGCCCACTCCACGAATGGCTGTGTCACTCCGACAGAGCGTCTCAGCGAATGGCCGGCGTGCTGGCAGTCGGGTTCCGGCTGACGATTCCGCCCGTCGATGCCAAGCTGCCGGACGATGCGCCGCTCGCGCCGCAGCAAAAGGAGGAGGCAAACATCATTCTCTTCGCGGACGAGAAGGAGCCGATTGACTTGCGCAAGTACGGCCGCGTCGGCAACTATACGGTGGCCGAGCACTGGAAATCGCTCAAGCACACCGCCGAGCAGGAGAAACTCTTCTCGCTGCTGGTCGAGCGGCTGGGCGATGACGACGACAAGGTGCGGTTGCAGGCAACGCATTTCTTGTCGCTGCTCAACGACCCGCGCTCTGAACCGAAGATCGCGGCGGTCACGGCCGATGTGCAGGACAAGCGGCTCAACCTGCTCGGCAAGTTGGAGCACGTCAAACCGCAGGTGTGGATGCTCGGCCCAGTGCCGGATGCCGACGGATTCAAGACGGTACATCCGGTCGAGGCTGCGGCAATTGATCTCGCGGCAAAGTCTGACGTCGGCGGCAAATCGTTTGAGTGGACGCTGACGAAGACGACCAGCCCCGATCGGCCGCTGTTCAACTTCAATACGCTGTTTGGTTCGTCGCCGAATTCGTCGGTCTATTCGCTAATCCGTTTCGACGTACCGACGGCTCAGCGCATGCAACTGCTCGTCGGCAGCGAGGATGGAGTACGCGTCTGGCACAATGGCAAGTTGGTCTTCACCAACGATGCCGTTCGGCCGCTGCAACAGCTGGATGATGTCGTACCGCTCGATCTGCTGCCGGGCAGTAACGACATTCTCGTCCGTGTGCGGATGCAATCGGGGCGCGGTGGACAGTACCTGCACTTCAAACATCTCGGCGACGTGAAGTTTTCGCTGCCTGAGAAGCCTGACGGTCTGTCGTTGGCCGACCGATTGAAGTCAGCCAGCGGCGGCTCGCAGCCGATTGATCCCAAGTTCTTCGCGCTCGATTGGGCTGAAGCGGTGAAGTCGGGTGACGTCGCTCGCGGAAAGAAACTGTTCGGTGCGGAGTCGCTCGGTTGTGCGAAGTGTCACGCGGCGACCGCGACGCAACCTGGAGGTGGCGGGCCAAGCCTCGCGGACGCCGGCAAGCGGTTTTCAGTGGCGTATCTCGTCGAGTCGGTGCTCGCTCCGAACAAAGTCCTCTCGCCAGTCTTCAAGTCCTCGACGATCGAAACGAAGGAGGGCAAAGTCCTCACTGGCCTCGTCGTCACCGAAACGGGAGACAAGCTGGAAGTACTGTTGCCCGACACGAAGCGAGTCACGATCAACAAGTCCGAGATCGAAGCGAGGAAACTCACCGATATTTCCGCCATGCCGGCCGGAGTCGTGAAGACTCCGGAGGAGTTACGAGACGTCATTGCTTACTTGCTGAGTAATCCGACTGACTCCGATGTTCGCTCGGCACCGCCAAAATGATTTCAACCGGCCCTCGGCAACCGATCGAGCGTTCGTGTGGCCAGAATTATCGATGAAGCCGGTGAGTGGTCGTTTTCGTGAGTTATTCGTGACGGTCATTTTCACTGTGGTCAATTCTGATGGCACTCGTCATTGATGAAATGAAAGATGTCAAACGCTCAATGCCCTGTCCCGCGCGATGCCCGTCACTGATTCAGGCGAAGATCTCGTGAGCCACGTCGCCGGCTACGTCGACCAGGCGGACATCTCGGCCTGCGTAGCGATAGGTCAGTTGTTCGTGGTCGAGTCCCATCAAAGCCAGCCGCGTGGCGTGCAGGCCATATTCGTCAGTAGCTCCAAATCAAAAACTTTTTTTCACGCCCGCCCCGGCTAGCCACATCGGATACCCGGTGATGTTGTGATCGCGGCCAAACAGGACCGGCGTGTCCTCCAGAAGACCGCGCTGGCCGAGATCATCCAGCAGCGCGGCGGTCGGCTGATCAGTGGCAGCGGAGTTCTTGATGCGGTCGCGATGCAGATTGTTGTGCTGATCCCAACCCGGAAGACAGATCTCGACGAAACGAACTCCGGCTTTGGTTAAACGCGACTACTTGTGCGGAGAAATCCAAATCTCGGTGAGAAGCTGGAACAGTTCGGGTTCGGCTTCCTGCAATTCCGCGCGGTTAAACGGGAAGAAGTCGTTGACGCCGAAAAACGACTCGGTCATTTCGGCGAAAAATTCCATCTGGTTGGTCAAGCCGTAGTGCTTTACGCGTTTGCCGTTGTAGAGCAGCGTTGCGTTGCCATGGCCGCTTGCCTTGAATTTCTCATGAGCCGCTTTGATCCGCGGTTCGTCGAAGCTCAATTTTTGATCGTGATAAGCGTGAGCCAATTCGTGCAGGATGCACCACGGCTGCTCGTTGATGTTCCGCCGCGTCGCGACGTCGGCGGCTCGCGGCAGATGCACGCACTTCACCAACTCCGCCGGATATCCGTTGCCCCTCAGCCAATCGGCACTCGGGTGATACTGCATCGACGCCAGAGCGCCGCAGTTCAGGTCGAGCACGATCGTGACGGCCTGCAAGTCCTTCAACCGATCCGCCGGGACCACCGCTTTGATATCGACCAGCTTCGCTTCGAGAAACCGAAGTGTCCGCGCACCGAGCGCCGCATCGGGTGTGTCGCCGAGCAATCGGTCATCGACGCGAAGCGTCCAACCTTCGAGTTCACGCACGGAGCGAGAGGTCGGTTGCGGCAACTCAGCCTTGGCTTCGGACTGCGAAGACGTGAGCAGCGTCTTCATCCCCTTGCCCAGAGCATCACCGACCAGAAAATACGTTTCGGCGTTGCCGAACTCGTGATGTCCGTGACCGGGATTCGGCGAATCCTCTGGCTTGCGCACGAAAGCATGTGTCTCGACGAACAACGCCGTGCCTTTGAACTCTGGACGTTCGGCAGCCTTTCGTTGAGCTATTCGTAACGTCGTCCACTCACCGGGCGCGTTCACCCAGGGACCGGTTAGCTCACCAATGATGACCGGCAACTTCGGAACGTTGAACTCTTTGCGGATGTCGTTGATCAGGTGGACCAGATTCTGTTCGTATTCCGGCACCGCGTGTTTTGGATCAACTCCGTCGTTCCAGCCGTGATACCAGACGAAACCGGCCAGTTCGTAACCGCCACCATAACTCGGAAAGTCGATCTTTAAGTTCGCGAGAGCATCGCGTATCTCCGCAATCATCTTGGTGTAATACGGCCCGACGTCTCCGCCTGACGACGGCGGCCTGAAATCTTTAAAGAGACTCTTGCCACCCCAAGCGGTCTTGATCAACAAGACATGGTTCTCGAAGTGATCTCCCAGGACATGCCCGAATTGCAGTTCAGGGCCGAAGTGGTGCCTGTCGCCGTAGACGCTGAATCCCATCGTCAACGGTCCCGCAAGCAACGGACCGCGCTCCCGCTTGTAGCGGCACCAGACATCATCGCGGACCACCCAGCTTCCATCCGCTTTCTTCAGATGCTCAAAAAGTGGAGCCTTCTGCGGATCGCGCAGCAGGAAGTTCAACGTCCCTTTGCCGTCGTTGTAGTCTTTGCCGTCCAAGTCCACGACGGCCTGCCCCTCCATGTTGGACTGTCCGGCAAGGATGAAGACCTTGACTGGCCGCGATGGTTCGGCGGCACCAGCTGAAGCGACGATTAGACACAACACAAGGAGAGCCGAGCCATATCTCATGCAGAACCAATCGTGCTAGAGTTGCAGCGGGACGCAGCTACTTCACTCGCACCAGTTTCATGATGCGGCCGGAGACGTTCCAGTCCTGCACATACAAGTTGCCATCTTTGTCCCAGTACGAACCGTGGGTACCGTTGAAGATTCCCTCGATCCATTTGTCTTGCGGGACGTTGTGGTTCACTCGCGTCGCGGGATCGGCATTGTGGCCGAGCACCGCCATGATCGTGTTGCTCTTATCGAGGATCACCACTCGACCGTGCAAATCGGGCACCGAGACGTAATCCCCTTGAACGGCAGCCGAGGCAGGCATCCCCAGACCGGTGACGACCTCGTCAATGAATTGGCCATCAAGGCTGTAATGCAACAGGCGGCCCTTCGGTGTGTGGTTGCGGTCGCAGACCAGAAGTCGAGGAGGGTCATAGCGTGTGTCCAATGTCATGCCGTGCGCGGTATTGAATTCCTTGAGACCATTTCCTTTGGTTCCGAAGTGCATCAGGTACTTGCCAGTCTTGTCGTACTTGAAGATGTGATTGCTGGCGTAGCCATCCGCCAGAATGATGTCGCCGTTCGGAGCGACCGTGATTGCCGTCGGGCTCCACTTGGCCAGCTTCAGCTTCGATTCTTCTTCGGTCGGAATGCCCAGCTTCAGCGCGATGTCTCCGGTCTCGGCGTGGAACTTGATCCCTTCGCCCGCCGCGTTGCGAGCACCGTAGATGAACTCGTTGTTTCCTTCGGCGCGAATTTCCAGGTCATGGATGTTGTTGTATTTTTCGCCGAGGAACCGGCGAATGACTTTGCCCTCCGGCGAGAAGACAAAGACGCCCAAACTCGAACTGGTGTAAACGTTTCCCGCCTGATCGACCACGACGCCGCCGTGTGTTGAACCGAGCACCGACTTGCCGTCCTCTCCGAGCCCCCAACCCGGAACCGTGTCAAAGGTCATGATCCCGCAACCCATTCGCACCGGTTTCACTTTGTCCGCCGCGAACCCCGGAAGGGCGAGACCGAACATGACGAAGCATGAAAGCCAACAGCTCTTCATCATTTGGATTCCTGATTGTTACTGGAGGAGTTGAATCACAAGGGGTGGCAATATCCGGTGCCTACATGTGCATTTCAACCAGCAAGTCGATTGTCGAGCCGGTCAATTGTGGGCGATGTTCGAGCAGTCTTCTGGGACTCACGTCACGACAGGCTGACCAGCTCTGGAATTGGCTCGCCCTCGGGAAGGATTGGCATTGGACGGCCTGAGAGGTCGGGGACGGTGAGGTTTTTGGCGTCGATCCCCAAGTGCTGATAGATCGTCGCGATGAAATTCCACGGGCCGAACTTGCGGTCGATGGGGTGTTCGCCGAAGCGATTCGTCGCACCAATGACCTGGCCGCCGCGAGTCCCTCCGCCAGCGAATAGGATCGACATGGCTTGCGGCCAGTGATCGCGGCCCGGTTGCTCGATCTTCGTTTGGCTGCCGACCTGCCGATTGATGCGCGGTGTCCGGCCAAACTCGCTGGTGACGACGACCATCACCCGCTCGTTGAGGCCACGCTCAAAGATGTCAGAGATCAACGTTGTCACGCAGCGGTCGAAGTTCTCGGATCGCTTTTTCAGCGCGGCGAAGATGTCGCAGTTCACGGCGTGATCGTCCCAGTTGTTGCCTGCTCCGCCGGCTTCCGCTCCGCAGAGCGTGACCGTGACTAGATCGACTCCTGACTCGACCAAGCGGCGGGCGAGCAGGCAGTGTTGTCCCCAAGAGGTCCGGCCATAGCGATCACGGACGGCGGCTGGTTCCAATTCAAGATTGAATGCCCGCTGCGCATCAGGTCGGCAAAGAATGTCGAACGCTTGCTGATGAAATTCGTTGAGCAATTCTGGTCCGGCATCTCGCAGTGGGCTGCGATCGAGCTGTCCTCGCAGTTCGCCACGTCGCGCCAGTTGGCCGTTCGTGTCCACGACCAGTCCGCCGAGTGTGTTTTGTTTGTTCGGATCACCGAAGATCGCCAGCGGCGAGTACTTCTCGCCGAGGTACGCCGGACCGATCGCCGAGACCGGCCCCGGTTCCAAGCCATAGGTCGTCATCCCGACGTAATTCGGAATTGATCGGCCGCGCTGCCAGCGCAGGTAGTTCGCAATCGCCAGGCAGTCGGGGTGTTCTGGTTTGAAGTCTTGGTTCAACGTGAAGTGGCCGGAGAACAATCGCTTCGGACCGTTGGCGTGACAGCTCGCTTCGTGAGACAGCGATCGCAGCAACGAGAACTTGTCTGCGATGGCCGCGTGTCGCGGAAGCAATTCGGTGATCTGCATCCCCGGAACCCGCGTCTCAATCGGCTGGAACGGGCCACGAATTTCGGTGGGTGCTTCGGGTTTGGGATCCCAGGTGTCGATATGGCTGATCCCGCCGTGACAGTACATCAGGATGATCGCGGTTCGCTCGCGAGGTTTCTCATGGGCTGCCGCTCGAAGTTGGAGGAGAGCGGGCAGGCTCAATCCACCGGCACCGGCAAGTCCGAACTTCAAGAATCGGCGACGCTGCATGGCCAGACTTTCAGGGTTACACGGTCACGGATTCGTCCCGTTGGCGCGGGCTGAAGTCGAGTGTGACGGAATGAATGCGCAGCGCGGCTCGGTGTGGTTCGTTCTTTAGCAGTGTGAGCGATCCTGGGGTCTTTTTTTCGACGGCGATCGCGATTCCCAGTCCGTTTCCGATGGGAAAATTCGCGCCCGGCGTTGTCGAGCCGAGGAAGCGATCCAACTTGAAGGTCTCGGCTTTTCCGAACGATGGACGGAATTCAATGGAAGCCAACTCGCTGATCGTGCGAGGATCCTTGTGGATGTTCTGGAACCGGAACAGAACCAGACGAAAGGCCATGTTCGCCAGAAAAGTTTTGTCGAACTCATCGGCGGATGAACCGACGCCAGTGGCGTTGACGCTCAACGAATAGTGACCACCGCGTGCGTTGCGGATTTCCTGCGCGAGCAGCGCTCGCGAACCCTGAGCGATGACAGCACCAGCGGCCTCGTCTTCCAGTCCGAAACCGATCGTGACGGTTCCAGATTCTTTCCGAACCGCCAAGCCCGCGGCATCGCCCTTGTTCCAAACCGGAAAAGCCCGCCAACCTTTGTCACGCGACGGCGGGGAGGGTTGGACTAACGGAAGATCGGTCTGAAATGTCGTGTCCAGCAGCAAGCTGGTATCAAACGGCGGAACCAGCGACGGATCGCCTTCGGATTGCCGCAGCTCAATCTTGGAAGCAGAACTGCTCAGCATGGCCGCGATCGGCTCTCCCTTCGTGATCGGATGCGGGCGGTTCAAGTTGTCCAGAAAGAAACCATTGGGATCAATGCCAAGCAGATGAAACATCGTGGCTGTCAGGTCGCCACCGGTGAATGGGTTCGTCGCCGGATACGCTCCGTTCTTGTCGCTGGCTCCGATCACTTGTCCGCCACGGATACCGGCTCCGGCCATTGCGAAGCTGAAGACGTGACCCCAGTGGTCACGGCCACCGTTGCCGTTGATCTTCGGAGTTCGCCCAAATTCGCCGATGACGACGACCAGCGTTTCGTCGAGCAAGCCGCGTTCGGTCAGATCATCCATCAGCGCGGCGAACGTCACGTCGAATTGCGGGCAGAGATTGTCTTGCAGCCGATCGGCGTTGAGGGCGTGCGTGTCCCACAACGGATTATCGACCGCGTTGTCGCCGGGATCGCGGGCCCAGTTGACGTGGACCAATCGCACACCCGCCTCGATCAGCCGCCGAGCCAGCAAGCAAGATTGTCCCCACGTGTACCGGCCATAGCGATCGCGAGTCTTGTCCGATTCTTTGCTGAGATCGAACGCCGCTCGCGCGCCGCCGTTGGTGACCAGTTCGAACGCTTGTTGAGAGAGCCGATCCCAAGCCGCGACCGATCCGCCGCGCAGCGTTTCGTCGAAGCGACTTTCCAATTGCTGCAACACATCGCGCCGACGATCGACGCGGATTTTGGTGACGTCGCCGATCAGCCTCAGACCTTCGATTTCGTAATCAGGCAACGCTGGGTCACCGACGAATCGCTCCGGCTCCCACAACTTGCCGAGGAACCCTGCTGTCTGTCCGGCCGGAGTCACGTTGTCGTTCAGCCGCATCATGTCCGGAATCCAGACGGATGTCAGAGCCGGCAGTTTCTCGCTCGGCTTGAGCATCTTCACGATCGAGCCAAAGTACGGCCAATCGTTCGGCTTGATCTGTCTCGCGCTGCCCGGTCCGTAGGGATAGCCGGTCAACAACCAGTAACCGCTGACATCGTGGTTGTCGTCTCGCGTAGAGAGCGATCTCACGACAGCCAGTTTGTCGGCGTAGAACGAGGTACGAGGCAACAGTTCGCAGAATTGAACGCCAGGAACATTGGTCGAGATCGGCTGGAACGAACCTCGAATCTCGACTGGCGCATCGGGCTTCGGATCGAACGTCTCATGCTGCGGCGGACCTCCCTGCAGCCAGAGGAAGATCACGTTCTTGGCCCTGCCAAACGTCGAGCCGAGTTCACCTGCCAACTTCGGTGCCGGGCCGAGTGTGACCGCCGGTGTCTCGGCCGCTCGCATCAAGTGTGGCAGCGAAACTCCCAGCGCACTCAAGCCACCGACGCGCAGCCACTCGCGGCGAGCAACGCGATCGGTCGAAGAGAGTGATTGGTCAAGGATGGAAAACATGCGTATCTCTCGTCCGGAGATCGAACTCAGGCAAACCGGATCGGCTCACCATGATAGATGTGGTGCGGACGATCGACTTCGTCTTTCCAGGCAGCGGTTTCGGGAATTCCCAAGGCGTGATAAATGGTGGCGGCGAGGTTTTCAGGCCGTTGCGCATCGGAGGCCGGGTAGGCACCGTTTTTGTCGGAGGCTCCCACCACGACGCCTCCCTTGATGCCACCGCCGGCAATGAAAACGGATTGGACGGCTCCCCAATGATCGCGGCCGACGACTTTACTTTCTCCGCCTCCGGCATTGATTCGCGGAGTGCGACCCATTTCGCCACACATCACGATCAACGTCTCCTCCAGTAGACCCAGCGTCTGAAGGTCATCGAGCAACGCCGAGAGGCCACGGTCGGTGGGTGGCAGCAAACAATCGCGCAACAGCGGGAAATTATTCTCGTGCGTGTCCCACGATTCGTTATTGCCGAGGTTCACTTGGATCAAATTCACTCCCGCCTGCACCAGTTGCCGAGCCATGAGGAGCGACCAGCCGAAAGCGTTCCGTCCGTATCGGTCGAGCGTTTGCGGATCAGCGTTGTGGACATCGAACGCACGTTGCACGCTGGTGTCGGTCAGCAACGAGATCGCGGCTTGGCGATGGCGATCGAACGATTCGACCGTTGCGGCCTGTTCTAATTCGTGACGTTGCTGGTCGAGCAACCCGCGCAGGCTGTCGCGATCGGTCAGTCGTGAGCGACTGAGTCCTTGCGGCAAGCTGAGATTGGGAGACTGAAACTTCAGATTCGGATTTCGCTCGCGACCCCGCACGAAATGAAACTCGTAATCCGGGTACGCACCATAAGACTTCGAGTTATACGGCGAGGCTTCAATGAACCACGGATCGCGGTGGCTCCCCATCTCACCGCCGAACTGGCCGGGGATCACACGCCCTTCGCGATGCACCAATCGCTCGGGAAGCACAACGGCCGGGGGCAGATTGTTGTTTCGCGGCGGCAGCGCGTGGCCAACGACCGAGGCGATCGACGGCCAGTCCGTGGATTGCGGTTTCACGGGATTGTAGCCGGGTGGCATCGGCGTACGGCCCGTGAGAATCGACGTGTGCCCCTGCGAGTGCTCGTTGTACGGCGTCGTCAGCGAGCGAATCAGGCTCCACTGATCGCTGCGAGCGGCCAGCATCGGGAGGTGCTCGCAGATCTGCGTCCCCGGCGTTCGTGTGGAGATCGGATTGAACTCACCGCGAATCCCCGCCGGAGCATCCGGCTTGGGATCGAAGCTGTCATGCTGAGTGAGTCCGCCGGACAAAAAGACAAAGATGACTGACTTTGCGCTGCCGCCACTGAGAGTCGTCAACTTCCCGTCGGCAGCACGCAGGGCCGCGACGTGATTCATCCCCAATCCAAGCAGGCCGATGCTTCCCGCCTGAATCACCGTCCGTCGTGAAAGGGTTTCGTGAGCAATCTTGTTTTTCAACGGCATGGCATTGTCTCCCGTAAAACAGATTCTAACTCAATAAGTCTCGAATCGGCTCCCCTTCGGAGAGTAAACAGGGGCGACCGTCATTGGTGTGGTAGGTGATCCCGTGCGGATCATAACCTAACGCGGTGAAGACTGTGGCGTGAATATCTGCCGGAGTCATCGGGCGGGACTTTGGGACCGCACCGATCTTGTCGGATTCACCAATGATTTGGCCGCCGCGAATGCCGCCGCCAGCCAAAATCATGGAATAGCACTGCGGCCAATGGTCTCGGCCAGCGGCGGCGTTGATGACCGGCGTGCGGCCAAAGTCTCCCATCCAGATCACCAGCGTTGAATCGAGCAGGCCGCGTTCGGAAAGATCGTCGAGCAGCGTCGCAAACGCTCGCTCCATCGGCGGAACGAGCGACTTTTCCAAGCGGCCAAAGTTGTCCGCGTGCGTGTCCCAGATGATGCTCTGGCCGTTGACCGTCGTGACGAAGCGAACACCCGACTCGATCAAGCGACGGGCCAACAGATGGGACTGACCCCAAGTGTGCCGCCCGTATCGCTCGCGGACTTCGGCCGGTTCGCGCGTGAGATCAAACGCCTCGCGCACGGCCGCGGACCCGACCAGCGACAAGGCTTTCGATTGATTGATGTCGAGGTCTTGCGAGTTACTGGCCGTGATCGGCTGGCAGTGTTGCTGAATCTGATCCAGCAGCAACCGACGGTTGTCCTGTCGTTGCGAGCTGATTCCTTCAACGGCACCGAGATTCGGCACGCTGAAGTTCGCGGCATTCGGATCGGCGTTGAGCACCAACGGATCGTGGCTCGCTCCCAAACAGCCGCCCAGTTGCCCCGGAGTGAGATACACGGTGCTGTCGCAGTGTGGTGCCGGAGTGATCACATACGGCGGCAGCGCGCCGCTGTAGCCGTCGCGTCGAGCCAGCCAACCGGTCAAGGTGCCAAAGCTGGGAATGTCGTTGCGGCTGGGATTGATCAACGTGCTGTCCATCGGATACGGGCGGCCGACGATCGACCAATACATGCCGGAGTTGTGCCCGCCGTGCGAGTGATGCACGCTGCGTACGATCGAGAAGCGGTGAGCATGCTTCGCGAGTCGTGGTAGCAGTTCCGAAATTTCAATGCCGGAAGCGCTGGTGGCGATTGGCTTGTACGGCCCGCGTACGGTGTCGGTTGCGTGAGGCTTCAAGTCCCACAAGTCGATGTGACTGGGGGCTCCGCAATTGAAAATCAAGATGACCGACTTGGCTTTGCCAGTCGTTGCGCCAGCAACACACCGACCCAGAGAGTTCGCCCACAAAAGACCTAGGCCGCTCAGTCCGCTGCGGGACAGAAACCGGCGACGGCCTTCGGAAGTCGGCGTTGTCGGAAGCATTTGGCGGTCTCGGCGAGCAAATGACCGAAAATGGCGGGGACGCAGCACGTGTCGAATCAGGAGGGCAAGGTACTCATCGGCAAAACCCGATGGGTTAGGTCACATTGGACTGACGGAATCGCTCTGAGTCAACGCGGTCATTCGTCAACTTTCGTCGGAGTTGTTGGCCTGACCAGATTTTCAAAAACATGACCGAGACAGAACGATGAGCAAGCGTTGTCGAATACGTTTCGGGGGCACTTCTCTCTTGGTCATTCTCAACACGCTTGGGTGGATACCGCTCAACGAAAAGCATCAGGGTGCCCACTTCACAACGGGAGTTCTTTCGAGCCGAGAACTGTATTCCGGGCACTTCCTGCCTGAGACGATCCATGCCACCTTGAATCTTCTCCATGACAGAATCACGCTGAGATCCGCCCGTGGTGGAGATGATAACCCACCCATCCCGCTCGGAGTTGAGTCAACGCGAACTTTTTCAGCTCGGCGGATTGGGGATGCTGGGGATCACTCTGCTCCAACTCTTGCAGGCTGAGTCGCAGCCCAGGTCTCGTCCGCGATCTTGCATCTTCGTGGTCCAATACGGCGAAGCCAGTCATCTCGACGGTCTGGATCGAAATCCGGAAGCTGAGATCCGTGGGCCCTACAGTCCGATCGCTTCGGCGGTCCCCGGCATGCAACTGTGCGAGTTGCTACCGCGGTTGTCTCACATCGCCGACCAGTTCATGCTCATCCGTTTGATGACGAACGGCAATTTCGGTAATGACGGCGGTATGCACGTCTGCATGACAAGGGACACGGTCCTACACCCAAATACGCAACAGAACTAGCAGAACGTCTCAAGGCTTTGGGAGTTGGCGGAGATTGGAAAGAAAAGATGCCTCATTGCACTTCTCGTCATACCGAAACCGCAGAAGAATTTGCAAAAGGAATTCTGGTGTTTAAGATTCAGACCAAGTCAGGACGCTTGATTGAGAATGTGAGTGGATTCGAGAGTGAGCAGGAAGTTGTCGGAATGCCTAGTAAGTACAGAGTTGTGAAAATCTTGTCTCATCAGGAGTTAAAGAAGTTGGGTGTTAAACGTGCTTTTGAACGAGAACAAGTGAAGAGTCTCTATGAGAAAGATTAAACCAGATATCGAAGATACCAGAAACAGTGTTGAAGACTTGCTAGAGCTCATCGACCTATATGACAAAGATGGGAACTTGGTCTACGCTGCAAAGCCTCCAGTTCCTCCTGACCCGAACAAGATTACAATTGACTGGTCTGATGTTTTCGATCCCAATGATTGGGAGTTCTCTGAGCCAGAATTTATCGGAAAAGCAACTGGCGAGAATTACGTCCCACCCACCTAAATTGTGCAGAGGAGCAAATGCCGCAATTTACCCCAAACTGAGCAACGGAAGTGAACAAGAAGGGGTCGATGGCATTCCTTACGTCGGTGAATTCAACGAACAAACACACGGCACTCACAAGTAGAGCTGTTCGGTTCAGCGACAAGAAGGCGTTGGGGCTGCGACACAAATCCCACCGAGCACGGACGTCGGCTGTGGCGTCATGAATTGTGGAGCACGCGGTGTTGTCTCTTGAGCCTCAATTGTCGAAACCAGTCCCCCACTCGAGGTGACCCGGACAAGGCGACTCGCTTTGGAAGAGATCTCCCATTCAGCTTGAGCCAGATGCCTGAGCACGTTGGTGCGCGACAGGCGTCCGAGCAGTCGGCCATCGCGGCAGACGTAGGCTCGCGAGCAACTGCCGTCGCGGAACATCGGGACGGCGATCTCAATCAGCGTGTCAGCGGACAAGACCGTCACGGCGCGACTGATCAATGAGCCGACAAGTTGGCCAGTGAGTTGGCCGTAGATGTGGGATTTCAGCAGGTCAAAATCGGTGACGATCCCTTCGAAGTGATCTTGGAGATCGACGACGCACAGCTCGGTCGCGTCGGCCTCAATCAGCAGACTCAGTGCATCCTCCAGCGACATGTGAGCCGTCACCGTGACGAAGTCCACCGACATCAATTGCGCGACTGTCTTTCGCATGAGGAGGCTCCCACACGAAGAGAATCGGCAAGAGACCTGAGCCTCGGTCAATCGTGGCGATACTTTGCTGAGAAAGACGATTGCGCCGGTCGATTCGGTCGGACAGGGCCTTGGACCTACGGCATATCTCGCCAGAAGGGAACTTGCCAGCGATAACCGGAAGGGTCGTTCGTGGCCGTGACGAGATTCGACGGCAGACGGCACACGAGCGGGCCATCACCTCCAGCGACACGGTACGGCTTACCGAATTCATCGTTGGCAAGACCACGGTTGCTATCAGCCCAACGAGCGTCACGGCAATCAGCAGATCAACCAGCGTGAGGCCCGTCGGAACCGGAATTGATTGGTTGGAAAACAGTTCAGAGACGTACCTCAATCCCGCCGAACCTCGCTTTGAGCCGTCCGAGGGCTCCTCCGATGGACGCTCTGCTGTTGCCCCCAGCGCATGGAAAGAAACGCGGCATGATCCCCTAGAAACTTCCAGCTTTCCATGCCGCGACCGTAAGTTGTGATTCACTGCGCCAGCTCCGAGCCATCAGGGTTTTTGGCGGCGGGACTGACTGCTGAAACCTGGGTCCCAGCGGGCCGGAGTCAAATCGCGTCCAGCGTCTTTTTGTCCGTCGGCCTTGGCCGTAGAATCCCTGCCCCTCCCTGATACGGTCACTCACGAAAGGTTGTTCGGTCATGGTTCGCGTCGCGATCGTCGGAGCGTCCGGATACACGGCTCTGGAGCTGATCAAGATTCTGTTGCGGCATCCGCAGGCGAAAATCACTGCGGTGACCAGCCGGCAAGACGGTTCGCCGCCGATTACGTCGGTGCATCCGAGTTTGACCGGCCGCCTCGACCTGCGCTGCGAAGACCTTTCGCCGCAACAAATCGCCGATCGAGCC
>Ga0194132_10000581_pt1 | contig 75039 bp, 64 predicted proteins | sample TA2KigOf80mmetaG_FD_148612 | JGI IMG/M metagenome (GOLD analysis project Ga0194132, IMG submission 148612) | Freshwater microbial communities from Lake Tanganyika, Tanzania - TA2015054 Kigoma Offshore 80m | ecosystem: Environmental > Aquatic > Freshwater > Lake | place: Tanzania: Lake... | reverse complement strand
CGACCTTGCGCGCCGGATCGCGGCCGAACTCGGCGCCGCGCGCCTGTTCGTGATCCAGGCCAATGGCGGCTCGACCGCGGTCGCGACCGCGCGCGAAAAAGCGGTGACGACGGTGAACTCCGGCCCAGCGGGAGGCGTGGTCGCCGCCGCCTTCTACGGCCGGCGCACGGATCGCGCCAAGCTGGTCTCGGTCGATACCGGCGGCACCTCGTTCGACATCGGCCTGGTCGAGGGCGGCGTTCCCAATGTCACCACCGAGGGCGCGTTCCAGGACCTCCCGGTCAAGATCCCGATCATCGATCTCCACATCATCGGCGCCGGCGGCGGCTCGATCGCCTGGATCGATCCCGGCGGCGCCTTGAACGTCGGGCCGCACTCGGCCGGGGCCGAGCCGGGACCGGCCTGCTACGGCCGCGGCGGCACCGAGGCCACGGTGACCGATGCCAACCTCGTCTTGGGGCGCTTGAACCCAACCTACTTCAACGGCGGGCGGATGACGCTCGATGCCGCCGCCGCCACGGCCGCCGTCGGCGCGATCGCCCGGCACCTCGATCTCTCGACCGAAGAAGCGGCGCTCGGCATCGTCAAGGTCGTCAACGCCAACATGATCAAGGGCATCGCCACCGTCACGATCCAGCGCGGCATCGACGTGCGTGATTTCTCGCTGCTGTCCTTTGGCGGCGCCGGCGGCGTCCATGCGATCGACATCGCGCGCGAGCTCGGTATGGCCGAAGCGATCGTGCCGCCGATGCCGGGCACGTTCTCGGCGGTCGGGCTGCTCGTCACCGACATGCGCCACGACTACGTGACCGCGCTCGGGCATGCGACCGCCGCCGCCGCCGACGTGGCCGCGATCGAGCGCGCCTACCGCGCGATGGAAGAGCGCGGCCGCGCTGACTTGGCCGCCCAAGGCTTCGCGCCGCGCGCGATCCGCCTCGACCGCTTCGCCGACTTGAAGGTCAAGGGCCAGACCTACGAGCTCTCGCTGCCGCTCCCCAAACGCGGCCGCTTCGACCGCGCCGGCTTGAAGGCGCTGCTCGCCCGCTTCGCCGCCGTCTACCGCGAGCGCTACGCCTTCTTCTTCGAAGGCGAGCCGATCGAGATCGTGAACGTGCGGGTCTATGCGTTCGGCCGCAATCCGCCGCTCGAGCTTCCCGTCATGCGCGCCCGCCGCGGCGCCAAACCGCCGCGCAAGGAGACGCGCCCGATCTACTTCGAAGGCCGCGGCTGGGTCTCGAGCGCGATCTACGAGCGGCGCGACCTCGCTGCCGGCAGCGTCGTCAAGGGGCCGGCGCTGATCGAAGAAGAGACCTCGGCGACCCTGCTGCCGCCGGGGACTGCGGCCAGGGTCGCGGCCGATTTTGGACTGTTCGTCGCGATCAAGCACGCGTCCGGCACGTACTCGCCGCTCCCGCCGGGCCCGCGGCGGCGGTAGGGTAGGCCATGACCACCGACCTCATCACCATGCAGGTGATCCGCTACGCCTTGGAGCAGATCGCCGACGAAATGGGCTACACGCTGGTCCGCACCGGCCGCTCGACCTTGATCACCGAGATCAAGGACATCTCGTGCGTCATTACCGACGCCAAGGGCCAGACCATCGCCCAGGCCCACCACACGCCGAGCTTGCTGGCCGGGTTCGAGATCACGATGCGCTACCTGCGCGAAGCGTTCGGGCCCGAGAATCTCGCGCCCGGCGACGTCATCGTCACCAACGATCCCTACCGCGGCGGCCAGCACATCATGGACCTCTATGCGATCGCGCCGGTGTTCCACAAACGCCGGCTGATCGGGTTCGTCGGCAACATCACCCACCATTCCGACTTGGGCGGGGTCGCGGCCGGCGGCGTTGCCGGCGGCATCCGCGAGATCTACCTCGAAGGCCTGCGCCTGCCGATGGTCAAGCTGATGAAGCGCGGCGTCGAGGACCGCGAGATCGCGGCGATCATCTCGAACCAGATCCGCGTCCCGGAGAAGACCTGGGGCGACATCCACGCGCAGGTGTCCTCGCTGATGGTCGGGGTCGAACGGCTCCAGGCGCTCCACGACCGCTACGGGCGCGCCGTGGTCGAACGCGCCGCCGCCGACCTGCTCGACTATTCCGAGCGGCGCATGCGCCAGGGCCTCCGGGCGCTGCCCGACGGCGTCTATCGCGGCGAGGACTTCATCGACGACGACGGCGTCTCCGACCGGCCGATCCGGGTCGCGGTCACGGTGACGATCGAGGGCGGCCGCGCGATCGTCGATCTTTCCGAGTCCGATCCGCAGACCGAGGGCAACACCAACTCGACCCTCGCCAACACCCACGCAGCCGTCTACTACGTCATGATCGCGGTGGTCGATCCGCACGTGCCGCCCAATTCGGGCTGCTACCGGCCGATCACGGTCGTCACCAAGAAGGGCACCGCGGTCGACCCCAGGCCGCCCGGCGCGGTCGCCGCCCGCACCAACTGCTCGACCAAGATCGTCGAGGCGCTCTATTTCGCGCTGGCCCCGGTCGTGCCCGAGCGCGTCGCCGGCGGCTCGCACGGCCAGATCTCGACCTTGGGTTTCGGCGGCACCGATCCCAAGACCGGCGAGCGCTTCATCTACACCGACATCCAGGCCGGCGGGAACGGCGGCCGCCCGACCAAGGACGGCAACGACGGCCAGGACTCGCATCTGCCGCGCTTCATGAACACGCCGGCCGAAGCGGTCGAGCTGCGCTTTCCGGTCCGGGTCGAGCGCTACGAGTTCATCCCCGACTCGGGCGGCGCCGGGCGCTACCGCGGCAGCCTGGCGCTCCGGCGCGACGTGCGGCTCCTGGCCGATCGCGTGAGCTTCGCCCGCTACGGCGACCGCCACAAGTTCCAGCCGCAGGGCGTGTTCGGCGGCAAACCGGGCGCCGCCGGCGCCTTCATCTTGAATCCCGACACGCCGGCGGCCCGGCCGATGAAGTCGAAGGGCCTGGACACGCTCGCCGACCAGGACCTCTTGTCGATGCAGCTTCCCGGCGCCGGCGGCTACGGCGATCCGCTGGCGCGCTCGCTCGATGCGATCGACCGCGACTTGCAGGACGAAAAGGTGACGCCGGCGCGGGCCGAAGCCGACTACCGCGTCGTCGTCGACCGCGACCGGCGCCGCGTCGATCGTGCCAAGACGATCGCGCTCAGGCGCTTGCCGGGGCGTTGACGCGGCGGCGGATGCCGCCGAGGGTCGGGAGCGACACCAACAAGAACCCGGCGGCCAGCCAATAAAGCCAGCGTGGGTCGCCGTGGTCGAGCACCCAGCCGAAAACGATCGGCGTGACCGCGCTGCCGATCGCGAACCCGGTCGAGAGGAAGCCGAACACCGCGCCGGTCGCGCCGGCCGGCGTGACGTGGCGCACCAGGAGATCGCGCGCCGGCTGCACGACGCCGGCGCAAGCGCCGATCAACGCGATCGCGGCCAGAAGGCCCGCAATCGACGGCGCGGCGAAGCCGACCGCGGTCAGAATGATCGCCGAGAGCGCGGTGCTGACCATGGCGAGCCACGCCGGATTGCGCGCGCGATCGACGAAAAAGCCGGCGATCAGGATCCCGGCCGCCGAACCGGCGAGAAAGCCGGTGAGGACGGCGTTGGCCGCGGCGAGCGGCACCCGGTGCATCTCGACGACCGCCGCCACCGCGTAGGTGGAGATCGCGCTGAAGGCGATGCTCGACAGCACGCAGAATGCGAACGCCGTGAGGATCGGCGGCGAGACCAGAAGCGCGAGCCCGCGAGCTTCGCCGTGGCCGGCTGCGCCCGGCGTCGCGTCGGCGTCGACCTGTTCCTCGGCGAGGGCATCGCGCTGCCAGTGGAGAACGAGCGCGAGCAGGATCGAGAGCAGTCCGATCGCGGCGATGGCGGCGCGCCAGTTCCACAGCGCGGTCAGCGCGATCATCGTGGGCGGCGTCACCGCCGAACCGATATTGCCGGTCAAATTATGCACGCTGAAGGCGCGACCGAGCCGCGCGCGCAGGATCGAGGCCGAAAGGATCGCGTAGTCGGCCGGGTGGTAGACGGTCGAGGCGAGGCCGGCGACGCCGAACAGCGCGACGATGACCCAGTAGGTATCCGCGAACGCCACCGCCAGCGCCGTGAGACCTTGCACCAGCACGCCGCCCGCCAGCAGGGCGCGGCCGCCGATGCGGTCGACCAGAAATCCGACCGGAGTCTGGCCGACGCTGCTGGCGAGCGCGTAGGCGGCGAGTGCCAAGCCGAGTTCGGTGTAGGTTGCGGCGAACTCGTCCTTGAGCAGCGGAAACAGCGGCGGCAGCAGCAGGAAATAGACGTGGCTCACGAGATGCGCCGCGCCGATCAGGCTCAGCACCTTCCATTCCGGGCGATCTGCGGCGGCGGTCGACATGACGGCGGCGGGTTCCCTGCCAAGACTATACGGTAACGCCGCCGGACGGTCTGGTAGACGAAGACGTACTCGCTGCGCCGCGCCGCCGCGACCGCAAGCCCGCGACGGCGGTAGGTCGTACCGATCGCCGCCGCCTTGGAGTGCGCGCACCAAGTCGCGGCCGTCGAGCCGGGCTTGGGCGAGCGCGCCTCGCGGCAGCAGGGCAACGCTCGACCCGAGGGCCGCCGGCGCGGCGAGGAATTGGCGCCGTTCGTCTGGCGCCGGCTTACGCGGCGTAGGCCAGGTTCGGCGGCGCCAGCGTCAAGAGGCGGCCGTAGCCGGCGATCGGCGCGTCGATCCCCAAGGCGCGGAGCGTCGCCCAGATCGTCGCCTGGTTCGAGGTCACGACCGGCTTGCCGGTTTCGCGCTCGATCCGCTCGACGACGTCGAGCCCGCGCCAGTTGGTGCAGGAGAGAAAGAGACCGTCGGCATCGGCGGGGAGCGTCGCCTTTGCGAACGCCGCGATCGCGTCCACCGGATCGTTCCCAATCGCGACATTGTCGGGCAAGCGCCGGCCGGCGAGTGCGAGCACGCGGTAGCCGGCCTGCCCGAGGTGCGCGCCGATCGCGGCGGTCATCGAGTCCTGGTAGGGCGTCGCCACCGCGATGCGCTTCATGCCCAGAGCATCGAGCGCGAGTTTGGCCGCCGGCGCGGTCGCCACCACCGGCACCGGCCCGGCGTGGGCGCGAATCCGCTCGGCGATGCCGCCGGCATCGAGGCTGCCGCCGGTGCAGGCGTAGACGATCAGGTCGAGGCGCGCCGAACCCAGGTAGTGCGAGGCGGTGTCGAGCTCGGCGTTCATCGCCTGGGCGGCGGCGGCATCGCTTCCAGTCAACCACATCCGCGCCGCGTGGAGCGATATGTGGCCGGGCACCAGACGCTGGAAGTCGTACTCGACCGTCGTATTCGACGACGGGAGCAAGACGCCGACCTTGCGACGCTCGGCGCTCATCGAATCTGCAAGACGCAGCGGCCGTGGCGCGGCTCGGCGCTCTCGAGGAAACGGTGCGCGGCCGCGGCCTCGGCCAAGGGGAAGACGCGATCGACCTGCGCCTTGACGGCGCCGGCCGCGACCAGCGCCATCACCGCCCGGATCGCGTCGGGCCGTTCCTCGATCGCGACGCGCTTGACGGTGACCCCGTACTCGGCGCCGCGTTCGACCACCGGCTTGGCGATCAGATAGAGCAATAGCCCGCCCTTCTTCAGGACCCGGTACGAGCGTTCGTGAACCGCGCCGCCGACCAGGTCGTAGACGACGTCGTAGTCGCGCAGGATCGCGGCGAAATCGTCGCGGTCGTAGGCGATGACGGTGTGGGCGCCGAGCGCGGCCACGTATTCGACGCTCCCGGCGCGGCAGGTCGCCGCCACCTTGGCGCCCAAGTGGTGCGCGAGTTGGACCGCGAAGCTCCCGACCGCGCCGGCGGCGCCGTGGATCAAAACGCGCGCGCCGGCGCCGATCCGGGCCGCATCGACCAGCCCGAGCCAGGCGCAGAGGCCGGCGTGGTTGGCAGCGGCGGCCTCGATGTGGCTGACGCCGGCGGGCTTGCGGACGATGGCGTCACGCTTGCGCACGATCAGTTCGGCGTAGCTGCCCGAGGTCACGCGATCGGTCATGAAGACGACGCCGTCGCCCGGCGCGAAATCGGTGACGCCGGCGCCGAGCACGACGATCTCGCCCGAGCCGTCGCGCCCGGGCGTCACCGGGAACCGCGCCGGGAACACGTCCTTCAGGAGCCCGCGCCGCATCTTCCAATCGCCCGGCGCGAGCGAGACCGCGTGAACTTGGATCAGGACCTCGCCCGGTCCCGGCACCGGATCCGGCCGCTCGACGAACTGGAGGACGTCGGGCTCCCCGTACGCGCGGTATTCGATCGCTTTCATGGGCCGATCATAGCGGCGGCGCGCGGCGGTGCCAGTCGGTTGCGCGCTGGTAGCGATGGCCGGCGTTCAGGAGCCGCGCCTCGTCGAACGGGCGCCCGACCAGTTGGAAGCCGACCGGCATGCCGTCGGCGAAGCCGCACGGCACGACCAGGGCCGGCACGCCCAGGTAGCTGAACGGCCGAGCGAGGCGGCCGAACGTCGCCATCACGTGCGAAGCGACCGTGGTCGACTGCGGATCGAGCGCGGCCATCGCCGGGGTCGGGTCGTCGTAGATCGGCGTGTGCAGGAGATCGACGCGCTCGAAGACGCGGAGGAAAGCGGCGAGCAGCGGGCCGCGATGGCGGAGCGCCTCGATGTAGCGCACGGCCGGGAGCAGCAGCCCGGCTTCCATTTCGCTTCGGATGCCCGGCGCGTAGTCGTCGGCGCGTCCCTTGATCCAGGGCTCGTGCAGCGCTGCCGCCTCGGCCTTGGCAACGATCTGCGCGAGCGTGAAGGCGCGGTCGATGTCGGGAACGTCGACCGGGACGATCGCCGCGCCGAGGTCTCGATAGACCGCGAGGCTCGCTTCGAGGGCGGCGCCGATCGAAGGGGCGAGGCGGTCGTAGAAAAAATTCCGCGGTACGCCGATGCGAACGCCCTCGAGCGACTGCACGAGTGCCGCCGCATAGCCCGGTACCGCGATATCCTCGGTCGTCGGATCGGCGGCATCGCCGCCGGCGATCGCGCCCAACAGGATCGCCGCGTCCTCGACCGTCCGCGCGATCGGGCCGACCGCATCCAGCGACCACGCCCGCGCCATGACCCCGGCCCGGCTGACGCGGCCGTAGGTGGGGCGCAAACCGACCACGCCGCAGAAGTGGGCCGGCAGCCGGATCGAACCGCCGGTATCGGAGGCGAGCGAGCCGAACGCGAGGCGCGCGGCGACCGCGACCGCCGAGCCGGTCGAGGATCCGCCCGGCGTCCGCGCCGGGTCCCACGGGTTGAAGCAGGCGCCGACATGAACGTTGTGACCGGTGGCGCCGGCGGCGAACTCGGCCAAATGGAGCGGGCCCAAGTCGATCGCGCCGGCGGCATCGAGCCGGGCGAGGGCGGTGGCGGTGCGCGGCGGACCGTCGGCGCGGTGTATTTTGGCGGCCGCGGTTGCCGGGCGCTCGACGCGATCGAACAGGTCCTTGTGCGCGAGTGGCACGCCGTGGAGCGCGCCCAGCGTCTCGCCGCGCGCCAAAGCGCGGTCGGCCGCGGCCGCCGCCGCGCGGGCGCTCGCGGCGGCGACCTCGAGGAAACAGTTGAGCCGGGGGTTGTGTGCCGCGATCCGATCCAGACAGGCATCGACGAGGTCGCCGGCCGAGATCTCGCGGGCGCGAACGCGGGCCGCGGCCTCAGCCAGGGTGAGGAACGCGAGACCGTCCGCCATGTCAGTACCTGCTATCGCAGAAATGTGAATTGGGCCCCACCCTGTGCCGCTCCCTCACGATGAGTTTGTCGAGCCATGAGGGCGCAGCGCCGGGAGGGAAGGGAGGGGGTCGCGCTCGCATTTTAGCCCGCCGCACCTTCGATCCGTCGGAGCACCGGCGATAACCCGCTCCCTTCCTCCTCCTCTGCGAGGGGGAGGAGTGCTCCGAGCGCGCAAATGCGATAGCCCTGCCCAAGCGGGCCTGCGCGGGGAGGGCAGCTAGGGCCCGGCGCCGCGGCGAAGCGCCAGGCGAAAATCGACGGTCGGGTCGGCGTCGAACGCGGTCGGCTCCGACCCGGCGCGGTTCAGACGGTCGAGCTCGGCCGCGAGCCGCGCGGCATCGGCGGGCGCGAGCTCGAGGCCGTGGAAATCGTGGGCGAGGTCGGCGATCGCGGTCGGTTTCATCGGAGGTCCTCGGGTTGACAGGGGCGGCGCGGCACTCAAGGCTGGCGCCATGAAGGACGTCAACCCCGCGGCCGTCCGCCTCGCCATCGCCGGCCCGCGCGCCACGATCACATTCGATAATCCGGCCAAGCGCAACGCCTTCGACGGGCCGATGACGGCCGACTTGCGCGACGCCGCGCGGGCGGTCGCGGCCGAGCGCGGGGTCCGCGTGGTCGTCCTCGAAGGCGCTGGCGGTACGTTCTCGGCCGGCGGCGACTTCGATGCCATGACCGCCGCGCCCGACATCCTGACATCGGTCGCGGCGATCGACGCCGTGCTCGATCAAGCGATCGCCGCGCTGGCGGCGATCGACGTCCCGGTCGTGGCCGCGATCCGCGGCGCCTGCATGGGGGGCGGCGTGCAGCTCGCGCTGATGGCCGATCTCCGCATCGCCGCCGACGATGCCCGGTTCGCGATTCCGGCGGTCGCCCTGGGTTTGGTCTATCCGCTCGATGCCATCGCCAAGATGGTGGCCCTGGCTGGTCCGGCGGCGACTAAGCGCATCTTCCTGGCCGGCGCGACGTTGGATGCCGCCGAGGCGCTGCGGCTCGGCCTTGTCGATGAGGTCGTCGCCGGCGGCGCGCTCGGGCCGCGGATCGATGCGCTCGCCGCGACGATTGCCGCGGCCCCGCCGGAAACGACCGCGCTCTACAAACGCTTGATCGACGGCCTCGCCGCCGGTGAGCCGCCGGCCGCCTGGGAAGCGGCGCGGCAGGCCGCCAACCGCTCGCCGGTGCTAGTCGAAAAACTCCGCGCCATCAAGGCCAAGCGTGGCTCGCGATGAGCGGCGCCATACGCTAAGGTCCTGCCCGGTCGGGGGAATCGCGATGGCTGTGTCGTATTTTGTCTTGTTCGAAGGGCAACCCGCCAACGGCGTCGAGCCGTTCGCGCGAGCGTTCTGCAATCGTTACGAAGGGATCCTACGGCGCCTGCCGGGGGTCGGGTCGATCCTGGTCTGTACGCCCGAGACCTATCATGACCCGATGTTGCAGGACGACCCTGGCCCGGCGCTCCTGGTGCGCGTAACGTTCCCGACCTTGGATCGGCTCGAATCGTCGCTGCGGTCGAAGGCGACGGTGCTCGATTTCGCCAAGTTCGTCGCCTTCACCGGGTTCCGCGGCCGCGTCCGCGACGAGATCATGCACGTAACCCAATACCCGGTCGCCGACGATCCCGCCGGCAAGGCGCCGTCGGGCCTGCTCTCCTATTACGTGTTCTATCAGGGGCCGGCGCAGGACCGCCGTGCGTTCATCGGCTACTACGAGAAGAATCACCCGCCGCTTCTCGGGCTGCTGCCGGGCATCCGCACCACGATTCTCTACACGCCCACCGACCGCGGCCCGCCGCTCGATATCGTCCATGCCGGCCACATCCTGATCTGCGACGTATCGTTCGCGTCGAGCGACGCGCTCAACGCGGCGCTCGCGTCGCAGGTGCGCAAGGACTTGCGCGACGATTACCACAAGTTCCCGAAATTCGAGGGGCCGGTGGTTCACCAGGCGATGAAGAAGCTGGTGATCAAGGCCTAGGTCACGACGGAAGCCTGGCGAAAGGAGCGGGAGCGATGAAAGCGCGCGATAGGTGGCTGGTCGGGGTGCTCGCGGCCGGGGTGTGGGCGTTGGTGGCAATCACGCTGTTCGCGCCGAAGCCGTTGCTGGCGATCAATGTCGATGCCAAGGACGTGCTCGGCCTCGATTCGTTCATCAAGGATTCGGTCGAGCGCAGCTGCTACGTTTTGCCGTTGTGGAGGCTGATCTGCTTCCGCGGCTGACCTAAAGGAACAGCCCGCCCGAGGCGAGCACGACCTGGCCGCTGATGTAGTTGGATTCGGGCGTGCAGAAGAGATAGACCGCGTCGGCCGCTTCCTCGGGGGTGCCGCCGCGCCCCAACGGGATCATCCGCTCCATCGCCTTGATCATCTCGGGCTGGATGCCGACCGGGAGTTCGCGGCCGGCGACCTCGATCGTGGTCGGTTTGACCTGGTCCTTCGAGAGTTCCTGCGTCATCCGCGTCTTGATGTAGCCGAACGCGACGCAATTGACGTTGACGTTGTAGCGGCCCCACTCCTTGGCGAGCGTCCGCGTCATCCCGATCAGCGCCGACTTGGCGGCCGAATAGTTGACCTGGCCGGCGTTGCCGAACAACCCCGAGATCGAGGACACGTTGACGACTTTGCGGTGGACGGCGCGGCCTTCTTCCTTCTCTTTCTTCGCGGCGATCCGGATCGGCTCGGATGCGGCGCGCAGGATCCGGAACGGCGCCGTCAGGTGGACGTCGAGGATCGTTTGCCACTGCTCGTCCGACATCTTCTGGATCACCGAATCCCAGGTGAAGCCGGCGTTGTTGACGATGATGTCGAGCCCGCCGAAGCGCTCGAGCGCGGTCTTGACGAAGCGCTCGCCGAAATCGGCCGCGGCGACGTCGCCGGTGCAGACGGCGGCTTCGCCGCCTGCCTGGCGGATACGCGCGGCAATATCGTTGGCGGGTCCGGCGTCGAGGTCGTTGACGACGACGCGGGCGCCCTCGGCCGCCAGTTTCAACGCGATCGCCTGGCCGATGCCGCGGCCCGAGCCCGAGATGAGGGCGACCTTGCCCGCGAGTTTCTTGGTCATCGCGCTTCCTCAGGAAATAGGTTGGACAATGCGCGCAAAGTCGATCGGTGCACGCGGCTTTCGCGGCGTCGCGACGGCTGCGAGGCGCACAATGGGGAGTCCTCGCCGCGTCATGACGACGTCAACGCCATTCTCCGCGTCCTCGATGACCCTGCCGAGGCGGGTTCTGGCGTCGGAGACCGATACCCTTTTGCTCGGGCAGGCCATCGGTTACCGCACCGCGACCACGGCCTGGCCGATGACGGCCTTCTCGCCGGCGGCCGTCTCGGCCGTGATGTCGATGGTCAGGCGATTCTCGCCCGCGGCCGAGGTCTTGGCCGCGACCGTACCGGTGCAGGCAACGACATCGCCCGGCCGCACCATCGCGGCGAAGCGGCCGCCCAAGCTGCGGACCTGCGTGAGCGGTACCCAGCTCGCGACGAGTTGACCCAAGAACGCCATCGTCAACATGCCGTGCGCGATCACACCGGGAAGCTTAACCGCCTTGGCGCGCTCATCGTCCAAGTGGATCGGGTTGTGATCGCCCGAGGCACCGGCGTAGAGCGCGAGCTGAACCCGGCTCACGGCCGCTTTGGTGAGCGGCGGCAGGCGGTCGCCCACCTGTATCGCGGCGAAAGCGGGAAGCGCGGACATCTCCGGACCTCGCCTCAGTTGCGCACGACGACGATGCCGCGCATGGTCGCCGCGCGCTCGCCGGTCTGGTTGGTGAGCGCGGTCTCGAGCACGATGAACTCGAGGGCACCGCCTTTCTTGTCGTAGATGTCGACGATCCGGGTCTCGCCGCTCAAGAGGTCGCCGGCGTAAATCGGCGCGCCGTAGTCGAACCACTGTTCGCCGTGGAGCGTGCGGGTCATGTCGACGCCGAGCTCGCGGAGCGGCATGAACATCTGATCGCTGTCCATGACCGCGACGAAGGCGAAGGTCGGCGGCGCCGGGACCGTGCGGTAGCCGGCGGCGCGCGCGACCGCGACGTCGCGGTAGATCGGGTCGGGGTCACCGATCGCGTCGGCGAACTGGCGGATGCGGCCCTTTTCGACCTCGAAGACGAAGCGCGGATAGGTCTTGCCGATGTAGCTCTTGTCCAACATGGCGCGGGAGCGGCGTCCGAGGTCGAAAGTTATGCGAGCGGGCCCGAGGCGAGACCGCGCGCGAGGATACCAGCGCGCTCATCGGCGGTGAAGCCGGCTTCGGCGAGGATGGCGTCGGTGTGCTCGCCGTACTTGGGCGCGAACCGGTAGTGCGCCGCCGCTCCCGGCAGGTCGACCGCCGGCGGCTGCAGGCGAATCGTGCGGCCGCCGGGCGCGGTCGTCGCCGGCATCTTGGCGCGCACCAGCTCGAGCGCGTGGGCGGCGCGGATGTCGTTGATGCGGGCGTGCGGGACCTGGGCCTTGGCGAAGTCGGCGGCGATGACGGCGGCATCGTGTTGCGCGGTGATGGCGCCGATCTCGCGGTAGATGTCTTCGCGCTCGCGGTAGCGGCCTTCGGCGGCGTCGCGCCGGCCGCCCGCCTTCAAGGGCGCGAATTTGGGGATCGCGGTCAGGCGCTGCCACTGCACGTTCGAACCGAGCGCCATGTAGATGAAGCCATCCTTGGTCGGGTAGGCGTTGGTCGGGATGAACTTGCGGTGCGCGCTGCCCCAGCGCGTGATCTCCTCGGGTCCACAGTTCATGTCGATCAAGGGGAGCAGCGTGATCAGCCACGATGCCGCTGCTTGCGCCATCGAGACGTCGATCCGCCGCCCCTGGCCCGTCTCGGCCTTGTCGGCGAGCGCCAGGAGCACGTTGGCGTAGACCTCGTCGCCCGCCTTCAGATCGACCACCGGGATGCCCATCAAGGTGGGCGGCCCGTTGGGGTCGCCGGTCACTTCCATCAGCCCGAGCATCGCCTGGATCATCGGGTCGTAGCCGGGGACGTCGGGATAGGCCGGCCCTTGCGCCGAGATGCCGGCCCAGATCAGGTCGGGCTTGGCCCGGGAGAGCGTCGCGTAGTCGATGCCGAGCTTCGCGTAGCGCGACGGGATCGTGTTGCAGCAGAAGACGTCGACCTCGAGCGCTTCGATCAGGCGCCGCAGGATCGCCTGGCCCTCGGGCTCCTTCAAGTTGAGCGCGATCGCCTCCTTGCCGACGTTGGGGGCGACGTAATAGGAGCGGCGGTCGTCGTCGGCGATCTTGCCGCCGACGTAGCGGTTGGGATCGCCCGGCTGGCGGTCGCCCGGCGCCGGGGTCGCTTCGAGCCGGATCACCCGCCATCCGAGGTGAACGAAGCGGAGCGTCGCGTAGGTCATCGACAACGCCTGCTCCATCGAGATAATCGTGCGCGGCTTCATGCGATTTGGGGCTTGGGGTCGTCGGTTGCGGCGTAGGCCGCCCAGGGTCTAGCGGGAGGCAGGCGCGGTGGCAAGACCGATCGAGGCGGCACGACGATGACGGCACCGGCCCCGATCCCGCGCCGCGGTCCGGTGCTGGCGGCATCGCTCGCCACCATCTTCATCGCCGCGATCGAGTCGACCATGATCGTGACGGTGATGCCGACCATCGTCACCCAGCTCGGCGGCTTCGAGCTCTACGGCTGGGTGTTCGCGGCGTTCCTGCTGACCCAGGCGGTGACGATGCCGATCTACGGCAAGCTCGCCGACCTCTACGGCCGCCGGAACGTGCTCCATGCCGGCGTCGGCATCTATGTCGCGGCCTCGCTCGCGGCCGGGTTCAGCCTCACCTTGCCGATGCTGATCGCCTGCCGCGTCGTCCAGGGCCTGGGCAGCGGCGCGATCCTTCCCATCGCGACCACCATCGTCGCCGACATCTACACGCCCGAAGAACGCGCCCGCGTCCAGGGCTGGATCGCCGGACTGTGGGGCGCTTCGGCGGTGGTCGGGCCCTCGATCGGCGCGGCGATCATCGCTTACGCCGACTGGCATGTCGCGTTCTGGGTCAATATCCCGGTCGCGGCAGTGGCGCTCGGCATGATCCGGATTTTTCACCGCGAGCGGATCGAGCGCCGCCGCCACCGGCTCGACGTGATCGGCGTGGCGCTGCTCGTTCCCGCGGCCGGCGCGGTGATGACGGCGCTGATGCAGGCGGCGACGCTCCCGCTGGTATGGACCCTCGCGCTCGGCGGCGCCGGGGTCGCCGGCGTCGTCGCGTTCGTGCGCCACGAGCGGCGGACGCCCGAGCCGCTCATTCCGCTCGACCTGTGGCGCGACCGGCTGATCGCGATCGGCACCGGCGGCGCGTTCCTGCTCGGGATCCTGATGATGGGGGTGCCGGCGTTCCTCCCGACCCACATCCAGGGCGTGATGGGCGAAACCGCCAAACTGGCGGCGATCGCGGTCGCGGCCCAGATGGCGGGATGGTCGACCTGCTCGGCGCTGGGCGGACCGCTCATGCTGCGGACGTCGTATCGGCTGGTGACGATCGTCGGCAGCGTCGGGCTGATCGGCGGCGCCGCGCTCCTCGCCGCGGTGGTCGAGCGGAGCGAGCCGACGCTCCTGATCCTCGGCGCCTTCCTGATCGGCCTTGGGCTCGGCTTCACCCATGCGGTGTTCCTGATCGCCGTCCAGACCAGCGTACCGTGGGAACGGCGCGGCAGCGCGACCTCGGGCGTCCATTTCGGCCGCGTGTTCGGCCAGGCGTTCGGCGCGACCCTGTTCGGGGCGATCCTGAACGCGGGTTTGAGCGCGGCGGGGCCCGGTCTCGCCGGGGCGACCGCGGTCGAGACCATGATGGACCCGGCGAAGCGTGCGGCGATGGCGCCCGCGTCGCTCGCCCGCGCGATCGTGGCGATGGCGGACGCGCTCGGCTCGATTTATCTCACCGCGAGCGCGATCGCGGCGCTGGTCTTGATCCTGGGGCTTCTGCTTCCACCTGGGGTGCGGCCAGGGACGCGCTAGTTCGCTTCGAAGCCGCGAGCGCTACTCCGCCGCCCTCGGCTTGCAAAGCCCGGTGTGACCGCCGCGTTCGATCAGGCGATCGATCAGCGCCCTGCCGGCGGTGCGCATGGCTTGGGCGTCGTCCTCGGGATTCGCGGCCTTGGGCACACGAAGCGCGCAGTCGCCGGCGTGGGTTGGCATCAACTGGCCGTTCCGCCAAACATTGACTGGGTCGCGGCCCTGCTCGACTGCCTCGATCGCTTCGCGAATGCCGCGACGCATCATCGCCACGCCCCGATCCGACGTGGCGAGGTGCTCGCGCGCATGAACCGCGACCGGGCCTTGACCGATCTGCGCTTCATAGTCGCCGGGCTCGCGCTGCATCTCCTCGTAGGTGCGGCCGGAGGCATTGAATTTCAGGGCGGGGGCCGCCTTCGACGTGCGCGGGTTGGGTTTGCCTTCGGGCCGGAGCACCAGGCTGAGCTCGAACATGTTGGTGTCGTCGATCGGCACCGCCCAGAGCACGAGATACGGCACAGCGTGCGTCTCGTTTTGGCCGTCGGGGAGTTTGGGCGGCCAACTCGGGAGCTGCCCGAGGGCGGCGACGTTGGGCCAGATATACTCGATGTTGCGGATCCACACCGTCTCGTCGTCGAGCCGGCGCATCTCGATCGTCGCGATGCCGGTCGGGGACTCGATGTACTCGGCCTCGCCGAACATCGTCAGCGCCTCGACCACCTGGCCGGCCGGGGTGGTGAACTGGACGCCGGCATGACGGGCGTGCAGCCACTCCTCGTGCTGCGGATCGACGAAATTGTCGACGATCTGCAGCCAGTTGCACTCCTTGACGTTGGGGCCACCCGCCACCTCGCCGCACTCGAGCCGGTAGCCGGGGAGATTCATGAGATCGAGCGCCCACATGTCAGGCATCCGCTCGGGCGGGCCCATATAGGTCCACACCGCGCCGCCGGCCTCCCGGACCGGATAGGCGCCCTGGTAGAAGCGATCCTTGAGCGTGCTGTCGGCTGGCTCGAGCGGCGTCTCGAGGATGCGGCCATCGACGTCGAACAGCCACCCGTGATAGCAGCAGCGGATGCCGCGATCTTCGATGCGCCCGTACTCGAGCGAGGTGCCGCGGTGGCAGCAATTCAGCTGCAGCAGGCCGTACTCGAGGCGGCCGTCACGGAACAGCACCAGGTCTTCGCCCATGATCCGCCGGCGCAACGGCCGATCGGTGAGTTCGTGAGCGTAGGCGATGGGTTGCCAGTAGCGGCGCAGAAACTCGCCGCACGGGGTATCGGGACCGACGCGCGTGAGATATGCATCGGGTGCCTTCATGTCACGTTGGTAGTAGGCGCCGTACGGCCGCCTCACGAACGGGGTTCCAGTCAGGCTCATGGTCTACATCCGATTGGGGTTCCGAGTGCCGTCACTTTAACCTTAAACAACCGCGTTGACCTCGGTGAAAAAAGGGCGGCCGCAGGCACGCCCTCCGGTCGCGCGATAGCCGACGTATCGATCGTTCGCGCTGGCTGCCGGGGTTGCGCCCCTCAGAGTTGACGGAGTTTGGGGTCGAAGCGATCGCGCAACCAATCGCCAGCGAGATTGAAGGTCAACACAGTGACCATGATCGCCATGCCGGGGAAAAAGGCGATCCACCATTCGGTCGCGATATAGTCGCGGCCCTCGGCGACCATCGATCCCCACGCCGGTGTAGGCGGCGGAACGCCGGCGCCGAGAAAACTCAGCGTCGCCTCGACCAGAATCACGATTCCGACTTGAAGCGTGAACAAGACGACGGCGGTGTTGACGACATTGGGGAAAATGTGGCGGACCACGATGCTCATGTGGGAACAGCCGGCGACGCGGGCCAGGATCACGAAGTCGCGCTCCTTCAACGACAGGACCTCGCTGCGAATGACCCGCGTGTAGCGCGACCACAAGAGGATCATGAGCGCCAGGATGACGTTGACGAAGCTCTGTCCGAGCGTCACCACGAACAGGAGCGCCACGAGGATGAGCGGCACCGCGGTCGCCGCGTCGGTGATTCGCATGATTACGGCGTCGATCTTACCGCCGAGATAACCCGCCATCACACCGAGCGCGATGCCGATCGAGCCGGCGCCAAGTACCGCGAAAAACCCGACCGCGAGCGAGACGCGCGTGCCGAATATGATGCGGCTGAGGATGTCGCGGCCCTGATCGTCGGTGCCGAGAAGATTGACCGAGCTGCCCCGCTCCATCCAGAACGGCGGTTTCAGGCGGTTGCGGAGCGAGGTCGCCTCCGCCGCATGGGGCGCCAACCAATCGGCAAACACCCCGACCAGTAAGATCGCCGCGAGGAGCGCCAGCAAAATAACGGGTACGGCGCGGAACGTGCGCCGCCGCCTCGGTGCCGGCACGGTTCCTGACCGGTTGGCGGCGGCGACGGGGTCAGCGGCGCTCATAGCGGATACGGGGATCGATAAAGGCGTAAAGGACGTCGACCAACAAATTCATGAACATGACGAACGTCGCGATCGCCATGATGACGCCCTGGATGAGGGGGAAATCGCGGAGAAACACCGCTTCGTAGGCGAGGCGGCCGAGGCCGGGCCAGGCGAAAATCGTTTCGACCACGACACCGGCGGTGATGAGCAGCCCGAAATACTCGCCGGCGAACGTCAAAATCGGCAGCGCGGCGTTCTTCAGGGCGTGCTTCCAGGCGACCGCGGCCTCGGAAACGCCCATGATGCGCGCCTTTTTTACGTATTCGCTGTCGAGGGCCTCGATCATTCCCGAACGCAAAAGGCGTGTCATGCCGGCGACGGCGAACAAGCCGAGCGTGAAGGCCGGCATCGCCAGATGGGCCGGCTCGCCATAACCCGCCGAGGGCAGCCACTCGAGCCCCAGGGAGAATGCCTGGATCAACAGGATGGCGACGAAGAACGAGGGTGCCGCCTGGCCGATCACGGCGAACGTGCGCGCAAACCAATCGATCGCACGGCCGCGATATCGCGCGGCGTAGACGCCCAAGACGAGGCTGGCGAGGATCGCCCATGCCATCGCGGCAACGATCAGAATCGCGGTCGCGAACCAGCGGTCGACGATCAGGTCGGCGACCGGTTCCTGCTTGCGGATCGAACGGCCGAGGTTGCCCTGGGCCAAATTGCCGGCATAGGCCAGATACTGGATGAACAGCGGTCGATCGAGGCCGAGATCGTGCCGCACTCGCTCAACGTCGGCGGTCGGTGCATCCGCCGGCAACAAGAACATGATCGGATCGCCGAGAACGCGCGAAACGAAAAAGATCAGCGCCGACAGCAGAAGCAGGGTCAGCACCATTTGACCCAGACGTCCGGCGATGTATCGGAACATTGGCCAATTCGAGAAATGGTGCAGCCGGCCCGACCGCGACCCGCGGGGGTCGCATCGGTTCCCTCTCCCCGCAGCCAGGGCGGGGAGAGGGTAGTTGAGACGCTACACCGATGCCCTTACTTCTTCGGCTTGAAATGCTCGTACTGCAGGCCGAACGTCGGCCAACCCGAGATCGGCCGCCAGCCTTCGAGGTTCTTGTTGGCGCCGAACAGCGCGTGGGCGAAGAACAGCGGGATCAAGGTGTAGGTCTCGTTGAACTTGTACATGAACTTGCGGAATTCCGCTTCGCGCGTCTTGGGATCGGTAATCGCCGAAAGTTTCGCATACTCCTCGTCCCAATTGACGTTGGCGACTTGGCCTTTCCCGGTCGCCACGACATAGTTGTTCATCTTGCCGACGAGGAACGCCGTGTTCGACGTGCGCAAGTCGTAGACGGCGCCAAGCCCCTCGTCCGGCCGACCGTAGATGATGGGGTTGAGTGCACCCCACTCGGTCTGGACCAGTTCGACATCGATGCCGATCTTGCGCCAGTAGTCGGCGATCACTTCCATCGCCTTGGGGAACCACGTCGCGCCGGCGAGCGGCATCGAGAACATTTTTTGCTTGAAGCCGTTCGGGTAACCGGCCTCGGCGAGGAGCTTCTTGGCCCCGGCCGGGTCGTAGGGGGTCTGGTACTTCTTCTCCATCTCCGCGTCATGGCCGAACGTGCCCGGGAACCCCAGGAAGCTGCCAGCCAACTGGCCACGCCCATCGATCATGAAGTCGAGCAATTCCTTGCGATCGATGGCCATCGCGAGCGCCTTGCGGACGTTCACGTTTTCCATGCGCTGCGGCAGGTTCTTCTGCTTGGCGCGATCTTCCCAAACGCCGATGAAGGAAACGAACGCGGAAAAGGCGTTTTCGACCTCGTAGACTTGGTCGCCCGACGCCTTCAAGCGTTTCGCGCTGTCGTAGTTGATGTCGCCGAAATCGGCCTCACCCCGTTGCAGCATCGCGACCCGAGCGCTTTCCTCCGGCACCAGCATGATGCGCAGTTTGTCGAACGCTGGTTTTTGACGATAGGGGTGGGGGACCGCCTCGTAGGCGAAGTAGGAGCCTTTCTTGCGATCGACCAGCTTCCACAGGCCGGTGCCAACCGGCTTGTTCGCGAACTCGTCGTCGCCGACGCGCTCGATGTACTTCTTCGGAACAATGGCGCCGATGGTGGTGTCGGTCGGGCTCAAGTAGCCGATGAAGTCCGGATCGGGACGCTTGAGTTTGACGACCACGGTGTACGGATCCGGTGTCTGAATCGAGTCGAGCGCGTTAAGCACCGGAGCGATGAAAACCCCGGTCTTCCCCTTCAGCCGCTCGATCGAGAACTTGACGTCCTCGGACGTCATTTCTTCGCCGGTGTGGAACTTGACGCCTTTCCGAAGGTTGAACGTATACGTGAGCCCATCGGGTGCCACCGACCACTTTTCGGCGAGGCCAGGCACAAGCTCGCGTTTCTCGTTGAGCGTGACGAGATAGTCGAACATCGGCGCCTGATAGACCAGCATGCCGAAGCCGGCATGGGCAGGATCGGTGATCTCGCCGGTGAATTGTTGAACGGCGACCTTGAGTTCGCGCCCGCTCTGCGCCGCTGCCTCATCGCCAATGGTTAGCGCGAGCAACGAAACGCTCGCCAAAGCGAGACTAGAACGCAAAATCCAGCCTGATGCTCGATGCCGCATGGTCTCCTCCCCCAAACGTTTGTCCGGTCAGCGTAGCACAAGATACCGCATCCCGGAATACAGACAGGCTGGCGTCGCGGCTCCGTCGTGGGCGAAAACGCTGGTCTCGCGATCGACTTTCGCTATGCTGCGTCGACACCAAAGACGCCGACAGCCGTCAACGACGCGTGGCCGAACCTCTCCTAACCGTCGAAAACTTGCGCGCCCACCTGTTCACCCGCTACGGCGTGGTCCGGGCGGTCGACGACGTCAGTTTCACGGTGGCGCGCGGCGAGACCCTTGGCCTCGTCGGCGAATCGGGCAGCGGTAAAACGATGACCTGCCTCGCGCTGCTCAGGCTGTTGCCGCCGGGCGGGCGCATCATTGACGGTCGCGTCCGGTACGCGGGGGCCGATCTTCTGACGAAGTCCGAAAAGGATATCCGGAAGGTGCGCGGCGAGCAGATCGCCATGATCCTCCAGGACCCGATGACGTCGCTCAATCCGGTCTTGTCGATCGGTCGGCAAGTGGAAGAACCGATCCGCCTGCACCAGCGCCTGACGCGGACGCGCGCGCGCGCCAAAGCGATCGAGATCTTGACCCGCGTACGAATCCCGGCGGCCGAGCATCGCGTCCGCGACTACCCGCACCAGCTATCCGGCGGCATGCGCCAACGCGTCATGGGAGCCATCGCGTTGTCGTGCGAACCAGGCCTCCTGATCGCCGATGAGCCGACGACATCGCTCGACGTTACGATCCAGGCCCAATACCTCACCCTCCTCAAGGAGCTTCAGGACGAGCATGGGGTTGCGATCATTTTTGTCACCCACGATCTCGGCATCGTCGCCAAGCTATGCCATCGCGTAGCCGTTATGTACGCTGGCAAGATCGTCGAGCTCGTGTCCGTCGACAACTTGTTCGATCGCCCGCTGCACCCCTACACGCGGGCGCTGCTGGCATCGGTGCCCAAGTCCGATCGTCGCGAGCGCCGCTTGCCTACCATCGAAGGGCAGCCCCCGACCTTGCACGAGGCGCTTCCCGCCTGCCCGTTTGCGCCGCGCTGCGCCCACGCTGAACCCAAGTGCTTCGAGCGCGCGCCGCCGGTCGTCGCGATGCCCGATGGCAGCATGGCGCGATGCTGGAAAGTCGCCGATGGCAGCCTCACTCATTGAACTCGAGGCGGTCCGCAAGCACTATCCGCTCGCGCGCGGCCGCGTGTTCGGGCGCCGACGGGGAACTGTCAGAGCCGTCGACGGGGTGTCGCTCGCGATCGCCCCAGCGACGACGGTAAGCCTGGTTGGCGAATCGGGCTGCGGCAAGAGCACGACCATCAAACTGATCCTCGGCATCGAGGCGCCAACCGGCGGACGAGTCCTGTTCGAGGGTGCCGACATCGCCGGATTTGATCGGGCAGCAGCCAAGCGCTACCGGGCTTCGGTACAGGCGGTGTTCCAAGACCCATGGGGTTCGCTCGATCCGCGCATGCGGATCGGTGCGTCAATCGGCGAGCCGCTGCTCGCCTCCGGCAATTGGAAACGCCGTGCCGCCCGCGAACGCGTCCACGAACTCCTCGCGCAAGTCGGCCTGGCGCCCGAGCACGCCGATCGATTCCCGCACGAATTTTCAGGCGGCCAACGGCAGCGAATCGCCGTCGCTCGCGCGCTCGCACTCAATCCCAAGCTGGTTGTCCTCGACGAGCCGGTCTCGGCTCTCGATGTCTCGATCCGAGCGCAAATCATCAACCTGCTCAAAGACCTTCAGGAACGCCATGGGTTGGCCTTTCTTCTGGTCGCCCACCACTTGGCGACCGTGTGGACGCTCTCCGACGAAGTGGCCGTGATGTACCTGGGCCAGATCGTCGAGCGGGCGCCATCCGAAGAATTCCGCACCCGGCCGCTCCACCCCTATACGCAGGCGCTGATGGCGGCTGCCCTTCCAACCCACCCCCACGACGCCGGCGCGGGTACCCCGCTCATAGGCGACGTCCCGTCGCCGATCGATCCGCCAACGGGCTGCCGCTTCCACACGCGATGTCCGCACGCATTCGAGCGATGCGCGGCCGAAGCGCCCATCCTTCACGAAGTGCGCCCAGGCCATGTCGCGGCCTGCCACCTCCACGATACGAACGGGTCGACAATTTCGCCGTGAGGGCTTTTCTTCGGCCGCGTCCCGAACGCGCCGAAAGATGAGGCTCGCACCCGGGCGTCACTCCGCCGCGAACCGGATCGGCTCCTGGTAGCGGCCATAAACGTCGATCAACACCTTGGTCATCTCGCCGACGGTCGCGTACGCCTTCACCGCCGCCATGATCGCCGGCATGGTGTTCAAGCCGGCGCGGGCGTCGGTGCGGAGTCGGTCGAGCGTGCGCGCGACCTCAGGCTCGTTGCGCTCGGCCTTGACCGCCTTCAAGCTCGCGAGCTGGAGCGCCAGGTCCTCGGGCTTCGTGGGGTGCATCTCGACGTCGAGCTCGTCCTCCTCGATCCGGTAGCAGTTGACGCCGACTTTGCGGATCTCGCCGCTCTCGACCTTTTTCTCGTGCTCGTAGGCCTGCCGGCTGACGTGGTCCTGGAGCCGGCCATCGGCGATCAGCGTGACGATGCCGCCCAATTCGTCGACCCGTGCCATCGTCTTCTCGATCTCGGCCTCCATCTGGTCGGTGAGGCGTTCGACGAAGTAGGAGCCGCCGAGCGGATCGACCGTGTCGCAAAGCCCCATCTCCTCGATCAGGAGCTGCATGGTGCGGAGCGAGATGCGCTGCGCCTTGGGGCTCGGGATGGTGTAGGCCTCGTCGTAGCAGCAGAGCGCGACCGTCTGCGCGCCGGCCAAGGCCGCGATCAGCGCGTAATAGGCGCCGCGCATGATGTTGTTCTCGGGCTGGTCGATGGTGAGGCCGAAGCCGCCGCCGCCGGCGATCATGCGGAGCCACATGTTGTCGGGGTCGGTCGCGCCGTACTCCTCTTTCAGGATCTTGGCCCACAGGCGGCGGCCGCCGCGGAACTTGGCGACCTGCTCGAAAATCCGCCCGAAGATGTTGAAGTTGAACGAGAGCCGGCCGGCGAAGTCGTCGATCGCGAGCCCGCGCTTCAAGGTCTCGTCGATGTAGGCCTTGGCGATGCAGAACGCGTAGGCCATCTCCTCGACCGGGTCGCAGCCCGATTCGCGGATGTGATAGCCGCAGACCGAGACCGGGCTGTATTTGGGCGCGTGCCGCGCGCAGTACTCGATGGTGTCGCCGACCAGCTTGATCGAGGGCTCGACCGGGAAGATCCAGGTGCCGCGGCCGACGAACTCCTTCAGGATGTCGTTCTGGGCGGTGCCGCGGAGACCCTCGACGTCGAAGCCCTTCTTTTCGGCCATCGCCAGGTACATCGCGATCAGGATCGCGGCCGAGCCGTTGATGGTGAGCGAGACCGTGATCTTGTCGAGGTCGATCCCGTCGAACGCGACTTCGAAGTCGCGCAAAGAATCGACCGCCATGCCGACGCGGCCGACCTCGCCCTCGGCGGCCGGGTCGTCGGAATCGAGGCCGCATTGAGTGGGGAGATCGAAGGCGACGTTCAGGCCGGTCTGGCCGTTCTTGATCAGATAATGGAAGCGCTCGTTGGTCGCCTTGGCGTTGCCGAAGCCGGTGTACTGGCGCATCGTCCACGGCCGGCGGCGGAACATCTCGGGGTGGATGCCGCGGGTGAAGGGATATTCGCCCGGCAATTCCAACGTATCGCCGGCGCGGCCGATGTCGGCGGCGGTATAGACCGGCTTCAACTCGATGCCGGCTTCGGAGAAGACCGGTTTCAGGCCGGGCGGGAGCTTCTCGCCGAGCAGCGCGCGGCTGCGGTGGAGGCCGGTCGTCTCGCCGTCTAGTTTCGGGGCCATCGCGCTGTCTGCTCCTTGATATACGTGATGATGTCGTCGAGTTTGGATCCGGTCGCGAATACGGCGTCGACGCCGATGTCCTTCAGGGTGCCGTGGTCCTTTTTGGGCACATTGCCGCCGATCAGCCAAAGCTTGGTGCCGAGATTGTACTCGTCCCACAGTTTTCGGAAACGCTGGGCGAACGGGATGTGCGAGCCCGAGAGGATCGACATGCCGATCACGTCGGCGTTCTCCTCCTTGGCGCGCTCGGCGATCTCTTCCGGGGTCTTGCGGAGGCCCGTGTAGACGACCTCGAAGCCGGCGTCGAGGAGCGCGCGCACCACCACTTTGGCGCCGACGTCGTGGCCGTCGAGCCCCGGCTTGGCCAGCAGCACCTTGATCTTGCGCGGGGTGACGTCGGTCATCGCGCCCACCCCCACCCCAATCCTTCCCCCTCTCCGAGGGGGAGGGAGTCGGTAAAGGGGAGCTTCCTCCCCCTGCGCCGCAGGGGGAGGGTAGGGAGGGGGGCCGGGGAGCAGCGAAGAACGCTCATCCCCGCCCCGCCACTTCCTTGGCGATGATGAGCTTCAGGATCTCGCTGGTGCCGCCGCCGATCAGGAGAAAGCGGACGTCGCGCAGGAAGCGCTGCGCCGGATACTCCATGGCGAAGCCGTAGGAGGCGAAGATGCGCGAGGTGTGCTCGCAGATGGCGGCCGCCGTTTCAGTCGCGAACAGCTTGGCCATCGCCGCCTCCTTGTGGTGCGGCTGCCCTCGGTCGACCAGCCAGGCGGCGTAGCGGACCAGATGCCGCGCCGCCTCGAGCTCGGTTCCCATGTCGGCCAAGCGCATCTGGATCGCCTGGAAGCTCCCGATCGGCTTTCCGAACTGCTTGCGCTCGTTCGAATATTGGACGGCCGCGTCGAGCGCGGCGCGGGCGATGCCCAAACCCAGCGCCCCGGTCATGATCCGGATCTGGGCCAAGATCTTCCGCAAGTGCTTCTCGCCCTCGCCTACCACGCTCAAGCGCTGGCTCTCGGGCACGAAGCACTCGTCGAACGCAAGCTCGGAGGTGATCAGGGGCTTGACGCCCATCTTCTCGATCGCGCGCCCGACGTGGAGACCTTGTGAGCCCTTCTCGACCAGGAAGATCGTGATCTTCTCCTCGTTCTCGCCGAGGGCCGCAGCTTTGGCGAAGACGGTGAAGAAGTCGGCAAGCGGCGCCGACGTTACCCACATCTTCTGGCCGGTCAGAGACCAGCCGCCAGCGACCGCCTTGGCGCGGGTCCGCATACCGTGGAGGTCGGAGCCGGCGTTGGGCTCGGTCATGCAGATAGCGCCGATCTTGTCGCCATCGAGCGCGGGCTTGAACAGGCGCTCCTTGATGTCGGCGTTGCCGAGTTCGTGGAGGAAATGGGTCGCCATCAAGGACTGCATCGCGCACGCGGCCGCGACCGCCATCGAGCCGCGCGCGAGTTCCTCGACTGCGAGGCAGTAGGGAACGAATCCCAGCCCTAAGCCGCCAACGCTCTCGGGGTAGCGCATGCGGAAAAACCCGAGCTCGCCCACTTTCTTGAAAAGCGCGGTCGGGAATTCGTGCGCCTCGTCGATCTGGGCCGCCTTGGGCGCGATCTCGGCGTCGGCGAAGCGCGCGAACGTCTCCTGGATCGCGCGCTCGTCGTCGGTGAGGGAGAAGTCCATCGGTCGACCCCGACCCCTCCCTACCTTCCCCCTGCTCCGCAGGGGGAGGGGGGGGTGTCCGACAGTATCTTCCCCCTTCGATAAAGGGGGAGGGAAGGGAGGGGGCGAACGTGCATCATGCCGAACGCAGCTTCGCCGTCGCCGCCCGATCGACCGCGAACGTCTCCGGGTCGACCGCGACGCCATAGACCGCGCGCGCCGCCTCGACCGAGACGACGCCGTTTTTTACTTCCGCCGCGACCTTCTCGGGCGCGCGCCGCTTGGGCTCGCCCCAGCCGCCGCCGCCCGAGGCGATCTGGTAGTAGACCGTCCCCTTGGGCACTTGGGTCAGGAGGTCCTTGTTGCGCGGCTTCAAGGTGCGGCCGTCGGGGTAGCGGAGCTCGATCAGGTTCAAGTTCGCGTCCTTGCCGCCGAAGAGGCCGAACGGCGGCTCGAAGTCGCCGTCGCCGAACGTCACGATCTGCGTCTCTTCGGAACCGACCCGATAGGCCATCTCGGTGCCGAGGCCGCCCCGCCACTCGCCGGCGCCGGCCGAGTCGCAGAGGAGCTCGTGGTGGAGGAGCGTGTGCGGCGTCTGCTGCTCGAACATCTCGTAGTCCTGGTCGAGGACGCCGCCCGAGGCATCGATCATGCCGATGTGGTCGTACCCGTCGGTACCTTTGAGCGCGCCCGACCCGCCCTTCATGCCCATGAACAAGATGTCGACGAACTTGTCGTTCTTCTCGGCGTCGACCCCGGTCGAGAGCGAGGTGAGGAGATTGTTCCACCCCGCCGTCACGCGCTCGGGGATCACCGGCGCCAGCGCCCGCTGGATCGCATCGGCGTTGGGCGGGCAGAGATGGTTCCCGAACGTCGTCGCCTTCGGGTAGCCGGCGTTGAGGATGGTGCCTTCGGGGATCACGATCTCGATCGGCCGCGTCATGCCCTCGTTGTGCGGGATCGCCGGATTGATCATCTGCAGGAAGGTGAGGACCGTCGCCGACGCGCTCGAGGTGTAGGTGCCGTTGACGAAGCCGTTGGTGCGGGGATCGGTGCCGGTGTAGTCGAAGCGGATGCGGCGATCTTCGACCGTGATCGCGACCCGGATCGTGTACTTCGAGCCCTCGTTCTTGCCGTCGTAGTAGACGTAGCCCTCGCCCCGGTAGACGCCGTTCGGGATCTTGGCGATCTCGGCTTCCATCATCTTCTGGGTCGAGTCGTAGAGCGCTTCCTTGTGCGCCTCGAAGATGGCGCGGCCGTACTTCGCGAGCAGCGCCAAGAGCCGCCGCTCGCCGACGACGCAGGCGCCCATCTCGGCCCGCATGTCCTCTTCGACGATCGGGAAGCGGATGTTGGCGAAAATGAGTTCCCACACGTCTTTCCGGAGCTTGCCCTTCTCGTAGACCTTGACCGGCGGAATGCGGAGCGCTTCCTGCCAGACCTCGGTGGCGTTCGGGTTGTAGCCGCCGGCGACGGCGCCGCCGATGTCGGCCTGGTGCCCTTTGCACGCCGCCCACGCCACCAGTTCGCCCTCGAAGAAGATCGGCTTGTAGACGGCGACGTCGTTGTTCTGGTTCCCCATCGAGAACACATCGTTGTGGAAGATGACGTCGCCCTCGTAGAGCTCATCGCCGAAGTAGCGGCGGATGTACTTGCAGACCGGCGCCAGCGAGAAGGCGAGGATGGGGAGGTTTTCGGTCTGCTCGAGCATGCGGCCGTCGGCATCGTAGAGCCCGGTCACGAAGTCCTTGGCCTCGCACAGGATTGGCGAGCGTGCGGTCTTGGTGAGCGAAATCGACATCTCGTCGGTGATCGAGCGGAACGCGCGCGCGAACACCGAGAGCAGGATCGGGTCGATGTTGATGCGGTCCTCGGTCATGCGTTCACCAAATCCTCGCGGCCCTTGCGATAAAGGGCGAACGATCCGAATTTATCACAGACGCAGTCGTAGGAGGCCGTCACCAGGATCGCGGTGTTGACCTGCTCGATCAGGGCCGGGCCCGGGATGCGGTGGCCGTGCCGGGTCCGGTGGCCGTCATAGACCGGGACGGTCGCGAACTTTCCCTCTTCGGGCACGTACATGCGCCGCGCGCCTTTCCGGGCGGCGGCCGGATCGGCCTTGCCGCGAGGCTCCTCGCGGAACGCCGGCTTGTTCGTCCGTCCAACCGCCTGGAGGCGCCAGTTGATGACTTCGATCGGGGTTTTCTGCGCTTCGAGCGAATAGCCGTACATGCGGTTGTGCGCCTCGTGGAACAGGCGGGCCAGCGTCTCGGCGAAGGTTCCGCCCATCACGGCCATACCCATCAACGAAAACTCGACCGAGACTTCGTGGTACTGCTTGAGGTACCGACAGTCGGCGAAGCCACGGTAGGTTCGCAGCTCGGGCGTGATTTTCTCGGCCGCGAGCAGCGCTTCGCCCTGCGCGATCATTTCCTTGTAGAGCCCCTCGACGACACGAAACGCGTCGAGGTCGAAGCGATCCAGCCGCGCGACCCGGGTGCGGACAAAGTCGTGCTTCAGATCCGATACCAGCATGCCGGCGGCGCAGAAGATCGAGGATTCCTTGGGCACGATCAGGAGCGGCATCTCGAGCTCGCGCGCGATCTCGCAGGCGTGAAGCGGCCCGGCGCCGCCGGCCACGATCATCGGAAACTCGCGCGGATCGAAGCCGCGCTTGATCGTGATCTCGCGCACGCCCTGGGCCATGTTGTTGTTGATGACCCGGTACATGCCGGCCGCCGCGTCCTCGACCGAAAAGCCGAGCTTGGCGGCGAGCGCGGTGCGGATCGCGGCTTCGGCCGCGGCGCGGTCGAGCTTCAACTTGCCGCCGGCGAAATAGTCGGGGTCCAAGTAGCCCAAGACCAGGTCGGCATCGGTGCAGGCGGGGAGCGTGCCGCCGCGGCCGTAGCAGGCCGGACCCGGGTCGGCGCCGGCCGACTGCGGCCCCATGCGCAAGAGCCCGCCTTCGTCGATCCAGCCGATCGAGCCGCCGCCGGCGCCGATCGTGTTGATGTCGAGCATCGGGAGCGCGATCCGGTAGCGGTTGATCGCGCCCTCGGCGATGGTATGCGGCGCGCCGTTCTGGACGAGCGCGGCGTCGAACGAGGTGCCGCCCATGTCGACGGTGATGCAGTCCTCACGCTTGTGCGCCCGGGCGTAGCCCAAGCCGATGCCCGGGCCGGCGGCAGGGCCGGAGAGCAGCGTTGCCGCGGCTTGCGCGATCGCGAGTTCGGGCGCGATCACGCCGCCGTTCGATTGCATGATGAGGAGATTGCCGGCGAACCCGAACGCCTTCAGTCGCTCGACCAGGCTCGTGAGATAAGCGCGGAGCTTGGGTCCGACGTAGGAATTGAGGACGGTGGTCGAAACCCGGTCGTAGAAGCGGATCGAGGGCAGGAGATCGGTCGAGACCGTGAGGTAAACGTCGGGGAGCGCGCGGCGGACGCGCGCCGCCGCCGCCTGCTCGTGCGCCGGATCGGCGAACGCGTTCATGAAGCAGATCGCGATCGCCTCGACCCGTTCGCGCTCGAACAGCGCGAGCGCCTGGTCGATCTCGTCGAGCGCGAGCGGTTCGTGCTCGCGGCCCCGGCGATCGAGGCGGCCGCCGACCCCGACCCGCAAATAGCGCGGCGCCAGCGGCGGCACGTTGGTGTAGCGATTGTTGTACTGCTCCTCGCGGATGCCGCGCCGCATTTCGACCGCGTCGCGGAGACCCGCGGTGGTGATGAGGCCCGTCTTGGCGCCCGAGAAGGTGAGGGTGGCGTTGGTGGTGACGGTGGTGCCGTGGACGATGGTTTCGATCGCGCCGGCGAAGTCCTTGGGCGCGAGGCCATAGCTGGCGGCCGCTTCCTCGAGCCCGTCGATCAAGCCGATCGCCGGGTCCTTGGGCGTCGACAGCGTCTTGAAGACGCGCGGCGCGCCCTGCTCGTCGGTGACGAGGAAGTCGGTGAAGGTGCCGCCGACGTCGATGCCGATCTTGAACGCCATGCCGGCAACCTACAAAGCCGTGGGTGCTCCCTCGGACCGCTGACGGGAGCAGGGGAAGTCGAAGCCCGAACTTATACAAGAGCCCGCCCCGAGCGGCCAACCGGCTCGCGGCCGCCTTCACAATTCTTTGGCGAGAACGAAACGCGCGGCGGGGCGCGGCGGCCGCGCGCGCGTGAGCGCGCGCGCCGAACGTCCCGCGCCACAGCTCTCCGGCATTGGGTTCAAGAAAACCAGCCCTCGCCGAAGTTCGAGCCGTGGACCAGCCCCGCGCGCCGATTACGCGCGTAGATCGGTTGGCCGTCGAGCAGCGGGTTGGCACGGCGTCGGACGCCGCGTTATGCTTCGGTCATGTCGACACCCACGGCGGCTCAGCGTTCACGATCTTCGCCCGGCAGCGCGTTCGAGCGGCGGTTTCGGACCGCCGCTAACCGTGTCCTGCGGCGTCACGGTGTTGCCGAATATCGCCTTCCAGCGGAAATCGACCGCCTTCGGCGAACGGTTCCCATTCTCAGACTTGTGTCGGTCGAGGAACTCGAGCGCGCGCTGTCCGAACCCGCCGCGTCGCACTGACGCCGCGCCCCACTGACACCGACAGCGCGCTCGTCGTCGAAGCTTTACGCGAGATGTTCGCCGACCTGATGGTCGAAACGACACTCAGCGAATAACGTCAGGGAGGAACGCGATGGTCGTCAAGGCGCCGACGCCCGAGCAAATGAAGGTCATCGCCGCCGATTTGGGCCTGAGCCTGTCGGATGCCGACCGCGCCGAGTTCGCGGGCTTCATCGGCCAGGCGGTGCGCGACCTCTACGGCCCGCTCGATGCCGCGCCCGACAACCTGCCCGAGGTCCGCTATCCGCGCACGCCCGGGCGCCGTCCCGACGCGGCCGAGGACCCGCTGCACGCCTGGTACGTGAAAACCTCGATCAAGGGCGCGCCGAGCGGCAAGCTCGCCGGCAAACGGGTCGCGCTCAAGGACAATGTGTGTCTGGCCGGCGTCCCGCTCATGAACGGCGCCGGCACCCTCGAAGGCTACGTGCCGGACGTCGATGCCACCGTCGTCACCCGCATCCTCGATGCCGGCGGCGAGATCGCCGGCAAGGTCCACTGCGAATATTTCTGCTTCTCGGGCGGTAGCCACACCAACGCGACCGGCGCCACCCACAATCCGCGCAGGATGGGTTACTCGGCCGGTGGTTCGTCCTCGGGCTCGGCCGCGGTCGTCGCCGCCGGCCAGGTGCCGATGGCGATCGGCGGCGATCAGGGCGGCTCGATCCGCGTGCCGGCGGCCTTCTGCGGCGTCTACGGGATGAAACCGACCCACGGGCTCGTGCCCTATACCGGTATTTTCCCGATCGAGCTCACGCTCGATCACACCGGCCCGATGACGGCGACGGTCGCCGACAACGCGCTCCTGCTCGAGGTGATCGCCGGCGCCGACGGGCTCGACCCGCGTCAGTACGCGCCCAAGATCGACCTCTACACGCGCGCGCTCGAGCGCGGGGTCGAAGGTTTGCGGATCGGCGTCGTCAGCGAAGGGTTCGCGTGGCCGCACTCGCAGGCCGACGTCGATCGCAAGGTTCGGGACGCGGTCCGCGTTTTCGCCGACGCCGGCGCGACGGTCGAAGACATCTCGATACCGATGCACCGCTTCGGCATGTCGCTGTGGACGCCGATCGCGGTCGAGGGCCCGACCGAGCTCATGATGAAAGGGAACGGCATGGGCACCAATTGGAAGGGGCTCTATGTCACCAGCCTTTTAGACGCCCACGCGGCGTGGAAGCATCGTGCCAACGAGCTTTCGGAGGGCTTGAAATTCGGCATCCTGCTCGGCCAGTACATGCACCGCTACTACCGCAATCACTACTATGCCAAGGCCCGGAACCTGGCGCGGAAGCTCACGCACGCGTACGACCTCGCGCTCTCGCGCGTCGATCTCCTGGCGATGCCGACCGCGCCGATCACAGCGCCGCCGCTGCCCGGCCCCAAAGCCACCCGGATCGAGCAGATGGGGCCGGGCTTCGACCCGATCACCAACACCGCGCCCTTCGACGTCACCGGCCATCCGGCGATGTCGGTGCCATGCGCCATGGCCGAGGGGCTCCCGATCGGGATGATGCTGGTCGGGCGGCACTGGGACGAATCGACCATCTACCGCGCGGCTGCCCACTTCGAACGCAGCGTGACATGGGAGACGATGTGAACCGTTGGAATCTCCTCCCCCTCGCTGAGGGGGAGGGTAGGGAGGGGGTTGTTTAGGCCGTGGCAGCGGGAGGAGGCGAATCGGTCTTCGACGCCTTCGTCGCGGCAGCGGCCGAGGTGCCGGACCGCCTGTTCGTGATTGCGCCGGCCTCGGCGACCCGGCTCTACGAGCCGGCCGGGGTTACACTCACCTATCGTGACGCCGCCACCGCGGTCGCGCTGCTCAGGCGCAGCTATGCCCGCGCCGGCTACGGCCCCGGCCTGCGGGTGGCGCTGATGCTCGAGAACCGGCCGGCGTTTCTGTTGCACTGGTTGGCGCTGAACGCGCTCCAGGTGTCGGTGGTGCCGCTCAACCCGGCGCTCCGGGCGCAGGAACTTGCGTACCTCCTCGAACACAGCGAGGCCGCCGCCGTCGTCACGGTGCCGGAGCGTGCCGAAAGCGTGTTCGCCGCGATCGTCGCCGCCAACCTCGAGTTTCCGGTCGGCATCGCCGGGGAGGCGTTCGAGCCGCCGCTCCCGCACAAGGCCGAAGCCGGCGCGAGCGTGCCGCCGGCGGCCGACGAAGGCGCGGTGCTCTATACCTCGGGCACGACCGCGAAGCCCAAGGGCTGCATCCTCGGCAACGACTACTTCCTCGCCGCCGGGCGCTGGTACGCGGCCGAGGGCGGGCTTTGCACGCTTCGCGCCGGCGCCGATCGCGTGCTGACGCCGCTGCCGTTTTTCCACATGAACGCGTTGGCGTTCTCGTTCCAGGCGGTGGTCGAGACCCGGAACTGCCTCGTTATGATCGACCGCTTCCACCCGGCGACATGGTGGGCCGATGTCGCCAAGACCCAAGCGACCGCGATCCACTATCTCGGCGTCATGCCGGCGATCCTGCTCGGCCACCCGCCGGCACCGACCGACCGCGCGCATCGCGTCCGCTTCGGGTTCGGCGCCGGGGTCGATCCCAAGCATCACGCGGCGTTCGAAAAGCGCTTCGGATTTCCGCTGATCGAGGCGTGGGCGATGACCGAGACCGGCGCGGGCGCTTGCGTTGCCGCTAGCCGCGAGCCGCGCCGGGTGGGGACGCGCTGCTTCGGGAAACCGGCGCCCACGCTCGCCTATCGCATCGTTGGCGACGACGGCGGCGAGGCGGCCCCGGGGACGCCGGGCGAGTTCTACGTGCGCAACGCCGGGCCCGAGCCGCGGGCCGGGTTCTTTGCCGGTTACCTCAAGGACCCGGCGGCGACCACAGCGGCGTGGGCCGATGGCTGGTTCCACACTGGTGATGTCGTGCGCGCGGTCGAGGGCGCACTCCATTTCGTCGAGCGCAAAAAGAACGTGATCCGGCGGAGCGGCGAGAACATCGCCGCGCTCGAGGTCGAGGGCGTGCTGGTCGAGCACGCCGCGGTCAGGGAAGCGGCGGTGATCGCGGTCCAGGACGCGACCCGCGGCGAAGAGGTGATGGCGTGCGTCGTCTTGAAAACGGGCCTCGACCCCAGCGAGGCGACGGCGCGGGCGATCGCCGATTTCTGCCGCGAGCGCTTGGCCTATTTCAAGGCGCCCGGGTGGGTGCTGTTCCGCGACGCGCTCCCGACCACGGCGACGCAGAAGGTCGAGAAGGCCAAGCTCAAAGTGCCGCTCGCCGAGCTCCTGCATAGTCCGACTTGCTTCGACTTAAGGGCGCTCAAGAAACCGCCGGTGCAGCACTAAGGGGAAACACCATGCGCGTCATTCGTTACGGCAAGTTCGGTGGGCCCGAAGTGCTCGAACTCGTCGAGGTGCCTGATCCGATCCCTGGCCCCGGCGAGGTCGTGGTCGACGTCCACGCGGCCAGCGTCAATCCGGTCGACTGGAAAATCCGGACTGGGGCGATGGAGCGCTACTTCAAGACCGCGTTCCCGGTGATTCCGGGCCGCGACGGTGCCGGCGTGGTGGCGGCGCTCGGGCCCGGCGTCGCCGCATGGAAAGTGGGCGATGCCGCCTCTTTCATCGCCGGCCACATGGGCCAAGGGACCTACGCCGAGAAGATCGCGCTCAAGACCGACCGCTTGGTCGCGAAGCCGGCGGCGCTCGGGTTCGCCGAAGCCGCCGCCTATCCGCTCGCCGGGTTGACGGCGTGGATGGCGCTGGTCGCGACCGCCCCGGTCGAGCCCGGCATGGCGGTTCTGGTCCACGGTGGCGCCGGCGGGGTCGGCGGGATCGCCGTTCAAATCGCGCGCCACCGCGGTGCCCGCGTGATCGCGACCGCGAGCGCCGCCAACGCCGATTACGTCAGGTCGCTCGGTGCCGAACGGGTCGTCGCCTACGACCGCGAGGACTTCGCTCGGGTGCTGAACGGCCTCGATATCGTGTTCGACACCATGGGCGGCGAAGTGCACCGCCGTTCCTACGGCGTGCTTAAGAAAGGCGGCACGCTAGTCTGGATCACCGCCGAGCCAGTCACGGACCTGGGCGCCGACCACGGCGTTGCGGTCAAACAGGCGGTCGTGCGCGACAACCCGGATGCCTTCCGTGGTCTCGCCCAGCTCGTCGCCGACGGCGCGATCAAGCCCCAAGTCGGCCGCGTCCTGCCGTTGGTACAAGCGGCCGAGGCGCACCGGCTGTCGCAGACGACCCACGTCCGCGGCAAGCTCGTCCTCGACGTGCCTTAGCGTTCACCGACCTCGATCACGACCGCCATGCCGGAATCCCCGGCGGCGCAGCCGGTGAACAGACCGACGCCGCCGCCGCGCAGCGCGAGTTCTTCGATCAGCTCGATGGTGGCGCGCATGCCGGTCGGCGCATTGGGGTGGCCCCAGACCAACGAGCAGCCGTAGTTGTTCATCTCGTTCAGCGGAAACCCGGTCTCGCGCGCGAACACGACATCGTTGACCGCGAACGGATTGTGAGTCTTGACCGCGTCGACTTGGGCAATGGTCTTGCCCGCCTGCGCGAGTGCGGCCTTCGCGGCCGGCACCGTCGCTGCCGGCATGTAAGCCTTGTCGACCCGGGCCGACCCGAAGCCCAGGACACGGACGCGGATGTCGCGATCGGTCGCGAGTTCGCGCGCCTTGTCGGGAGTCGTCATCACCAACCCGCAGTTGCCATCGGCCGGGTGGGTCTGGCCGCCGAAGGTTACGGTGCCGCCCTCGCGCACGGGCTTCAACTTGGCGAGACCTTCCGTCGAGGTCGGGAACACGCCGTCGTCGCCCTGAAGCGTCGCCGCCGTCTTGCGATAGCGCCCGTCCGGCACCGCGAACGGAAGCGTCATATAGCGCTTCTGGAACGCGGCTCCGTTCGCGATCGCGTCGCCGTACTGCTGGTAGCGGCGGAGCGCGACATCGTGCTGCTGCGCGGTCGTCACCTGCCACTTGGTCGCGCAATTCTCGGCGGTCTCGATCATCGAAACCTCTGCGTACGGATCGCGGTTCATGTTGTCGATCAGCCAATTCTCGTGCTGGCCGACGCCGCCGAAGCCCTCAGGATTGGGGTAATAGATGTGGGGCGTGTGCGACGTCTTGTCGGCGGCGACGACCAGCGTGCAGGCGGCCTGGCCGGTCGCGACGTCCTGCGCGCCGGCCTGCAGGCAGCGGGCCGAGGTCGCGCACGCTTGCGCGATCGTCGGTCCGGTCACCGCGGGCGCGCCGATCAGTCCCATGAACCACGGCACGCCCCAGAAACCCTTGTACTGCGGCGTGGTGATGCCCAAGACGCCGCCATCGAACGCGGCCGGATCGAGCCTGCGCTTCGTGAGCTCGGCCTTGGCAACGTGGGCGGCGAATTCAATGGCGTTCAGGTGCCCGAGCGCGCCCTGCCACTTGACGAACGGCGTCGACCAATATGCGCCGTAGGGGATCTCGACGTTCTCGAACACGCCGTATGCCGCTAGGTCTGCTCGCGGCGATCGACGAAGCGGGGCGCCTTGACGCTGGTTTCGAACTCGGCGGCGAGCGTCCCGATCGGCAGGACCGCGACCTCGGGCTCGACCTCGAACTGCCGTTTCACCAGCACCGCGACCTGCTTGACGATGTCTTCGCCGTTAACGTCGCGCGGCACCTCGATCGAGACCTTGAACGCATCGACCCCGCCGGTCGCCACCGCTTCGGCCTTGAAGTCGTTGACCTTGCGGAGCTTGAACATGAAGTCTTCGAACTCGGCGTGGTTGATGTTGACGCCCTTGACCTTGAAGAAGCCGGCGGTGCGGTGGGCGTGAAAGATGCGCGGGAATACTGAGAGCGGGCCGGCGTCGGCCAACATCTCTTCCTGATAAAAGACGATGTCGCCGGTGTACCAGCGCAGAAACGGCGTCGCATGGTTGGTGAAGAGCGGCGTCACCACCAGCACGCCCGACTGCCCGGGCCCGACCGGCTCATGCGTCTCGGGGTGGATCACCTCGATGAAGACGAGGTCGGTCCAGACGTGGAAACCCTCATGGCGCGCGCCTTCGGCGCCGATCATCGAGACCTCTGTCATGCCGAACGTATCGAACACCTCGGCGCCCCACCGGCGCGCGATCTTGGTGCGTTTAGCGTCGGAGAGCGGCTCGGCGGTGCAGAGCATCGTCTGCACGCTGCCATCGGCAAGCTTGAGGCCTTCGGCTTCGGCCAGGTTGGCAAGGTGGAGCGCGTAGCTCGGCATCCCCATCCACATTGTCGGTTTCAGCATGTGGATGAGAGCGAGCTGCTGCTTGGACGGGATGGTCGCGCCGGCCCCGGCCCAGTTCATGCCAACGCCCATGATCTGGCCGGCGCGGGCCCACAACTGCCCGGCCGGATGGATACCGAGCGGGAGCGAGAGGTGGGCGACGTTGCCGTCCTTGATGCCGGCCGCCTGGAAGGTGCGGGCGAAGCCGATCATCGCGTAACGGATGTCGGCGAAGGTGCGCGGATAGAAGAGCGGACGCCCGGTGACGCCGCCCGAGCGCCAGTACTCGCAGATCTCGGTCCGCGGCGCGACGCAGAAGTCGCTGTAGAACTGCTCGTCGCTCAGCTTGCGTAGTTCGTCCTTGGTGAGCAGCGGAATCTTCCGCCATTCCTTGGGATCGTCGAGCTTGTCGAGGCGTATCGCCGACAGTCGGGGCTTCCAGAACGCCGATTGCTTGGCGCGCTCGACCGCGACGCGTTTGCGGACGCTTTGCAGCTTCTTGATGACGTCGCGCGACTTCGGCGGCTGCAGCGGCAAGTCGTAAAGCGTCTGGGCGCACATACGCGCTGGGGTCCTTCCTCTGGGTCCGGCGTTGGGGGCTCGCCGGTTCCCCTAGGTTTTACGGTAGCCGAGGCGCCCGATCCAGCGGCGTTGCACTTCATATCCTGGTGAAGCGTCCGGGCGCTCGGTCTCGGCCTCGAGCATGGCAGCCAGGCGGAGCTCCTTGGCCGGCGTGTTTTCCGGGATTTCCACGAGCGCGTCCGCGACCTGGCCATAGTCGGCGCCGACCGGGCACACGTCCTGGCAACGGCGGCAGCCGGTGACGACGCCGGCGCCGCGGAGGATGCTCTGCCACAGGTTGAAGGTCTCTTCGGTCCGGATCATCGCTTTTTTCTTGTCGGGATCGGGCTCGTCGAGCACACGTTCCAACTGTTCGACCAGGGGGCCGAAGCCGTGCGGCGAGCGGTAGCGGTCGCACGTGACCCAGTCGCGATCCCAGTGGCCGACGGTATCGCCGGGGCAGGTCTTGAGGCAGCGGCCGCAGGCCGGTCCCTGGCAGAGCGCCTCCTCGCGCCGGGCGTCGACCGCGCACGGCACCGAGGACAGGACCGCGGTCAACAGCACCCGCGGCCCGTATTCGGGCGTCAGCAGTTGGAGGTTGAGCCCGAGGGTGCCGAGCCCGGCTTCGACCGCTGCGTGGGGGAGCGAGATCAGGGTCGTCATGTGCTGACGCGGGTCGCGTTCGACGTAGCGCCAGGGGTCGGTATGGGTCGGCGGCACGATCAGCGCCGGATAGCCGTTGTCTTCGAGCCAGTAAACGAGCGCGAGCGAAGTCTCTTCGAGCGCGGTGAGGGCAAGCTCGTCGTTATAGTACTTGTGGCGATCGTTCCACGGCACGATACGGGCGCTGCCGCTCGAATAGCGCTTGGCAAGGACGATGACGCGGTCCGCGTCGAGCGCGCTGATGTCGGAGGGCCGGCGCGGGTCGCGTGGATCGGGCGGATTCCGATCGAGCACCTTGCCGTCGGCGATGCCGACCAGATCGGCGCCCAACTCTCGCGCCTTGGCCTTGATCGCTTCGGCGGTGAGCGGTCGCTGGAACGCTGCCACCATCGCGACGCCTCAACCATCCTCGCCCTGCGCTTCGCGCGCGCGGCGGGCTTGTTCGTCGCGAAACGCGCGCAGCTGGCGGGCGACGATCCCCTGGTAGCCGTCGGGCCCGACCCAACGCACGTTCCACGGATCGAGTCCGGCGATCGCGTCGCCCCGCTCGCGCGCGGCCTTGAATTCCCTGCCCTTGGCCACCTTTTCCGGCGTCCGCTCGGGGATCGGCTTTTGGAACTCGGCCAGGTGCGCGTGATAGTCGTTCCCGACCGGACACACGGCCAAACAGCGCGGGCAGTCGCCGAACGATCCGACCACCCGCAACAGGCCCTGCCAGAAGCCGAACAGCTCGCGCGACCGAAGCGCGCGGCGTTTGTCGTCGGCATCGGCGGTCACGAATTTTTCGAGATAGGTCAAGATCGTGAAAAAGCCGAACTCCTGGGCTTCCTTGGCGCAATCGCGTTTGTCGATGTCGAAGTGACCGACGGCATCGGTCGGGCAGGAATGGAGGCAGCGGCTGCACGATTCGCCGATACAGACCTGCTCGCGCATCGGCTGGTCGGGCTCGATTTCGGCCTCGGTCAAGACGCCGGTGAGATAGAGCCGCGGCCCGAACTCGGGCGTCAGGATGTTGACTTCGAGCCCGAGCGTCCCCAGGCCCGCCTCGACCCCCAGATGGCGGGTCGACAGGCGACCGTAACTCGCGCGCTTGTAGGACCAATCGGTCTCCTGGGCTGCGGTCACGAACGCGGGGGCGCCCTGGCGTTCGAGCCAGTCGGCGAGGCGATAGGCGACGCGGTCCATTTTGCGCAAGACCAGCATGTCGAGATACTGGACCGGGATGTTCGATTTGCAACGGAACGCGCCGACCGGAATCCGTTGCACGACCACGACGACGCTCTTGCAATGCGGCGAAATCCGCTCCGGGGTCTGCGGCCAGCGCGGGTCGGGCGGAAACGCGTTCAAAACTCGCGCCGCCGCGACGCCGACCAGATCGGCGCCGAGCTCCCTGGCTTTGGCCTTGACGGTAGCGGCGTCGAGGGTCGGCATGACGGCTACCCTAGTCGATCGAGCCGGTGCGCGTAAGGGCGGCTGGTCGCGTTGACTGTCTATACATTTGCCTATACAAAAGTCGAATACCCTTACGTACACGAGGGACATCGACGAGGCGGCGAAATGGCGAAACGTGAAGCACCGGGCGCGTCCCCACGGCAGCCGCGCCGCGACCGCTTGGCGGCCAAGGCTGGTGCCGACAGCTGGGTCGGCATTCGCGTGACGACCCCGCCCAAGTCCAAAATCTCGGTCCGGATCGACAAGGACGTGCTCGAGTGGTTTCGCGGGTTCCCGCGCTATCAGACCGTCATGAACAAGGTGCTGCGCACCTATTTCGAGCACCACGCCCGCAAAGGCGCGCGCTGAGGGGAGCAACCTTCTGCGTCGTGCCCAGCGCCCCCTCCCCATCTCCTCTCCCTGTTCCGCAGGGGGAGGGAGGCAAGCGGAGCGAGCCGGAGGGGGTTGTCCTTAAACACCCAAGTAGCGGCGTTGCAGGTCGGGGTGGGCGCTGAACTCGGCCGCGGTGCCGGTCCACACCACGCGGCCCTTCTCGATCACGTAGTGGCGGTCGGCGATCCGCGACATCTGGGCGACGTTCTTGTCGACGATCAAGATCGCCTGTCCGCCGCCCTTGAGCCGTGCGAGGCAACTCCAGATTTCCTGCCGTACCAGCGGCGCCAGCCCTTCGGTGGCTTCGTCGAGAATCAAGAGCCGCGGATTGGTCATGAGCGCGCGCCCGATCGCCAGCATCTGTTGCTCGCCGCCCGAGAGCTGGTTGCCCATGTTGTGGCGGCGCTCGGCCAAGCGCGGGAACAAGGCGTAAATGTCGGGTAGCGTCCACGGTTTGCGCGCCTTGCCGTTGTTGGCAGCGGTCGCGATCAGGTTTTCGGCGGCGCTCAGGTTGGGGAAAATCTGGCGGCCCTCGGGCACCAATCCGAGCCCGAGCCGGGCGATGCGGTGGGCTGGGAGCGCGGCGATCGGGGTGCCGTCGAAGCGGATGTCGCCGCGCGCGGCTGGCGTCAGCCCCATGACCGAGCGAATGGTCGTAGTCTTGCCCATGCCGTTGCGGCCCATCAACGTCACCACCTCGCCCTCGGCGACGCGCAGACTCAGGCCGAACAGGACTTGGCTCGGGCCGTAAAATGTATCGATGCCGTTGACCTCGAGCATCGGTCAGCGCGCCTCGTCGCCGAGGTAAGCTTCGCGCACCGCGACGCTCGCGCGAATCGCCTCGGGCGGACCGCTGGCGATGGCGCGGCCGTAGACCAGGACCGTGATGCGGTCGGCGACCGCGAACACGACGTCCATGTCGTGCTCGATCAGGAGCACCGCATGGTCGGCGCGCAAGCGCTTGAGGATCGCGATCATCGCGACCGATTCCTCCGGGCCCATGCCCGCGGTCGGCTCGTCGAGCAGCAAGAGCTTGGGTGCGGTCGCCAGCGCCATCGCGATCTCGAGCGCGCGCTGTTCGCCGTGCGAGAGGTTTGCCGCCACCGTGTCAGCGCGGGCGCCAAGCCCGACCGCATCGAGCGCCGCGCGCGCCGGCGTCCGCAACGCCGGATCGGTGCGGGCATCCCGCCACAGCCGGAACGAATGCCCGGCCTTGGCCTGGACCGCGAGGGCAACATTGTCCTCGGCGGTGAAGTCGCGAAACACGCTGGTGATCTGAAACGAACGGGCGAGCCCGCGCTGGGCCCGCGCCGGCGCCGCGAGTCGGGTGACGTCGCGGCCGTCGAAGACGATGCGGCCTTGATCGGCCGCGAGCTCGCCGGCCAGCGTTCCGATCAGGGTCGACTTGCCGGCGCCGTTCGGGCCGATCACCGCATGCACCTCGCGCGCGGCGACCTCGAGGTTCAAGGCGTCGACCGCGACCAAGCCGCCGAAACGTTTGGCGAGATCTTGAACCTCGAGCAGCGGCGCCATCACCGCGCCTCCCGCACGAACCAGCCGTAGATGCCGCGCTTCGCGAACAGCACCAGCAGCACCAGGATCGGCCCGAGGATAAGCATCCAGTGTTGGGTCACGCGCGAGAGCACGTGCTCCATCATGAGCAACACTGCCGAGCCGACGATCGGACCCGCGAGCGAACCGATACCGCCGAGGATCACCATCACCAGAAGCTCGCCCGATCGCGTCCACGCCATATAGGCAGGGGCGACGAAGCCGGTGAGATTGGCGAGGAGCGCACCGGCCAAGCCGCACATCGCGCCGGCGAGCGTGAAGGCGGCGAGCTTGTAGCGGTAGGTCGCGTAGCCCAACGCGCGCATCCGACGCTCGTTCGACTTGGCGCCGCGCAGTACCTGCCCGAACCGCGAATCGATCAGCTGCAGCGACGCCGCCAGTCCGAGTATCAACAGAACCAGCACCGCGTAGTACAGGGCGTAGCGGTCGGCCGCCGTGAACAGGTGGTAGTCGGCGGGTTTCCAGATCGTCATGCCGTCGTCGCCGCCGAACTTCTCGAGGCTGACCCCGAGGAAGAACAGCATCTGCGCGAACGCCAGCGTGATCATGATGAAGTAAACGCCGGTCGTGCGCAGGCAGACGGCGCCGATCAGGAACGCGATGACGGCCGAAGTCGCGATCGCGACCGCGAGGTGAAGGAAACCATCGGTGATCCCATAGTGCGAGAGGATGCCGACGGCGTAGGCGCCGACGCCGAGATAGGCGGCGTGGCCGAAGCTGATCATGCCGCCAAACCCGAGGATCAGGTCGAGCGAAAGCGCGGCCAGCGCGAACACCATGACGCGGATCCCGAGGTCGAGCGCTGACGCATCGCCGGCCGCCCACGCGTAGAGCGGCACCGCGGCCAGCGCGGCGAGGACGACGATCGAAAACAGGCGCGCGCGTCCGACCACCGACTCAACCTTTACGGGCGGGGAATAGCCCGGCCGGACGGAAAAACAGGATCGCCGCCATCAGGATGTAGATCAGCATCGAGGCGACCGCGGGCCCCAGCGTGTCGGCGATTTCGGGCACCAAGAACCGCTTGAACGCGGTGCGCAGAAACACGCGCCCCGTGGTATCGACGATGCCGATCAGCACGGCGGCGACGAACGCGCCGCGAATCGAACCAATGCCGCCGATGACGATGACTACGAAGGTGAGGATCAAGATCGGCTCACCCATGCCGGGGAGGATCGCCGACACCGGGCCGACCATCAGCCCGGCGACCCCGGCGAATACCGCGCCCAGTCCGAAGACGAAGGTAAACAGAATCTTGGTGTCGACGCCGAGCGCACCCGCCATCTCGCCATTGCTGGCGCTGGCGCGGATCAGCATGCCGAGACGGGTGCGGCTGATGACCAGGAACAACAGCGTCGCGACGGCGATGCCGACGCCGATGATCGCCAACCGATAGAGCGGGTAGGGGATGCCGGCCACGATCTCGACGTGGCCGTCGAGCCAAGACGGCGTCTTCATGTGGAACGGGCTCGCGCCCCATACGATGCGGGCGAGCTCGTTGAAAAAGAGGATAAGGCCGAAAGTCGCAAGCACCTGGTCCAAGTGGTCGCGGTCGTAAAGGGTGCGGAGCGCGACGCGATCGATGGCAAGTCCGAGCGCGAACGAAGCCGGCAGGGCGAGCGCGACCCCAGCCACCCACGAGCCGGTCCACGCCTGAAAGGTCGCCGCGAAATAGGCGCCCATCATATAGAGCGAACCGTGCGCCAGGTTGACGAGGTTCATGATGCCGAACACGAGCGTCAGCCCGGCCGCCATCAGGAACAGCATGACGCCGAACTGAAAGCCGTTGAGCGCTTGAACGAGGAGAAGTTCCCAACTCATGGTCGCGTGTCTAGCGCGAAAGGAAAGCCCTCATGGTTCGACGAACGCACCATGAGGGCCTGGTCGATCGACCGAGCGCCGCCCCTCCATCAAAGGGGCGATCCGCCTACCACTTCATCGGGCACTCGCCGCTATAGGCGTCTTTGTCGTCCTTGAGCGCGATGCCGCGGCTCGCGATCTGGAGCTTGCCGTCGGCGCCCTTGACCACTTCGCGCAGGTAGAAGTTCTGGATCGGGAAGTGGTTGTTGTTGAATTTGAACGGCCCGCGCACCGACGCGATCTCGTTCTTGCGGAGCGCCGCGCGGAACGCGTCGTGGTCCTCGACCTTGCCTTTGACCGCCTTGACCGCGGCGTCGATCATCAGCGCCGCGTCGTAGCCCTGGGCCGAGTACATCTCCGGTTCCTTGCTGTATTTCTGGCGGAACGCGGCGACGAACTTCTTGTTGGCCGGGTTGTCGAGATCGGCGGCCCAGAACGAGGCGTGGAAAGTACCGACCGCCGCATCGCCGATCGCGGCCAGGTTGGTCCAGTCGATCGTGAAGGCCGAATAGAGCGGCACCTCCTTGATCAACCCGGCTTGGGCGTACTGCTTGACGAACGCGACGCCGAGGCCGCCGGGAAAGAACGAGAACACCGCATCCGGCTTGGCGGCGCGGATCTGCGAGAGCTCGGCCGCGAAGTCGGTCTGATTGAGCGGCACGTAGAGCACGCCCGCGGTCGGGTTCTTGTAGAAGCGCTGCACGCCGGCGATCGAGTCCTTGCCGGCCTGGTAGTTAGGGGCGATCAGGAATGCGTTCTTGATGCCCTTGTCCTGCATGTACTTGCCGACCGCGCTGTGGGTCTGATCGTTCTGCCAGGACGAAGCGAAGAAGTAGGGCGAGCACAGGTTGCCGGCGATCGGCGACGGGCCGGCATTGGCGGAGATCACGAACGTCTTCGAATCGATGATCGGTTTGTAGACGGCCATCATCACGTTCGAGAAGATCATGCCGGTGATGAGGTGGACCTGATCGCGCTTGATGAAGTCGTTGACGATCTGGACGCCGACGTCGGGTTTGAGCTGGTCGTCCTGCTTCAGGACTTCGGTCGGCAGTCCGCCCAACTTGCCGCCGAGCTCCTCGACCGCCAGCATGAAGCCGTCATGCACGTGTTGGCCGATCGCCGCCGGCGGCCCGGACAAGGTCGCCATGAAGCCGATCTTCAGTTTGTCGGCGGCAAACGCCGGTGCCGCGATCAGGGCCGCGCCGAGCGCGAGCCCGAGCATTTTCTTGGTCATGATCCGAAGTCTCCCAACGGTTCGAAGCGGCGGCGATCTTAGCAGCCTTTGGTCGAACGGGCCACTTGGCCGAACGCTAGTTGGGCCGAACGTTCGTTGGGCCGAACGTTAGCCGGTCGTAATCTTGAGCGCGCTCTTGATCACTTTGTTGGTCGGGGTGAGCGGCATCTGGCCAACGATTTCGAGGCGCTCCGGCCACTTGTTCTTGGCGATGCCGGCGTGCTCGAGGTGCTGAAGAATAACATCGAGCGTCATCTTGACGTTGGTGCCGAGCTGAACGAAAGCGCAGGCTTTCTCGCCGAGCACGGCGTCCTTGTAGGGCACGATGGCGCAGGCCTGGACGCCCGCCATCTTGGCGATGGCCGCTTCGACGTCGGCCGGGTTGAATTTGACGCCGCCGCGGTTGATCACGTCCTTGAGCCGACCGGTGATGGTGAGATTGCCCTGGGCGTCGAGCTTGCCCAAGTCGCCCGAGCGAAACCAGCCGCCCTCGGCGAAGGCTGCCTTGTTGGCCTCGTCGTTGGCGAAATAGCCCGACGCGACCGAGGCGCCGCGGATTTGCAATTCGCCCTCGGTCCCGGCTGCGGCCGGCTTGCCGTCGTCGCCGACGATGCGTAGTTCGTTGCCGGGACTGGCGCGCCCGATGGTGCGGTGGCGAATCTCCGGCGGGTCGCCGGGCCGGGTGTAGGCGCCGGCCTGGATCTCGGTCATGCCCCAAAGCTGGAGCACCTTGCCGTTCTTCAACTGGGCGGCGACGCCGTCGGCGATGTCGGGCGGGCAAATGCTCCCCGAAATAACGAGCGTGCGGACGCTTTGGAAAGCGGTCGGCTCGAGCAGCTTGGCGCGCAAGAGCGCGCTGCAGTGGGCTGGCGCGGTGAACAGTACCGTCGCGTGGGTCTTGACTACGGCTTGCGCGAACTCCTGCGGCACAAAGGCAGGAAGCAAACTCGCAATACCGCCGACATAGAGACCGAGGTGGAGCGAGAACAGACCGTAGAGGTGGGTGAAAGGCGCCGCATTCAGGACGATGTCGCTCGCCGTGATGCCGAGTTCGATCGCCGACAGCCGCGCGTTGCTCAGGAACACGCGGTGATCGGTGAGCACGCCCTTGGGGCTCGCGGTCGTGCCCGAGGTATAGAGGACGAGACTCGGCTCATCGGCGCGCGGCACCGGGCCCAAGTCACGACCGGCGGCATTGGCGACGTCGCCGAAGCGGAGCGCGCCCGGCGCTTCGCCCGCCACCACGACCACCTGTTTCAAGGTCTTCGACTTCTCGACGATCTTGAGCGCCTGCTCGCCGATCGGGTAGTCCCGGTATTTCTGCAGGCAGATCAGCGCCTTCGCCTGGCTGTGCTCGGTCAGATTTTCGATCTCGGCGATACGATAGGGAAGGTGAAGCGTCTGCATCACCGCGCCGATCCGGTTGATCGCGAGATAGGCGACGACGAACTCGATCGAGTTCGGGAGTTGTACCGCGACGACGTCGCCGGCGCGGACGCCGAGGCCCTTGAGTCCCGACGCGAGCGAGCGCATGCGGCGGTCGAGCTCGCTGTAGGTCAGGCGGTCGGGGCCTGAAAGGATTGCGGTCTTATTCGGCTGCTTGGCGGTGTGACGCGCCAACAAGTCGGCGAGCGTTTCGTCACGCCACAACCCATCGCGCTTGAGCCGTTCCGGAACGCCGCGCGGAAAGGGCCGAATGTCCCCTTTACGCATCCCAAGCCCCACAGTGCCTGGGGTGTCGCAATTCTATGTATGAACCGCCATGAAGGCGACGGCGCGGCTGACCCAGGGTCCGTCCGCTTCGCCGCCCGCGTAGTGAGCGGTGAAGTGATTTCGTCCTTTGAGTAGCATTTTCTCGACCGCACCGCCTGCCTTTTTTAGCGCTTCTTCCATCGCGTCGGCCTGACGGCGAAGATGCGGGAAATCGTCCTCGCCGTACGCGATCAGGAACGGCGGCGGAGGGCCGCCGATTTGCCTGATCGGACTCGCTGCGATCTCGTTGCGGTTGCCCTCGGGCCCGAGAAAGCGCGGCCGCATCGAGAGGCCGGATGCGGCGGTGAAATCATAGACGCCCGAGAGTGGCAGCGCGCCGCGAACCGCGGTTGCCGGCAACGCGTGGCGGGCTTGCCAATCGCGGGTCACGGCCGCAAGCGCCGCATAGTGACCACCGGCCGAATGGCCGCCAACGAAGAGGCGGGTGGGATCGGCGCCGAAGCGGGCGGCGTTCCGATGCAGCCAGGCTAAGCCGGTGAGTGCGTCCTCATAACCGGTCGGGAAAACGTGCTGCGGCGCCAGCCGGTAGCCGATCGAAGCGAAGACGATGCCGGCCGCGGTGAACGCCGGCGCCATGAACGTCATCCACTCTTTATAGCCGCTGGTCCAGCCGCCGCCATGCATGACGGCGAAAAGGGTGCCGGTCGCTCGACCGGGAGCCGGGCGCGCGATCGCGAGCCGTTGGTAGGGGTCGCTCGCGTAGGCGATCTCCTCCATCGCGACGCCTTCGCCGCGGCGTAGGACCTCGGCGTGGTAAGCGCGGGCGGCGTCGGACGAGAGCGGCTCTTGCGGCGGGTACTCCTCAATGCGCACGGACGCCCTCCTTGAGCGCCGCGAGCACGCGCTCGGGCGTCATCGGCAAGCGATGGAGGCGGACGCCGGTGGCGTGGAAAAACGCATTGGCGATCGCCGGTGCCGGGCCGACGATCGGCGGTTCGCCGATGCCCTTGGCGCCGAACGGACCGGTGCCGTCGGGGTTTTCGATCAGGATCGAATGGATCGCGGTCGGCGTGTCCATCGTCCCCGGGATCTTGTAGTCCATGAATGAGGGGTTCGCGACCTTACCACCGTCCCACACCATTTCCTCGAACAGGGCGTAGCCAAGACCCTGAACGACGCCGCCCTCGATCTGGCCCTCGACCGCCATCGGGTTGATGGCGCGGCCCAAATCGTGCGCCGCCCACACTTCGAGCGGAGTGATACGGCCGGTCGCCTCGTCGATCTCGATCTCGACGGCTTGGACGCCGAACGTCCACACGCCGAAGCGGAACGGAAAGTGCTTGATGACGGCTTTGGTCGGATCGAGTACCGGTCCGTCGTAGTGGAGCGCATGACTGCCAATCACCGGACCGCCGGCCGCCCAGTGCGCGAAGCCCGAGATCGCCGCGAACGGCAGCACTTTTTCGGGAACGCCCTTCAGCCCGATGAAGCCGCCCGGCCGAAGCTCGAGGTCGACCTCGGCGCATTCCATCATCTGGCTCGCATACTTGATCAGTTTCTTGACCGCGTCGTCGGCGGCGCCGACCACGGCGCGGCCGACCATGTAGGTGACGCGGCTCGCCGACGTGCCCCAGTTATAGGGCGACGCATCCGTATCGGGCTGTGAGAAGGTGATGCGCTCGACCGGGAGCCCGAGCGACTCGGCGGCAATTTGCACCAACACCGTGTCCGATCCTTGGCCGTTATCGACGGCGCCGGTCGAGAGCACGGCGCTGCCGTCCTCGAGGATGCGGACGATCGCGCTCGACGACAGCACGCCGCTGATGTGCGGGATGCAGGCGATGCCGATCGCGCGGCGGAAACCCGGCTTGCCGCGTTCGTTCCGGCGGCGGTCCCAGTCGGACGCGGCGCGGACTTTGATCAAGCATTCCTTCAAGTCGGAGCGTTCGAGCTCGATCCCGCACATCCACTCGCGGCCCGGCTCGGGAGCGTTCTTGAGACGGAAATCGATCGGGTCCATGCCGAGCTTGGCCGCGAGTTCGTCGATCTGCTGCTCGCCCGCCCACGCCGCCTGCGGACCGCCGAAACCGCGGAAGGCGCCGGAGCGAAGCTTGTTGGTATAGACGCCCAAGCCGCGGCAGCGTGCGTGCGGAATGCGATAGGGCCCGCGCGAAAACGCGGTCGAAACGCCGACTACGCCCGGCGAGTCGTCGGCGTAGGCGCCGATGTCCATGACGATCGAGACCTCGCGGGCGACCAGCGTGCCGTCCTTCTTGGCTCCGGTCTTCATATGGATGCGGGCGGGGTGGCGGACGCGCATCGTCTCCATATCCTGCTCGCGCGTGAGCGTGACGCGGACCGGCCGTCCGGTCTTGAGCGCGAGCAGCGCCGCGATCGGCTGCACCGTGACCTCGATCTTGCCGCCGAACGCACCGCCGACCCGGGGCGAGAGGCAGCGAATCTTCGACATCGGCAGGCCAAGGCTCTCGGACAGATTCGCTTGATCGCGGAAGATCGACTGATTGCTCGACCACACCGTCAGCTTGCCGTTGGCGTCGACCTCGACCAGCGCCGAGCACGGCTCCATGTAGGCGTGGTACTGCGCCTGGGTCTCGTACGTATCCTCGACGATGACGTCGCACTGGCTCCACGCCTTGTCGACATCGCCCTGCGCGATCTCGCACTCCTGGACGATATTGTCGCGGGCCGGCAATCCGAGCACGTTGACGTAGGTGGCGATTTCTTCGTGGAGCCGCGGCGCGCCGGGGTTGAGCGCTTCGTCCGGCGTAAATACCGCCGGTAGTTCCTCGTATTCGACGTCGACCAACTGCGCCGCGCGACGCGCGGTGTCGAGGTCGACGGCGGCGACCGCGGCAACCGGCTCGCCAATGTAGCGGACCTTGCCCTTGGCGATCGCGGTTTCGTCCTTGATGAAGGGTCCCGAGCGCCCGAGGCCGGTATCGTTGCCGGTGACGATCCCGATCACGCCGGGCAGATCGAGCGCCTTGCCGATGTCGTAGTTCTTGATCCTGGCGTGCGCGTGCGGGCTCTGGACGATCGCGCCGTAGAGCATCCCGGGGCGGGTCAGGTCGTCGGTGTATTCGGCGCGGCCGGTGATCTTCTCGCGCGTTTCGAGGCGCGGCAGCCGCGCGCCGACCGGGTGGGTGTAGGCGGTCATGCGTCGCTCCATTCGCTCGCGCGTTGCACGGCGCGGATTACTTTGACGTAACCCGAGCAGCGGCAAAGGTTGCCGGAGAGGCCCTCGCGGATTTGGTCCTCGCTCGGCTTGGGCGTGCGCTTCAAGAGCGCGGTCGCGGCGACGATCATGCCCGGCATGCAGTAGCCGCACTGCACCGCACCGACCTCGAGGAACGCCTGCTGGACGGGCGAGAGCGCGGTTCCCCTGGCCAACCCTTCGATCGTGGTCACGGCGCAGTCTTCGCAATTGGCGGCGATCGTCAGGCAGCCGCGCACGACCTCGCCGTCGACCATCACCGAGCAGGCGCCGCAGATACCCTGGTTGCAGCCGCGCTTGGTGCCGGTCAGGTGCAGGACGTCGCGCAGAACGTGGAGCAGTGTATGCCACGGCTGGACGAACGCCTGGCGACGCTCGCCGTTGATGGTGAGGGAAATCGGGATCGCGTCGCTCATGGGCGCTGCTCCGCTGGGCGCTGCTCCGCGCGTTGCCGGGCCGTCGCCACGGCGCGGGCGACGATGGTAGGGAGGATCGCGAGCCGGTAGGCGCTCGATCCGCGGAAATCGTCGATCGGATCGCATGCGGCCGCGATCGCTGCCGCGGCTGCCGCGACTGCCGCCGGCTCGAGCTTCGAGCCGACCAGCTTGGCTTCGGCGGCCGCGACCCGGACCGGCGTCGGCGCGCAGCCGCCGACCGCGATCCGGGCGAAGCTGCAGACGCCGCGCTCCAGCGCGACGACCGCGGCGGCGGCGACGGTGGCGAAATCGCCCTGCACGCGGGCGTATTTTTCGTAGGCGCTGGCGGCGCCGGACGGCGTCGCCGGGATCGACACCGCGACCACGATTTCGCCCGGTGCGAGCGCGGTTTCGAGGTAGCCGGTGAAGAAGCGGCTGGCCTCGATCTCGCGTTTACCGGCCGCGCTCTCGACCGTAACCGTGGCGTCGACCGCGACCAGCGCGGTCGGGTAGTCGGCGGCCGGATCGGCGTGGCTGATCGATCCGCCGATGGTGCCCATGTTGCGGATTGCCGGATGGCCGATGTGGGACGCAGCCTCTTTGACCATGGCTTGCCCGCGGTCGAACGCGTCGCTGTCGGCGACCGCTTGGTGCCGGGTCATGGCGCCGATCGCGACGGTCCCGTTCTTGCGCTTGGCGATGCCGGCCAGCCCTTTGACCGCGGCCAAGCTCACCAGCGCGCTCGGCGCGATCAGGTTGGCGTTCATCATCGCGACCAGGGTTGCGCCGCCGGCGAGGCAGCGGGCGTCCTCGTCGCCGGCCAGGACCTTAAGCGCCTGCTTGAGGGACGTCGGTCGATAGAACTTCACTCGTCGTTCCTCCCCGATTCGCTTCCGCCGCCTCGACGCGGGCGCGGAACGCGACGGCGAATTCCTCGCCGATCGTTTTGGCCTTCTTCTTCATGATGCCGAGACCGAACTTACCAAGTCGGCCGACCAGTGCCACCTCCGATGTGTAGGACACGGTGGTCGCGCTCGGGCCGTCGGCGGCTAGCCTGAGCTCGTTCTGGGCGGTCAGGGTGCTAGCCTTGCCGCCTTCCTCGCCGCGCGCGGTCGAGGCGAGAAAGGTGGGTGGTTGCTCGGCGGTCAAATCGACGATCACGTTGAACGTCGTCTTGATCGGCCCGAGCGCGATCTTGACGGTCGCCTTGTAGGTTTTGGGGCCGAGGACTTCGTAGGACTGGCAGCCGGGGACGCACGGCGCCACCGCGGTCGGATCGGTGATGAATTGCCAGACGCGCTCGATCGGCGCGGCTACCGCGAACGTCTCCGCAATCTGCATCGTCCGCTGCGGTCGCTCAGATCGCGGTGGTGGCCGGCACGATCAACTTGGGGTCGCGGAAGCGGCCGCGCTCGATGATGACGTCGTTATCGAGGATGACGGTGCAGTCGCGCATCGGCACGTCGTAGTGGCCGGTGGTCGCCCGCTTGCCGCCGCCTTCGTTGTTGGGGCCGGTCGAAAACAGGAAGTTGCCGGGGAAGGTGCGCGCGGCCGCGTAGGTGCGCTCGGGATCGTCGCCCCACAGCGCGAGATTGTCCCAGCGTGCGTTCGGGTTGAGGCCCCAGCCGAGATGCGAGATCGCGTGGCCGTCGAGATCGTCCTCGCTCTTCTTGTTGCCGTCGAGCCAATGCGACATCAGGCGCGCATCGAGCCCGCCCTCGATCTTGCGCACGAAGCCGTCGCGAATCTCGAGACGGACGGTGTCGACGACGTAGCGATTGTAGGGCAGCACGACGAGATCGCCGGGTTGGATCACGACGGTGCCGTTGGCCGAGCCTTCGTTCGGGAAGGTGTGGACATGACCGCCGCCCCAGTGATCGAACCGACCGGGCTCATCGGCGTAACCGTACTGGATCATGGTCGGGTATTCGCCGACCTTGACCGTCAAGTCGGTTCCGGCCGCGCTGGTGACCCGCATCGTCTTGGCGGCCTGTAAGCGCTTGCCGGCGTGGATGACGGCGTCCTTGAGGCCCGGCGGCGACATTAGCGACTCGAGGTCGTCCGGATGGTCGATCACCATGAGGACGCGGGTGCCGCCCTTACGCACCTCTTTCATCCACTTGGTGAATAGCGGAATGTGCAGGCACACCAACATGTCGGCCGCCTTGAAGGCTTCGAGCGTGCCCTTGCACTGCCCGACGGTCGAGATACCGACGCGATGCCAGCTCGGCACCTGATTGACGCACATCGCGTAAACGTCGGCGCCGAGGTCGGCGGCGGCCGCGAACGCGGCTTCGATGAAGGAAGGCCGGGTCGAGAGGTCGGTCAGGATCGCGACGGTTTCGCCCTTGGCGACGCGACAGAGCTCGAACTCCTTGCGGAACAAGCTGGCGAGTTGGGCTGGATTGATGAGTTGGGGGCGCATGCGGGAATTCCTCCTCGGAGCGGCGATCGGCAGTATAGGCGCGAAAAATAGACGGCGGCGACTTGGCGCGCCCGTCGGTTGAGCGATTGGCCTTGGGATGAGAATTAAAAACGAATACAATTCGTTTGTCAAACAGGCGGCAATCGGTCCGAAACCGTGGGACAGGTTAAAAAAGAAGTGGTGCGTGACGCGATCCTCGACGCGGCACGAGCCCTGTTCGTCGCCAACGGCTACGCCGCGACCACCATGGCTGACATCGCGCGCCGCGCCAAAATGGCGACGTCCAATATCTATGTCTATTTTCCCTCGAAACTGGCGGTGGTCTACGCGGTGGCGGAGCCGTGGATCCGCGACCACCTCGTCGCGCTCGAGCACGATCTTGCCGGTGTCGGCGAGCCATCGGAGCGAATAAGACGCATTCTGATATCGCTATTCGAAGAGTTGCCCTCGCGCGACAACGGCTTTGCCAATATCCTGATGCAGGCGATTTCGCTGGCGTCGGCCGCGGAGTATCGACGCGATCTGCTCGCGTGGTCCGAAGCGCGGATTTCGGCACTCATCGCGCAGAACCTGCCGCCCGAGCAGCGCGCGTCGGTCCGGAGCGACGACGTCGCTCACCTCGTGTTCATGGCGTTCGACGGATTCGCGCTCAATCACAAGTTCGCCGGTGCCGTACCGTCCTCGCGCCGGGTCATCGACTTGCTGAGTGCGCTGCTTGTCGGAGCTCGATCGGCGCGTATTTCTTAGGGTTCACGACTTCGTGAGCGCCCGCTGGAAGACGGAAATCATCGCGCCAACGCATTTGCACCGACGGACATCGAATGTCCGTTTACCCGCTCACCCCTCCCCCTGGCGGGTTTCTCGAACTCGCCGTAAACTACGCTCGACTCAAGAAACTTTGGCTTGTCCAGTCGCCACGGTGCCGCGCGTGTTTGGTGGTTGTTGCCCCGAATGAGGTCACATAGATGAAAAAGATACGTGTGGCAATCGCAGGGGTTGGGAACTGCGCGAGCTCATTCGTCCAAGGTCTCGAGTACTACCGCTCTCAGGCGGGCGACGACGCGACCGGGCTCATGCACCCCAACATCGGCGGATTCGCATCCAGCGACATCCAAGTCGTGGCCGCGTTCGACGTCGATCGCCGCAAGGTCGGGCGACCGCTTGAGCAGGCGATCTTCGAGAAACCCAACCGGACGCTGATTTTTCAGAAGGCGATCCCTTCGTCAGGGGTTCTGGTCGAGATGGGGCCGGTCCTCGATGGCATAGCGCCGCACATGGCCGACTATCCCGAGGACGAGGCGTTTCGCGCCGCCGATGCCGTGCCGGTCGACGTCGCCCGGCGGTTACGGGAAACCCGCACCGAGGTCCTGGTTTGTTACATGCCGGTCGGGTCCGAGCAGGCGGTCAAGTACTACGCGCAGAGCTGCCTCGATGCCGGCACGGCGATGGTGAACTGCGTCCCGGTGTTCGTCGCGTCGAACCCGATCTGGGGCGAGAAGTTCCGCGCTGCCGGCCTGCCGATCGTCGGCGACGACATCAAGAGCCAGGTCGGCGCCACCATCGTCCATCGCGCATTGGCGCGTCTCTTCGCCGACCGCGGTTACGCCCTCGATCGCACGTATCAGCTCAATACCGGCGGCAATACCGACTTCCTCAATATGCTGGCGCTCGATCGCCTCAAGTCGAAGAAATTCTCGAAGACCGAGGCGGTACAGTCGCAGCTGGACGAGCGGCTCGACGCGCGCGACATCCATATCGGCCCTTCGGACTACGTGTTTTGGCAGGGCGACAACAAGGTGTGTTTCATCCGCATGGAGGGGCGCGGGTTCGGCGGTGCGCCGATCGAGCTCGAACTCAGGCTCTCGGTCCAGGATTCGCCCAACAGCGCCGGCGTCGTGATCGATGCGGTGCGGTGCGCGAAACTCGCGCTCTTGCGCGGTCTGGGCGGGCCGATCGAGCCGGTGTCGGCTTACTATATGAAGAGCCCGCCCAAGCAGATGCGCGATTCTGACGCGCGCGAGGCGTGCGAGGCCTTCATCACGGGCGCCGCGCACCCGCTCGCTGCCAAGGGCGACAAGGCCGTCGCCGCCGAATAGCCGCTTCGACGCGCCGCTTCAGAAGCCGGTGGCGATGCCGTCGCCGCGCGGGTCGGCGGCCCCGTAGATGATGCCGTCGGGGCGATGCACAATCGCGCCAGCGTGGCCCATGATCTCGGTCATCGGCTCCACCACCTGGACGTCCTGGCCGACCTGCCGGAGCCGGGCGATGACGCCCGCATCGAGTCGGCTTTCGATCCGCAGGTTGCTGACGGCGGTGCCCCAGGTTCGACCGAGCACCCAGCGTGGCGCCGCGATCGCCGGGCCGAGGTCATGGCCGAAGCGAACATGGCGCGCATAGACCATTGCCTGAGTCTGCGGCTGGCCGTCGCCGCCCATGGTGCCGTAGACCATGCGCCGGCCGTCGTTGAGGTGGGCCAAGGCCGGCTGAATCGTGTGGAACGGGCGCCGCCCGGGCTTGAGCTCGTTGACCGCGCCGGGTTCGAGCGAGAACGAGACGCCGCGGTTCTGCCACGTGATGCCGGTCTGCGGCAGGACCACCCCCGAGCCGAATTCCCAATAGATGCTCTGGATCGCGCTCACCGTGCGCCCAGCGCCGTCGATCGCGCCGAACCAGACGGTGTCGCCCTTGGCGGGCGTACCGCCAAACGGCGCGGCGCGCTCCATATCGACGACGACCGCGGTCTGATCGAGATAGGCCGGCTTCAGGAACGCGCCGGGGTCGACCTTCATGTAGACCGGGTCAGTGATGTAGTTGTCGCGAACGCGGAACGCTTCTTTGGTGCACTCGACCAGGCCGTGAACGAAGGCAAAGGTTTCGGGGGCATCGATCGGCAGGCGGTCGAAGAGACCGAGAATCATGAGCGACGCCAAGCCTTGCGTCGGCGGCGGCATGTTGTAGACGGTGCCGGTCTTCAGCCGCACCGCGAGTGGCTCGACCGTGCGCGCACGGTGCGCCGCGAGGTCGGCGCCGGCGAGCGGGCTCCCGCCCGCAGCCAGGTCGCGTCCGATCGCGTCGGCGATAGTGCCGCGGTAGAAGTCGTCGAGTCCGGCGCGGCCGAGCTGCTCGAGCGTTGCCGCGAGCGCCGACTGCACGAACCGGGTGCCGACCGCCGGCGCCGCGTCGTCCGCGAGGAACGTCGCCGCGAAACCAGGAACGTTCGCGAGCTCGTCCCGCTTGGCGGCGGTGTTGGCGGCTTGCGTTCCGGTGACGGCGAAGCCGGTGCGCGCGTAGGCGATCGCATCGGCAAGGAGGCGTGCGAGCGGCAGCCGGCCACCCCAGCGGGCGCTCAGTTCGAGCGCAGCGTGCCAGCCGGCGACGGCGCCGGCGACGGTCAGCGCAGCAAGCGGCCCGCGCGTCGGGATCGTACGGAATCCTTGGCCGCGGTAGTGGTCGGCGTCGGCGCGCTCCGCGGCGGCGCCGCAGGCGTCGATCCCGATCGGTGCCGCACCGTCGGCGATCAGCCAGAAATTGTCGCCGCCGAGACTGTTCATGTGCGGATAGACGACGGCGATCGCTGCCGCGGTCGCGACCGCGGCTTCGATTGCGTTGCCGCCGTCGCGAAGGACGTCAAGCCCGGCTTGTGCGGCGAGGTGATGCGGCGCGACGACCATGCCGCGCGCGGCGTAGGACGTATTCATCGGCGAGACGAGTCGACGTCAGGGTCGTCAAAAACAAAACGGCTAGCCAAGCGAAGCCCGGCTAGCCGTTTGAAACCGAATGCGAGGCTACTTGCGCTTCCGCTTGGCGGTCTTGCGCTTCGCCTTCGTCTTCGTCTTACGTGCTTTCTTAGCAGGTTTACGTGCCATGGCTTCTAATGCCCCCCAAAAGGGTTGAGGAATACTCGGCTCACTCGCTGCGCCGCTTCACGGTCTTCCTCGCGATCGCATTTCTTTTTTGTCATCTCACGCGCGGCGACCACACGCGAAGACGCAACTCACACACTGATACTGTATTTAGTACTTCTGAATGGATGGTAAACGCAACATCTTTTCACATGCGCTCGTCGCACGCGACGACGACGCGCGCCGCGTCGCGCCGCTCGCGTGCGCTCAATGCGTCGCCGCGACCGGTATCGGCGACACGACCAACGCGGCGATCGCGACGTACTGACAGCACGATGCGATCAAGACGCACACGTGCCACAGCGCGTTTTGGTACGGCAGTGCGTGCCAGCGGTGAAACGCGATGCCGCCGGTGTAGATGATGCCGCCGAGCACGAACAATCCGGTGGCGCCGCTCGCCGACCAGCGGTCGAGCGCGTCGAGCGCGGCCAAACTCACCAGCCAACCGCTCGCCAGATAGTAGGGAATGGCGATGCGCTCGAATCGATCGGGGCGGACGACGATGATGGCGATGCCGATCGCAACGAGCAGCCACACCGCCGCGAACAGCTCGATCGCCCAGCCGCCGCCGGCGACGAGGGTGAGTGGCGAGCAGGTCCCGCCGATCATGAAGAAGATCGCGACCTGATCGATGTCCTTGAGGAACGCGCGGTAGCGGTAGATGCCGAGCGTGTTGTAGACCGCCGACGCGGCCAACATCGCGAGCAGCCCGAAACCGTAGAGCGCCACGCCGATCCCGGCCGGCCCGTTGCCGACATGATCGAAGACGAGTGCCGGCACGGCGATGGCCGCCGCCGCGAGCCCGAGCGCGTGGATGGCGTAGTCGGCCAAGCGTTCGGCGCGGGAATAGACCGGGAAGGGTATCGAGCGAACGGTACGCATGGTCGACGATCAATGCTTATAGAGAGCCGCGATTCTTTCGCAAACCGCCGAGGAACGATTGACAGGCCCGCCGATGCCCCCAACAATTCGTCGGCGACGAGAAATTGGATGCAGCGAAACGCGGACCGGCGAACCGGGACCGCGATCCGGGAGGAGGGCGCAATGCGCGTACAGTTTGCCGAGATCGGTGGGATTCCGACCCGTTACTATTACGAAGGGAGTGGCGCACCGCTGATGCTGGTGCACGGCGCGGGCGTTTCCGGCGACTCGTGGCTTCGCAATGTCGATGCGCTCGCCCAGAACTTCCACGTCGTTGCGCCCGATACCATGGGGCACGGATTCACCGGCACCGGCGCCTATACCGGCGGCCCGCCGCACCCCTATATGGTCGATCATCTGATCGCCTTGGCCGACTATGTCGGCTTCAAGAAGTTTGCCATGGCCGGCAGCTCGTTTGGGGCGATGCTCTCGATCTTGACCCATTTCAAGATCAAGGACCGCGTCGAGAAGCTGATTCTGATCTCATCGGGATCGAGCACGCTCTCGGAGGAGGAGCACCTCAAGTCGGTGCAGAACGCCTACAAGAACGGGATGTCGGCGATGACCGATCCGACGCTCGAAAACTGCCGGGCGCGCCTGGGCCGCATCTTCTACGATCCCGAGAAGATCCCCGAGGAACTGCTGTGGATGCAGGTCACGCTCTACGCCCGCCCCGGCGTCAAGGACAATTACGAGCGCCGGATGAAGGGGATGATGGATCCGGCCGCACGCCAGTACCGCGTCGCCGAGCGCATGCGCGAGATTTCGGTGCCGACGCTCCTGGTGTGGGGATTGAACGACCCGCGCGTCATCTATAGCCGCGCGGTCGAAGCCGCCGATCGGATCGAGCGCTCGACCCTGGTCGGATTTCCCGAGTGCGGCCACGAACCGCACATCGAGCACTGGGAGCGCTTCAACGCGATCGCGCGCAAGTTTCTGAAGGGTGAGCGTATCAAGGACGATCGCGAGGCCGGACAGGGCGCCGAATTCGGTGCCTTGGCGGCGGCGGAGTAAGGCCATGCGCGCCAAGTTCACCACGGTCAACGGCGTTCGCACCCGCTATCACACCGCCGGCAGCGGCTATCCGCTCGTGCTGGTCCATGGTGTCGGCATCTCGAGCGAATCGTGGCTTCGCAATATCGACGAACTAGGCCAGGATTTTTGGGTGATCGCGCCGGATTGTCTCGGCCAGGGCTTCACCGAGTCGGGCCATTACACGAGCGGGCCGCCGCAGCCGCCAACGGTCGACCATCTGATCGCGCTGCTCGACCAACTCGGCGTCGACAAATTTGCGATCGGCGGCAGTTCGTTCGGGGCGATGATCTCGATCCTCACCTATTTCAAGCTGCCGCAGCGGGTCGAAAAGCTGATCCTGGTGTCGTCGGGGTCGAGCACGCTGGCCGAGGCCGAGCTCGAGAAGACCTTGAAAGAGTCCTACGCCAACGGCGCCAAGGCCTATCACAACCCGACCTACGATGTCTGTCTCAAGCGGTTGCAGAACGTGTTCTACAACCCCGACGACGTGCCGCGCGAAGTGATCCTGATGCAGCTCACGACCTATCGCTTGCCCGGCGTGCTCGAGGCGTATGAAACGCGCATGAAAGGGCTGATGGACTTCGACGCCGTCCGCCCCTATCGCACCGCCGAGCGCCTGCACGAGATCAAGGTACCGACGCTTCTGATGTGGGGATTGAACGATCCGCGCGTCATTTTCGCGCGCGCCGAAGAGGCGGCGCGCAAGATCGAACGCTCGACCCTGGTCAGCTTCGATAAGTGCAAGCATTTCCCCCACATGGAACACCCGGCGCGGTTCAACCGCGTGGTGCGTAAGTTCTTGAAAGACGAGTCGCTCGCGGACGAGGCACGCCGCGCGGCTGAGTAGGAACGCGCCCCGTGACCGGCGCGATCTTTTCCGCCGACTCGCACGTCAACGAACCGGTCGACCTCTGGCTCAAGGCGATGGGGCCGACGTTCGGCGACCGCACGCCGCGGCTGGTCGACGAGTTTCGCGGCGAGAAAGGCCGCTTCTTCTTTACCGGGCTCCGCGTCATGAAGCTCGCCGACGACGAGGACGAACTGCGTCGCATGGGCTTGGCCCTCGATGTCGCCTACGAGCCCGCGGCGCGGCTCGCCTTCCAGCGGCAGGCCGGGGTCGATTGCGAGATCATCTACCCGACCTTCGGCCTGCACCAGTTGATCGGTCCCGATCGCGCGGCAATGCGGACGGCCTGTGCGATCTACAACGACTGGGCGGTCGAGTTTTGCAGCCACGACCGCGAGCGCCTGGTTCCGGTCGCGACCGTCCCGGTCGACGACGTCGGCTGGGCGGTCGCCGAGATGGAACGCTGCCGCAAGGCCGGACACTGGGGCGCGATGGTGAGCCTGCAGCCGCCGGCGGGGCTTCCGCCCTACCGCGATCCGCTGTACGCGCCGATCTGGACGGCGGCCGAGCGTTTGCGCATGCCGCTCACGCTCCACCTCGCCACCGGGCGGCGAAAGACTCCGATCCAGGCCGCGGTCGACGGCACCTCCGACGGCATGGCCGGTATCTACATGAGCACGCGCACCGAGATCATGGACGTTCTGGCCGATGACTTCATCTGGGGCGGGATTCTCGATCGCCACCCGGCGCTCGACATCATTTGCAGCGAGTTCGAGATATCGTGGCTGCCGTTCTTCTGCGCCAAGATGGACGAGATGCAGTTCGGAATGGGCCATCGCTTGAAACTGCCGAAGATCGCGCGCAAGGCCAGCGATTACGCGCTCGAGCGCATCTGGCACGTGTTGATCAACGACCGTTTCGGCGCCGAAACGGTCAAAATCGTCGGAGCGCAGCGAATCCTGTGGGGCTCCGATTTTCCGCACGTGCGCTCGATCGGCCTCAACGCGCGCCGCTACGTCGATACGCTTCTCGGCGCGCTCGATCCTGCGACCCGTTCGCAGGTCGTTGCCGCCAACTGCGCGGCCCTTTTAGGCCGCGCCCATTAGTGGCAGACTCGGGACCGAGGGCGAAATCACGGAGGGTCGCATGGCTATTCAGGAAGCCGAGGCACGGCGCTCGGGCGCGAAGGATTATTTCCGGCCGCGCCGGTTCGGGCACGCCAACCTCTATATCGGCGAACTCGCGCGCTCGATGGACTTCTATAAGAACGTGATCGGGTTGCGCGAAGCCTATCGCCGGCCGCCGATCCAGGCCGGGTTCCTGAACAACGGCAACACCCACCACGATATCGGCATGATCTCGGTCAAGAGCAAGTCGGCGCGCTCGACCAAGACCGGGCTCAACCATCTGGCGTGGGAGCTCGAAACCCAGGTCGACCTGGTCGAGGGCTATCGCCGCTCGATCGCCGACGGCATCCGCTATGACATGACGATCGACCACGAGATCTCGCACTCGGTCTACAACAAGGACCCGGACGGCAACCTGAACGAGATCTACGCCGACACTGGCATGCGCTGGTACAAGGATCGCCACGGCGACGTCATGAAGCCGACGCTTCATTGGACGCCTGGCGACATCCCGCCGTCGAACAAGATCCACTACGAGCCCAACCCGGAGATCGTCCGGGTCGAGAATGCCGTGTTCCACCCGAAGAAAATCACCCAGGCGGTGCTGGCGGTCGCCGACTTTGCCGGCGCCTACGACTATTACACCGGCAATGTCGGGGTGAGGCCGGTGATCGGCGGACGCGACGCGCCGTTTGTCGTACTCGGCGGTACTTTGGGGTTGCGCGATCTCGGCCTGTTCCGGGCCAAGCCGAACCGCCCGGCCGGACTTCATCACATCAGCTTCGTGGTCTGGGACGAGAAGGACCTCGAAGCCTCGATCGCGCGCGCCAAGAAGGAACGAATCACGATCGTCACCGAGGTCGATCAGCCGAGCCGTCGCGGCGTTGTCATCGCCGACCCCGACGGCATTCGCGTCCTCTTCTATGTCGATCGCCCGGCCAAGCTGCCGAATCTCGCGGCCATGGACGTAGAGCAGGCGATCTATCTCGTCTAATTGAGGTCGGATCACCCGAATGGCGGTCGAAGAGAGGCTCAAAACGCTCGGGCTGGCACTGCCGCCGCCGCACGCGTTTCCCAATCCGAACCGGATCGGCTGTGTCAGGACCGGTGACTTGGTATTCGTCTCCGGCCACCCGCCGGCAGCGCTCGCCGGGGTCAAGGTCGACGGCAAGGTGACCGGCGACCTTTCGCTCGAAGAGGCGCAGATCACGGCGCGCGCCTGCGCCCTCAACATGCTGGCGTCGATCAAGGCGGCGCTCGGGTCGCTCGACAAAGTGGCCCGCGTCGTCAAGATCAACGGTATGGTCAACTCTTCGCCTGGCTTCATCCACCAGTACGCGGTGATCGACGGCGCGTCCGACCTGTTCGTTCACCTGTTCGGGCCGGTCAACGGCCCGCACGCGCGTTCGGCGGTCGGAATGTTCGAGCTGCCGCGCAACATCGCGGTCGAAGTCGAAGGCGTGTTCGAAGTCGCGGGCTGAGTGTTCCGCCGGCGCGCGTCGGTTGACCGCGCGGGCGGCGTGGGTCACCATCGCCCCGAGGGCGTCATTAACGGGAGAACGAGCATGGCGGTCACCGAGCGGACCGAACCGCGGCGTAAGAAGCGCGTCAACCATCCGGGGCGCGGCGGCAAGAGCGGCTTCCACCCCAAGGCCGAGCATTCGACGACGCTCCCTTCCTACTACTATTACGAGCCGGCGATCTTCGCGCGCGAGAAGGAGGAGATCTTCTTCAAGACGTGGCAGCTCGCGGGCTACATCGCCGACCTCGCGAACGTCGGCGATTACATCACCTTCCGGCTGCTCGACCAGCTCGTGTTCGTGGTGCGCGACAAGAACCGCGATTTGCGCGCCTTCTATAACGTCTGCATGCACCGCGGCCACACGCTGCTCGACGGCAAGGGCAACGTGAAAAATATCATGTGCCCGTTCCACGCCTGGACCTACGGCCTCGACGGCGCGCTCAAGGCGGCCGGAAACGCCGAGAACGTCCGCGGCTTCGACCTCGCCGATTTCAACCTGACCGAAATTCGGGTCGAGCAGTTCCTGCATATGGTGTTCGTCAATTTGGACCCGGCGGCCACACCGCTCGCCGAGCAAGCGGGCGGCCTCGCGGCGATGATGCGGCGCGTGCTACCGAACCTCGATCAGATGAAGCGGGTGCGGCGCGACACCTACGAGATCAAGGCCAACTGGAAGCTGCTCGGCGACCAGCTCGAGTGCTACCACTGCCCGGTCATCCATCCGCAAGTGATGGGGAGCGAGGACGCTTACCTGGAGCCCTCGTTCGACTCCGAGGAACACGGCATCTGGTCGGTCGACATTTCGCGCGGCACGCCCGACGTGCTCGAGAAGATCCGGAAATTCCTGCCGGCCGATGTCGGCTCCGAGACCTTCACCAAGGACGTCTACATCTGGTTCCTGTGGCCGAATTTGATTCTGATCACGCACCACGGCCCGCCCAACCTGAAGATCGGCTACGCCGTTCCGAACGGAGTCGAGAGCGTGATCCGGCACATGGATCATTTCGTTCTCAACGATCCGCCCAACGCGTTCGAGTTGGCGCAGATGGACAACCACATGAATATCGCGGCGCCCCAGGATCGCGAGGCGATGGAGAAGCAGATGGTCGGCATCAAGGCCCGCGGCTACCGCCAGGGCCGGCTGATGGTCGATGCCGAACACTCGTGGCGGAGCGAGCACGGCGTCCACTTCTTCGACGATCTGGTGTGGAAGGCGTTGAACGGCGACGCCTACGAGGTTGAGTAGTCCTGGCGAAGGCCGTCGACTTACCGTAGAACGCTTTGGGTAGCCCGGCCTGCTTCAGGATCGCGTTGGCGAGAACGCTCGACGTCCCTTTCGCGCGAGTCCATTGGCGACGATCAGCTCTGGCGCGACGTCGCCGATGACGGCGACCAACTTCTCGAACCGCGTACGTCAGTGCATCAGTTCGGCGCGCGGCCGGATGAGGCGATGGGCGACGACTACCACTGCGATCACGCCTATGAGCACGCACATCGCGACCGCCGCCAGCGGCCCCATCTCGCCCGACTGGTAGTAGTCGAACATCACCACCGAGAGCACCGGATTGCCGCGCGCGGAGAGCAGGAGCGACATTGGTAGCTCGCGGAAGAAGATCATGAACAGCAGCACCCACGCCGCCATGAGCGAGGGCTTCAAGAGCGGCAGCATGACGCGGCGAAAGGTCGCAAGCCACGGCGCACCGGCGGTGCGCGAAGCCTCCTCGAGTTCGCTGCCGATCTGCAGCATCCCGCCGGAAACGGTGCGGAGCCCGATCGGCAGGTAGCGCGTGATATAGGCGATCGCCAGGATCAGGACGGTGCCGTAGATCGGCAGCGGCACGCCGATATAGGCCCACAGCAGAGCGACCCCGAGCACGGTGCCGGGAAACGAGATCGGCAGCATGGCGATTCCCTCGACCAGGCCGCGCCCCTTGAGCTGGGTGCGGCCGGCGATGTAGGCGATGACCGCTGCGATCAGCACGCACGCCGCGCCGGCCACGGCAGCCAGGAGAAAGCTGTTGCGCACGCCGGCGAGCAGCGTCGGGTGCCGGCCGATCCGTTCGTAGTTGACCCACGACATCCGCTCGACCATCGCCAGCGAGAATTCGCCGTAATAGGGCATCAGCGAGCCAACGAACAGGATCGCGAGCGGCAGGAACACGGCGAGGACGAAAAACGACCAGCATCCGGCGCTCAGCGCCCACCGCCAGCGCCCGAGCGCGATGACGCCGGGTCGGTAGCTCTTGCCTTTGATGGTCTGGAAGCGCTCGGCGTGGCGGGTAAGGCGCCGGTAGAGGTAAACACAGAGGAACGCGAAGATGAGGAGCGCGAGCGCGAGCGCGGTGGCGCCGCCGTAGTTCGCCGGGAAGCGGCCGAGGATCTCGTAGTAGATGAGCGAGGTGTAGGTGTAGAGGCCCTTGTTGGCCCCCAGCATTTGCGGGATGTCGAAGCTCTCGATCCCGATCACGAACAAGAGAATCGCCGCCGAATAAATCGCTGGCAGCGCGAGCGGGAGGGTGACGCGGCCGAAGACCTGCCATTGGCTCGCGCCCGAGACGCGCGCCGACTCTTCGAGGCCGGCGTCGAGCGCGACAAATGCCGGACCGACGATCAGGAACGCGAGCGGGGTGAGGTAGAGCCCCTGGACGAAAATCATGCCGCCCAGCGAATAGACGTCGAACGGCGGGCTCGACAGGCCGAACGCCGCCATCGCTAGGCGGTTGACGAGCCCGATCTGGGGCGAGAGCAGCATCGTCCATGCCACCACCGCGAGGATGAGCGGCATGAGAAAGAGGGCGAGGATCAGGAACTCGAACCAGCGCCGACCGGGCGTGTCGGTGCGCATGACCACCCAGCCGAGCGCGGTGCCGAGGCCGATCGCTACCGCCATCTGGCCGAGCGCGAACACGACCGTATTGACGGCGGTCTTGGCCAGCAGCGGATCGGCGTAGGCGCGCGCATAGTTGGCGAGGGTGAACGCGCCTTTTTCGACCGCGAACGGTGCCGCGGTCTGGAAACTCCCCCACAGCAGCCAGCCGAGCGGGTAGAGCGAGAGAAAAAGAACGAACCCGCCGACGGCGATGAGAACGATGCGGCTCACCGCCGCGCCCGCTGCGCGCGTCGCCGCCGCGCCCGGGGCGGCGGGGCTCGACGCGATCACCGGCTGCCGAAGTACTCGCGCACCTTTTCGCGCCAGAAGTCGGGTTTCGAGTCCTCGAGCCGCCAGTCCTGGGCGACGTACTTCGCGCCCTTGAGCGACTGGTAGGCCGGCGGCCACGCCTCTTCGCGGATCGGGAGCTGGTTGATCTTGGCCAGCAAGTCCTGGCCGTCTTTGGAGAGCAGGTAGTCGATGAACAGCTCGGCCGCCTTCGGGCTCTCCGGCTTCTTGGCGAGCGTCAGCGAGAAGAACGTCCGTACCATCGGATCGACGTTGGCCCACTTGACCGGCGCGCCCTTGTCGATGGTCGGCTGCAGGAAATTGGGGTAGGCCGCGATCATGACGTCGACCTCGCCCGCGGTCAGCATGTTCTGTACCTGCATGTAAGCGCCGTATTTGGGCTTCTGCTGGCCGAGCTTCTTCATGTAGTCGGCCCATGGGCCCTCGCCCCAGACGCCGGCGAGCGTGATGACCCAAATTTGCGAGCCGCCGCCCTGAACCGGGTCCTGGAAGCCCATGCGTCCTTGCCATTTGGGATCGAGGAGGTCGGTGAGGGTTTTCGGCTCCTCGCCCGGCTTCACCTTGCTGGTGTTCCAGGCGAACGAGACCAGGTTCATCGCATAGTTGGTCCATTGCCCGTCGGGCGCGACCAGATCGTTGGCGTAGTCTTTGAGGAGCGGTGACTTGTAGGGCGTCGCCAGATTCTTTTGCGCTAGCGCCTGCGAGCGCCGCTCGACCAGGTCGAGAACGTCGGCCGAGGGCCGTCCGGCGCCGGCTTCGGTCTCGTAGCGCTGAATGACTTGCGAGAGATCGGCGCGGAAGTGGTCGACCTTAATGCCGGGGTATTTCGCTTCGAACGCCTGCACGATCTGCTGGATCTGCTCGACGCTGCGACCCGAGTAGAGCAACAGCTTGCCCTCTTTTTTGGCCGCTTCGTACTTGGCCCTGTCGTCCTGCGCCTGGGTGCCAAATCCTGCAACCGCCACCGCCAGACTGACCGCGGCCGCGAGCATGCGTACCGCACCATGCATCCCGTTCACGAACCCGACCATTCGACCCTCCCTCTGCAATCGTTACTGCGCGGCGACGCGCGCGGCGTCGACCGTCTGGCGAAGATATTCGACCAATCCGCCCGACTGCCAGATCGCGATCATACGCGCAGAGTAAGGCTTGGACGCGAGGCTCGTGCCGCTCGTCGCGTTACGTACCGCGCCGGTCGCGAAATCGACCTCGAGTTGTTCGCCGTCGGCGATCAGCCGGGTGATGCCGGGAGCGATCAGGACCGGGAGCCCGACGTTCAACGACTTGCGGACGAAGCTGGTGTCGGTCGATTCGACGACGATCGCGCGGATGCCGCAGGCCTTGATGGCGACCCCGACCTGCGGGTGATTGTGATGCGCGAAGTTGCGCCCGGCGACGACGATGTCGCCTTCTTTGACTTGGCTCCTGAACTCCAGGCGAATGCGCTTGAAGCAGGTCTCGGCCAACGCTTTTTCGTCGTAGGGCTTGGTGTAGTCGCGCACCATCCCGAACTCGATGATGCCGTTGTCGCCCGAGATATTGTCGCCGAACTTCCAGACCCGGCCGCGCACCTGCGTCGTCATCGCCGCTCTCCTTACGTCCGTTCCGCCAGCAGCTCGCGCGGATCGACGATCTTGCCGGCGACCGCCGATGCCGCGACCACGTAGGGGCCGCCGAGATAGACCTTGGCCTCGCGGCTGCCGTTGCGGCCATGGTAGTTGTGCTGGTGGGTCGAGATCGAGACCTCGCCGTCGTTGAGCGTGCCGAGGTATCCCCAGCAGGTGTTGCAGCCCGGCCCCAGCACCGTGGCGCCGGCGTCGGCGAAAATTTCGAGCAGCCCTTCGCGCGCCGCTCCGGCAATCACCTCTTGGCTACCGGGCGAGATGTACATGGTGACGTGCCTGGCGACCTTGCGCCCTTTAAGGATCCGGGCGGCGGCGCGGAGATCGTCGAGCCGGTTGGCGGCGCAGCTTCCGATCGTCGCCTGATCGACGGCGAGGCCGGCAACCTCGCCGACGTCGACCACGCTCGCCATTTCCGGCGGCACCGTCACCTTGGGTGCGAGTGCGCCGAGGTCGTAGCGGGCGCTGTGGGCGTAGGGCGCATCCGCATCGCTGGCGACGACCCGATACGGGCGGCCCTGCGCGCGCGCCTCGACGTACGCGAGCACTTTGGCGTCGACCGCCATGATCGCGGTGTCGGCGCCGGCGTGATAGGCGCCGGCCAGGATCGTCTGGCGGTCGTCCAACGACAGCTCAGCGATCGCCGATCCGCCGTACTCGACGCAGCCCTGCGCCATCACATCAGTCGTGGCGAAGTCGCGGTTGACGACCTGTACGAGATCGCGCGGCAGGACGCCGAAGCCGAGCTTGCCGTCGAGATCGATCTTGATCGTCTTCGGCACCAAGACCCAGTTCTCGTCGCCGACCAACGTCGCCAGCACTTCCCAGGACAGATGAACATTGAGCGCGCCGAAAGCGCCGACAGTTGCGATGTTGCCCTCGTCGGAGAAGATCAGGAGTCCCGGCCGGGCGAAGCCGCGTTCGGCGAGGACGAGGTGGCGGAGTCCGGTGCCGGCGCCGAAGAAATTTTCGAACCCGGTGCGCTTGGCGAAGTCGCGGAGGCTCTTGTGCGCTTCGTGGTAGGCCGATCCGAGCGCGGCCTGCGTGGTGTGATCGATCACCATCAGGACCTTGTCGGGCCGGGCGAAGCGGTCGACGCCGATCTTGTCCATGTTGCGCTTGTTCATCAGCCAGAATATCTCGTGGCCGCAGGTGTAGTCGGGCGAGACCGTGACGTATTCGCCCGGGTCGACCGCACTTTTCCCGGCGGCACGCGCCAGGATCTTCTGCGCCATCGTCTGGCCCATATCCCTCTCCGCGGCTAGCGGGCGAAACGCTTGCGTTCCTCGATCTCGACGTAGTCGGCGGTGAGGAACTCCTTGGCGGCGCGGTGGAACGAGGCCTCGTTGACGAGCGGCAGGAACTCGTCCTGCTTGGTGTACATGCGGTTGGCGAAGCCCTTGGTCGTGCCCTTGGTCATGTACTCGCGCCAGAGGTCGGCCTGGACCTTGGCCGAGGCATAGAGGTTCTCGACCGCGCACACGATCACCTTGTAGCCGGCCTTGGCGAGCCGATCGTTGGTGACGGGCTCGATGAACGGCGTGTTGATGGCGACCGGCGCCGCGCCCGCCTTGCGCACCTCTTTCAGCGCCTTGACCCACTTGGGATCGGGGTTGTCGCCGGCGATGTAGACGCGCGGCATCAAGACGCCGTCGGCGCCGGCCTTGGCATAGGCAACGGCGCGATCGAGGCCGTGTTGCGGCGAAGAAAAGATCAAGAAGTCGCCATCGCCCCGCGCATCGATCGCCGCCTTGATCTTGAGGACCGCTTCCTGCAGATCGAGGATCTTGGTCGGCATGCCGAGATAGGGGCAGGTCTCCTGCGCTTCGTCGCCGAGCTGCATGCCGACGGCGCCGGCGTCGATGAACTCTTGCACCGTGCGCATGACGTTGAGCGCGTTGCCGTAGCCGACCTCGCCGTCGACCACGACCGGGATGTCGACAGCGCGGGCGATGTGGCGCGCGCGCTCGACCATCTCCGAGAGCGTGACCAGGCCGATATCGGGCGTGCCGAGCAGGGTGGCCGCGACCGCGTAGCCCGACACCCAGACGCCGTCGAACCCGGCGCGCTCGGCGATCCGCGCCGACAGCGCGTCGTAGACGCCGGCGAACAAGATCGGTTTGTCACGCTTCAATAGTTGACGGAGCCGGCGCGCGACTTTGATCTGCTTGGGCATACGATCACCCTCCCTGGCGGTTGCGACGCGTTCGCGATCGGTCGCCGCTTCGCCGGCGCGATTATAGGACGATCGGGCGGCGGCGCCACTCGGGCGCCGCCGGCGCCGGCCTTGCTTGCCGACCGCCCTGGTCTACAATCGAAACGACCCACGGGAGGGGACGATGTCCAAACGAATCAAATGCGGCCGCCTGTTTACCGGGCTCGAGGACACGGCGCGCAAGGACCAGACCGTCATCGTCGATGACGACGGCATCATCGCCTATGTCGGTCCGACCGCCGCGGCGCCGCCGCCGGGTGCGCGCGATAAGGTCATCGACCATAGCGGCGCCTTCGTGATGCCGGGGCTGATCGATGCCCACACCCATCTCACCTTCGGCGGTACCCAGACGCTTGAGGACATCGATCTCTATGCACCGTTGGAGTTCCGCGCGCTTCGTGCGCTGATCTGGGGCCAGCGCCTGCTGCACGCCGGGTTTACCGGCGTGATCGATCCCGGCTGCACCGGCCGCACCATGATCGCGGTACGCGATGCGATCAACGCCGGCATGTTCGAGGGCCCGCGCGTCTGCGCCTCGGGACCGTTCATCGGCAACTACCAGGGCTACACCGCGTTCTATCCGACCTGGATCAACAATCCGACCGCGGTCTATGCCCATGTCGACTCGATCGACAACGGCATCGAGATCGTGCGCTCGTTCGCCAAGGACGGTGTCGACTTCTTCAAGTTCGCGCTCGATGGCAGCGCGGTCGACACCAAAGGCGGACTTGCCGCCTCGATGCGGCTCGACGAGACCAAGGCGCTGTTCGGCGAAGCCCACCGGCTCGGCAAGCGCGTGATCGCGCACTCCAAGGGACAGAGCGGCGCCGAGACCGCCGCCAAGGCCGGTGCCGACGTCATCTACCACTTCTCGTGGCAGGACGACGCCTCGCTCCAGGCGGTGATCGACAACAACGTCACGATCTGTCCCTCGCTCGTCATCATCCACAATCGCTATTCGTTCACCCAGCAGACCGACGGCCACGGTATGGGCGCCTCGACCGCGGGCCGCTTGCGCGATCCCCGCCACCCCGAATGGGACGGTCACGGCGCCCGCTCGGATCTCGGCCGCTCGGAGTGGAAGGGTGCGATCGCCGCGGCCAAACGCGCTTACGAAGCCGGGGTTCCGATCATGGTCGGCAGCGACTCCGGCTTCGCGGTCTGCCCGGTCGGCGAGTGGAATGCGCTCGAACTCGTGCTCCTCCACAAGCATGTCGGTATGAAGACCTGCGACATCCTGAAGGGCGCCACCTCCTTGAACGCCCAGTTCATGCCGGGCGGCCACAAGTTCGGCGCGCTCGAAAAGGGCCGCTACGCCGACATCCTCGCGGTCGACGGCGACCCTTTGAGCCAAATCGACGTGCTGCTCGATAAGTCGAAGCTCACGGTCTACAAGGCGGGCGAGCGCATCAAGAGCCGGCCGCCGGCGATCAATTATCGCCAGGAGCAGGATTTCTCCTACCGCATGTGGCAGGAGATCTACGACCAGAAGTTCGTCAAGGCGTTGGCCGAGGCCTCGCGCCTCCAGGCGTTCGCCGCCGAGTAAGGGCGTCCCGCGATGGCGCGGAAGGGTCGGTTCCTCTCGGTTCCCTACGGCGGCTATCGCCAGGCGGCGGTGCCGCCGATCGACGACGACCTGCAGCGCGTCGGTCCGGGCACGCCGGGCGGCGAGTACTTACGCCGGTTCTGGCACCCGGTCGCACAGTCGGTGCGGCTCGACGATCGTCCGATCGCGCTCCGCATCCTCGGCGAGGACCTCGTCCTCTTTCGCGACCGATCGGGCCGCCTCGGGCTCCTGCACCGGCACTGCACGCACCGCGGTACCTCGCTCGAATACGGCAAGGTCGAGGCGCGTGGACTGCGCTGCTGCTACCACGGCTGGCTCTACGACATCGACGGCACGCTGCTCGAAGCGCCGGCCGAACCGGTATCGAGCCCCTATGTCGGCAAGCTCTGTCAGGGCGCCTACCCGGTGATCGAACGCCACGGCCTCGCCTTCGCTTACATGGGACCGCCGGAAATGAAGCCGCCGCTCCCGGCCTTCGACATCATCGACCAAGCCGGCATGGTGGTCGGCCACGGCGAACCGACGATCACGGGCAACGTCAAGCCGTGCAATTGGCTGCAGATCATGGACAACGTGGTCGACCAGGTGCACGAGCCGTTCCTGCATGCGCGTATCTCGGGCGTTCAATTCCGCGACAAGACCGGGCGCGAAGTGACCGAACTGCTCGATTTGGGCGAGCCCGAATGGTTCGAGACGCCGATCGGGATCCTCTGCGAGGAGGCGCGCTGGGTCGGCGACTCGGTGTGGATCCGGTCGATGGAGTACATCTGCCCCAATATCGCGCTGGTGTGCCAGACGCCGGTGTTGCCGCCGGTCTACGCCGACGGCGCCGACGAGATCGCGTCGCTCCCGCTCATTTGCCGCTGGCGGGTTCCGGTCGACGACGAGACCACGACCGAGTTCGCCTACATTTTCTATCCGCGCCAGGGCGTCAATGATTACCTCTCGAACGCAATCCCGGGGACGCGCTCGAACTATGGCGACCGCCCCTACGAGGAACGCCAGCGCTATCCCGGCGACTACGACGCGCAGGTGTCGCAGCGCCCGATCGCGCGCCATGCCAACGAGCACTTGGCCTCGTCCGACAAGGGCGTGGCGATGATGCGCCGGATGCTGCGCGACGGTATCGAGACGGCCGCGCGCGGCGCCGACCCCAAGGGTCTGATCCGGGCCACCGGCGAAGTCGCGACCCACGCCAACGAGACCGTCAAGCGCTGGCCGAAGGGTCGCACCGAGGCCGAGAACTGCGCGATCTTGAAGGCGGCGATGCGCGCGGTGTTCGAACGCTCCTCGCAAGGCTCGCCGGCGGCGGCGATGCGCCGGGGCGAGCTGCCGCCGCTTGCGATCCAGCCGCTGCTCTCCTAGCGACCGCCCAAGGGCAGCCGTTGGCCGCGACCGCCTCAACCGGGCTTGCGGCCGAGAAGTTTCTCTATCTCACTACGGTCGGACGCAAGACCGGCCTGCCGCGCGAGATCGAGATTTGGTTCGTTGCCGCGGGCGATCGCTATTACGTGCTGGCCGAAGGGCACCGCAACGCCAACTGGTTACGGAACATCGAACGGACGCCGCAGGTGCGGGTCCGGATCGCGGCGGCGACGTTCGGCGCCACGGCCACCGTGCTCGACCCCGCGCGCGATGCCGACCGCTACGCTATGGCCCAGCGGTTGATGCAGGAAAAGTACGGGTGGGGCGAGGGGCTCCCGGTCGAGATCGCGGCCGACTGAGGTGCCGTTCCGGACACGATCGACCGACCGGCTACCACTTTCGCCGGCTTCACGGCCGCGTTACTACTCTTTAGAGTAATTAGACCTTGCAGCGTTACGTTCGCATGCTGCGTGGCGGTGGTAACGGGCCGCCGGTTCCTCGGAGGAAGACGTGGCATCGATCGTGCACAAGTTGCCGGACAAGTTTCGAGTTCTGGTCGTCGACGATGAGCCGGATGTTCATGCCGTCACCCGGCTGAGCCTCAAGGGCATGAAGTTCGACGGCCGCGACATCGAACTGGTGTCGGCGCGTTCGGGCCAGGAGACCGTCGAAACGATGCGGACCCATCCCGACATCGCCGTCATCCTGCTCGACGTGGTGATGGAAAAAGACACCGCGGGGCTCGACGCGTGCCGCGAAATTCGGACCGCGCTCGGCAACCGCACGGTGCGAATCCTGCTGCGGACCGGACAACCGGGGCAGGCGCCCGAGAAGCAGACGATCGAAAGCTACGACATCGACGGCTATCTGCCGAAGGCGGAACTCACCTCGACCCGCCTCTATTCAGCGGTTCGGGCCGCCTTGAAAAGCTGGCAGGAGCTGGTCGAGCTCGAACGCTACCGCCACTACCTGGCGGTCATCCACCAACGAACGCTCGCACTCCACTCCTACGATCCGCTCCCGGCGACGCTCTCGCGGGTGTTGGAAGCGGCGCTCGAGGTGTGTCCGGCTCCGCTGGGTGTCGTTGAGCTCAATACCTTCGAGCAGGCCGGAAACCCGCAACGCTACTTCATCCATTTGGCGAGCGGGCGCGATGCGCGCACGGCCGCCGCGCTGGCCGAGGAGTGCCGCACGCGCATCGATCGCGACCGCGTCGCGCGCGCGGGCGACGGGCCCCGCACCTACGCCGACGGAGTCCTGGTACCGCTGCGCGCGCCGCGCGAGTTGGGCTCCGGTTGGCTGTTCTTGAGCGAGACCACGGCCGACGGTCTCGCGCAGACCGCGCTCGGTCTGCTGGCGGCTCATGCCGGCAACGCGATCTACTCGACGGTCGCGGAAAAACTCCTCGCCGGCGACGACAAAGTCGACGTCATCGCCGTCTAGCCGGTTCGGTCCCGCTTCGTATCCTTCCCGCATCCCATGGCCTCCGACACGGTAACGGTAGCGACGGGCCTGGCGCGCGAAGAGCGCCGGGCGGCGTTGACCGCGTTGTTCTTGAGCACCCTCGCGTTTCTGGTGTGTTTCGCCTGCTGGGTGATCAACGGCGTGCTGGTCACCTACCTCGTGACCGCCGGGATTTTCTCGTTCACGCGCGCCGAAGTCGGATGGCTGCTCGCGGTTCCGTTCCTGACCGGTTCGATCACGCGCGTGCCGCTCGGGGTCGCGACCGATCTTTACGGCGGGCGGCTGGTCCTCACGCTGGTTATGTTGGTGTCGGCGGTACCGCTCTTTCTCATGTCGCAGGCCGAGACCTACGCCCACTTCCTGCTGGCCGGACTTGGATTCGGTATCGCCGGCGGCGGATTTGCGGTCGGCGTCGGCTATGTCGCGGCGTGGTTCAAGAAAGAGCACAAAGGGACGGCGCTCGGCGTGTTCGGCATGGGCAACGCCGGCGCGGCTCTGACGACGTTGGCGGCGCCGGCGCTCCTGGTGTGGCTGACCGACGGCGGGGCCAGCGCCGAGGGTTGGCGCGCGCTGCCCAAGGTATATGCCGCCGTTCTCGTCGCCGCGGCGGTTATCTTTTTCGCTTTCACCCGCGAGCGCATCGACGTTTCGTCGAATCAGTCGATCGCCGAGCGCATGGCACCGCTCAAGAGCATGCGGGTGTGGCGGTTCGGCGCCTACTACTTCCTGGTGTTCGGCGGGTTCGTGGCGATCGCCCAGTGGTTGATCCCCTACACCGTGAACGTTTACCACGTGTCGATCATCACCGCCGGACTGCTCGCCTCCGTGTTCAGCTTGCCGTCGGGAGCGATTCGGGCGATCGGCGGTTGGCTGTCCGATCGCTTCGGCGCCCGCGCGGTGATGTATTGGGTGTTTCTGATCTCGGCGTTGAGTTGCGTCTATCTCGCCATCCCGCGCATGGATATCGACTCGCCCGGCGCCGGCGTGACGGCGATGCGGCCGGGCCCGGTCGAATCGGTCTCGCGCGACGCGATCGTCGTGGCCGGCCTCACCTATCGGCTGACGCCGCCGGTCGATAAGAAGCCGGCATCGCTCGACACCGGAACGATGTGGCTGCCCCGCATCACCGCGTGGCAGGAACCGGTCGTTGCCCGCGGCGACACGGTGATCAAGGGCCAGTTGCTCGCCCGCGGCACCACCAACATCTACTACCCCGCGAACCTTTGGCTGTTCGCGTTCTTCGTCCTCGTGTTCGGCATCGCCACCGGCATCGGCAAGTCGGGCGTCTACAAATTCATCCCCGACTATTTTCCCGGCAACGTCGGCACGGTGGCCGGCATGGTCGGGCTCTTGGGCGCGCTCGGCGGCTTCGTGCTGCCGCCGGTGTTCGGTTATCTGCTCGATGCGACCGGCGTGTGGGCGACGTGCTGGTTGCTGCTCGGCGCGATCGCGGTCGCCTGCCTGATCTGGATGCAGCGGGTCGTCCGCGGCATCCTCCAGTCGGAAGCGCCCGAGCTCGACCGTCTCGTCGAGTTCCGGCCGCGGACAGCGGTCCCGACCGGCGCCGAGGTCGTGGACAAGGCGTCGATCGAGGAGCTGCTCCATCAAGTCCCGATCTTCGCCGACCTCACGCCGGAGGCCTTGACCTCGCTCGCCGCCAACGGCCGCTACGATGCCGCTCGCCCGGGTCAGATGCTGTTCCGCGAGGGCGATCCGGGGAACGCGCTCTACGTCGTCATCAAGGGCGAGGTTCGCCTGTCGCGCCGCGATCCCGCCGGTCAAGAAGTCGCGCTGGCGACGATGCGGCCCGGCATGGTGTTCGGCGAGCTCGCGCTGATCGACGGCGAGCCGCGGTCGGCGACCGCGGTCGCGGTCGGCGTTTGCGGCTTCTTCATCATCGAGCGCGACGATTTCATGAAGCTGCTGTCGTCATCACCCCGCATCCTCGGCGATCTCATGGTAGGCATGAGCGGTAAAATTCGCGAGACCAATACCGAGTACTTCAACGCCATCCTCGCCCAGGAACGGCTGCGCGCCGAGGGCGAGGTCGAGCGCCACCGCCTCGTGACCCAGATGGTGGCGGGCGTTGCCCACGAGATCAACACGCCGATCGGCGTCGCCAACCAGGCCGCCAGCCTGATCACCGATCAGCTGACCCCCGCCGGCGCGGCGACACTGGCGAAAGACGACCGCGCCAAGCAGGATCTCGAGGACCTCGCCCACGCCGCCAAACTGGTCCAGGACAACCTGGCGCGCGCCGATCGTCTGATCCGCGCCTTCAAGAATCTGTCGGTGCACCAAGCGAGCGAAGCGCGCGAGACGGTCGATCTGGTCAAGCTGACCGAGGAAGTGATCGGCCTGATCGCGATCAAGGCTCGCCTCGCCAAGCTCGAGCTCGAGCTTGAAAACACGATCGCCGGCGATGCCGCATGGGACGGGTATCCGGGTTTCTACACCCAGATCTTTCTTAACCTCATCGGCAATGTCGAACGTTACGCCTACCCGCCGGGCGAGGGCGGCAAGGTCACAGTCAAACTCGAGCGCGCCGCCGGCGGCAAGAACTACCGCGTAACGGTGCGCGACTATGGCAAAGGCATCCCCGCGGCCGACCTCAAGAAAGTGTGGGAGCCGTTTTTCACGACGGGACGCGGCCAGGGCGGGTCCGGCCTCGGGCTCGCCATCGTCCGCAACCTGGCGACGACGTCGCTGAAGGGCCGGGTCGACATCGAAT